>Ga0307380_10001083_pt1 | contig 40918 bp, 44 predicted proteins | sample UN3MG_FD_202239 | JGI IMG/M metagenome (GOLD analysis project Ga0307380, IMG submission 202239) | Soil microbial communities from Risofladan, Vaasa, Finland - UN-3 | ecosystem: Environmental > Terrestrial > Soil > Coastal area > Acid sulfate soil | place: Finland: Risofladan, Vaasa | collected...
CCGGCCGTGGACATGGGCCTCCTGTTCCAGGGCGCCACCGGTGTGGGCAAGACCCGGCTTTTATGCTGCATCGGCAACCAGTTGATCAAGGAAAAGAACTGCGAGGTGATCTACATCGACTGGAACGACCTGACCCGGGAAATGAAATCGGGAGAAGACGCCGCCAGCCGTGATTTTTCTAACATCGGGCAGCTGATCCAGCGCCTGGCCCGGACGGAACTGCTGCTGTTCGATGAACTCGGCGCCTCCCGCCCCAGCCCCTGGGTGGAGGACAACATCTATTACCTGATCAACCGACGCTACAACGACAACCGCATCACTCTCTTTGCCAGCAATTTTTTCGAAAAAAAGATCGCCAGTGAGGAGACCTTAAGCGAACGCATCGGCAGCCGCATCCGCAGTCGCCTGTTCGAAATGGCCCGCAGCATTGAAATCATGGGTGCGGATTACCGCCAGAAACACTATTAGGAGGAGCCATGGCCCAAGACTTGACCTTCATTAACGAGAAAATCAAAGAAGAGAGCCTGGTCATCGAGCAGACCATGGCCGAAATGGCCAAAGTCATCGTCGGTCAGAAAGAATTGCTGGAACGGATGATGATCGCCCTGCTGACTTCCGGGCATATCCTGCTCGAAGGCGTGCCCGGCCTGGCCAAAACCCTGGCCATCAAGACCCTGGCCCGGGTCACCGACCTGAACTTCAAGCGCATCCAGTTTACCCCCGACCTGTTGCCGGCCGACCTCACCGGCACCATGGTCTTTAATCCGAAAACCGCCGAATTTTATACCCACAAAGGCCCGATCTTCACCAACCTGCTGCTGGCCGATGAGATCAACCGCGCCCCGGCCAAAGTCCAGAGCGCGCTGCTGGAAGCCATGCAGGAACTGCAGGTAACCATCGGCGACGAGAGCCATCCCATCGCCAAGCCGTTCATGGTCATGGCCACCCAGAATCCGATCGAGCAGGAAGGGACCTACCCCCTGCCTGAAGCACAGATCGACCGCTTCCTGCTCAAGGTCAAGGTCACTTATCCGCTCAAGGGCGAGGAAAAGGAGATCGTCAGCCGCATGGCCGGCGGCGGTGATATTCCCCTTAATGTTGTCCTGAGCAAAGCCGCTCTGACCAAACTGCAGAAATCCTACCAGTTGGTGTACATGGATGAGCGCATCAAGGATTACATCATCAACCTGGTTTTTGCCACCCGCTTTCCCCAAGAGGCGGGCATAGTCAAACTCAAAAACCTGATCCAATTCGGCGCTTCGCCCCGGGCTTCCATTTACCTGACCGAAACGGCCAAGGCCCTGGCCTTTATCCGCCGCCGCGGCTACGTTACCCCCGAAGACGTCAAATCCATCGGCCGCGATGTCCTGCGCCACCGCATTATCCTGAGCTATGAAGCCGAGGCCGAAGCCCTGAACAGCGACGATATCATCAATGATGTTTTCAACAATGTCGTGGTCCCGTAAGCGCCAGGTGCGCCAGTCATGAAAAAAATCGCATGGGCCGGATTGCTATGCTGTTTTTTATCGGTGTCGCTGGGCGCCGCCACTGACCAAACCGCTTTTTTTCAGAAACGGGCGACCGAGATATTCCCGGAAAGCGTCCAGCTGCGCCGCCAGCTGCACCAGTTCCCGGAACTCTGTTTTCAGGAAAAAAAGACGGCCGACTTTCTGGTCGCCTACCTGAAAAAACTGGACCTGGAAGTGACCAGCGGCATCGCCGGCACGGGCATCAAGGCAGTCCTGCGCGGCGGTCTTCCGGGTCCGGTCATCGGCCTGCGTGCCGACATGGATGCCTTGCCCATCCAGGAAACGACCGGCTTGTCCTTCGCATCGCGACAGCCGGGACAGATGCATGCCTGCGGCCATGACGTCCATATGACCAATGTGCTGGTCTGCGCGCGGCTGTTGTCCGAGATCCGCACCCAGGTTCCCGGCACCGTGGTCTTCCTATTCCAGCCCTGCGAGGAGGGTGCCGCCAAGGGTAGGCCGGGTGGAGCCGAAAGCCTGATCGCCGCCGGCATTCTGGATAATCCCCGTCTGGACGCCCTGCTGGCCCTGCACGTGATGCCCGATCTGGAGGCCGGACAGGTAAGCCTGCGGCCCGGGCCGATCATGGCCAACGTGGCCTGGGTTTACATCCATATTCAAGGCAAAGCCAGCCACGGGGCTTTCCCGCACCAGGGTGTCGACGCCATCGTTGCGGCGGCAGCGGCCATCAGCCAGTTTCAGACCCTGATCAGCCGCAGCAAGGACCCGGGAGAAAAAGCCGTGCTGAGCATCGGCAAGATCCACGGCGGCGTGCGCAGCAACGTGATCGCCGAAATCGTGGATATGGAAGGCACGGTGCGCACTTTTTCCGAAAAGCAGGAAAACCAGATTCGCAGCGGCATGGAAAAAATATTGCAGGGGTTGGAGACGGCTTTCGCAGTCAAGACCCGCCTGGATTTCGAAAAAGTGAACCCTTTCGTCGACAACGATCGGGCGCTCCATGACCTGTTCCTGCCCGTGTTCGAGAAATTCCTGGGTCGGGAGAATGTCCATCTGGCCGAGCCGCTGACCATCGGCGAGGATTTCGCCCTTTATTCGCGGCACATCCCCTCGCTGTTGTTCTTTTTGGGCAGCGGCGGCGACAGCGCTCTGCATACGCCGACCTTCAGCGTCGAAGAAAAAATTTTGGAAACGGCACCGGCGCTGCTGGCCGGAGCGGCATGCGCCTATCTGGAACAAGGGCGGCAACCATGATCAGGACAAAAATAAAAAAAATCAATCCCGAAAAATCCAACAAGATGATCTACGCGGTCGCGGCCGGACTGGGAGTCATTTTGATCGTCTTTTTCACCCTGACCATCATCGGCGGCGGCGGGGGCGGTAATAAAAAATCACTGGCCAGCACCCTGGCCTATTTAAAAAACACCGAAGGCCTGGTGGAGATAAAGACCATGGACGCTGAAAAACGGGCCCTGATCGTTTTCAACAGCGATTCCAAAAATGCCGGCAATTTTGAAAAGATCGCTTATTACGCCGCCCTGCGCCTGTCCAGGCAATGGCCCGACTGCGAAGTGCAACTGGCCAAAAACACCGCCACGCAGATTGTCTATCGCATCACCGTGAAGAACGGCGTCATCGCCGGCGCCGTGCCGCTGGCGCCGACAGCGGCGAAAGCGCCTAGCCCTTGATCACCACCAGCGGCCGCAGGCGGGCCACTTTTTGTGAAATGCCGCTGGCCACGGTCGATTCCACCACGGCATCGATATTTTTATAGGCTTCGGGAATTTCTTCCCGCAAGCCCTGCTCGTGGAGGCTGAAAACCAGGACGCCGTTTTTTTTCAGGCGTTCCCTGACATCGCTTTGAGCGGAAAGCTTTACGGCCTGGTGGCGGCTGAGACGGCGGCCGGCCCCGGAAATTGAAGGAAATGGGCAATGGCTTGGTCGAGCCCCAACCCCGTTTGTTCCTCTACGTTAGATTTTTTTAGTTTAAAGGTAGCCAAACTCTTTGGCTTGATCTTTTGTTAATATAATACCATTTGATAGCTGAACAAATGAAAGAGAATCTGTAATTTGTAAACTGCATAGACCTTCTTCACCTATTCTGATTTTACACGCTTTCTCTATATCTGTTGCTTTCGCCGAAACGGTACTTTTTTTCGTTCCAAAAAAATCACAAATCATATCAGTTGTTAATGGGTTTGAACTTTTGGAATCAAAAAGGAAGTTTAAACGAGCTATTGCGTATATAACTGCCGATGCCCATATTTCTTTTTTACCCCCCGTGATAATGTAATTTCTTTTCCTGCCTATTTTATCCCAAAGTCGATAACAATATTCGAGTATTTCATCATTTAGATGTGCTGTAGCAAATTTTTCTAAAAGTTCTTTTACCTCATTCATCCTTTGTGCTTTATTTTCTTCCATTTTTTTCCTTTTTTATTTATTATTTTGAATCCAACGGCGAGTTGAGCGGTTCGACGGCAGGCTGTCGAGCTTGCTCGGCAAGGCTGCTGGCGAATGCGCTCGAACGATTGGTTCGGCCGCGCGCAGCGCGGCCGTACAATAATTACACGAAAAATACTTTTCTGACAACATCATGATTATTGATTAGCATAAAAATCGTCGCGCAGGCTGCCGCCGTTACGGTCTTTTTTTGCGGACAGGAAACCCCTTCATTCAACATTTCCAGCTTCAACGACCAGTCGGAATGGCCCTCATGGGAAAATAATTAACACATTCAAAACCAATTTTCAATGACATTTTTTGGAAAAGGAGAAAATTGCCTGGGAAATAGCGGACGTCCCTGATTTTTACACCAGCCAACAAGCCTTCATCATTCATAGTCATGATGGTTCGCTGCCAATGACTGCGGCAATGGCAGCCACTGCTTTAAATGCTCGTTCCAGATCGAATTCCGCCAAATCCTTCGTGCGCAATACCGGTTTTAACTGAGAATCGAGTTGTTGCCGAAGCGCCGCAAGACGAGCTTCGGAAACATCGATAGGATCATTACCGGACACAGCAAGCTTTTGACGGACCAGGTCCACCATATCCGCTGCCAAGGGCCGCAAGTCCATTTTTCGCATGGCATAATCGAGGTCGTAGAAATCCCTGATCGCCGCTTCCCGGCGCGACAAGGCTGCCCGCAGTTTTTCGGCCAGTGCCTCATTTATTGAAAGGCACGGTAGAGGAAATCCCGGCACCATAGGTTTACGGGATATGGGATTAAGCAAGATTGTCTGAATATTGCCTGTGAAAACTTTAGTCAGGAGTGGTTCACGCAAGCCAACTTCAATTTTTATCGTCTCTTCCTCCTTACTGATCAGCGATGTATATCCAAAGACAGCAATATATTGTGTTGAATTGTTTGCGCCAATCAATGGTTCGATCTCCCGGAAGTCACTCGAATCGTTCCCAAGCCGGCCAATGGTTATTTTCAACCCGGATGCCAGGGATCGTCGTTGGGCGCGGGATGCGTTTATTGGGGTTGGAATGATGAAATCCAGATCCTCACTAAGGCGATAGAATTCTGTATAGACCTTTGCCAGGCATGTGCCGCCCTTGAACACCAGGTCGCCGGCGGATACTGCCAGATGATTCAGCAAGAGGGAACAAAAGTAATCTTTTTCGATCAAACGCGGAAGAAATCGCGTCTCTGCCGCCGTGAAATTAACAGCCGCCCGGAACATTCCGGGGTCTTTGTGGGCGTCAGCCATCGTTGAAATATCAGTCTTGTTCATTCAATACGACTCCCCAGCGGCGATTGATCGTTCCACGCTTCGGCTTAAAAGGAATCCACGGGATCGGACTGCTGGTTGGCTTCAACGCTTCCTCCAGTTTCCGTAACAGTCCCGTTTTCATGCCTTGCATATCTAACAACATGCCGATCCGCCGGATGGTCCCCTTGTCGCCATAACGTAAGGTGCGTGCAACCAACTCCGAAGCGCTGACACGGTTAGAGATCAGGTCGCTCCTGATCCAAGCGAAGGCCCGCGGCAGGCTGTTGAACCGCGACCAATCGTAAACTGCATCAACCAGTGTCCGTGCCCGCGATCCGTATACGGCTGTTTGGCCTTCTTGAGTCTGCGCTGCTTCCGTAGCTCCAAGCCTTTTTTCGGCCACTTTAATCAAGATCAGGGATATGGCGCCGATGGTACGCTCTCCGGATATGCGGTTGTTATAGGCATAGACCCGGTTTGGCACCTGTTCGTCATAACCGTAACGGTTGAAGGCGTTGGGCCCGCAGATCTGGTAACGTCCTTTCTGATCTGCCATCAGGGTGTTCAGTGCCAGGATTTCATCAGGGGTCCAGGAACCCCCGAGAGGCAGCTGGGCCGGTACGAGATACAACCCCGGGACAACCCGCGCGATCAAGCCCCCGCGGCACATTCGGCGGAACAACTCCCGTTCCTGATCTCGGCTTAATTGCAAAGGGCCGGTCAGCTCGCCGGTTTTCACCGTCTGACTTTTGCGCATTTGCAGGTAAGCCAGAAGCTGTGTTTCCTGCTTCCCCAGTGTTGTTTTCATGATTGTATTGTATTTCATTTAAATGGTTTGTCAAGCCATCTACGTAAAATAGAATACAATTTTATTTTTTTGTCAAAAAAATAAACTTATTTACTGATATCGCCAGCAAAGACCCGATCACAGCCGGGAGTGATTGAAAGCATAAATCCTGTCCGTTCACTCAGCCCTTGATGACCACCAGCGGCCGCAGGCGGGCCACTTTTTGTGAAATGCCGCTGGCCACGGTCGATTCCACCACGGCATCGATATTTTTATAGGCTTCGGGAATTTCTTCCCGCAAGCCCTGCTCGTGGAGGCTGAAAACCAGGACGCCGTTTTTTTTCAGGCGTTCCCTGACATCGCTTTGAGCGGAAAGCTTTACGGCCTGGTGGCGGCTGAGACGGCGGCCGGCGCCATGGGCTGACGATGCGAAAGTCAAGGCCGCGCCCTGCTCGGTGCCGCGCAGGACATAGGAGCAGCTGCCCATACTACCCGGGATGATCACCGGCTGGCCAATATCCCTGAATTTTTCCGCCACGTCGGGATGACCGGGGGGGAAAGCCCGCGTGGCCCCCTTGCGGTGCACCAGTAGGTTGGTCATGTCCTTGCCGATGCGGTGCTTTTCAAATTTGGCAATATTGTGGGCTTGATCATAAACCAGGGCCAGGCCGAGTTTTCCTCTCCCCTGGCGGAAAATTCTTTCAAAAATCGTCACGATGTCTTCCTGCAGCAGCTGGCGGTTGGCCCAGGCGAAATTGCTGGCCGCGTTGAGCGCCTGCAGGTAATTCCGTCCCTGCGGGGATTGGATGGCGGCGTGGACCAGTTGTGGATCCTTCAGCCGGGCACTGCCGAGGTTTTTTTTGCGGAATATTTCAATATAATCGGAAGCGATCTGGTGGCCGAAGCCGCGCGAACCGGTGTGGATCATGATGGCAACATGATCCTTTTTCAGGCCGAGCAAGCGGGCGGCCGGCGCATCGTATATTTCCTCCACCGCCTGGACCTCGATGAAATGGTTGCCCGAACCCAGCGAACCCACCTGGGGAGCGCCGCGCTCATAAGCCCTGGTGCTGATGATCCCCGGCGCCTCGAAGGGCAGGCAACCCCCGGACTCGATGAAAGCCAGGTCGGCGACCTGGCCGCCATAACTGCGGACGATCTCCCGGGCGCCGTCGCTGATGACGCGTAAAAATTCCTTCTTGTTCAGTCTGTAATTGCTGCGCGGCGTCAAACCGGTAGGGATGCGCTGTAAAATCGCATAGCCGACACTTTCGGCGGCGGCGCTGAATTCGTTTGCCGGGATGGAGCTCGCCAGCAGGCGCACCCCGCAATTGATGTCATAGCCCACGCCGCCCGGCAGCACCAGGCCGCCGTCAGCCGTAAAAGCCGCCACGCCGCCGATGCAAAAGCCATACCCGTAATGGATGTCGGGCATGGCCAGTGAATTCCCGACCAAACCGGGCAGGCAAGCCACGTTGACCACCTGCTCGATGGAGCCGTCATCCTGCGCCTGCCGCAAAATTTCTTCCGAGGCAAAGACCTCGGCGTCAGCGACCATGTCCTTGTCGGCGCTCCTGCTCAAGCGCCAGCGCCAAGGGGAGATTTTTTCAAAATTCCTGACCATGGGCATCTAAATATCGAAGATCATTGCTGCGCTTTTCATGCCGTTTTTTTCAACCACGCGCAGCTGGTGATAGGTGACCGATTTGATTTCGATTTTCGGCTCGGACCGGCAAGGGGCCAGCAGCAGCCGCGCCTCCAGCATGCAGCCATCGGCCCGGATGAAATCGAGCCTCACCACCTGCTTTTTTTTCTGGTAGGCCAGGAACAGCACCTCGGCCAGAAAATTCACCAGGACGTTCTCCGGCCCGTCGCCGCTGTATCTGAAATGAAATGATTCGTCCCTGCCGCTTCGCCGGGGACGGGAACCGAAAAGCAGGAGGTTCAAACCCCACAGGGCGTTTTCATAAAGACAGCGGAAATCCCGGCCTTTGAACCTGATCCCAATATCGGCTGTGGTGGAGAAACCCTCATAATTTCTCATTTTTTGCCAGGTCGCGCAGGATCCGCCGGGTGAAATCGCGGGTATCTTCGCGGTGCAGGGCGACATGGATCAGGGTTTCAATATAGCCCAGGGTGGTGCCGGCATCGAAACGCCGCCCCTCGAAAAAATAGCCCAGCACCTGGCGCTGCTTCATCAGCTCGACGACGGCATCGGTAAGCTGGATCTCCGAGCCGGCCCCTTTTTTTTCGCGCTTCAACAGCGGGAAGATATCCGGGGTCATGATATAGCGTCCGATGACGGCGTAATTGGAAGGGGCGTCGGCCAGCGCCGGCTTCTCCACCAGTTTCTCGATCCGGAAGACCCGCTCCTCCAGGAAAGGGCCGGCGGCAATGCCATAGCGGGGAATGTCGGCACGCGGCACCTCCATGAAGGCGATGACCGGGGAGCGGTATTTTTCATAGATTTCCAGCATCTGGGCCATGGCCGGCCGTTCGGATAGGATCAGGTCGTCGGGGAGCGAAATGGCGAAGGCCTCGTCGCCGACCGCCTTTTCGGCCAGGGCGATGGCGTGGCCGAAACCCAGCGCCTGTTTCTGGCGGATGTAGATGAAATTCTTATGGTAAAACTCCTTCAGTCCGTCCAGCAGGTGGGACTTGCCGTGCCGTCTTAAAAAATCATCCAAGCCGGGGTTGGGGGCGAAATGGCTCTCCAGGGCTTCCTTGCCGCGGGCTGTGATGAAAACGAAATCCTCCAGGCCGCTCTGCAGGGCTTCCTCCACGGCGTACTGGATCAGGGGCTTGTCGAGGACCGGCAGGATCTCCTTGGGGACCTCCTTGGTGGCGGGAAGGAAGCGCGTGCCCACGCCGGCGACCGGAAACACGATTTTCATTGCCATGGTTCTATTTTAACCCGATTGGGCCCTTCTTTCAACCTCGGGCGCTGCCCCGACCGCCAGATCGCAATTTTCTTGACAGTTCCGGGGAAATGGGGTATATATGATTCTCACCGATTGTTGCAAATTAAAAAAAAAGGAGTGTGATCGCAATTGGCTTTTGTAGAAGTTCAGCAGGGTGAATCGTTTGAAAGCGCCCTGCGCCGATTCAAAAGAAAAGTGCAGATGGAAGCCATTATCAAGGAGATCAAGAAGCACACCGTCTATTTGAAACCAGGCGAACGCAAACGCTTGAAGGCCGCCCAGGCCAAAAAGCGCATGCGCAAGCGGATGAGAAGAGACATTTCCGAGCTTTAGGAATCACTGCAAGCGGGGCGTAGCGCAGCCTGGTTAGCGCGCCTGCCTTGGGAGCAGGAGGTCGGTAGTTCAAATCTACTCGCCCCGATAATCAGGCAGGCACCCGTAGCTCAATGGATAGAGCAGCTGACTTCTAATCAGCAGGCTGCAGGTTCGAGTCCTGCCGGGTGCGTTTGTCAACCCGGCATTTCCGGATCCTCTCTGATTCAATCATTGAATTCCAGCGCCACTTTTTAAACACAGTGATCTTTCTAGTGCAAGTCCCTGTTAATAATTGACAAGGCAGACAATCAAGAGTAATATATATCCATGCAGGTTATATTTCATGAGTGGATTATGAGCCGAACCGGGAAAACGGTCCGCTGGTTGGCGCTGTTGCTGCTGAGCGCTGTCCTTTTCCTGTCGCTCCCCTCCTGCGTGGTTCTTTTCGATTCCGGGGACCAGTTTTCCACCGCCGACCTCGAAGCCAAAATATTCAAGCTCGCCAACGACCATCGCCTGAGTATCGGGCGTACGGCCCTTGTCTGGAATGAGGCCATGGCCGATGAGGAGCGCGCCCATAGCCAGGCCATTGCCAACGGCCAGGTCCCTGTCGGCCACCAGGGCTTCGAAGACCGCATCGCCCGGATCAAAGAAATCATCCCCTGGTCGGTCATCGCCGAGAATATCGCCTCTGCCAGAAACGCGCAGGACGCTTTGGATGCCTGGCTCAGGAGCCCCGATCACCAGGTCATTATCGAGGGGGATTTCGACCTCACCGGCGTCGGCGTGGCGAAAGACCCGGATGGCCCGCTCTACTATTTTTCCCAGATGTTCCTCAAGCCACTTTGAATCTTTAGATACCGGGCCGTCCATCAACCCTGAAAAATCCTAGACCCCAAGCTGCAGGTTCGAGTCCGGCCGGGTGCGCGGATAAGGCATCAACCCCATTTTCAAGAAAATCAACACGCCGGCAATCAAAAAATCAAGGCAAAAAACCAGTTTAAAATCCAGGGGCCGAATTGTAATATTATTGTGACCGTGCTAACATGAAACCAGATAAAAAATCAGGAGGACAGAGATGAAAACGAAAAAATTCAATTTGCAGTGGCAGAGCGTACTTATTGGAATGGCGCTATGCCTGGTGCTGGTGGTTTTTTTGGCCGGCAAGGCCCAAACAAACCCGGTTGACGGCACGCAAAGGGTCCTGCAGAGACCGGCGAACGTGAACGATGTATGGGAAAAAACAGCAGTTCTGGAGGCGAACACCATCGCCTTGAATGAAAGGCTCATCCGCATCGAACAGAAAATCGATCTCCTGCAGAAAACGGTGCACAATGGCTTTAATGTTGTAGATAGAACGCTGGCCAACAAGAAATAAATCCCGGGTATTCAACTGACCTCAAAAGAAAACAGTGAACCTATCTTTTGCTCAAAACGCTGAAGGCCCCATCGAGCGGCTTGCCCTACACGGTAATGACCGTGACGGCATGAAAATCACGGCACTCAGTTCCGCGTCTCCTTGCCCATGTAGACCTGGAAAGCCTCGTCGACCGATTTGCCGTAGACGGTGATGGTCGTGATGGCGTTGGCCAGGCGAATGGCTTCTGCCAGGGGCTTCTGGTGGAGGTTGCGGCCGGTAGCGTTGCCCGAAGCGCCGGCAATGAAGATCTGGTCGTGCAATTGCTGCAGGAAGGCCTTGGGCTCCATGCTGGAGCCACCGGCGCAGACCACTTTGGTCCGGCCGGCCGCCTTGATCGCCTGCTTGAAGATCTCAGCCGGTTTCTGGCCTTCTTTTTTCGGATAATTGACTTTGACGAAATCGCTGCCCAGGGTGGCGGCCACGCCTGTAGCGCCGGCGATCAGTTCGGGAGATTTTTCATCCTTGACCGCCTTGCCGCGCGGATAGATCCACAGCACCGTGACCAGTCCGTGCCGATGGGCCCAATACACCGCCTGGGCCGCTTCGCGGATCATGGTGTTTTCATATTCGCTGCCCAAATATACGGTGTAACCGACCCCGAGGATGTTCAGGCCGGTGTTTTTCTTGAATTCGGCCACCTGGCGCACGTCGATCATCTGGGTGGAAATGGGATCCTGCTGGGCCGTTTTTACCAGGTTGGTCTTGGAATTCAGCTTGACCAGGTAGGGAATATCCGGGTAGTCGTTGGCATAGAGCGAGATCAGTCCCAGCTGGGCGGCAAACACCCCGATCTCGGCCTGGCTGGCGATCTTGAAAAGATGCTCGGGATCGTTGTCGTCAGCGGCAATGCCCTCACCGTAAAAATCGTCGTTCAGATGCTCGATCTTCTGATCGCCGGCGAACAGCATTAGCCGCCCGGATCCCAGGGTTATTTCATCGTAATTGCTCAGATATTCATTGAGCGCATCATTGGGAACATCGGCCGGAATATAGGTTTTTTCTTCCATGGTTGCCTCCTGATTTCATGATATAAAAAATAAAAATTAATTGCAACCGCGGCCGGGATGGCAAGAAGCCAAATGCTGTTCGGAAAGTTCATGAGTAGCGCCGGTACTACGCGAACTTCTGGAAGACACCAACCCCGAAATCGTCTACAGAAAACCGCTAAACACCTTCGGCTTGACCAACCGTGAAATTGAGATCCTGCAGGCCCTGGCTTCGGGCCTTTCCAATTTCGCCATTAGTGAAAAACTGTTTTTAAGCGAAAAAACCGTTAAGACCCACACCCATCATATTTTTAAAAAAATGCAGGTCAAATCCCGCACCCAGGCGGCAATGAAAGCCATGGAATTTCACATCATCTGAGCCCCGGCGGCGATCAGGGAAACGGGGTTCGTTCAATCACCGTTGAAGATCTTCAGCCATTGTTCCACTTCATTCTGGGAAACCCGGGCGTTCACCCGTTTCAGGGTTTCCTCCTTTTTCCCCTGCGACACAAAAGTTTTTTTCAAAGTAAAATAGAATTCAATGGAATTGATGGTTTTGGCGCCTTTTTCCTTGGCAAAGGATTTCAGCTCGCGATCAGTGGTCACCAGAACGGTCTCTTTCAGATGCTGATAGTTTTCCAGGATCTTCTTGATCTCATCATCAGCGCTTAGGCCGTAACGTGGATAAACCACGGTCAGCTTGGAATTGATGGGATTGCGCAATTCGCTGCCCTGCGGTTCACCGTCAAAGACAACCGTGATCTTGGTGTTTTTGCTCTCTTGGAATTTTTTAATGATGGCGATCATTTTGCCGCGCGCTTCGGGATCGGATAGGGAAAAATCCGGGGCGCAGCCGATCAGGTTGTTGCCGTCGATGATGTATGGCATTTAGATTTCGATCGATCCTCCCGGTTGTAGAATGGTCACCTCGCTGGATGCTCCGACCCGTTCCATAAACTCCTGCGGCGAAGAATGGATCAGGGCGAAGGTATCATAATGGATGGGAACAACCCGGGGTACGCGCAACAACTCGACGGCTTTGGCGGCCAGGCGGGGCGTCATGTTGTAGCGGCCGTCAATGGGCAGGAAAGCGATGTCCGGACTGTACATCTCTCCGATCAGTTGCATCTCCAAGGTCAGTCCGGTATCACCCGCGTGGTAGACGGTCTTGCCATCCATGACCACGATGATGCCCGCGGCCGTGCCGCCCAAGCCGGCGCTGTGAAAAGCCGGTACCAGGGAAATGTCCACTCCCGACACCTTGATCGTGCCACCGATGCCCATGCCCTCCGCCATGATTTTTTTTTCAGCAGCAGCCAGAGCGATTTCATGCAACGCCACCAATGTGGCCCCGGTCTTCAGGCAGATGGCGAAACTGTCGCCCAAATGGTCACTGTGATCATGGCTGACCACGACCACGTCGGCGCGGTTGATATCCTGCTCGCGCAGAGAGGCCTTGGGATTGCCGCTTAAAAAAGGATCGATAAAAACGATCTTACTGCCTTCGATCTTCAGGGCCGCGTGTCCAAGCCAGGTAATGTTCATGATCACTCCTCAGCCTGGGGGCCAGTTCATCTGGCGCCCGCCCAGAATATGCAGGTGCAGGTGAAAAACCGACTGCCCGGCATCCGGCCCGGTATTGATCACCAGGCGGTATTGCGCTAAGCCGATTATTTCAGCCGCATTTTTTGCAGCCATTAGCAAATGCCCCAGCAGCTGCGGATCGCGCGCCTCTTCTAAGGAAACCACATGCCGGCGTGGGATCAGCAATATATGAACAGGAGCCTGGGGCTGAAGGTCTTTGAAAGCGACGGTCAGGTCATCCTCGTAAACGAAAGAGGTCGCGATCTCACCGCTGGCAATCTTGCAAAAAATGCATGAATCCATTTTTATCCCCGGATGATTGTAATGGCTGCGCCCAATTTTTGCAATTTGTCCGGCATGTTTTCATAACCGCGGAACAACTGGTAGGAATTTTGGATGCTGGTTTCACCTTCAGCAATCAGTCCGCCGAGGACCAGCGCGGCCGAAGCACGCAGATCCGTGGTTTTCAAGACCGCGCCACACAGTCGGGCCGGCCCCTTGATGATCGCCGTATCGTTCTGGATCTTGATGTCGGCTCCCAGACGGTTCAATTCACCCACATGGCGGAAACGATCATTGAATATCGTTTCCCTGATCCGGGAAACTCCATCCGCCTGGGTCAACAGCGTAGTCAACTGCGCCTGCAAATCGGTGGGGAAGCCCGGATAGGGCTCGGTGATCACTTCGGCCGGCGCCAGGGATTTCCCACCTTTCACGTAGATCGCCTCGGCGGAAACGTTAATATCGGCGCCCATGCCCCTGAGGATCTCCAGCAGGCTGCCCAGGTGTTCGGGGATCACTGCCTGCAAATGGATCTCGTTGCCGGCGAAACAACCGGCAATGAGATATGTCCCGGCTTCAATGCGGTCGGGGATGATGCGGTGGCTGGCGCCATGAAGCCGTGTCCGACCGCGAACAACGACGGTTTCATCTTCAGGGTTTGAGATATCGGCTCCCATTTTCTGCAGCAGGCGGATCAGGTCGGTCACTTCCGGTTCAAGGGCGCAATTGCCCAGAACCGTAGTGCCTTCGGCCAATGTCGCAGCCATGAGCAGGTTTTCGGTGCCGGTCACGGTCTTGCCCGGGAAAGCGTATTCGCTGCCCTTCAGTCGCCGGCAACGGGCGACAATGTATTCGCCTTCCGCTTGGATTTCCGCCCCCATCCGCTCCAACCCCTGCAGGTGGAAATCGATTTTCCTCTCACCGATGGAACAGCCGCCGGGAAAGGAGATCTTGGCGTAGCCGTGTCGTGCCAGCAGGGGACCGAGCAGCAGGATCGACGCCCGCGTGGTCTGGGCGGTCTGCACAGAAACCAGGGGCGAGCGCAAAACCGGCATGGTCTCGCGTATGGAATTGCCGCGGATTTCCCCTTGGGCACCGATTTCAGCGAGGGCTGCATGCATGACTTTGATATCTTCAACCAGGGGGACATTGTGAAATTCGAGCGTTTCGGAACTAAGACAAACAGCAGCCAATTCAGGCAGGGCGGCGTTCTTGGCACCGGAAATGGCGACAATGCCCGTTAATGGCTTGCTTCCCTGAATAGAAATTGTTATGTCTTGCATATGGTCAAAAACGAGCCCGCATAGGACTCAAAAGTCCAGCTAGAGGCTCAATATACAACCTTCGCGAAGCAAAGTCAAGAAAACCTCCAAGCCGGTCGACCTTGCCAAACGCCTGGATATCCTTTACAATAGCGGCCATGGCGCTTTTATCGATCCGCCCCGGCATACTGCGCGCCGGCATTCTGGCCCTGGCCGCGGCAGCCATCCTTTTTTGCACACTGTCCTGCTTCAGCTTCCGGGTCACCGTGCCGCCGGACCCCGAATGCGTGGTCAGCACCCTAGCCATTGTCCACTCCGAGCCCGCGACCATGGACTTTGAAAAACCCATAAACGATGAACCGGTGACCGCCTCCGACTCGGCAGTTTACTCTCTGATCAAGGTCCTGCAGGTGAGCAAGCCGCTGAAGCTGCAATGGCACTGGTACTCGCCCGACAACCAGTTGGTCCGCCGCTCCAAGACCGTGGAGATCAACGCCAAGGGCAAATATCTGGCATATTTCGCGGCCTGGGACACGTTGTCCCAATCATACTATTCTGAAAAAAAAGGCGGCTGGACGGTGGTGATCACCGTAGATGGCAGTTTTATGTCCAAAAAAGAATTTGCCGTCAATTAGGCGAAGATCCGGAAACGGAGATCCTGGCCCGGCGTGATTTTTTATCAGATATAGAGAAAGTCAATTGTCTGACCGCTTTTTCGGCCTTGACCGCCATGGAACGCGTCCATTGCCCGACCGGGGTCACAGCGATTACCACCCCCGCGCCGTCAATTTCCAGTTCCATGATCATGCCTTTCTTGAACCAGAACCAGTCGTCCAGAAGCTCGAGGCCGCGCAGGTCGGACCAGGTGACATCGCCCTCGATACGGATGGTTGGCCGCAACGTCAAGGCCGCCATTTTTATCCCCCCGGGCGCAACGGCACGCCCCGTGGCCGCCAGGAACAGCTGCATCGCGCCGGAGATCGCTGCCTCTTCCCTGGACCGTGAACGGAACGATTCTTCATCATGCGCTTCATATTCCCCGGCCCGGGCCGGTGTGACCATGTCCGCCATCTCTTTCTTTTCCGGCATTGCGGCCTGGGCCGTCAAAGCCGGCTGCGCCGCTCCGGCGGTTGCCGGAGCCGGTGCGGAGCGGGAAGGCTCGATTTGCGCATCGCTCATTTTATCGATCTCAGCCCGGGCCGGAAGCGAGGCCGCCAAATTCTGGCCTTGCTCGCGGGGCTCATTCTCGTTGGTCAAGGCAGATTTTCGCTCCCTGACCGCGGCAGCCTGGTCTTTTTTTCCCCCCAAATCCGGGAGCGGAACGACTGCAGCCTCGGCCTTTTTTTCGACCGGCATTTTTTTGCTTCCGGCAGCCTCGGCCCGAGCCACATCGCCGACAAGGGCGGGACGCTTTTTTTCGCCGGCTGGCGGCATTTGCCGGACCGGCCGGTATGCGGACTCGTCAGCTTTTTCTTTTTGGGTGCCCACAGCCTGCCGCAAGCGGTTGCCGCCGAGAAAAAAATAACCGATGACGACCACGACCAGAAAGGCGGCGGCAATCTCGAAAACCAGGCGCAAGGGCAGAACCGGTTTTCGAGCAGCTTGCTTTTCGCCCAGGGCTTGCCGCAAAAACTCGCCCGGGACCTTCACCCGGCTGCTCTGGATATCGACGATCTCGGCCAGGGCTTCCAGGCATTCGGGGCAACGGGAAAAATGGGACTCCAGTTCCACCTTCTTCCCGTCCGCTAGCACTCCATCCACATAGGCTGCCAGATCTTCGCCGGCAATATGGTCATTCATGGGCTTCCCCCTCAAACGCGTCCCGCACCTCGATCCTGCTGCTCCGCGTTCGCTTTTCCATCTCGGCTTTGACCTTTTGCAGGGTACGGCCCAGAAATTTGTAAGCGGAATGCAGTTCGAGCAGTTTGCCGACCTCCTTGATCCTCAACCCTTTAAAATAGACCAGCTGCACGGCCATGCGCTCCTGGTTGGATAGAGTAGCCATGGCTCGCTGCAGGTCATTCTCCAACCATACCCGTTGTTCATGCCGTTCACCGGCAGCCATTTCTTTTTCAGGGGTCTCCGTGTCGGCCAGGAGTTTAAGATAATCGGGTTCGGCATCGATTGAGATCACACGGATCTTCTTCAAACGGAAATCACGGCCGTATTTGCTACGCAAAAAATCCAAAGCCAGTCGCCTGGAAACCACGGTCAGCCAGGTGGAAAGCTTGGCCTGAAAAGCGAAACATCGCAATCTTTCGAAGCGGTTCTCATGGAGTTTTTCGAGGATGTGCAGGTAGACGGCCATTTTTTCGTCATAGTCGTCGGTATATTTAATGATGGCGCGGTAGATGAAATTCGAATATTGCAGGATGAATTTCTGCCAGGCTGCGATATCACCGGCAAGTATCGCCTGTAGCAACCGGGCATCGCCGTCCAAAAAAGCTTTCATAACCCCGATTATAACCAAAAACGCTCGATGGTTGTCAAGCTTTCGGATATTTCTCTTGTCCCGGCCGCAAAGAATAATTAGATTAATGGTAAAAATGGTCTGCATGCCGTGCCTCTTTTTTGCCGCAGCAAAGTTAGACGGAAAATAATGAATCATTTCCCGGCCGGAAGGAATTCCCGATTGACTTTCGCCGATTTTTTTTTGATAATCAGGGCTGGCAACGGCCAAAGAGGAGATGCCATGGAATACGCGGAGATCGGAATCATCGGCGGCAGCGGTTTTTACGACCTGGAAGGGCTGGAAGAGGCCCATTCCGTCCGGCTGCCGACGCCCTTCGGGCCGCCATCGGAAAAACTCATGCTGGGGAAATTGCAGGGGCGCTCGGTGGCCTTTTTGTCCCGGCACGGCCACGGCCATTACCTGAATCCTTCGGAGGTGAACTACCGGGCCAACCTCTACGCCATGAAAATGCTCAAAGTGGAATACCTGTTTTCCATTACCGCAGTGGGATCGCTGAAAGAAGAGCTGAAGCCGGGCGAAATAGTCATTCCCGACCAATACGTCGACCTTACCTACAAAAGGGAAAAGACGTTCTTTGAGAACGGAGTGGTGGGCCATCTGCCGTTTGCCGATCCGACCTGCCTGCCCCTCGGCCGGCTGGCCTTGCGCCTGGCCAAGGAGGCGGGCCTGGCCGCCCACCTGGGCGGAACCTATTGCAACATGGAGGGGCCGCAGTTTTCCAGCCGCGCCGAATCAATGGCCTATCGCCAAATGGGTTATTCCCTGATCGGCATGACCCAGGCCGCGGAAGCCAAGCTGGCCCGGGAGCTGGAGATGTGCTTTCTCCCCCTGGCCATGGTCACCGACTACGACTGCTGGCACCAAAGCGAGGAATCGGTCACGGTGGAAATGGTCATCGCCAACCTGAACCGGGGCGTGGCCAATATGAAAAAACTCCTGCCCCTGATCATCCGGGAACTCCCGGAAAAAAGGGACTCCTGCCCGTGCGCCAGCGCCCTGGCCAACTCCATCATCACCGCCCCGCAAATGATCCCGGCAAAAACCTATAAAAAACTTGAACTCATCATTGGCAAATACATCAAATCCCGAATATAGAGGAAAGCATGCCCAAAGAACTGATCCTGGCCATCAATCCCGGCAACACCTCCACCAAGGTTGCCGTCTATGAAGGCCTCAACCCGCTTTTCGTCGAGTCCATCAAGCACACGGACGAAGAGTTGTCCCGTTTCCCCGAGATCAATTCGCAGAAGGATTTCCGCGAAAACCTGATCGGAGAATTCCTCCAGGAAAAGGGCATCGACCCAGCCCGGCTCCGCGCCGTTGCCGCCCGGGGCGGGCTGCTCAAACCCCTGGCCAGCGGCACCTACATCGTCAACCGCGAGATGGTCGATGACCTCGTGGAAGCCCGCCAGGGATCGCACGCCTCCAACCTGGCCGCCCAGATCGGCTATGCGTTGGCCTCCAAGCTCGGGATCACCTGCTACATCGTGGACCCGGTTTCCGTGGACGAAGCCGAGCCATTGGCCCGTTATTCCGGCCACCCCCTGTTCCACCGGGTGATGCTCACCCACGCCCTGAATATGAAGGCCGTGGCCAAGCGCTTTTGCCGGGAAAAAGGGTTGATTTACCAGCAGGTCACGCTGCTGGTCATCCATTTGGGCACGGGCAATTCCCTCTCCCTGCACAAGAACGGACGCATGATCGACGCGGTCAATCCTTCCGAAGAAGGGGCATTTTCGGCCGACCGCAGCGGCGGCTTGCCTATCCTGCAAGTGACGCGGCACATATGCGACCAGAACCTGAAATACAAGGAATTTGAAAAAATGGTTTTCGGCAACAGCGGACTGTTCGCCTATCTCGGCTCCAAGGATTTTCTGAAGATAAAGGACAAGTACCTTGAGGGAGAAGAGCGAACCGTGGAAGTGGTCCAGGCCATGGCCTACCAGGTGGCCAAGGAGACCGGAGCGCTGGCCACCGTGGTGGATGGCCGGGTTGACGCCATCCTTATCACCGGCGGCATCGCTTTCAATGAATTCTTCAGCGAACTGATCCGCAAACGCGTCCAATTCATCGCCCCGGTGCATGTATATCCGGGCGAAGACGAAATGCGAGCCCTAGTCGAAGGTGTAGCAAGGGTATTGAGCGGGGAAGAGACGGCCAAAAACTATTAAATCCTGCCAATGAAAAAAAAAACAAGTTTTCAAAAAGTACTGAAATCAGAAAAGGGAAAGAATGCCGCTTGACGACCGTCTGAATCCGGCCTCGACCACTACTGAAAAGCAAATAGCCGATTTGGAAAGAAAGATTGATGAATTGAAATCGAAATACATCCTTTTTTTCTCCGGCGAATTGAAACTGCCGCCGGAAAAGGAACGCGAGTACATTGAAAAGGCGGTAAGGAAGCTGATTTATGGCGGCGCCAAGACCGCCAAGATGAACATGATCATCCAGAACCTTGCTTCCCGCTTCAGTCTCTACAACAACCTTTGGCTCAAGAAACTCAATGAATTGGAATCCGGGACCCATGTGATCCAGAAGAAAAAGACCTTCCCGACATTACCTCCAGCCAAGCGCGAAAAAGGGCATCGGGAAATTTCATTGAACTTGAACGATGAAGACAGTTTTGAGCGCTTATATGAGGCGTACAGGGAATTGCAGCCCGGCAGCGACAAGACGGACCGGGAAAAAGACAAGATCATCGACAGCATGAAAGCCAAGATGCTGACCCATAACCTTATCGAAGCAAGGGTCAGTATAGCCATACAGAACGGCAAGCTGAGCATCAAGATCAAAAAATAAAACCCAAATCGGACCGATACACAATCAACCCCAACAATTCAATGCGCATATAAATAGCGTTTGATCTTGCTGGTGGCCGTTTTCTGGAACGGCTCCTTGTGTTCGACGAAGCGCGTGATCTGCGCGAAAGCGGAAAGTTGGGGATTGATGGACTCTTTTAGCCGCAAAAGCAACTCATCGATATATTCCAGTTTCTGCTGCTGGCTCCTGCTCTTGGTTTCCTCGTCGATCAGGTCATAATCCAGGTAGACCCAGGCCTCCAGGCGGCCGTTATCATCAATTACCAGGGATTCGGCCACATGCATGCAGGAATTGATCTTGTCCTCAATGACTTCGGGATAGATATTCTCGCCGTTGGACATCAGGATCATGTTCTTGGAACGACCGCTGATGTGAAGGTTGTTCAATTTGTCGAAATGGCCCAGGTCACCGGTATGGAGCCACCCTTCGGCATCCACCGTCTCCCTGGTGGCTTGGGGATTCTTGTAATACCCCTTCATGATGTTGGCGCCGCGGGCATGAATTTCACCGATACCGGTCCGGGGATCGGGATCCACGATCTTGATCTCTACCCCCGGGATGGGTTTGCCGGTGGAGCCCACGGAAATGGTCTCGTCGCCCCAGGGGCCGCCGGCCAGCAGCGGCGCCGATTCGGTCAGGCCATAGCCGATCAAATAGGGGAATCCCGATTTTTTGAGAAAGATCTCCGCTTCGCGGTTGATGGCCGCACCGCCGATGGCCATGATTTCCAGCTGGCCGCCGAAAAAATCGACCAGTTTATCCCGGATCTTTCGATAAATTTTTATTTTCACGCCCGGGACCTTGGAAATGAGCTTGAGGACGAATTTCTTTTCGAAAGCGGCCAGAACCTTTTTTTTGTAGATCTTCTCCATGATCAAGGGCACGGCCGGAATGACCTGTGGTTTTTCCACTTTGCAGATCTTTTCCAGCACGCTCGGCGTCGGCGTTTTCCCGACATAAACGATCCGGGATCCGTTCAGCAATGGAAACAGGAAACCCAGGGTGAATTCATACGTATGGGAGAGGGGCAAAATGGAAAGGAAGGTCCATTCGGGATGAATTTCCAGCACGTGGTTGGAAGTGGTCAGCACATTGGCGATGAAGTTTTTATGGCTGAGCATGACCGCTTTGGAATGCCCTGATGTCCCCGAAGTGTAAATGATGGAGGCAATATCGTTTTCACTGACCGCCGTGGATTTTAAACCCATGCGATCCGGGATCTGGCGGAAAAAACTCCGCGCTTTTTCAATGAATTTTGAAATGGGTTCAATAGGCAAAACGTCTGTTTCGGCACTGAAGTCATCGAGGGTGATCACGGTCTGCAGTTTGTGGTCGCGGACTCCCAACACTTTTTCCATCTGTTTCTGGGTGGTGAACAGGATTTTGACTTCCGAGTCATTTATGATGTGGTGGATATCGCTTTCGGGGAAATCAGGCAATATGGGCACCACAATGGCCCCGATGCGCATGGAAGCAAGGCAGGCAATGCCCCAATTGGGAGAATTTTCGCCCAGGATGGCTATTTTATCCCCTTTGATCACATCTTGTTTCTTCAGCATGGCCGCCATGCTGCTAACCGACCTGAAAAGATCGTTATAGGTCAGTGGCGTTTCCAGGGCCATGCTCAGGGCCGGACGGGCGCCGAACTTCTCGACGCTGGTCTCCAGCAGACAATTGATGGTATTTTCCTTTAGAATAATGTTTCGCGCCATGCAAATACTATAACCAAAAAAAAATAAAATTCAACTTACCCAGCAAAACCTCACAGCGCCCCCCCCGTATGTAATATTTTTAGAAGGAATACTTGACATTATTTATTTTCTCTGTTACATTACTCTTTTCATCGAGGAGGTCCGTTATGAGTGTTGACATTGGTGCCAGCCAACAAAAATCCGAACCCAACGTTGTCCCCCTTTGCGATATTCTGCTTGTCCTGCTGATCATTTTCATGGTCATTACCCCAGTCTTGCAGAAGGGAATCGATGTTAAGCTCCCGGAGACCCAGCAGGCGGAAGAAGGCAGGGGGCCAGTAGGCTCCAGCGCCATCGTTTTGACCCTGGAAAGCAACCAGACAATCAAAATCAACCAGGACACTGTTGACTTCAATTTGCTGGAAAACACGCTGCGCGACTTGTACCAGACCCGCACCGACAAGACCATTTTCATCCGCGCCGATGAAGGCCTCTACTACAAAGATGTGCTGCATATCATCGACATCGCCAAAGGGGCGGGCATTGAAGTCCTGGGGGTGATCCCGGAACGCTACAAGTCCGGCAATTAACTTTTTCGCTCAAAATTCCCTATATTTATAAAAAAGGTTTTTTCTTATATTGATTTCAATTTTCCCCGCCCTATCGGCCCCAGTTGAAAAATGTTCCCAAAAGATGTAGAATAGATCCTTGGAGGTTTTAAAAACCATGAAACTCAAAGAAGAGAAGGAATTGCATGCCATCACCGCAGAGTACGAAAAGGCGCTGCAGTTTTTTCATAAAAAAAGCTTCGCTAAGGCAGGTGAAGCCTTTAAAAAAATTATTGAAACATACAAGGATTCTGAATTTTACAGCGTTCTGGAAATCCAGGCCCGGGCAAAAGTATACCAGAGCATGGCCATAGCCCAGATCCATCCCGAAACCATTAAGTTAGAAAGCGCTCAGGATTACGTCTGGGAAGGCGTTTACCAGCTAAATGCCGGCGAGATCGACAAAGCCCTGGAGTTTTTTGCTCACGCTGAAAAAAACAATTTCCGGGACGCTTTCCTCTACTTCCTTATGGCTGCCGCCTATCTAAAAAAAGAAGATACGGTCAATACCCTGCGTTACGTGGGGAAATGCCTGAAAAAAGACGAGCACTACAAAGTCATCGTTTACAATGAACCCGATTTCGAGCCCCTATTGCAGGACCAGGATTTCCTGAACCTCGTCGAATGATCGCGGCCGTCGCCGACTGCAGCCAGACCGCCAGCGATCGTTTCGCTTGCCGCGGCCGGGATCTGCGATTCTGGCTAGCCCGTTTTTTTCCCTATTGCCGTTTTTTGCCTCTGCCCAAGCCCAAAGCGGATTTTGACCTTCTTTTCGTGTTTGATACGGCCGTTTTTCCCATTGTCAGCGAACAATCCGGCCAGGAACTGCGCCGCTGGCTGAAACGACAGGGCCAATCCTCCACCGGGCTCTATGCCCCCCCAGGCAAGCCCTTTTTCATCGTGAGCAAGTCTTATTTCAAAAGCAAACACCTTGCTCTCAAGCCGGGTTTGATCCGGTCGTTGCGGGCAAAGTCCCGACCCGAGCTCCTGGAATTCAGGAATCCCGTAACTTTTTGTGAGCCGTTGCGGCAACCGCAAGAAATGGAAGCCGCCCTGGCGGCCTGGCAAATTCGCCAACTGCAGAAGCGGGGCATCGTTTTCGAAAACTACGGCAATTTTTACCTGGAAGGGCTCATGCCCATCGGCAGGAACTCCGTGATCGGTTCCGGGGTCACGATCAAGGGCGATTGCCGGATCGGTAAAAACGTAATGATCTGCGCCAATAGTTATATCGAAAATTCCCGCATCGGGGATCGCTGCGTCATCCTGCCCGGATCGGTCATCCGCGATTCCCTTGTTGAAGCAGACGTGCAACTCGGCCCCTATTGTCACCTGCGCAACGGCGCGCTGGTAAAAAAAGGAGCGAAGATTGGAAATTTCGTGGAAATAAAAAAAAGCGTCCTGGGCCGGGGATCAAAAGCCATGCACTTGACCTATATCGGCGACGCGCGGATCGGCAGGAAAGTCAACATCGGCGCCGGCACCATCACCTGCAACTACGACGGCGAAAAAAAGAATCCCACTCAGATCGGCGACAACGTATTTATCGGCTCGGGTACGGAACTGGTGGCTCCGGTCACGATCCACAGCGACAGCTATATCGGAGCGGGCTCCACCATCACCGAAGATGTCCCCCGCAACGCTTTGGCCGTCGCCCGCCAGCGCCAAAAAAACATCTCCGGCTGGGTATTGCGCAAAAGAAAAAAGAAGACCCCACAACACCCCTGAGTCACCCGTTCAGAAAGGATCCCTCCCTGCAGCCTCCAGGTTGGCATGGGAAATTTCCGCGGCCATTTTCTTGATCTGCAGAATCGCTTCCAGGCTGAAACCCGATTTTTGATATAAAAAATAGATCTTGTTCGTCTCCAGAAGATCAAGCGGCGTTGCCAGCACCCCCCGCTGCTGCAGTTCAAAAAAATCGGCAGTGCCCGGAACCGGAGAAAAAACTGACAAATGCGGTACCAGCCCCATTCCCTTGATGAACGCCAGCGATTTTTCCATATCCTCCATGGTCTGGCCCGGATAGCCGAAAAGCAAATAGGCGCCCAACTGACCGCGGCGATATCCGGCCCGTTCCAGGTGGCTGACCGCATTTTCCATTTGTTTCCTATTCACTTTGCCGTCACTGCGCCGTAAAATACCGGGCGCCAGCGATTCGAAACTCAGGCGCAAGGTGGCAAAACCGGCTGCATGCAAAACAGCCGCGCTTTCGCGGTCGATCTCACTGACATGCAGGCCGTTGGGGGTATGGAATCGCAATTGGCTTTGCTTGTCCCTGGCCAAGCGGGAAAAAACCGGCAGGAAACGTTTTTTTTTATTGAGCAGCAGGGCATCGTCGAAAATGATGAAATGTTGGCTGTTAAAAACCCGCCGCCGCTGTTCGATCTCGGCCAGAATGTCTTTGGGGCGCCGTTCCAGAAAAATCGGGTTCAGAAGCCGGGAAGCACAATAGCTGCAATGAAAGGGGCAGCCGCGCGCCGTCAGCAGGGGGACATATTTCTGCGTTCCGGCCAAGTCAACGGCAGGCAAAAGCGATTCAATATTGGCAGCAAGGGGCAGAGCATACGACACCCTTGCCCCAAAATCTTCCAGAAGACGCAGTACGGCCGTTTCACCATAGCCATTGACATAATGATCGGCCGGCAGGAGAGATCGCGTCTCCGTTGGCGCCAGGCTGGGTAAAACACCACCCAACACTACTTTGGCGCGGGGAAACCTTTGCTCAAGTAATTTCAGCGTGAATTGCAGTCCTGGCAGCCAATAGGTCATCAGCGATGTGACCAGGATCACATCGATTTCGGGCAAAGCGGCCATTTTGCTTTGAAAGAGTTCCAATGGTATGCCGTAACGGGAATAATTTCGCGGCACATTCTGATAGATCCCTGGTTTTTCGACAAACTCGCGCGGATACTTGCCGCGGCCGTCGGCACGGCTGCGAATTTCCATTCCTTCCTGAAAGCGATCCAGGGCATCCAGCCAATAAATTTCGGCATCACTGTGCCCGCGAACGGCCGCCGCCAGGTAATACAGCCCGAGCGGACGCAGCCACAAGTCATAAGCACTGAAATCGTAGATATAGGGATTGACGAAAAGAATCTTCATAGGCAGGCAGCGATTACCCTGGCAATTCCCCCATAATCACGAATGCACTGCATTTCACACAGCCCTGCCCTTTTCAGGAAAATGCGCACCGCCCGCAGTTGTCCCTGGCCGATTTCGAGCAGCAGATACCCGCCTGACTGCAAATAACCAGGAGCTCCGGCAATGATCTTCTCCAGCGCTTCGGTTCCGGCAGGACCGGCTACCAGGGCGCCTTTGGGTTCAAAACCCTTGATGCCCGGAGGCAAAACATGCCAATCTTTTTTGGAAAGATAGGGCGGATTGGCGACAATCATCTGAAACAGTTCGGGCTTTTTCGGAAACAAGTCGGCTTTGATCGCCTTGACCCTTTTTTGCAGACCGAAGCGGGCGATGTTTTTTTTCAAAATCCTCAGGGCCGGCGGACTGACATCCACCGCCGTGACCTGGGCGCGCGATTGCAAGGCCAAAACAATGGAAATGCAGCCGCTGCCGGCCCCGATGTCCAGTATACGAGCCGGTTTTTTTTCAATGATGTCCAGAGCTTTTTCAACCAACAGTTCGGTTTCCGGCCGCGGAATCAAAACCGCGGGACTGACCATGAATTTTTCGCCGAAAAATTCCTTTTCCTTCAGAATGTAAGCCAGGGGTTCATTGGCGAGCAAGCGCCTGAAATATCGCCTGAATTTCCTCAAGCCATTCCTGTCGCGGACGGGCTGGTTTTTATTTATCCAGAACTGGGTACGACTGATCGCGAAGGCTTTTTCGATCAAAACCTCGACCGCGGTTGACAATTCCCCGGATTTCAGTTGCTTCAGGTGAGCGGCAAAAAGTTCTGAGTAAAGCACTAGGCAAGAATGTTTTTGATTTTTTGCTCGATCAAGGCGCGGACATGGCTTTCGCTCAAATCGGCCACCAGGTCATCCATGTCGCCGTCGATGATCAAACCTACGTTGAAATTGCGACCATTGACCCGGTGGTCGGTCACGCGATTCTGGGGGAAATTGTAGGTGCGGATCTTTTCCGAGCGTTCGCCCGATCCGACCTGGGATTTCCGGTTCGAAGCGATGCTCTCATTCTGCTTGTTTTTTTCGTGCTCGAACAGCCTCGCCTTCAGTACCTTGAGGGCCTTCTCCTTGTTCTTGTGCTGGGATTTTTCATCCTGGCAGGTGACCACGATGCCGGAGGGGATATGGGTGACGCGAATGGCCGACTCGGTCTTGTTGACGTGCTGCCCCCCCGGGCCCGAAGCCGCGTAGGTGTCGATGCGGATATCCTTGGGATTGAAATCCACTTCCACGTCCTCGACCTCGGGCAGCACGGCCACGGTAACCGTCGAGGTGTGGATGCGCCCCGAGGCTTCCGTCTCGGGGACGCGCTGCACGCGGTGCACACCGCTCTCGAATTTCAGGAACTTGTTCACTTCCGTGCCCTTGACGTAGAGGATGACTTCCTTGATGCCGCCGATTCCGGAAATCGTGGTGGAAATGATCTCAGCCTGCCATTTTTTTCTTTCCGCCACCCGCGTGTACATGCGCAGCAGATCGGAAGCGAAAAGCGAGGCTTCGTCGCCGCCGGCGCCGGCGCGGATCTCCAGAAAAGCGTTGCGGTTGTCCTCGCTGCGATCCGAAACCATGAGGACCTCGATCTCTTCGATCAACGCTGATTTCTCCTGATTCAGGATCGCCAGCTCTTCCTGGACCAGATCGGTCATTTCCTTTTCATCGGCCGCGGTCAACATGCTCTCCGCTTCGCCAAGGCGCTGGCGAAGTTTTTTCAACTGGTGATATTTCCCTTCCAGGGGCTTGAGGGTGAACAATTCCTTGGAAAGCTCGCGGAATTTTATTTGTTGGTGGACGGTCTCGTTTACACTCAGCTCAGCGCTGATCAGCTCAAAGCGGGCATGGATCCTTTCAAGATAGGAGAATATCTTTTCACTGTTCCTTGTATCCATACTTCTTCTTGAATTTCTCTATCCTTCCCTCGGTATCGACATATTTCTGTTTGCCGGTAAAGAAAGGGTGGCAGGATGAACAGATCTCCACTTCGATCTTGGGCAGGGTGGAACGGGTTTTAAAGGTAGTGCCGCAGGCGCAGACAACGGTGCATTCCATATATTTTGGGTGAATATCTTTCTTCATACTTCCTCCGAAAAAAGATTTTAACATTATTCTGCCGCGGTTGTCAATCCGCCCCCCTATTCAACCCCAAACCAAGGGGGCGGATTGATTTTATGCCAACAATAACTTATGATTCTCTCTTTAACAAAAGGAGAGCAAAATGAATTTCCTGGAAGAATTGACGGCCCTTATCAACAAAAATGAAAACGTGCTCATCAACCCCAAACGCCGCGACCTGATCAAGGCGGCCGTGAAGAACCGGGAGGTCCTGGTCAGCAAAAACGGAGCCCTGGCCACCTGGACGAGGATGGAATCGACAGGGCGCAGCCCCAAGGATACTTTGATGGTCAAGAGGCCGGAAATCGACAACGAAATCGACTGGGATTCCCCGAACAGCCTGCCCCTGGCGCCGGAAACTTTCACCTTGATTCTGGAAGACGTTCTGGCCAGGGTCGCGGCAAAAGACAAATTGTACATCACCGACCGTGTCGTGGGCGCCGACAGCCGCTACGCCCTGCCGGTGCGCACCATCAGTGACAGCGCCGCCACTACGCTCTTTGCTGCGACCATGTTCCGCCCGCTGCCCAAGGACATCGCGCGCAGCATTTTCCGAGACAAACCCTTCACCCTCGTCGCCTTGCCTGTCGACAAGCTTGACAAGCAAAAATACGGCGGCCTGCTGCGCAAACTTCCCGACGGCAGCACCTCCGACATGGTGGTGGCCATGGATTTCGTCCATTATATCGGCGTGGTCATCGGCTCAGCCTACATGGGCAGCGTGAAAAAACTGATGTTCACCGTGATGAATTACCTGCTGCCCAAGGCAGGGATCCTGCCTCTGCATGCTTCGGCCAACGAAGGCCGTGACGGCGGCATCGCCCTCTTCCTCGGCCTCTCCGGAACCGGAAAGACCACCTTGTCCGCCGACCCGGAAAGGGCGCTGCTGGGCGACGATGAGCACGGCTGGGACAAGCATGGCATTGCCAACTTCGAGTTCGGATGCTACGCCAAGCTGATCAACCTGAATCCGGCCAAGGAACCCCAGATCTATTACGCCATTACCCGCGAGGCGCCCTATTTGAACCATGGCGCCATCGTGGAAAACGCCATGATGTATCCGGACGGGACATTCGATTTCAACGATTCTCGCCTGATAGAGAATTCACGCGGTTCCTATCCGCTTTCCTCACTGCCGAATATCAAGAAATCGTCCCGCGGCAAACATCCCAAAATCATCATTTTTTTGACAGCCGACGCCAACGGTGTGCTGCCGCCCGTAGCCAGGCTTGACCAGGACCAGGCCATGTTCTGGTTTCTGATGGGTTATACCTCCAAGCTGGCTGGAACTGAAACCGGTATCGTTGAACCGCTTTCGACCTTTTCCCGCTTTTTCGGTCAGCCATTCATGCCGCGCAATCCCAATGACTACGCGTCCCTGTTGGGCGCAAAGATCAAAAAGCACCGCACCCAGGTCTACCTGGTCAACACCGGCTGGAGCGGCGGACCGTATGGGGAGGGGAAACGCATGGACATCAACATCACCCGGGCCATTATTCGCGCGGTCTTGAACGGCGAGTTGGACCGGGCCGCCTACACAGAAGAGCCTACCTTTCACATCAGCATCCCCGCCTCCTGCCCTGATGTCCCGGCTGAAATCCTCCAACCCAAAAACACCTGGAAAGACGCAGAGGCGTTTGAGAAAAGGGCCCAGAAACTAGCCGCTGAGTTCAGCGCCCATTTCGACCGCGCCTACGGCAACAAGAACCTGCCCGAGGCCGTGCGCCGGCAGTGCCCGGGAAAATAGAACTCAACGGTGTCTGCCGCTTTCCCGGAAATGAGCGCGGGAATAAGAATTGAGATAGAGGTCAAAATAGTTCAGGTCGGGATAGGCCCGATATTTTTCATAACCAAGCCAGGCGATCATGGCGGCATTATCGGTGCAATAACGAGGTTCGGCCAGATACAGCGGAACATTCAGCCGGCCGCATTCCTCACTGAAGCGCCGGCGCAGGAGAGAATTGCGGCTGACGCCTCCGGAAACGATCAACGAGCGGACTGGCAGGCTTTTGGCAGCGGCCAGGGTCTTGGCCAGCAGATATTCGACCAAGGCGCTTAAAAATGAGGCCAGCAGGTCGTAAAAATCCTGGCTGCCGGTTTGGACGTTCAGATTCTGGGCCTGGCGCAGCAATGCCGACTTGTATCCGGAAAAGGAAAAATCAGCGCCACCGTCGCTCATGCGTGGTTTTTTAAAAGTGAACTTTTTGGGATCGCCTTTTTTATACAATTCGTCGAGAAGCGGTCCGCCCGGATAACCCAGGCCGAAATGCTTGGCCACTTTGTCCATGATCTCGCCGGCGGCATCGTCGCGTGTCTTGGCGATCACCCGGCCATTGAATTTCTCCTCCAGGTAAAAAAGCGAAGTATGACCTCCGGAAACCACCAGGGCCAGGAGCGGATAGGCGATCTCAGGATGGCTGATGAAGGGAGCCTCGATATGTGCGGCGATATGGTCCACGGCGATCAGCGGCAGGTCGTGGACCAGGGCCAGCCCCTTGGCGAATGCCAAGCCGATGAGCAGGGAGCCGACCAGCCCCGGCCCCAGGGTCAACGCCAAAATCTCGATGTCTTCGATACCGACCCCGGCCTGGCGCAACGCCCGGTTGGTTAGCAGATCGATCGCTTCACAGTGCGTCCTGGCGGCGATTTCCGGCACGATCCCGCCATAAGGAGAATGCAGGTCGACCTGGGATTTGATCTGCTCGGCCCGCACAGTATTTTTTTCGCCCCTTTCGACCACGGCCACTGCCGTTTCATCGCAGGACGACTCGATGCCCAGGACGTACACGTTTCCTCCCGAATCCCATGATAGCAAATTCAAAATCCATGCACAACCACCTTGGTGAGAAACAAAAATGGTTGGCGCACGTAAAAAGAAAAAAGGGAAACATGCGCAAAAACAAACAAAGGTTGCACTCTGTCCTGCTGGTGATGCTTCTTGCCCTGCCCCTGGCGGGAGTGGAAATCCACGGCACGGTCAAGGATATTTACAACCGCCCGCTGCCTGGCGTACAGATCCGCATCGCCCCCGGCGGAGGCTTGCTGGTTTCAAATGAAAAAGGCGAATTCGATTTTACGGTCGACGCAAGCGAATCGGTTTTGGAACTGTACTTTGAAACCCCGCTGCACTACCCTGAGAAAAGGTACGTCAGCGCAAAGGAAAGCACGCCATACATGAAAGTGTATCTCATCCCCTTGAAACTGCTCCGGGAGGATGTGACCGTCACTGCCCTGAATGAGGCGGAAAAAGCCATTTCCGTGCCCTTCGCCCAGAGTGTTGTTTCCAAGATCGAGATAAGGGAAAACCAATCCGAAACCATCGTCCAGGCCATGCAAAACTCGCCGGGTGTACATTTCATCGGCAAGGGCGGTGTTTCGGTCACCCCCAGCATCCGCGGCCTGGCCCGGCGGCGCATCCTGCTGCTGGCCGCTGGGGCGCGTATCACCAGCGACCGCAGTGCCGGCGCTTCGGCGCAATTTTATCCGCCCGAACTCGTCCAACAGATCGAAATCGTGCGTTCGGCGGCCTCGGTTCTCTATGGTTCCGATGCCATCGGCGGCGTGATTCAGATCATACCCCGTGATGCCCAAAATGCCGAGCCCGGATTTGCCACCATGAACATCAGCAGCCATTCGGCCGACCAAAAATTGAATGGCGGCTTTTCGCTAAAACAAAAATTCGGGCCTTATTCCGTGCTCGCCGCCATGCAAATTTCTCAAGCCGACGATTATTCCGCAGCTGGAGAAAGGATGCTGAACTCCGGGTACCGCTATTACACAGGAAACCTGATTGCCGGTTACGAAACCGAAAAACGCAGCTTCAGCCTCAGCTTTTTGAAATCAGCGGGCCGGGATATCGGCAAGCCCGAAAGAGCAAACGATCCGGCCGTTTCATCGTTTTATCCACTGGAAAACATCAACCTTCTGAACATCGCATACCGCGAAAATACCCTGAGTGCGAACAGCTCCCTGAATTTTTCCCTTTTTCTTAATCCCAACAATTATGAACTCGACAAAATCAAACAATCCGCCAAGCAAGTCGATATAGCAAAAAACTGCGCCCTGGACTTCGGCGTTCGCACCACCTTTAAGAAAAGCCTGGATAGCCATCTTTCCTACCAGTTCGGCGTCGATTATTACGGCCGGGCCAACGTCGATATGGAAAACGAAACATGGAAAAACGGCATTTTCGACAGCGGTTCGCTTCCCGTTAAAAACGGCAGACGCAATGATCTGGGAATGTACGCCACGCTGGATTATTCCGGCCTGGCCGATTTTGATCTGGTCGGAGGTGTCCGCCTGGGAACATTTTCGAGAAATGCCATTTCTGACGGCGTTTTTCTGAAAAAATCTTCCTGGGCACCGGCTTTCTTTTTGGGCATTACCAGAAAAATCAAGGATTCTTTGACCCTATTTTTCAACGTCGGTACCGCCTACCGCCTGCCATCATTGAGCGAGGCGTTTTACACCGGCATCACCGGCCGCAGCTCCATCATCGGCAACTCCGGTCTGAAACCGGAAAAGAGCCTGAACCTCGACGCCGGTTTGAAGATCCACCGTAAAAACATTTTCCTTGGCGCCTACTTCTTCCAATACTCTGTGCGCGACATGATCGAGAAATTCCCGCTGAACGACACTTCCTACACTTACGATAACATCGAGCAAGGCCGCATCCGGGGCCTGGAGCTGGAATTTCAGTTTTATCCTTTGAAAAAACTGGAGATTTTCAGCAACGCCTTCTACTATCAAGGCAGAAGCACGGTCAGCGAAAAACCCCTCAACGACATTCCCAGCGCCAAGTTGTTTTTGGGGGTGAAATATTGGCTGGGCAGGTTTTGGAGTGAAGTGAATTGGCTGGGCTCAGCGGCCGTGAAGCGCCCGGGCCCGGCGGAAACCGCAATTCCTGCCTACAGCGTCACCGATGTCAAAGCCGGTTGTTATTTTTCCAACCGGCTGTTCGTGTTTTTGAAAATTGCCAACCTGTTCGATCGCGCTTATTTCGCCAATGCCGATCCTGACATTCCCCTGGCCAAAGGTTTGGATTTTTCCGTCGGCTTGAACCTGAGCTTCTGACCGGACATTGGCCGGATCAGAGTAGAAAACGGACCCTTACCAATCGCGGTAATAGGTGCCGTCCAGGGCCTTTTTATTTGAGTCACAGTAGACGTCCCAAACATTCTGCCCGCCCCAGCGGCGGGATTCGAGTTTGTCCTGATAGGAACTGAGCCCCCAATTGTAAGAGCGGTTGATCGGGTCCAAAGGGATGCGGCGCAAAAATTTGGCCAGCCGGGTCTTGTTTTTCTTATTCTTGTATTCAAATCCCGAGACCAACTGCTCCAATTTTTCCGGATAGCCGTAGGTATCCTCGTCCACTTCGATCTTGTTTTCCTCGACAAATTTCTTGTAGGCGTCGATCGCCGTGCGCAGGGTGCGCAAAGCCCGACGCAGATCGATCTCTTTTTCATGTTGAAATGCGTTGTAGGCCAGGGGAATGGCGGCCACGGCCAGAATGGCGATGATCACGGTCACGGTGATGACCTCGATCAAGGTGAAGCCGCGCTGGTAGCCGGCACTCTTGAGAAAAACCGGGGAGCAGCCGCTATTTTTGCCTATATGGCGATCCTGCATGATCACGCCTCCCAGCCGGGCACGGAACAAATCGTTTTTCAGTTTTCGCCGTCGCGCGGCTGATTTTCCAGAACCTTATGGCTCAGTTTCATCTTATTGTCGCGATCCAGGGTCAAAACCTTTACTTCGATCATCTGACCCAGTTTGTATTCCTGGCGGACATCGCGGATGCGGCGGTTGGAAATTTCCGACACGTGCAACAGTCCGGTCACGCCGGGCATAATTTCCACAAACAGCCCGTAATCTTCAATGCGGTTGATCTTGCCGTTATAGATCTTGTTGACTTCAGGAGATCCGGTCATGGCTTCGATGCGGGCGATCACTTTTTCCCCCAATTCACGGTTGGCTGCGGCGATAGAGACTTTGCCGTCATCTTCGGCATTGATCTTGACGCTGTAAGTGGCCACGAGTTCTTTGATGTTTTTCCCGCCCGGGCCGATTAAATCTCTGATTTTGTCTACGGGGATCATCATGGTCAGTATGACCGGAGCATATTCGGAAAGCTTTTCTGAAGGAACGGCGATCACCGACTTCATTTTGGCCAGAATGAACAAATATGCCTTGCGGGCATCCTCAATGGTGCGGCGAATGATCTCGTCGGTCAACCCCTTGATCTTGATGTCCAGCTGAATGGCGGTGATGCCTTTTTCGGTGCCGGCGACTTTGAAATCCATGTCGCCGAAATGATCTTCATAGCCAGCGATATCGGTTAGAACCGCGAACTGATCCCCTTCCTTGACCAGCCCCATGGCGATGCCGGCCACCGGCGCCTTGATGGGCACGCCGGCGTTCATCAGGGCCAGTGTGCCGCCGCAAACCGTGGCCATGGAGGAGGAGCCGTTGGATTCCATTATGTCGGAAACCACGCGGATGGTATAGGGAAAACTCTCGCTGTCCGGGATCACTTTGCTCAGGGATTTTTCAGCCAGATTGCCATGGCCGATCTCGCGACGCCCGGCTCCCCTGAGGAAACTGACCTCCCCGACCGAAAAGGGGGGGAAATTGTAATGCAACAGGAATTTTTTCTTGGTTTCATCGCCGTTCAGGTTATCCAGCCTCTGGGCATCGTCTTCGGAACCCAGGGTCACGGTCGAAAGCGACTGGGTTTCGCCGCGGGTGAATACCGCCGAGCCGTGGACCCGGGGCAGGATGCCCAATTCAATGGAAATGGCCCGGATCTCATCATAAGCGCGGTTGTCGGTTCGCTTCTTTTCCTGGAGCAGGGTCTGGCGGAAGATCTGGGCTTCCACCTTTTCAAAAGCCCCCTTGATCCTGGCGATTTCCCCTTCGTCTTCCTTGCCTTGCATGATCTCTTCCTGAATGGCCTTGATCTTCAGGCGGCGCAGCACGCGATCCTGGGTGAAAATGGCATCACGGATCTGGACGGCGAACTTGCCGTGGAATTCATCCACCAAAGCCGCGGTTTCCGGTTTGGAGGCCACGACCATTTTTTCGGGATTCAGCAGTTCTTTTTGCGCCTGGCAGATCTTGGCGATCACTTCCTTGGCCCGGCGCAACCCTTCCATGAACACGTCATCAGAGAATTCATTGCCGCTGGCTTCCAGCATGACCACTTCCTGCTCGGTTCCGGCCACCAGCAGCACCATTTCCAATCCTTTCAGAATATCCTGGCCGGGATTGATGAAATACTCATCGTTTTTCCAGCCGATCTTGACCGCACCCAGGGGAGTGCTGAAGGGAATGGTGGAAGAGACCAGTGCCGCGGAAGCGCCGATAATGCCCATGGCATCATAGTCGATGCTGAAATCGGCGGACAGCAGCATGGCGATGACCTGCGTGTCGTGATGGTAGTTTTCAGCGAAAAGAGGACGGATCGGGCGGTCGATGAGCCGGGAAAGCAGTACTTCCTTTTCCGACGGCTTGCCTTCCCGCTTGAAAAAACCGCCGGGAATTTTTCCCGCCGAGTAGGTGTTTTCCCTGAAATCGACCATGAGCGGCAGGAAATCCTGGGCGGCTTTTTCCTCTTCGCGCATATTGGCGGTGACCAGCACCATGTTGTCCTTGTAGGTGAGCAGGGCCGAACCGTTCGACTGCTGGGCCCAGCGGTGAAGTTCAATTTTTAAGGTAGAACCCTCTATTTCGATTTGGATTGTTTTTTGCATATATATCTCCTGAGTGAATTTACTTTCTCAATTCCAGTTCCTGGATGATTTTCAAATATTTGTCATAATCGGTCTTGCGCAAGTAGTTCAAAAGCTTTTTTCTCGTTGCCACCATCGTCAACAAGCCTTTGCGGGAATGGTTGTCCTTTTTGTGGGTTTTAAAATGCTCGGTCAAGTTCCTGATCCTCTCGGTTAAAATGGATACCTGTACTTCGGATGAACCCGTATCCTTGTCGTTTATCTTAAAACGGCTGATCAGCTTCTCCTTGGTTTCCTTGGTAATACTCACAATTTCCTCCTCTTATTTATGCGAAATGAGAGTATATTTTAACAGAAAAGAATAGAATTGTAAACTGCAAGCGAAAAACAGACTTCCCGGCTTATTTTTTCAGCAACATTTCACTGAATACGATCTGGTGTTTTTCCAGGGTTGTGCCCAGCACTTTGTTGACCCGGGAAAGGGCCAGGTTGTAATCGATTAGTGATTTCAGTTCGGCGATCTGGGCATTGGAAAAATCGCGCTGGTATTGCAAAACCAGGTAATTGGTCGAAAGGCCGACCGCCAGCTTTTTTTGTTCGGCGACCAGTTTTTGCTCGGCCAGCTCGCGGGAAATACGGTTGGCTTCGACGATCTTGGCAGTGGTTTCCAGGTCCATGATGATCTGCTTGACCTCGGAATAGATGGTGCTCTCGGTTTTCTTCAGAAGCAGAAGGGATTGCTCCAGGTTCAAGCGGGCCTGGACCAGGTCGGCCCGGGCCGACGTATTGAAAAGCGGGATAGACAACTGCAGGCCGATGGAGTAATTGCTATAAAGGTCTTTCAACGCGTCCCGCAGCGAATCACTCAAATTGCCTCCGATATCGCTGACCACCGAGCCGGTGGGCAGAAGGCTGAAATCCACGTCCTGCGGGGTACCGCTCAATCCTTTTGTGAAATAGGATGCGATGAGCTGCAGGTTGGGAAGCAGCTGGTTGCGGAAATAGCGGACATCGATGTTCTTGCTCTTCAGGTTGAGCCGCACCTGCTCAATGTCGGGCCGTTTCTGCAGTGCTTCAAGCAGGAACTGGTTGAAATCGACCTGCACCGGGCTGAACAGCGGCTTGTCCCGGGGGATGATGGCTTCGGGCATCTGGCTGATATTCAAGATGCGGCGCAAATTTTCTTCATAGGTCTGGATCTGGCTGCGGGCCTGCAGGGACTCGCTTTCCCTGGCCGCCACTTCGGCCTGGGCGGTCAGAATATCCATGGGCGCTGAGACGCCCACCTTGACCTGGATCTCGTTCTGCTTGAGCAGGTCCTTGGCCAGCTGCAGCGATTTCTCCTTGACCGCGAGGTTCTGGTGCGAGTAGACAAGGTTCCAATACGCTTCTTCGGCCTGGTAGATCAGGTTGATCACCTGCTGTTTCAGGGCAAAGAGCGAACTGTCCTTGTTGTTGCGGGCGACATAGATGTTGCGCTTGGTGGCCGTGAGCCCGAAATTCTTCAACAGGGGCTGAACCAGGGTGAATTTGAGCTGTGAATTGTAGCGGGGGTTGATGTTGCTGTAAACCGAGTTGGTCGAATTGCGTGAATTGTCCAACTGGATATTGAGGCTGCCACCCAGGAGCAATCTCTGGGATAGGGTGAGTGCCAGTGCTCCCGAATCGGCTTTTTCGATATCGGCTCCGGTGAAAATACTGGAACTGGGAGTAGTGTTCGAACCGCGGCTGAAATCGAGGGTCAGGGTCGGTATGAATATGGCGGAATTCTTGTCCAGGATTGCCCGGGATATTTCCGGGTTGGACATCTCGATCTGCAAGTCGAGATTGTTTTTCAAAGCCTGCTCGATCACTTCATCCAGAGAGAGGGATTTGCTCTCCCGATCCTGGGCCAGGTTCGGCAGATTCAGCATGAAAACAAACATGAAGATAACAAGAAAATTTTTCATCCGGTGCCTCCAGTTAACAATTCAAATACGAAAATGAAACAAAAAAGTTCTCGATAACTTGCAGGAATCCTTGATCGGCAGGCGGATTTTCAGGAATTTCTATCGCAAACCTTTTTCTTCCAGCCAATCGTCATTGTAGATCGTGCTCAGGTAGCGGGAGGCGCCATCGGGAAAAATAGTGACGATGCGGGCCGGGCGTCCGATCTTTTTTGCCAGCTGCCGTACCCCCCAAAGGGCCGCGCCGCATGATCCCCCGCCCAATATCCCTTCGCGCCGGGCCAATTCCCTTGCTCCTTGAAAAGCCTGCTTGTCGGTCACCTGCACCATGTCGTCGATGACGCTGAAATCGGCGCAATGGATCAGAAATTCATCGCCAAGACCTTCCAGGAGATAGGGACCGGGTTTGACTTTCCTGCGCTTGTGGAAATACTCGTAAAAAACCGAGCCAACGGGGTCCACGGCCACAACCTGAATCTTGGGGTCTTTTTCCTTCAGGAAGCGGGCCGTGCCGCCAATGGTACCGCCGGTGCCGATGCCGGCGACGAAATAATCGATCCGCCCTCCCATCTGCTCCCAGATCTCCGGGCCCGTGCCCAGGTAATGGGCTTCATTATTGTCGCGGTTGTTGTGTTGGTCAGGAAAATAGCAGTTGGGCGTTTCGCGAGCCATGAGCGGCGTGACATTGTTGTAGCTGTAGGGGGATTCGGGCGGCAGGGAGCTGTCCACCATATGGATTTCGACTCCCAACGCCTTTAACTGGTCAAGCTTTTCCCGGCTGATGCGGTCGCGGACCACCACCTTCAGCCGATAGCCCTTTTGAATGGCGATCAAGGCCAGGCCCATGGCAGTATTGCCCGAAGAATTTTCGATGATCAGGTCGCCTTTTTTTATTTTCCCCTCTTTTTCCGCTTTCTCGATCATGTAGCGGGCAATGCGGTCCTTGCAACTGCCCATGGGATTCAGGAATTCCAGCTTGGCAAAAACCTCGCCGGGAACATCACTGGCCACATGCTTCAATTTAACCATTGGTGTATTGCCGATCACGTCGATAATGCTTTCATAACATTGTTTTCTGTCCATGTGTTTTTTCCTTGGGAAAAATGATTGAAGAATTCAGATTTTATATTAAATATTCGTGGCTGTAAAGAAAAGATAAATGTTAAATCCAATAAAATCGGGCAAAACCACTGGATATTACAAAAAACTCAGCATGCAAATCGCTTTTTCATGGATATCCTATTATTTTTTTTCATGGCGGCGATAAATTTGTAATATTCGGGACCTGCAGCACGTATCTTGATACCCAACCCGGCCGGCACATTGTCTTTGCTGGCAAACCCATTTTTCATGTTCCAGACCACCACGCCCGTGACGGGGTAAATGTCATCGGCCGCGGCGATCAAGATGCAAAGCTCGCTGTGAGCAGGGAAAACTTCGGTCGTAGCAATGCACATTCCCCGGCGGGAGACATTGACGGTAACGCCCATCTGGTCAAATCCGTTCTGGCTGATATCGACCAGGAGGCTTTTGTTTATTCTTCTTTCTTTTCTTTTGGTCATAAGTACATGCCTAAAATTGTAATGTGTGGTCACATGCAAAAATGAAAGAGCAATTCGCGTGCCAACCGCAGCCAAAAGCACCGGCCATGAAAATTCTCTTTTCAACGCGCGCCATTGCTCTCCTCCGCTCACATTTAACCAACCCCGCATCTACTGGCGGGACTGTTTGGCAAAAGCAAGACAATCAAAACGGGTAAATTGTTTACAAGTAACACCTCAAATTCACATGATAAATATTTTTTTTGTTGACAGGAGGAAAATGTAATGATATATCAATGATATCACTTTGATATTTATTTGCTATAAGGAGGCTTTCATGACAAACGAAAAACAAGGGCGTTCAAGCAAGGGCTGGGTTGTGGTTGGCATTCATGCGTTGCTGCTTGTCACACTTATTTGGCTGTTTTTTAATTCCGCGCTGGCCAACAGCTGGTCCTTGATAGGAATTGTCGTCCAAAGCATATTACTTATTGCGGTCAGCATGATCCTGCCCATGGGGTATTTCACATTGCAGCCCAACGAAGCCAAGGTGCTGGTGCTCTTCGGCAAGTACAAGGGGACGGTGCGCAGTGACGGATTTCACTGGACCAACCCCTTGCAACTCACCTATCCGCGTTCCATCTATACCCTTTCCCTGCGCATCCGCAATTTCGAAATTGACAAGCTGAAGGTCAATGACAAACGCGGCAACCCCATTGAGATCGCCGCGGTCGTGGTCTGGCATGTCGAAAACACGGCCCACGCCCTGTTCGACGTCGACCATTACGAACACTACGTCAAGATCCAGAGCGATGCGGCCCTGCGCCACCTGGCCAATTGCTACCCCTATGATCACGGCGAGGAGGAGGAAATGACCCTGCGCAGCGGCATGGACGAAGTGGCCATGGTTTTAAAAAAGGAACTCCAGGAGCGGCTGGCCAAGGCCGGAGTACGGGTAGATGAAACCCGGCTCACCCACCTGGCCTACGCGCCGGAAATCGCCTCCGCCATGCTGCGCCGTCAACAGGCCGAAGCTATCATTGCCGCCCGCCGCAAGATCGTCCACGGCGCGGTTTCCATGGTGGAAATGGCGCTGGAAGATCTGGAAAGCAAAAAAGTGGTCAACCTGGACGAGGAACGCAAGGCGGCCATGGTCAGCAACCTGTTGGTTGTACTGTGCGCCGAGGCCGAAGTCACGCCTGTGATCAATACCGGCACCCTGTATAAATAAGCGATCCGCCATCCGGCCATGCCTGCAAAGAAGTCATTCCTGCTGCGCCTCAGCCAGGAGATGTGGGAAGAATTGGAACGCTGGGCCGCCGATGATTTCCGTAGCGTCAACGGCCAGATCGAATCCATCCTGCACGAGGCCATCGGCCGGCGCCGTAAAAAAGCGCCGGCGGCCCCGACCCAGCCCGGATCGCAGCTCACCAAGGAGGAACCATGAAAAAAGGCGTTTGCCCCCGCTGCGGGGGAAAGGAGATCTATAGCGGCAGTTCGGTGTCCAACAAGTCGGGAATGCAACACAGCAACACCATCCCGGTTTCGCTTCTCCGGATGGCCGTACTGAACAATTTCGTCTGCGGCCAATGCGGCTATGTGGAAAGTTACATCGCCAAGGACAAAGATCTGGCCGCAATCAAAAAAAAATGGCCGCTGGTCTTTTGATACTTAGGGATATTACAAATCATGGATTCTTTTCCAACAATCGGCCGCCATATAATTTTTTTCAGATAAGCGAGCAATTTTGGAGGGCTGTTTTCGGTTGAATTGGGGTGAGTGACGGGATTCGAACCCGCAACGATCGGATCCACAATCCGACACTCTACCATTGAGCTACACTCACCGCGCCCGGCTATTGTATAGCATTCTCCCCCCGGCTGTCAACATGGCTCGAGCTCCCGGTTCGCGCTATTTCCGGCTGATCAGGAAGACATTCTCCTGCCGCCGCCGGCAGGGACTCCTTATTGCCTCATCTAAAAATCTACCTGAAAGGCGATTCGTTGCCTCATGAAAAAAACTACCTGAAAAGTAGGAAAATGACATCAAAAGCATCAGGCAAGAGGCCTGGTGAGCGAGGTGTCAGCA
>Ga0307380_10001086_pt1 | contig 40878 bp, 43 predicted proteins | sample UN3MG_FD_202239 | JGI IMG/M metagenome (GOLD analysis project Ga0307380, IMG submission 202239) | Soil microbial communities from Risofladan, Vaasa, Finland - UN-3 | ecosystem: Environmental > Terrestrial > Soil > Coastal area > Acid sulfate soil | place: Finland: Risofladan, Vaasa | collected...
TATTTATAAATCCCTATTTAGGGTGTGTAATTAAAGGTTATATAACCCTATGAAAATAAATATCCCCAACTTTCGATTGGGGATATAAAATTGTGAGATAAATTTAGTTTAATAAGTGCCACCATCCAGACAATCAAATTCGGCCAACACCCTGACACCATCTGGTGCTCCATTATTTAGGTTAGTATTTCTTATTACTATATCATTCAATTGTGTTAACCAACCTCTATTAGTGTACCCAGTAGGTCCTGAATATTCAGTTACATCACCGCCTATAAAGGTGTTCATTTGTGCGATAGTTAAATAAACATCTGTACTAACAACACCAGCACCATCTTGTATTTTAAAACCAGAGGCAATAGATGTAGGTGACGTATTACCAGTAGGGTTATAGTTTAAAGTAATCTGTGGGTCTTCAATATAAAGTTCAGAAGTACTAATTGTTGTAGTTGTTCCGAAAACATCTAAATTACCGTGTACTATTAAATCACCAATACCAGGAGTACTTGTCGAACCACCAGAACCAATTTCTAAACCACCTTGACCAATATAAGATGTTGTGCCTGTTGGGTTATTAACTGTTAATGCCCCAACAGTCATTCTATCCGTTGATTCATTATATTCAAACCCAGTTTCAGTTGCTAAACTACCAGAACCATTTGTATAAACAACTCTGTTTGGTGATAAATTACTTATCGTAATAGCTGATGCTGAAATATTAGCTGCGTAAACATTGTTCCATCTATTTGAAGGTTCACCTATATTGTAGGTTAAATCACCAATAGGTAATATATTACCACCGACATTTAACTCACCACCATTTAAGTTAATTGTAGCCCCCGAAGATGTACCACCAACCGTGATTATAAATTGTGAACCATCATCTTCTAAATCAATAGTACAAGTACCAATTTTGACTTTCTTAGCCCAAACATCATTCCATCTGTTTGTTGTTGAACCTAAATCGTATGTACAACCAGTATCAGGTATTAAACTACCTAGAACGAAGTTATTAACTAATAAATCATTAGTTGTTGTTTGACCAGTGGTTGTTAAGTTACCATTAACAGTTAAAGATTGTAAAGTACTTAAGTCTACCGTTAAATTTGGTTCACCTTGGTTTCTTAATATAGTTAATATATTACCAGATTTTGTGAAACCTGTTACGTATGTGTCTGTAAATCCTGTTGGTGAGAGACTACCTAAATCCACCGAGTATGGTGTACCATCATTCCTATAGAAACTAACAACACTACCATTTAATGTACCACCAGTTGTAAATGTATTTTCCGTTATAACAGAATAAGGACCTCCAATTGGGGTACCCTTATAACCCAACAATAAAGATTGTGTTGGTGTATTATTAGTGGCGGAAGTTAATGAAGTACCACCAGTTGTGTATACATCGTTTGTTTGTGTGTAAGATGTTAGTAAACCATAATTAACAACCTCAAACTGGTTACTACCTGTAACTGTTTGATTATAATAAGAAGGTCCGTTTAAAGTGGTTGTACCAGTTACGGTTAAATCACTAACATTAGTGACACCATAAAGTGTCACATTGTTAAATGAATCTATTGTTATAGGAACACTAGGTTTACCACCGTTTAAACCTAAAGTTAATGTGTTGGGTGACCAAGTACCACCTGTTACATAACTATCAGTATCAACACCCTGAATGTCTGATATATTAGCTAATACAAAACCTGTTGTTGTACCAGATAAAAATTTACCAATTAAACCAGAACCACTAATACCTTGATAGGTAGTTAACTGATTTCTTAATTTAAGGTTATATAAATTGGAACCAACTTCAAAATAGTTAGCGTTATTATCTGAAGGTACCCATGTAGGTACTCCAGCTGTTCCACCTGAGAAGAATAGAATACCATCTCCAAGGTTAATTAAGGGTTCACCAGGTTTTACACCACTACTAGGTAATGATTGTCCAGGAATTACACTGTTTTTAAGTACATGTATTGTTCTTCTTGTTGCCATTTTTCTTTTTCTTTAATTTTATTATAAATATCATTGACTTTAGTAAGTTCCACCCAATAAACAGTCATCTTGTATGATAGAACTATCGGCCGTTATTATTCTTGTATTTCCACTTAAATCAGAACCTAAATTCAAAACTGGTGTATAGATAACACCAGTAGATGTCCAAACTGTAGATGTACCACTAACAGTATTAATATCCCTATATCTCCTTACTGGTGAACCAAAATTTATTAAATTATCTGATGTTGGTATAACATCGGTTGGGTAAACTGTTATAGCGTTATTAATAGTTACCCCACTTTCACAGGCAACAATAGTTTCAGTATAAATTGTTGCACCAGAAGAACAATTAATAATATCACCATTAATAATTAAATTACCGTCGATTGTACCACCAGTAAATGCATTACCAGGTTCGACAATAAAAATCTTAGTTATATCACTATTTCCACAAAAATTTGTCATTATAATGGTACTGTTCCTCTTAATATTAGCTCAGATAACTGAGTTGAATTTGTTCTAACTATACTTATGCTAATCATGTCTGTTTCGTTAACAGAAAATGGCATAGAAGTTGGCATTGAATTCACATAAAACGTAACTGATGAAATATTATCCGTATCAATAGATGTAAAAGTTGCTAAAGTATCAGATTGAAATGTTATTGTAGTAGGTGAGCCGGGTAAAAACTGTACTATAAAACTTATTGTCTTATCGTGTTGGGTTTCATCTTTAATTCTACTAACAACAACTTTAGGTTTTTTATCATCAATCTCATAAGAAAGTATTGCCCTTTCTAAACCTGGTTTAACCTCAAATTCATCTTCATTTAAAATATATGCTGCCATTCTTAACTCATATGTTTGAACATAATATCTTTTACCCTCAAGATCATCAATTGTTGACTCATCACCAATACTTTCTAAATATATAGGAAAGTAATGACCCTTTATATTAACGTATGCTTGTGCTGAAGCGAAAGCTGTTAAAACTTTTTGGTTTAACTTATTTAACTCATTCATTCTGAAAGTAAAAAACCTAATATTATAGGTTAAATCCACACCTACAGGTTGAGGTATCATATAAACATCGGACCCTTTTTTATTACCATCCCAAACAGGAATTGTCATATAAGGAAATGTTTTTCTAACTGGTATTTTAAAATCAGCCGGATTAGTACCTGGTTGTGCATCAGGTTTTCTAACTACCGATATAAATGGTATTTTAATGTTTTTATATTTATCTGAATTTTGCCAAGTTCTTGTAAACTCAGACCATCTTTGTGCTGTTAAAAAAGTTACAGGAACTTTATCACCACCTATCACAATATCTAAATCACTATTAACCCAATCAACAAACCCATTATCTAAATCAGCGTGGTCCACACCACGTGGTAAGTTAGCTTTATTCTGGTCGTGATAGTCATCAATATATTTTTTAGGTCCACCTTGTGGGTCGACTACCTTAATATTTAAATCTTTTTTATATTTTTTAGGTAAAGCCATTTATTAGTAATTTGGTAAAAATTCGTTAGAATCAGCAGTAATACAAGTAATAGTTCTATAGTAACCTTTATAACCAATTCTTGTATGTGCGTTATCTGAATATATTTTACCGTCATTAGTCACTGTAAAATATTTTATATTATCCTCTCTATCTGAATACCCTATATAGTCACCATAACTAATTTCAGCACTCAATTCTTCCAACTGTTCTTGGAAAATTTGAAATTTAAGTTGACCGTAATCTAAATACCTATTTACACCTTCACTATAAGTTTTATTTTCAGCTTCATCTAAAGCTAATTTAACTCTTAATTCTTTAGGTGCTTTAAATCTAATTTCATTTGTTTTAGCTTCACCATAAACATCATCAGTTTGTGTTTCTTTTCTATCTACCTGAAATAAAACTACGACTATGTTTAAATCACCTTCAACATATTCACGAGCCATTTCGTTTTCTATTCCGAAATCAATCTCATCAAAAAATTTGCCCATCCTGTTTACAGGGAATTTACGCTTTGCCATATGCACACTTATATTTTAATAAATATTTGATTATATACGATTTTCTTTATTTTCCACAGTTAAGTACTATATTTATTTTGTCGTATGGTAGATTTAACCAAATTAAAGAATAAAACGACCTTAGAGAGGGTTCGAAACTACGAAGGTGCTAATGAACACATCTTAAAAATGAAGAAAAAATTGGATGTGGATGGATTTTTCTTGCTCACCCCTAGTCAAATAAGTTATATAGAAGAAAATTTTGAAAGGGAACCAATAGATATTAATAAGGTTGTAGATATAACGCCATATTTGGGTGAACAGTTAAAGGAAAAATATGAATTAAAAAATGTCCCAGAACGTGTTTTCATAGAAAAACTTTTAGCTGAGACTGATAAATCATACCATATTAGGGGTAAGTTATATAAAAACCAAAAAGAATCGGCATTATATTATCTACCAAAAACACAAATACATACTGATTTATTTGAGGAGAATTTAGATGATGTTGATATAGATTTTTCAAAATATATAGAATTAGATAAAAAAAATAGGGTACCCTTTAAACATCAAGAATCTGGAATTAAATTTTTATATAAAAAACCCAAATGTATTTTAGCAGATGATATGGGTCTAGGTAAAACTTTTATGTCAATTGTTGCAGCTTTAGAAGTTAAAGCTGAAAAAATATTAGTTATCTGTCCGGCAAATGCTAAAATTAACTGGAAACGTGAGATTATGAATTTTGTTGATGAAGATGATATTTCTATAATCAAATCTGGCCACTGGAATCCTAAAAAATTTACAATCATAAATTATGATATTTTAAATAAATTTCACACCTTAATTGATGGAAGAAAAAACTATAAAGATTATGAGATTAAAAAATTTCTAGTAGATGAAGGTTTTGATTTATTAATACTAGATGAGGCACATTATGTTAAAAACCCAAAAGCAGATAGAACCAAAATTGTAAATGAAATTGCTAAACCAATTAAAAGAAGGTGGTTATTAACAGGAACACCAATAGCTAATCGTCCTATGGATTATTATAACTTATTACATCTTTGTGATTCTAGTGTAACATCTAATTGGCAATTCTTTGCTTTTCGTTATTGTGCGGCAAAAAAATTCAGGAAAAAAACTAAATTAGGTAAAGAAAGGATTATTTGGATTACTGATGGGGCCTCTAATTTAGAAGAACTACATAAAAGAACTACAAATTTAGTTCTGAGAAGAAAAAAGGAAGATCATTTAGATTTGCCACCTAAAATTATATCGCCTTATTATGTTGAGGTTGATGATAGAAAACGTTACGAATCTGTTTTTGAGGAATATCTTGAATGGGCAAAAAGTGAGGGTAAAAATCTTGGTGCTGGTAGACATATGGTTGAATTAGTTGTTCTTCGTAAATTTTTAGCTATGGAAATGGTTCAACACACTGTTGAGTTAGCTGAAAAAGCAATAGAGGAAGGTCATAAGGTAATTGTTTTTACTTGTTTTACCGATTCACTTTTAGAATTAAAAAGAAGATTTGGGGATGTGGCGGTTTGTCACCATGGACCAATGAATGATAAAGAAAAACAAAAATCTATAGATTCTTTCCAAGAAGATGATAGAATAAAGGTTTTTATTGGTAATATAATTTCGGCTGGTTCAGCTATTACACTAACCGCAGCTTCAGAGGTTATTATGAATGATTTAGATTTTGTTCCTGCAAACCATAGTCAAGCTGAAGATAGGTGTTATAGAATTGGACAAGATAAAACTGTAAATGTGTATTACCCATTATTTGAAAACACAGTGCAAACTATGATATTTGATACATTACAAAGAAAACGTGGTATTATCAATACTGTTATGGGTGAAGAACATAAAGAGATGGATATTATGACAGATTTCATGGATTTAATAAAAACTTCCGTTAAGAAACACAACTTTATCTAATGATACTATAAACATTAACTATTCGGCGATATTTATGAATAAAAGTCGAACATGTCACTTGTTATAGAAGAAGCGGAAAAACAAAAAGTATTTCGTCAGGTTAAACATAGATTAGGGGCACCACTCAGAAAAGTTGAGTTGGATGACGAACAAATGTGCACCCTATTAGAAATTGCGGTTGAAGACCATTCATCTTACATAAACGAATGGTTAATTGAAACTCAATGGTCATCTTTAGACGGTATTAATTTAGATACTGCTGATTTAACTAAAGCTTTAACAACTAGAGGTTTAGGTTATGAAGATTCTTTCACATATGCCTACTCAAAAATTGTTGGGTTACAAGCTCGTGGACCATGGGAACTTAAACAAGATTTTGTTACATTAAGAAATGGACAACAAACATACTCTATCCCAGCTGGTAGAGAATTAAATGAAGTATTATATTACCAACCACCCACTGTAGATTTAGCTTTATTTTCTAGTAACGGATTTGGTGGTGGTTATGGTGGGTTTGCGGCTGGATTTGGCGGGGCTCAATTTGCTGGTGGTGGTTTTGGATATGGTGGTTCATATTTAACCACATCTTTTGATATTGTATTAAGAAACTCTGACTATAATTTAAAACAAAGATTAATAAGTTCAGATTTAATTTATAAATTAACCGCTGGGCCTAATGGTACCAGATTACTTCATTTAATACCAACACCAGGTAGTAGAATTGCTTTTGGTGGTCTTGGTTTGAACGGCCAGTCAATTAATAATTCTAGAGTATGGTATTGGTATTATGAGACTACATCTGATGAGGAGAGACAAAGGTGTTTAAATGCAAATAAAGATATTATTAAGTTACCTTCCGATGTCCCAATCGATATCGTTAATTTTAGTGAATTAAATACACCATCTAAACAATGGGTGAGAGATTATTTTACAGCTCTATGTAAAGAAACCCTAGGTAGGGTTCGTGGTAAATTTGGTGGTGTACTAGGCGTTACAGATGCTGAAGTAACCATGGATTATGAATCGTTATTAAGTGAATCAAAAGAAGATAAAACAGCCTTAATGGAAAGACTTAATGAAAGGTTAGAAAGATTAAGACCTGAAGCAATGTTAACACGTAAAGCCACTGAAGCTGAAATGTTAAATAAAGCATTACAATATAGACCATTAGGTATTACAGTAATATAATATGTCATTTTATACAAGACCCAATTTTGAAGATAGACAACAAGTTCAGTATAGTGGAGACACTATCACTCTATCTGGTAAAACCCATATAAACACTACGGGTTATCTTAAAATAAATGCTCCAATATTAGATTGGACGGGGAGTACTTCAGCTAGTACGCAATATAATATTGCAGGTATAAATGGTTATATAAATTATGGTGAACTTTCATCATTTATTGTACAACCACCAATAATAATACAGAGTGGTACAACAGGTACTACAACTGTAGATGTAACTGGATATTTTTTAGGTGGCCTCGATGCTGATGGGAGGGTAACATGGTTACAAGCCCCAACTGGTAGTGGTGGAACTATAATCATTTCTGGTGGTACTGACAATTATGTTACTGGCGGTACCTATTCAAACGGTATTTTAATATTAAATAGACAAAACGGTAATGTTAGTATAACTGGTTTTACAACTGGTAATACTACGACAATACAATTTACTGGTAATACATCAGCAAGTTGTATTACTGACCTATATGTCCAACGTTTGAATTCTTGTTCACCACTTTACATACAAGATATAAGTGGTGGTGATGTAATTATATCACCGTTTAATAATGGAAATATTGCGATAGGTCACATATCGGCATCAACTAAATTAGATGTTTCTGGAAAAACAAAAACAACAGAATTTCAATTAACAAATGGTGCGGTTAACGGTTATGTATTAACTTCTGATTCTATTGGTAATGCAACCTGGCAACCAGCTCCTTCAGGAAGTGGTGGAACTATAGTTATTTCGGGTGGTACAATATCACCATATAAATTTGGATCTAACATATATGATATTGTAACACTTTCTGGTAATAATTTTACATTGTCAAATCAATCTTTGGTATTGGGTGGAATTTCAAATATCGCTGACGGAATCGGTTCTACCATTATTAATGGTCAATATAATACTTTAAGTGGTGGTACTGGTACAACAATCATTAATGGATCTCTACATCTTATATCAAATAGTGAAGGGGCTATGGTTGGTAACGGATTTTTAAATACAATAAAGAAGAGTATATATGGTTCTATCATAAATGGTGATAATAACTTAATCGATGGTTCAATTCTTACATCAAATTATAGTTTTATTGGTGGTGGTAGTAATAATTTTATAGATAATTCGACCCGTAGTTTTATTGGTAATGGTAACAATAATACTATTTCAGTTTTTGGTACTATAGGTATTGGTAACTCAATTCTTAATGGTAGTGATAATCTAATTTCAACCAGTGTTGTCCATTCATCTATTGTTGGTGGTCAAAATAATAAATCTTATTTTTCATATTCCAGTATTATTGGTGGACAAGATAATCTATCATTAGCTATTAACTCATTTATATTGGGCTCTAGTATTACGGCGACAAGTATTAATACCACATATACCGAAAATTTAATTGCTGGAGCTAACGCTGCCAATTCATATGTTGGACACTTAAGTGTTAATAATAATAATACAGTAGGTCCGATAAGACCTAATTATATAACAGAATTATTACATTCTGGAAATACTACAGGTGGTACTTATAATATAACAATACCAATAAATTGGGTTGTTGAAGATGTACAAGTATATGTTAAAACAGTTGATACTAACGTTTTTGGTGCGACTATTGGCACTTCAGCTGGTATTTGGGTTCCAACAACACCAACACCATTCGTACCTAACCATAATATTATTACACTATTTAGGACAGTAGCTGAAAATGGCCCACATTTTTTCTCATCATCAGATTTAGCAACAGTTTATTTTGTTGATGCAGGAGCTTCTCCTATAGCATTAACTAATGGTGAGTATAAAGTATTAATAACATATTGGGATGGTGGTGAAGCGGGAATATTTTAATGATGGATATTAAAAATAATTATTTTTTTAAAAATTTTGATTCCATAAACATTGTTTACAGTGATTATTGGGATTTTAATTTAGCTAATGATAGATTAGGTGATTGTTATGGTTATGCAACAAATTGTAAGGACTCTTGTAAATATGATATTATTGAAGATGGATTGGTTGTTTGGTTCGATATTAATAAAAGTGGTACTACAATAGACGGGACATCACTAACATCTTTAGTTGAATGGTCTGGAAGAACCATAACCCCCTCATCAGGATTTACCTTAAATGATTGGGGTTTAACTGGTATTGATAATGGTAGAGTATCTTGTTTATCGGGTGAGACATTAATCATAACTTCAGCTAGTACTAAATTGGTTTTATACCCTGTAACAGGTTATACTGTTAGTTTTAATTTCTCGGGTTGTAGTTCTGGTGTAACTGGTTGTACTACTGGTTGCACTGTGGGTTCAGGGCAATATATCTACCCTTGGATGTTTCATACTGGTACCACCACAACTGAAGGTTGTCCAGTGGGTGATACTGTCTGTTTAGATGGTGGCTTTTACCAAGGATTTTTTAAATTAGATAGGGATGTACCGGCTCCAATATTAGTGGAATATGTAGATTCTTGTTGCCGTACTGGATATACATTAACATCGGTATCAGCTACCACAGCTTGGCAAGTTATGCCTACTGATTTCCCTATTGGCTGGTCAATGGAAACCTGGATTCAATCTAATAATGAATTTTGTCAATGTATTTCAGGATTTACAAGTGGTACTACTTCTGGTGATACTGGAACCACTTTTTGTGTAACAGGTACGACTTTAAATGATATATACCCAAATAATAAAAACTTCTTTTTCTATATCGGTACTCGTGCTGAAAATAAATTTTGGAATGACTTTTCTGGAGAAACTGGGTTAAGTACAACTACTGGTATACCATTATCGCCATCAGCAGCTAAAGTCTTTGAAGAACACATTTCCGATGGTAGTCAAAGTTGGTTTAATATTAAAACACCTTGGGCTTGTAACTGTAATTGTGTTTGTACTGGTTGTACGGCAAATAATTGTTGTGGTGTTGAAGAAGGCCCAACTGATCCTAATATTATAACTGGTGGGCAAAATTGGTTTTCAGTTTCAGCGCCATATGGTGAAGGATGTTGTAATACAACTAGATGTTTCCCTAATGAAAGTAGTATCACTACTGGGACTACTTATTCTTATTGTGACCAGTTATCTGAAAACGCTTTAGGGTTTAGAATTACTGATGATGGTAGAATTGGTTATAGAAAAATGACCGTATCAGGTGATTGTTACAATAATAAGTATAGAATTACTGGTACTATGATGGAAGAAGGTTACTCTGAACCCAATGTAATACCAACAGGTACTAGTTGGAATCATATAGCCGTAACATATACAGCTGGTGGTGGTTTAAAAAATACTCTACCTTCTGGTACTTTAAAATTTTGGGTTAATGGGTTAGTAAAATATAAAGTAGATAATTTTATTGGTTTACAACTTAGAGCACTTAATGAATGGAGTGATAAACAAATTGGGGTACCCTTTAATATGAGTTGGGGTGGTGGAACTCAAGGTTTGATTGAGAGTCAAACATTTAATGGTCCAGATTATTCTGATAGAGACTTACATTTACAACAAAACTTTGCAGGAAGTTTTGAGGGCGAGCTGTCCCAATTAAGATTTTATGATAAACCACTTAATGTTTTAGAAATAAGAAATAATTTTTTTGTTGATTGTAGAAGATACTGTAGACCTGACACATTTGGTGGGGCTCAAATTATACAACCTAATTCAGAATTTTGTGGTCAATGTAAAAGTGGGCCTTTACCTCCATATATTTTTATACCATGTGATTCTAATAACTTAATTTAGATATTTATTTAATATGGCACAAAACTTTTTTATAAGAAAAAATTCAAATCTTCCAGTATTAAAACTTAAAGTTATTAATGATGGTAGACGTGATTTTCGTAAAATCTATGATCGTTTAGAAAACGCCGCTATCACATTTTCAATGATGGATGAAAAGGGTAATTATAAAGTTTTTAATAAACAAGCATTGTTACTACCTGTAGATAAAGAAATCTGTCAAGAAGATGGTGAATACTATCTTGGGTATCAATTTGATGTTAGAGATACAAGTAAGGGCGGTTGTTTTAAAGCAGAATTTAGAGTAGATTTCTTAGATGATGGTTGTTCACTGATTATACCAATAAGAGAAGACTTATATGTAAATGTACTTGATAGTTTTACTAATGCAAAAATTGTTTGTTAACGTTTACAATCATTCAAAATTTTCCGATTTTTAAATAGTAATTATTAATTTAACGAGTGGGTATTCTGTTCCCGTCCCAATCAGAAAAAAATATGAGTAAAAAAGAAACTATCATTCAGGCAACCCCTGAAGACATTAAGACCTTTCTTGAAGGTCATGACCCAGAAAAATACATCGTAGCAATAGAATTAAATCAAACAGGTGACTGGTCTGTTGATGAATCAAATAGAGTTTATACTTTTATTGATGACCCTAAAAAGGGTAAGATGATAAAAACCCAAAAATTTACACCTTTTTTATGGACTAAATCACTCAAAGGAAGTGGTTTTTATGAAGATGATATCGACAGAATGCGTAAAGAAGCTAAGAAATACGGTATTTTTACTGAAAAACTTAGAACTGACGATAATGAACGTCTTGAAGATGGTTTTAAATTTATTGTTAAATCATCTGGTACCTACAGAGATTTAATAAACTTTTTTAAACGTGGTGGGTTAGACCCTTGGAAAAGAAAAGATATGATTCAATTGGTTCAACCAATTGAACAATTCATGATTCAAACGGGTAAAAGATTATTTAAGGGTTGTGAAGAATATAATGATATCCATAAGTTGGTATTTGATATTGAGACGACTTCTTTGGATCCTGAATCTGGACATATATTTTTAATAGGGATAAAAGATAATCGTGGATATAGACAAATAATTGACTCTTATAATGAAGATGGTGTTTGGTCTGAAGAAACAGAACGTAAAATGTTGATTAAATTTTTTGAAATATTATCACAACGTGACGCTTCGGTTATAACTGGTTATAATTCAGAAAATTTTGACTGGCATTACATATTAGGTAGGATGAAAATCCTAAATATGACCACTGAACTAACTAAATTTAGTAAAAGAGGTGATAAAACAACAACAATTAATTCTAATGGTGTTATAAAAACTAGACATCCAGAGATTCCAATGATTCGTAAAACGGCATCACTTAAATTAGGTGCCGAACTTGAGGTATTTGAACAAACGGTAATGTGGGGGACTAATATTTTAGATACCTTACATAGAGTTAGACAGGCACAAGCTTTAAACTCAAATATTAGGGAGGCGGGATTAAAATATATAGCTAAAGAGGCTAAAGTAGAAAGACCGACTCGTGTCTATGTAGATGGTGGTCAGTTAGGTAAAATATGGACTGAAAATAAAAATTATAACTATAACCCAACAAGTGGTCAATGGTACGATTTAGATGGTGTAAAGCCAAGTCCTAAAACCCATGAAAATAAGAAGGGTGATATAGTTGTAATCGATGGTTATGAAGATAAATGGGAAATTAAAGATGGTAGATTTTTAATTACAGAATACTTAACGGATGACTTATTAGAGACTGAACAAGTGGATGATATCTATACACAAGCAGGGTTTTTAACTTCATCATTAGTCCCAACAACTTTTGGACGTTCAATTACAATGGGTACGGCTACATTATGGAAATTATTAATGATGGCTTGGTCTTATGAAAATGGTTTAGCTTTACCCGATACATCACCTAAACGTGATTTTGTTGGTGGTTTATCTAGATTATTACATTTAGGTTACAGTAGAAAAGTAGCTAAATTTGACTACGCGTCACTCTATCCATCAATTCAATTAACACACGAAGTATTCCCTGTTAGTGATATAACTGGTGCATTAAGAGCTATGTTACTGTATCTTTATGATACTCGTAACAAGTATAAGGGTTTAATGAATGAGGCTGCGGCAGCTGGTAATCAGATGTTAGCATCAACGTACGATAAAAAACAGTTACCGATTAAGATTTTAAATAACTCAGCCTTTGGTTCTATTTCAGCACCATATATTTTTCCTTGGGGTGATATTGATATTGGTGAACAAATTACCTGTACGGGTAGACAATATCTTCGTACAATGATTAAATTCTTTATGGATAGAGGGTATACCCCACTAGTACTAGATACTGACGGTGTTAACTTTTCATCACCAGTAGATGTTGAATCACGTAGTTATGTAGGTAAAGGTTTGCATCGTTTTGTTAAAAAAGATGTTGTTTATGAAGGTATTGAAGCTGATGTAGCTGAATATAATGAAAGATTTATGTTTGGTGTTATGGGTTTAGATATTGATGAAATCATGGACTCAACTGTTAATTTCTCAAGAAAGAATTACGCTATTTTAAAACAAGGTGGTAAAGTAAAATTTACTGGTAATACGATAAAAGGTAAAACAATCCCAAAATATATTGAAATATTTCTACATAAAGCTATTAGATTGTTATTAGATGGTAAAGGAAAAGAGTTTGTAGATTACTATTATGAGTATTTGGAACGTATCTATAACAAACAAGTTCCTTTAATTCATATCGCAAACAAAGCTAAATTTAAAAGAACTATTGAGTCATACCGTAAAAGAGGGAAAGATAAAAACGGTAGAGAATTACCAAGACAAGCTCATATGGAATTAATCATTAGGGACGGCGTTCAAGCTAATTTAGGTGATACACTCTACTATGTTAATAATGGTACACGTAAATCACATAATGATATATCTTTAAGTAGAACTAAAAAAGATCCACCAGAAGGTACAGTTAAATTTAATTCATATCTAATCACAGAGGATGAAATTAAAAAGAACCCTGATTTATTAGGTGAATATAATGTCCCAAAATATATTGAGGCTTTTAATAAAAAAGTTTTACCACTTTTGGTTACATTTCCGTTACATGTTAGAGAGTCACTTTTAATTGATGATCCTGAACTTAAACAATATTTTACTTCTAAAGAGTTAGAACTAATTGGTGGGGTACCAACTGAACCACAAGACCAAGATACACTTGAAGAGTTAATGACTATGAGTGATGCAGAAATAGAATTCTGGAGACTTAAAGGTATTTCACCTGAATATATGAATAGAGATCGTTTCAAAGACATAGAGGATAATGTTATTGAAAATGAAGAAAGTATTGGGTTAAAAAGAAGTGTTGGTTAAATAATTGGTTTTTCTTTGATATTTATAAAGAAAACAAATTATATGATTAATTGGATAAATGAATTTGTAGATCAAAGTGGTGTTAGAATAGGTAGTAACAACGTTAAATTAAGTGTTGATAATTCTGTATCGGCATCAAATAGTACAATAGACCCTATGTTCAACCCAGAAGATGGGGATCAACTTAAAAATGCTACTGCACAACAACGTCAACAAGGTTATAGAAACTTTCCGTGGTCTTTAGTACCAATGCCAGCACGTACACTTAATTTATCAACATCATTACCCACTTCTGATATAGATTCTGAACCAATATATTCTTATATGGATGATACTGAAGAAGTTACAAAATCTTATAAAGAGAAAATGAGGGATAAGATTAAAAAGTCTAAAGAAACATTAACTCATAAACCTTCCGAGAAAACACCCGAAAAAAGGGGGAATAATTCATACCGTGATAAAATGATTGATAAGGTAGATAAATCTAAACAAAGAATTAAAGAAGCTTCCAGAAAAAAAATGGAAGAATATGTTGAAGATATTATTAGTAAAAAAAACATATCTAAAGATGTTTTAAGTAAAAACGGTATTCCAGATGTTGATAATATATCTGAAGATAATCCAGTTTTAGTTAGAAAAGTTAAAAGTCTTATTGATATTATAGAAAAGAACCTGGCTACAGGAGAACAAAAAGGTATGATATTAAATTATTTAATTAGTAATATTGGTACTATGGACATCCCAACTGAATATAAGCAAGAAATGGTAAAAAAATTAAGATAATGGCTAATAGTTCATTACAAGGACATACTTGGAATATCCCAAAAGAATTATATAACCACCTTAATCGTATTATGAATGCCTATAAGGGTGGTAAAAATGTTGAGGGTTATAAAAGACTTGAAAATATCTTAACAAATAAAAATATTAGTTATGAAAACCTTAAATTAATTAAGAATTTTTTTGATACGTTTGGTGGTACCAATAATGATACAGCATATGTTCTTAATGGCGGTACTAAAATGAAGGGTTGGGTTAATGACACATTATATAGAGCGAGAGAAGCGATAAAAAACCCTAAAAATGCTAAAATGAATGTCGGCATGAGTAACCAATTTCAAGATACATATACAACAGATAGTATGTCTACAGATAGTTTAAAAATAAAAAAACAAAAAGTAAGTTCTTCTTCTAAAAAAATTTCTAACAATAAAGGTATTTATGAGATCAAAGTAATGGAGAACTTTATAAACATTTTTGAAGAAAATAAAAAAATGTGGCAAATTTAAAAAACAAAGATTATGAATCCTAAAACACCAATTTCACCTGTATTAACGGACAACGCAAGTGTTCAGGACATGGGCCCAGGTGGCGTATTAAACCAATTACCAAGTCTAAAAGTAAGTGCTGAAGTAGAAAGAAAAAAATTAACAGTAATGAATGACTATAGTCGTGAAAACTTATATAGTGCTCAAAATCCAGACGCTAAAAGTGATATTGGACGTGGTGTAAATAATAACGCGGTCGGTACTAAAGTAGACCAATTAACTAAAAATACGTTATTATATTCGTCAGGAAATAAATACAAACCTGGTATGGGTTACTATAACAGAAATTTTCCAGAACAATACTGGTAAAATGAAACTTTACTCTATCTTAAATGAAGTTATTTTAGAGGCAGCCAGTAGGATGGAAGTAGAAAGGGCGATAACAAATCATCAACCAATCAGAATCTATTATCAAGGTGACGACACTATTCACGCAGGTGAAAGAGATATCGAACCCTATGTATTAGGACTTTCAAAAGCTGGCAACCCAATACTTCGTGCATATCAATATAGAGGTGTTACTGATACTGAACAACCAGGATGGAAGACTTTTTTATTAGATAAAATTAGAGATTGGGATGAAATAAGTTTTCCTTTTAGGTCACCTATTTCAGATAGATCACGTAATGCACAAAAATATAATGATAGAGGTGATAAGAGTATGATAACAATTTATAAACAAGCAAGGTTTTAATATGAGTATGGATCCTAAATTAATGGAAATTTTAAAGAAAGCTAAACAGATAGATAAGGCTGCTGAAAAATTTGATAGTAGTGCCCCTAAAAAGGCTAAAGCGATGGGTCTAATGGACCAAATTAGTAGTGATAAATTAATTACTGCTGAAGAAATGGCACATAGTGGTGGTAATATGATGGTAGAGTCATCGATGGTTAATATTAAAAAAGATATCGGTAATCCTTCATATAATTCAGCCGTTAAAAACTCTAAATTACCGGCAGCAATACAAAAAGCTATGTTAGAGAACCCTATACCACAGGGTGATATTAACTATGGAACTGGTGTTGATGAAGAAGCAATTAGACAAATAAGAGGATCTAATAATTTATCTGAAGATAGTGGTTCATATTACAGTGAAGAAGATGAGGTTGATATGTATGAAAAACCTGTTAGAATACCTGAAACAAAAAAGAAGGTTATAAAAGAACAAGTTGGCCAACCTATTAATGTTGATGAATCTTACCTTAGAAAATTAATAGCATCAGAAATAACTAAAGCACTACCCAAAATTATAGAACATTATTTTGATAGTCGTTTAGTAAAAGAAAATGTACAATTTAAAGCCGGTAGTACTACCTTTTCTGGTACTGTAATGCCAATGCCAAAAGTAAAAGGAAAAGGATAATTCTAAATTAAAAAAATTAGTCATGGAAAAAGGTTGTGGATGTAAAGGTAAAAAAGGTACACCTAAAGGAAAAAGTTAATTAAAAACCCTTTACAAAAAGAGTAAAAACCGTCATTTTTATGTGACGGTTTTTTTGTTTATAATAGATCGTTTTAAAAAAAATATATGAGCCAAATTAAAGTTTTAGTAGTCCCTTCAGACCGTAGTGGTGTTTCGATGTTTAGATCGGTTGATCCACATTTAAAATTACAAGAGTTATTCCCTAAAGAGTTTTTTGTTGATATTGTAACAGCCGGAACTGATACTCTTAATTGGGATGATGACAATTATTTAAAACAATTTAATATTGTACATTTCCATAGAACTATTAATACTATTGTTAATGGCCAGTTACAACCTGTTTACGGTGATGCAGCAAAAGTTATTTTTGATAAACTTAAAAAAATGGGTATTACAACTATCATGGATATTGACGATTATTGGATGCCAACTCATGAACACCCAGCACACGCAATATTAAAACAATCTAAAATTGATGATTTAATTAAATCTAATATTAAAATTGTTGATTGGGTTATGACTACAACTAAAGTTTTTGCTGATGAAATTAGAAAAATTAATAAAAATGTTGTCGTTATACCAAATTCTATAGATCCGTCACAAGAACAATTCCAACCTAAAGATATTAAAAGTGATAAATTTAGAGTTGGTTGGTTAGGTGGTTCTTCTCATCTACACGATTTAGGTATTATAAAACAAGGTTTAAATACTTGGATGAATGGTGAAGGTAAAGATGATACACAATTAGTACTTTGTGGATTTGATTTAAGAGGTAATATTACGGAAACCAATCCACAAACTGGTGAACAAAGAACAAGAAAAATTTTACCTATTGAAAGTGTTTGGTGTCGTTATGAAGAAATGTTTACTAATAACTACGGAATACTTTCTCCAGAATATAAAAAACATCTTTTAAAATATAATCGAGAAAGTGATGGTAACTTTGACGATTCTAACGAATCTTATCGTAGAGTTTGGACTAAACCTATTACAACTTATGCGTCAAACTACAACTTATTTGATGTTTCTTTAGCACCAATTAAAGAACACATTTTTAACAAATGTAAGTCACAGTTAAAAGTTATTGAGGCAGGATTTCATAAAAAAGCTTTAATAGCACAGAATTTTGGTCCTTATACTATTGATTTAGTCAATGTAATTGAGTATGGTGGTAAAATAAATGAGAATGGTAACGCTATCCTTATTGATTCAGTTAAGAATCATAAAGACTGGTTAAAGGCTATTAAATTTTTACATAAAAACCCCGATATGATTAAAAATATGGGTGAAAATTTATACAATACAGTTAACAGTAAGTATCATATTGATATCGTTACTAAAAGTAGGTCTGAATTTTATATGTCACTCGTAAATGAGAAAAAAAGAGAAACAAAAGAAATTGTTGAACAATTAAGTAGTTAAAAAATGAAAATGAGTAAGGTACCACAAGAGAATAATTTTGATGAAAACAAATTATTATTTCTTGAGATAGCCACGGTTTCACACGAAAAATTCTATTCTGATTTAGAGAAAAATAATCCTACTATAGCAAAGATATTTGATGATAGTAGGTTTTCTCTTGCAGAAAGATTTCCTGATTTTAAATCTGGTATTGAAGAAAATAAAATAGATTCTAAATTTCTATATGAAAAATGTGCAGGAATTTATCCAGAATTTGGTAAAATCGTTTGTGTGAGTCTAGGGGCTTTAGATTCTAAGGGTGAAATTAAAATCACCACATTTACTGGTAGTGAAAGAGAGATACTTTTAAAAACTAGAACCGTTCTAAATACGGCAGCTTCAAAATATACCCTTTGTGGGCATAATATAAAAAGTTTTGATTTACCTTACTTAGGTAAAAGATACTTAATCAACGGTTTAAGACCACCCTCATTACTCCCAACACACGAAACTAAACCTTGGGAAATAAAAGCAATAGATACAAGAGATATTTGGACTTTTAGTGGATTTAAAAGTTTTAGTTCATTACATTTAATAGCCAACTTAATGGATATTGAAGTTACTTCATATATTAAAGGTGAGGATGTTAGTAAACTTTTTTGGAATGGTGAACTAGATAAAGTAATAGAGTTTTGTGAGTCTGAAATAAAAATAACAATAGAAATTATAAAAAAATACAATTCTTATGAGTAATGATATGAATGAATATATTAGGGAATTAAAACAATTAAAATCCTTAAATCTTTTACCACCAGATGAGATGGAAGAGTTAGATAGCTTAATTACGATGATGGAAAGTTCTGATATTCTTGGGCTAACCCAAGAAAATGATTACAGTAAATACAAATTACCAATAAAATTTGTTAATAACTCCCGTAATGAAGATCCAACTTGGGCAAAAGAGGGAGATTCGGGTTTTGATTTAAGAGCTGAATTATTTGAAGTTGGTGGTACATTAACACTTAGACCATTCGAAAGAACTTTAATTCCAACAGGACTTTATTTTGAGTTGCCTAACGGTTATGAATTACAAATTAGACCACGTAGTGGTCATTCATTTAAAACAGGTCTTATGGCTATTCTAGGCACTGTTGATACGGGTTATCGTGGTGAGGTTAAAGTTATCATGATTAACCTTAGTGATAAAGAACAAATTATTGAACAGGGTGAAAGAGTGGCACAGGGTGTAGTTGCCCCAAGAGTTAGTGGTGATTTTGGTACAATGGTTAAATTAGAATCTGTTAAGGAGTTATCTAATTCTGAAAGAGGTGTAGGTGGTTTCGGATCAACAGGTAAAAAATAATATGTCAGTAGTAGCCGTAAAAATAGAAAAAAATAAAATTGTTATAGGTGCTGATAGCATCTTAGTAACTGGTCATACCCAAGAAAAAGATAAATTAGCTAAACTATTCCAAAATGAATGGGGTGTGGTTGGTGATGTTGGTGAAGCTCAAGAAGGGGCTTTATTCCAAATTTTTTCTAAAACAAGGAAACCTAGAGAGTCTAGTGTTGAAGCTATAACAGAATTTATGTTTGATTTTTTCTCTTGGAAGAAAGAGAAAACTGAAAGCACAGAATTAATTAATAGTTACATTATTGTCTTTAATGGTAAGGCCTTTTTAGTTGAGGGATTTTATGTTAAAGAAATAAAAGATTATACAGCAATTGGAGCCGGTATGGATTTCGCTTTGGCATCACTATACTTAGGTTCTTCAGTACAAGATGCAATTAAAACTTCTTGTCACCTATCGATTTATTGTGAAGAACCTATTAATATAATTGAAATTAAAAAATAAAATATGGAAAATTTATATGATTATTATTTCCACTTCAACATTTATACTGAAGAATGGAATGCCTTTCCTAGGGGTGAGAATTACATGGGAAATATTGAAAGGAAAAATACTGTCTATACTAATAGGGACTTAAATAAATTAATCGATAAGATTAAGGAATTAGAGTTTCAATTAGTATGATTAGTATAGTTTATTCTACCCGTAGTATTAATAAACAGTTTCAAGAACACATCAAAAAAACTATTGGTGTAAAAGATTATGAAATTGTTGAAGTTATAAATAATGGAGATAAGTCCTTAACTGAGTGTTACAATTATGGTTTAGATAATACAAAAAACAAAATTGTAGTATTTTGTCATGATGATATTATTTTAAAAGAGGGTTGGGGTAAGAAGATTATCAAACATTTTAATAATACTGATTATGGTATTATTGGTATGGCTGGCACTACTGATATGTCTGAAATTGGTCGTTGGTGGCAAGACTCAACTAAAATGGTTGGGATTGTTTCACATACAAATGAAGGTAAAACCTGGGAAAACAAATATTCAAATAATTTTAGTGATGAAGTAATTGAAACTGTCATGTTAGATGGCCTTTTTTTTGTTGTTGATAAAGATAAAATTAAAAATAGGTTTGATGAGTCTTTCAAAGGATTTCACTTTTACGATGTAGATTTCACGTTTAATAACCATTTAAGTGGTGTTAAGATTGGTGTTATGTTCGATATTAAAATCACCCATAAATCAATGGGGGCAACTAATGATGAATGGGAAAAAAATCGTGAACAATTTATTGAAAAATATAAAGAAAAACTACCCCATAATATCAAACCAGAACTAAGGTTTGAAGTTAAGCCAAAAAATCTTAAAGAATACCCCAAACTTGGTATTATTATACCGACCAAAGGTAATGTTCAAATGTTAGAGGATTGTATAAACTCAATCTATAAACAAGGTGGTTACCCTGGAACTAGAATGGTAATCTATGTGGCTGATACAGGCTCAACACCTGAAGAGAAAGAAGAAATAAAAAATTTCTGTAACAGCCAACAATTTCTTTCAGATAGACATGGTGATGTTAGATTTATAGAATATGATTTCTATAATTTTGCTGTTATTAATAACGATATGGTGGAAAATCATGTAGAAAAGGATACTGAAGTTTTATTATTCTGTAATAACGATATTAAACTTGTTAATAACGCAATAGAACGTATGATTGATGTTTATAACAAAAATAAAAAGAATGTCGGTACTATCGGTGCACGTCTTCATTATGGTGATAACACAGTACAACACTCTGGTATTGTTATGTTTGTAAGACAAGATATGGGTGTTGGTATTAGTCACCACGGTTTAAGGTCTTACCATACTTATTACGATTCTTTAACCAGAAATGTTTTTGGTAATACTGGTGCATTCTTGATGATTAATAAAAAATTATTTGACGAAGTTGGTGGTTTTAATACAAACTATAGGGAGTGTTTTGAAGACGTTGAGTTAAATATTCAATGTATAAACCGTAACAAAGAGAATATTTTTGTTGGTGATGCTGTTTGTTACCACTATGAAAGTCAAACTAGAAATAAGAGTGAAGAAAAGCTTAAACGTGAGTCAGAAGACTACACAAAAAAGTTAATACCATTTATATTGAACAATAAAAAAACATATAATTATTTTACAAATATTAAAGCTAAAGATTTTGAGTCTTTAATAGAGAGAAGTAGACAACAACAAATTGAAAAACAAAATGCGTTTAGGGTGTAGTTATAATTTATTTGATGGTGAGGAGTTATTAGAAGGTTCTATAAAACAAATAAGAAAACATGTAGACTACATAAGTGTTGTTTACCAAACAGTTTCAAACTTTGGTAATCCTTGTGATTCGGGATTGGTTGTGCTACTAGAAAAATTAAAATCAGATGGACTGATAGATGAGATATTCGAATTCTCACCAAAAGTTAATAAAGGTGGACATTCTAATGAAATTCAAAAAAGAAATATAGGGTTATCTTTATCCCAAGGTGCCGGATGTACACACCATATGTCTATGGATTCTGATGAGTATTACTTACCTTCGGAATTTGAATATCTTAAAAAAATCATAATTGATGGCGATTATGATTCTTCTTATTGCCAAATGCAAACATATTATAAAAGTTGGGAATATTCGTTAAATCCAGCTGAAGAATATTATGTTTCCCTAATATTCAAAATTAAATCAGACTCAACTTATGTCATAGGAGCACCAGCTCCAGTTTTGGTAGATCCTACAAGGAGGATGGTACCATCAGATAGACCTATAGTTTTAACAAGAGAACAAATTCAAATGCATCATGGTTCTTATATTAGAAATAATGTAAGGGTAAAATTACAAAATAGTTCAGCGTCAGTTAATTTTAATAACGATATAGATAAAATTGTTAACCATTATAACACTTGGGAATACCCAAATAAAGTTTTATGGGGTGGAGCACCGAGTACATTACATAATGTTAAAAAAGTAGAAAACCTTTTTGAAAGTGATAAATAGTTTTTTTGATAAAAAATATTGTATAAACCTAAAACACAGAAATGATAGGTGGGAAAATTGTAATAAACAATTTAAAAAATACGGTTTAGATGTGGAAAGATTTGATGCTATTAATGGTAATGAAGTCATACCTAAAGGTATTAATGGATTGTTACCTGGTGAGGTTGGTGTAATTCGTAGTAATTATAATGTTATTAAAAACGCTAAAGAAAACGGGTATAAAAACATTATCATTTTTGAGGATGATGTTGAGTTATGTGAAGATTTTACCAATAAATTTAACGAAATGTATAAGAAGGTTCCAAATGATTGGGGATTCTTATACATGGGTGGGAATCATGTTGGTGGTTTGGTACCTATAAATGAAAACGTGTCTCAAATAAAACACACATACGCCATCCACGCTATTTGTGTAAATGAAAGTGTTTTCGATCATATATTAGAACTACTACCTAATGAGAAAGAACAGGTAGATGTTACTTATGCTAAATTACAAAAAATATTCCCTAGTTATGTTTTTAGGCCACATTTAGCTTGGCAAAAAGATGGACATTCAGACATTCAAGGAGGATATCAGAACTATGATTTTTTAAAAAGATGATAACAGTTTATTTACAAGGTGGGTTAGGTAATCAGATGTTTCAAATAGCTTCTACATATTCACACGCTAAAAATCACGGTGATGAAGCTGTATTTAATTTAAGTAACTCTCACACACCACATCAAGGTGAAAACAGTTCAAAATACCAAGGTAATTTATTTAGGTTTAAAAATGACCCTAATGTCTATAACATATGTCATAGAACCTTTACACAACCAGGTCATGCTTATTGTGAGTTACCTTATTTCCCTAATCTACAACTACAGGGTTTTTATCAATCAGAAAAATTCTTTATAAATCATAAACAAGAAGTTATTGACTTATTTAGGTTAGGGTTAACCTCACCACCTTACAACCTTAGATGGGTTAAGATTAGTTCTGAATTAGAATCATTACGTAAGTCACTAAACAAACCAATCGTTTCTATCCATATTAGACGAGGTGATTACCTTAAATTTAAGGGAATTCATGACCCGTGTTCTGTTGAGTATTACAATGAGGCAATAACTTTAATGAAAGAGAAGATTGGTGATTTTCACACTTATTTTGTATCTGATGATATTGAATGGTGTAAGGCGGTTTTTGATGGTCGTGGTAGTTTCTCTAGTCATACAGATGAATTAGATGACCTAATATTATTAGTTAATGCAGACCACAATATTATAGCGAATAGTAGTTTTAGTTGGTGGGGGGCCTACTTAAATAATAACCCCAATAAGATTGTCATTGGACCTGAAAAATGGTTTGGCCCAAGAGGTCCACAAGATACCCAAGATGTAATACCTGAAAATTGGATTAAAATATAAAAATATGTTATTAGATTTAGTAAAATTAAAGGAGAAATATGACCTAAAAATTAAAGGTACTCTACACATTGGGGCCCACTTTGGTCAAGAGTATTCAACCTATGAAGAATTAGGTATTAAAGATGTTATGTTTTTTGAACCATTACCTCACACATTCGAAACACTAAAACATAATGTTGGTGATAAGCAAGGTGTTAGTTTGGTTAATGCAGCCCTAGGTAATACTGTTGGTAAGATTGAGATGAACGTTGAATCAATTAACCAAGGTCAATCTAGTTCAATATTAGAACCGATAATCCATTTACAACAATACCCACATATTAAATTTACAGATAAAATTACTGTAAATATCACAAAACTAGACACCTTTATTGAAGACCGTGAAAAGTACAATTTTATTAATATAGATGTACAAGGTTATGAATTAGAAGTTTTTAAAGGTGGTAGTGAATACTTAAACCATATTGATTACATTATGACAGAAGTTAATAGAGATGAGGTTTATGCTGGTTGTCCTAGAATTGAGGAATTAGATGATTACTTAGGTACCTATGGTTTTAAAAGGGTGGAAACTACTTGGGATGGTGGAACATGGGGTGATGCTTTTTATATTAAAGAAAAATGAAAGAAAAAATTGGATTAATAGGTGGTGATTTCCAACACGCATATTCTACAACATTATGGAAACACCCAACATATTTTGAATGGGATAAAGGTAATACTAATGATATTACTTTCTATGTTGATACTATGATACTACCTGGGTGTGGTGATACTACCAGTAAAAGAAAATTTGCTTGGTTAGTAGAATCTAGAATGATAGTACCTACAGCAATAAAAGATATTAAAGAGAATTGGGAATTAATATCAAATTCTTATGAATATCTTTTTACACACCAAAAAGAAATATATGATTTAGCTGATAATTTTATTTATTTACCACCACACGGTCATTGGATTGAAAATCCACAGATATACCCAAAAAATAAATTAGTATCTATGATGAGTTCTAGTAAAAATATGGGTGGTGGTCATGGTTTTAGATTGGGGTGGGTTAAGAAACTACGTAATAAATTGGATTTATATGGTCGTGGTTTTAGGGAGGTACAAAAAAAAGAAGAAGCAATAGCTGATTATATGTTTTCTGTTACAATAGAAAATGATAAATATGAGACTTATTGGTCTGAAAAAATATTAGATTGTTTCGCCTGTGGTACAATACCAGTATATCATGGTTCACCTGATATTGGTGAGTTTTTTAACATGGATGGTATTATTATTTTAACTGATGATTTTGATGTTACTCAATTAACACCAGAATTATATTATAGTAAAATTGATGCAATAAAAGATAATTTTAATAGAACATTAAAATATGGTATCATTGAGGATGACATATATAAAAAATATATAATTAAATAGTATATGAAAAAATATAGTTATGATGGTAAAGAAGTTTCAAAAGAGTTATTTGAACAAAGTCACGAAAATTACAGAAAAAGTTTTCCTAACCACCCACTTAGTCATTTAAATGATTATAAACTTAATAGTGGAATATTAATTGAATCTGGTAGTTTATATGGTGATACAATTTATAGAGCATTAAATTTTGGATATAAAAAAGTTATAAGTATTGAAATTAATAAAGAACTATTTCATTATGTTAGTAATAGATTTGAATCTGAAATTAAAGAGGGGATTGTAGAATTACATTTAGGTTCATCAATAGACGTATTACCTAAAATTCTTAAAAATATAAATGAGCCAGTAACTTTTTGGTTAGATGCCCATTTACATGGTAATAGTTTCGGTAAAGTACATGATGCACCTATAATACAAGAATTAGATATTATTAAAAGTCATAACATAAACAGTCATAATATTTTAGTTGATGATATGCGAATAATTAGAACACAAGGATGGGGAAGTGGAAATATGGAACAATTAGTAATTGATAAAGTTAAAAATATTAACGATAAGTATACTATAACATATGGACACGGTTTGGTAAATAATGATGTTTTAATTGCCGAAAATAATGGATAAAATTTGTTTAATTAGACAACCAGCTGGTTTAGGTGATATACTATATACCCAAAAAATATATAAAGATTTAGTATCAAAAGGATATGAAGTTGTATGGCCAGTAATAGATGAATTTTTATGGTTAAATGATTATTTAGATACAAAATTTATTTCCATAAATAGTGATTTTCCATTAAAAGAGTATTATAATCAATTTTATGTTTTTAACTATAATAACGGTGATTTAAAATTTATACCATTACAAGATGCTGATAGATTGATTAGTGGTGAAAGAATTATGGCGTCTAAATACAAATTATATGGTATAGAATCTTCAGACTGGTCTAATTACTTGAAATTCAATAGAAATCATAAAAAAGAGGATAAACTTTTTTATGAGACACTAGGTTTAAAGGATGGTGAGGAGTATTGTTTAACACTTCGTAATTATGGGAGCCCACCAAATTTTTTAAAATTCCCAATTAACTATGTAGGTAACCTTAAAATTGTAGAGTTAGATTTTTATGAAGGATTCACATTATTTGATTGGTGTAAGGTTATTGAGAATGCTTCAGAAATGCATTTAATAGATTCCTCAATAAATTATATAATTGATTTATTGACATTAAAAAGTGATAGACTATTCTTATACACTAGGAGACCTAATAACTTCTCCGAAATAGATTATATTTTTAAAACAAAATACACATTTGTAAGATGATAGAAACAATAAGTTATAAAGGAAACGTATACCCAAAATTTCAAACATTAGGTAATGCGTCACAATTTGCCATACCGTACGCATTACATATTTGTAAAGGTGAGGGTTATGATATTGGTTGCATGAAAAAAGAGTGGTCATTCCCTGGATCTACACCAATAGATTTAAGTTTTGAAGATGATTATCACGCTTTAAATTTACCAAAAAAGGGGGTTGACTATATATTTTCAAGTCACTGTTTGGAACATATAGATGATTGGGTTGATACCATGGATTATTGGTATGAAACCCTAAATAGTGGTGGTACATTATTTTTATATCTACCAGATTATTCACAAGTATATTGGAGACCTTGGAACAACAGGAAACATAGAAATATGTTTAACCCACAAATAATAAAAGATTATATGGAAGATAGGGGTTATAAAAATATATTCGTTAGTGAAGTTGATTTAAATAATGCTTTTATGGTTATGGGGGAGAAATAATGGGTAGTATTAGAAGACATAAAGATTTTATAGAATCCATTATTTTTAAAAATAATTTAAAATACTACATTGAGACTGGGACTGGTGAAGGTGAGTGTTTATCATATGCAAATACATTACCATTTAATAGATTATATTCTATAGAAATATATGATGAAATACATAAAAAGGCTGTAGAAAAATTTTCACAATTTAATAATATCCACATAATGAAAGGTAATTCATATGAGGTGATACCTAGTATTTTAAAAAAAATAGATGGAAATGTTTTATTTTTTCTGGACGCACATTTCCCAGGTGTGGATTTCCATTTTGAATCTTTTGGTTCTGAAAAAGATAAAGATAAAAACTTACCGTTAGAAAAAGAACTTAAAACAATTATAGAAAACTTTGATACTAAAAATTCTGTATTCATAATAGATGATTTAAGAATATATGAAGACGGTCCTTATACTGGTGGTAATTGGCCTGATAGACATTTATATGGTGGTGATAATATAAACTTTATCTACGATTTATTTAATAAAACACATAACATTGTAAAAGATTTTAATGACCAAGGTTATATAATATTAACACCAAAAACATAAGTATGAAAATTTGTTTTAAAACTTGGGTCACCGACAATTATAGGGATATAATAGACATTGATAAATTAACTAATCAGTTAAAGTATTACCACCCAGATATACCACATTTTATTTATGGTGATAAAGAAACAAATGAGGATAAAAGTAAATATCCGTGGATGTGGCCGGGGGTTATGATGCCTGTGTCAGCTATGAGATATGCTGATGAATATGATTTAGTTATACATGTAGATGGTGATAGTACAATAGTGGGTCCATTAGATGAACTTATTGTTGGTGATTTTGATGTTGCTAGTGTTAGAAATAATCACTTTGGTGGTGGAGCTGGTATGGGTTCTATAATAACAATAGATGGTATTCCTTGGGATAAATTCCTAAATGTAGGTCTTAACGCAACAAATGGTAAAGAATTTTTAAATGAATGGTTAGAAGGTTGTAAAAACGGTACTATTAATGGTAATTGGGATGATGAAAACAATGAACTTAATAGACATTTTTTTAAAGATAAATTTAAGAGTAAAATATTAGATGATGTTGGTACTGGGGTATCATATGGATTAACAAATGTGTTTGGTACTAATACACATTGGGATAGTTGGAAAAATCTATATATGAAAGACGGTGAGGTATATCAACTTAACCCTTTGGGTGAGGAGGTAAAAGTAAAAGTATTACATATGGCAGGTGGTGGTCACGCTAAAAAAAATGTATTTAATGGTCAGAATATGAGACAATGGTTAAATAACTGGGTTAAACCAGAAGTTGCTGAACATATTAAAAAAATATCAAATGGGTAAAAAAGAAGAAATTCTAAATTTAGTTTCAGAATATATAGAAGAAAAAAATAAAAATAAGGAATGGGTTGCTGGTAAGGATTGGGTTCATTATGCCGGTCCTTTTTTCGATGATAAAGAATATGTTAACTCAATAGGTTCTTTATTGGAGGGATGGCTTGTTTTAAACTCCAGTGGTACTAAATTCGAAAAAAAATTATCAAAAATTTTTAATAAAAATTATGGTATTTTAACAAATAGTGGGTCAAGTGGTAACTTACTTATGATGGCGGCGTTAAAATCTAAGAGATTATTTAATTTACCAGATGGTACAAAAGTGTTAACACCTATTGCTGGATTTCCCACAACCATTAACCCAATTTTTCAAAATAAATTTATACCAGTATTTGTTGATATAGAATTAGAAACTTTGAATTTAGATTTAAATAAAACAGAAGAATTACTTAAAAATGATTCAGAAATTAAAGTGATAACATTTGCGCATGTTTTAGGTAACCCACCTAACATGGATAAAGTTATGGAATTAGTTGAGAAGTATGATTTAATACTTTTAGAAGATTGTTGTGATGCGTTAGGATCTACTTACGATGATAAACCATTAGGTAGTTTTGGTAAAATGGCTTCATGTTCATTCTATCCGGCACATCATATAACTATGGGTGAGGGTGGTTTTGTCTGTATGAATGATATTGAAACTGAAAGGGTTGTTAGGAGTTTTAGAGATTGGGGTAGAGGTTGTTTTTGTGTAGGTAAAGCTAATGTACTTGAAAATGGTGTTTGTGGGTGTAGGTTTTCTAATTGGTTACCATCATTACCTAATGAGATTTTTGATCATAAATATGTTTACGAAGAAATAGGTTATAACTTGAAACCAATAGAATTACAGGCCGCAATGGGATTAGCTCAATTAGATAAATTAGAAGAAATTGGTATTTTGAGGAAACGAAATCATAAAAGACTATATGATATATTCAGTAAATATGAAAAATATTTTATATTACCTAAAGCACAAGAAAAATCAAATCCAGATTGGTTTGCTTTCTCATTAACAGTTAAAGATGGGGTTAAATTTACTAGAGCGGAATTCTGTCAATTTTTAGAAGCAAATAAAATACAGACTAGACCTTATTTTGCGGGTAATATTATGTTACAACCAGCTTATACGGGTATGATGGATACTGAGAAAGTAATTAAAGATTACCCAGTAGCAAGAAAAGTAACAACCGATACATTATTTTTAGGTTGTAGTCCCATAATAACAATAGAACAATTAGATTATGTAGAATCTATTGTTGATAAATTTTTTGATGAATGAAAGTAGTATATATAACTGGTTGTTTAGGTTTTATAGGGTCATATATCACAAGACAATGTTTAGAATTGGGTTGGTATGTTAAAGGTATTGATAAAATCACTTATGCCGCCAATAGAAATTTGTTAACAGAATTTAATAAATTTGATAATTTCTCTTTTGTACATTGTGACATAAATGATTTAAAATTTCTATATGATTGTGATTATGTAATTAATACTGCAGCTGAAACACATGTGGGTAATAGTATATCTAGTAGTGATGAGTTTGTTAAATCTAATATTGACGGTGTACATAATTTATTAGAATTAATTAAAACACATAGAGGTGAAAATGTTAATAAACCAATATTAATACATTTTAGTACTGATGAAGTTTATGGTGATATAGAAAATGGGGTACATACAGAAACACACCTACTCAAACCAAGTAATCCATATTCAGCAACAAAAGCTGCGGCTGATATGTTAGTTATGGCATGGGGTCGTACACATAAAGTACCATATATAATTGTTAGACCAACCAATAATTACGGCATTGGTCAGTACGTAGAAAAATTAATTCCTAAAACTTGTAAGTATTTGAAGTTAAATAAAAAAGTACCACTACATAATAATGGTACACCAGTAAGAACTTGGTTACACGCTCAAGATACATCAAATGCTATAATAAAAATAATTGAATCTGGTATTACTAATGAGATTTATAATATTTGTGGTGGGTTTGAATAGAGTAATTTAGATACAATAAAAAAAATACTTAAACTTAATCATATAAATGATATTGATGCTTATGTGGATTTTTCATGTAGTAGACCAGGGCAGGATATTAGATATGCTTTAGATGATTCTAAATTAAGGAAATTAGGGTGGTCACCACAAAAAATATTTGATGAGGAGTTACCCCAAATAATAAGTTATTATAATAAAAATTTTATATGGTAAAAATAAGTGATATAATAACCGAATTTTTAATTAAAAACAATATTAAAGTTGTTTTCGGTATTATAGGTTCAGCTAACTCTCATATATATGATTCAATACACAAACAAGGAGATATAAAATTAATTTCAGTTCACCATGAACAAGCGGCTGTTATGGCTATGGGAGCTTATTATAGAACTACTGGTAATTTATCTGTAGCATTAGTTACTGCCGGTGGAGGATCTTCAAATGCCTTTACTGGTATACTGTCTAATTGGGCCGATTCTATACCAGGTATTATAATTTCTGGACAAGAACAATCTTACTATATAGAACAATATGACGATATGAGAATGTATGGTATTCAGGGTTATGATTCTGTTAAAACATATTCTAACCATACAAAACTATCTGTAAGAATTAATAAAGATAATCTATATAAAACTTTTCATGAGGCATTTACTATAACACAAGAGGGTAGACCAGGTCCAGTATTTTTAGAAATACCGTTTGATGTACAAGGGCAAAAAATTATTGAGCAGCCAATAAAACCATACACTAAAACTATAAATAATACTGAAAGTACTATAAATCACGTTACAGATATAATTAATCTACTTAATAAATCAAAAAGGCCATTAATATTAGGTGGTCATGGTGTTAAGTTATCTAAATCGGAAGTTATTTTTAAAAATTTTGTTGAAAGACACGGAATACCAACTATGTTGAGTTGGTCAGCGATAGATTTATTACCTAATGAAGACCCAAATAATTTTGGAAAGTCTGGTGTACAAGGTCAAAGATCATCAAATTTTATTATCCAAAACTGTGATTTATTAATTGTATTTGGTAGTAGATTATCATTATTACAAAGTGGATATTCTAGAGATGATTTTGCCCCAAATGCTAAAATAATTCATATAGATATTGACCCTAAAGAAACTAAAAAGTTTAATGGGTTAAATATAAATCATGACGTTAGTTTAATCTTAGAAGAACTTAATAAGTCTAATGATATTAAAATAGAAATTAATGACTGGGTTACATATTGTAATACAATACGTAATAAATTCCCGTTAGTGATGCCAGAACATTTAAGTGATTCAAATAATTCATATACTTTTATTGATAAATTTTCAGGATTAGTTCCAGACAACTATACAATAGTGACTGATATGGGTACGGCTTTGTTAAGTGGATTTTATGGATTTAAATTAAAACCCAATCAAAAAATGTTCACCTCACTTGGTTTGGGTGAAATGGGTTATGGTATCGCTGCCGCTGTTGGTGCTGGGTTTGGATCTAATCCAGTAATGTGTTTAAATTGTGATGGTGGTATGATGATGAACTTACAAGAACTACAAACTATTAAAACACATAACCTACCAGTTAAAATTGTTATCTTCAATAATGATGGGTACTTAATGATTAAACACACACAGAAGATGTTATTTGGTGACAATAGAACATGTGTTGATAAAAATACAGGGGTAGAGTTACCGAATTATAAAAAAATAGCTTCAGCTTTTCAATATTCTTATTATACTGAAGATCAAATGGAAGAATTTTTTAAAGATGATAATCAAGCTATTATAGAAATTTTCATGAATCCAGAACAGGAATTTATACCAAAAGTTAAAGGTATTAAAAATTTAGATAATACTATTACCGCTGGATTATTAGAAGAAATGTCACCACTATTACCAATAGAGGATATTGAATATTCCATGGAATCTAGGATTAATAAACGAAGTAGAAATATTATAAGATGAAAATAAAAGCCGCCATTTTAGGTACTGGAAATATTGGTACTGATTTATTGATAAAGGTATTAAAAACAGATTTTATTGAATTAGTTGCCTTTGTAGGCCGTAGAGTTGATTCTGATGGTATGTTAGTTGCTAAAAAACATAATATAAACATATCAAATCTTGGTATAAATTATTTTATTGATAACCCAAATTGTTGTGATGTTGTATATGATTGTACAAATGCGGCTGACGCTAAAATACATTCTAAAATATTTGAATCACAAAATATAAAAGTTATAGATTTAACACCAGCTAAGGTTGGTGATATGTGTGTTCCCGATATAAATAGTGAGATAATACTAACAGATAATAATGTAAATATGATTACGTGCGGTGGTCAAGCATCAATGCCTATGTTACATTTAATATCAAAACATTGTATTGGGACTGAATATATAGAAGTAGTTTCACAAATTGCCTCTAAAAGTGCCGGAATGGCGACAAGAATTAATGTAGATAACTACATATATACAACACAAAAAGCTATAACAAAATTTACGGGATGTAATAATTGTAAAGTGATACTAAATTTAAATCCAGCTGAACCTTGTGTTGATATGCAAACAACAATTTTCATAAAAGCTAAAGAAATTAATTTTGATAACCTATTAGAAAGGGTGTTAGAAAAAATTGAGGAGTTAAGGGAATATATACCAAATTATGAATTAATATTACCACCAACATTAAATAGTAATGGTGTTATGGTTTTAAGTGTAAGGGTTAGAGGTGTTGGTGATTATCTACCAGAATATGCGGGAAATTTAGATGTTATAAATTGTGCCGCAATTAAAATAACTGAAAAATTATTAGACAGATGAAAAAAATTATTATAACAGATTCTAGCCTCAGAGACGGTAATCATAGTGTTAAACATACAATTAGTTTAGATAGTATTGAGAGATATTGTCAATTCGCTGATAATGCCGGTATACCGATTGTAGAAGTTGGTCATGGTAATGGTTTGGCAGCCTCATCATTATTAATAGGTAAATCACCCAACACAGATAAAGAAATGTTAACTATAGCAAGAAAAACACTTAAACATTCAAAATTAGGTATACATACAATTCCAGGGTTAACAACATTAAATGACACAAAAAAAGCTATAGATTATGGTGTAGATGTGTTTAGGGTCGCCACACATTGTACTGAGGCGACACTATCTAAATCACATATTGAATATTTAGCTAAAATAAATAAAACAGTATATGGGGTATTAATGATGAGTGCTCTTATAGATGCCGACGAACTAGTTAATCAAGCTAAAATAATGGAAGATTACGGAGCTGAAGCCATTATTATAATGGATTCTACTGGTACCTACTTACCAAATGATGTTAAAGAAAGAATTACTAAATTAAAATCAAATACAAAAATTAAAATAGGTTTTCATGCACACAATAATTTAGGGTGTGCTATAGCCAATTCATTAATAGCTGCTGAATATGGCGCTGATTTAATTGATGCATGTATTAGAGGATTTGGTGCTGGAGCCGGGAATGCACAATTAGAAATGTTAATACCAGTACTAGAAAAAAGTGGTTTTGAGTTGGGTATTAATTTTGAAGATACAATTAAAGAGGCGGATAAAGTTATGGATTATTTAGTACCGTCACACCCAATATCTACCCCAATAAATATTTTAACTGGGTTAAAGAAATTGTTTTCTGGTTTTGAAAAACCAATTATTAAAGCATCTAAATTATATGGTATTGAATACTCTTCTTTAATATTTGAATTAGGGAATAGAAAATTAGTTGCTGGACAAGAAGATTTAATATTAGAGGTAGCTGAAAAATTGAAAAATAGATGAAAATATTAATTACTGGTGGTGGTGGTTTTATTGGTAAAAACTTATCTGAAGAACTTGATGGGTATGATATTACATCAATTACTAGAAATGATTTTGATTTAACAGATATTAATAGTGTAAATAAATTTTTTAAGAATAAAAATTTTGATGTGGTTATACATACCGCTATTGTTGGTGGTAATAGAATGAAGATTGATAGTGATGAGACATTAACACAAAATTTATTAATGTTTAATAATTTAGTAGAAAATAAAACACATTTTAAAAAATTAATAAATTTTGGATCTGGAGCTGAAATTAATTCACCAAATAGTCCGTATGGTATTAGTAAAAAAATTATTAGTAATATCATAAGTAAAAATGATGATTTTTACAATATAATATTATTTGCGGTATTTAATGAGAAGGAGTTAAATAGTAGGTTTATTAAGTCTAATATGTTAAATTATATGAATAAAAAACCTATGATAATCCACCAAAATAAATATATGGATTTTTTTCATATGACTGATTTAATATCTTTAGTCAAATTTTATATAAACAATAAAGTACTGCCTAAATCTATAGATTGTTCTTACCAAAAAAAAGTAACACTAAAAGACGTTGTAAATATGATTAATAATTTATCTGATTATAAAGTACCTATTATTATAGAAAAAGATGGTTTAGATAAATCTTACCTTGGAAATGATTTATTTTTGAATGATTTGCCATTAAACTTAATTGGCTTAGAAGAAGGCATAAAAAAAACATATAAAAGTTATAAATGAAAAAAATAGTAGTATTAGGGGGGGGAGGATTTATCGGATCTCACTTAGCAAAAAGGTTAAAAAAAGAGGGTAATCATGTGACAGTATGTGATATTAAAATTCATGAATATCTTAACCACGATGATTTTTGTAATAAATTTATTGTTGGTGATTTAAGGGATCCAAATGTTGTTAGCTCTGTAATAGATGATGGTGTTGACGAAGTTTACCAATTAGCTGCTGATATGGGTGGTGCGGGTTATATTTTTACTGGTGAACATGATGCCGATGTAATGCATAATTCAGCTTTAATTAATTTAAATGTTGTGCATGAATGTGTAAAAAAGAATGTGGGTAAAGTTTTTTACTCATCGTCAGCATGTATGTATCCAGAACACAATCAATTAGATCCTAATAACCCTAATTGTAAAGAATCTTCAGCTTACCCAGCTAATCCAGATTCTGAGTATGGTTGGGAGAAGTTATTTAGTGAAAGGTTATATCTATCTTTTAATAGAAATTATGGTTTAAATGTTAAGATAGCAAGATTTCATAATATATTTGGACCTTATGGTTCTTGGAATAATGGTAAAGAAAAAGCACCAGCAGCTATGTGTCGTAAAGCGGCAGAAACACCAGATGGTGGGACAATAGAAGTGTGGGGTAGTGGTAACCAAACTAGATCTTTTTTATATGTTGATGAGTGTGTTGAGGCTGTTTTAAGGTTAATGGATTCTGATTTTACTGGACCAGTTAATATTGGCTCTGAGGAAATGATTTCAATTAATGATTTTGCTAAAATGGCTATAGACATTTCGGGTAAAGTTATCCATATTAATAATCTAGATGGTATTGAATTTTTTGAAAAATACGGGCATAAATGTCCAATCGGTGTTCAAGGTAGGAATTCAGATAATACCTTATTTAGGGAAAAAGTGGGATGGGCAGTATCTCAACCACTAAGATTAGGTATGGAGAAAACTTTTGAATGGGTTAATAAGATGGTACAAAAAAAATAGATATATGGCAAGAAGAAAAAGGTTATCCGCTGACGAACGTCAAGATATTGACAATTATGTGTATAATAAACAATCTGAAAACGGGAAACTACTCACACAAATTAGTGTTGATGTTAAGCCAAAAACTGAAAACCAAAAGAAGTTAGTTCAAGCTATTAAAGAAAAAGAAATTATAATAACATCTGGATTCCCTGGAACAGGTAAAACATTTTTAGCTTGTGCTGAAGCATTAAAACTGTTAAGAAACCCAGAAAATGCCTTTAAAAAAATTATCCTAGTTAAGTCAGTAACAACACTTAAAGATGAGGAAATAGGTTTTCTTAAGGGGACTATGGAAGAAAAAATGGAACCTTTTATGGACTCATTTTTAGATAATTTTAATAAGATTGTTGGTGAGAGTTTAACTATTAAACTTAGAGAACAAGGTTATGTACAAATAAAACCTATAGCTTATGTTAGAGGTAGAAGTATTGATAACTCTATTATTATTATGGATGAGGCCCAAAATATTAGTTTAGATAATATGAGGACGTTAATGACTAGGATTGGTGAAAACTCAAAAATGATAATCTTAGGTGATATTAAACAAAAAGATATTCGTAACAAAAAAGACAGTTCTTTAGAAGTCGTAATTGATAAATTTAGGGATAAAAAAAGTTTTGGTATTGTTGAGTTAAGAAATAAAGAAGATATTGTTAGAAATAAAATTATAGAAATAATCGAAGAGGTTTTCGATCAGATAGACGAAGAAAAAACCAATAACGGTGGTAAAAAACAATTATTAAAAGATTAATATGAAAATAGGAATATCAATAAACGGTGTATTAAGAAATTTCTTTGGTCAGATAGAAAAAACACATACTAAATATTTTAACCCAGAAGATGGAGATGAGTTATTTGTTGGTGATTATGATTTAGAAAAATGGATTACTTTCCCACAAGAAGAAGTTGTTAGGAATGAAATTCAATTTAACCCAGAATTCAATGAAAGAGAGTTTTTAAAATCAGATGAAATGTTAGAGACTGAAAGTGTTACTGACGATGAGATAACTGTTGAAGAATTTATTTATGATAAATGTTGTTTAGAAATTTTTGGTTACGCAGAAGAAATGATTGATGGGGCTGTTAATACCGTAAATGATTTAAGTTTATTTTCAACAGGTAAACATGAATTTATTATAACAAGTCGTGAAGCTGGTAGATCTGTACCATCAACACTATTTTTCTTATCAAAAACTGGGTGTATGATTCCAGATATTAAATTTACATTAGCCACAACAGATTGTTGGGACCATGTTGATGTTATGGTTACAGACCACCCAGAAATTTTACAATCAAAACCAGAAGGTAAAATCACAATTAAAATTGAAAAAACTTTTAATGAAGATACACCTTCAGATTATACAGTAAGATCCGTTAAAGAACTTAATGGACTAGACCTATTCAATGTTTAATATTTACTTATAAGTTTTAATAGTTAGATATATTTTTATGAATAAATACAGAAGAGAAGAAGAAGACTCAGAATTATTTAAAATCGCTGGTAATTGTTATTACCTAGATTTAGACGCGTTAAGTGATTTTATTCGTATCGAAAAAACTGAAAGTGTCGACGATATTTTAGGTGAGGCGAAAAAAGAATTAGAAGAAAATCAAGAAAATATCCAAAACGAAGAAACTTACGCTCAATTAATTGACATTACTAAATGGGAAACCACTAAAGTATTGATAGAGTCAATTTTAACAGAACAGGGTCCAGTAGATGAAGCTATGGGAATAACAAAATTAGAGGGTCAATTATCAATTCCCTTTAAATTATCATTTAACACATTAATAAAATATAAAATTATAAAAGAAGATGGAAGATAACGTAAAAAGTCTCATTGTTGAATCGGTGAGTAAATTAGAAAAGAAAGATTTTAAAATCTATTTCTTTGTTATGGATACTAAAGGTAATCCTTTAGCTTCAGTAGCTACAATATATGAACATGCTAAATTATTGCGTGAATTAGGGTATGAATCGTTGATTCTACATGAGAAAAATGACTACGCTCCAATGGGTGTATCATTAGGTGATGAATACGCGGAAATACCTCACATCTCAATTGAAGGGGGTCAGTTAAAAGTTAATACTCAGGATTTTATTGTTATACCTGAAATTTTTTCTAACGTTATGGAACAAACAGCAAAGTTACCAAGTAAAAGAATAATTTTTTCACAATCATATGATTATATCTTTGAAATGTTATTACCAGGAAAAAATTGGGCTGATTTTGGTATCACCGATGTTATCACTACAACAGAAAAACAAAAAGAATATATTGAAAATCTTTTTAGTAAAAGAGTAAAAGCTGAAGTGATTCCTGTAAGTATTCCTGAATATTTTAAACCTTCAGAAACACCTAAAAAACCAATTATCGCTATTTCAACTAGAGATCAAAGAGATTTGGTTAAAATTTATAAAACGTTTTATTTAAAATACCCTCACCTTAAGTGGGTGTCATTCCGTGACATGAGAGGTTTACCTAAAGAATCTTTTGCTAAAGCATTAAGTGAATCTTGTTTGGCTATTTGGATTGATGAGGAGTCATCTTTTGGTACTTTTCCATTAGAGGCTATGAAATCTAATGTACCTGTTTTAGGTAAAGTTCCTAATATGGTTCCAGAATGGATGGATGATAAAAACGGTCTTTGGACTCACGATATTTTAATGATTGCTGATTTAGCTGCAAACTATTTCCAAACTTGGTTAGAAGATGGTGAACCACAAGAATTATTTGATGAGATGGCTAAAGCGAAAGATTTATATACTGTTTCAGAACAAAAAGAAAGAATTGAAGAAGTTTACGGTAAATTTTTCCAAAATAGAATTGATGAACTTAAAGCTATGTTACCAGCTGAAGTTGAAAATAATGTAGAAACACAAAAAACAACATAAAATGATTAGTACAACTATTATATTACCGATCCATAAAATGGATGAAACCATAGCCCCTTATTTTGAGAAAGCTTGGAAAAGTATTGATAACCAAAAAGTTAAACCAGAATTATTATTAATTGTGGTAGCTAAAGGGTTAACAGATGAGATTAACAAAATTATAACAGAAAAAGAACTCCCTATTTCTAATTTTGAGTATAAAATTATAGAAAATGATGGTAATACAGATTTTTCATCACAAATTAATTTTGGTGTTGAGAATGTAAAAACAACATATTTTAGTATTTTAGAAGTTGATGATGAATATTCTAAGATTTGGTTCGATAATGTTGCTAAACATATTGAGGCATATAAAGAAGTAGATGTTTTTTTACCGATAGTACTTGATGTATCAGTAGAAGGTAGATTCTTACATTTTACAAATGAACCAGTTTGGGCAAAAGAATTTTCAGATAAATTAGGTTTCTTAGATAATGACGCATTACTTAATTACCCTAATTTCCAACTCTCTGGAGCTGTTATTAAAGTTGAGGCTTTTAAAGCTGTAGGTGGTTTAAAACCTAGTGTTAAATTACATTTCATATATGAATTTTTACTAAGAATGTCATATTATGATAAAAAAATGATGACGGTGCCTAAATTAGGGTATAAAAAAACTAATATGAGAACAGATTCACTTTTCTTCAATTATTATAATGGTGAAGAAAAAATTGACACAATTGAGGCAAGATTTTGGTTTAATACGGCAAGAAAAGAATGTTATTTTAAAAACGATCGTGGAATAAAATTTGATAGAGAAAATGCAACAATCCAATAATGGAAGAGGAAAAGAAAAGAGGCAGGAAACCTCAAAAAGATCCTTATTTCGGTATAATCCAAGAAGATGCTGTTAAAGAATTTCTATCATTAGGCTCTATGGTTGAAGATAAGAGAGCGATAGATGGTTTCATATGGTCTGGTACAACTAAGGAAGAATTTAGACGTAACGAAATATATCGATTACATCTTCAAATACCTCTTAATACTATGATTGAAAGTATTATTAGGAGGTATAAATTATACTCTAAAAATATGTCTTTTGAAGATTTGCATTCAGATACTTTATCATTTTTAATGATAAAATTTCATAAATTCAAACCAGCTAAAGGTAAAAAATCTTATTCTTACTATGGTACTGTTTGTAAGCACTATCTTTTAGGTAAATTAATTAAAGATGATAAAAAACTAAAAACATTAATTTCTTATGAAGATGTCTCTTCTGAACTAGAAGAAAATGAAGATTTATCTTACCATATAGATAATCAAGAAGTTAATTTAACATCACTTTTAGGTGATATCAGTGAAAGTATTAAAGAAGAATTAGAAAATAAAATACTAAATGATAATGAAATCAAAGTTGGTAACGCTCTAA
>Ga0307380_10001088_pt1 | contig 40855 bp, 31 predicted proteins | sample UN3MG_FD_202239 | JGI IMG/M metagenome (GOLD analysis project Ga0307380, IMG submission 202239) | Soil microbial communities from Risofladan, Vaasa, Finland - UN-3 | ecosystem: Environmental > Terrestrial > Soil > Coastal area > Acid sulfate soil | place: Finland: Risofladan, Vaasa | collected...
CGGTAGGAGTCTCGTCGAAACCCGGCGTATGCGTCATGAGGTGGGCAAGCGTTATCGGCTCGCCGAAGGCCGGCGGTATCTTGAACTCGGTTAAATACTCGTTCACGTCGGCGTCGAGGTCCAGCTTACCCTTCTCGACCAACTGCATCACCGCGGTCCAGGTGAAGAGCTTGGAGACCGAGGCGGGACGAAAGAGGGTCCGGTCGGCAACTACGGGCCGGCGCGTCGCCAAATCGGCGTACCCGTAACCCTTCGCGAAGAGGAGCTCGCCGCCGGCGACGACCGCGACGGTCGCGCCCGGGATGTGGTAGGACTTGAGCTGCTCCGCCATCACGCCGTCGACGAAGGCTTCCACCTCGAGCGGGTCGGCCCAAACGCCCGTCGGCGCCGCCGCGGCCGGGGGCGGTTCGACGCCGAAGGCCGCCGTCGCGAGGACTACTACTACGGCCACCACGGCCAAGGCCGCCATATTAACGTTCGCAAGCTTTTTCATGATACCTCCGTTTGTTGCCTTCGGTCGCCATACGTCGGCTCTATTGCAAATACTGCTCGCTCGCCTTCGCGCGTGCCCGCGCCGTACCCCGCAACCAGGCGACCAACGCGTTAATACCTGAAGCCCAGCAGGTTCCAGTAATTCAACCACAGCACGAACGCCGCCGCGGCCGCCGCTACCAGCGTATAGTGCACGCGGCCGGGGACGCGCCAGAACCCCTTGACCCACGCCACGACGGCCAGGACGACGACAGCTGCGGCCAACGCCGTAGTAACGATTGAAATCACCAGCGCCACCTTTAACGCGGCCGGCAAGCCGTAGAGGATGCCCACCGGGTCGAAGGAGCGTATCACGATAACGACGAAGACGACGGTTAGTAAGCTCAATACCCACGCGCAGAGCCGCGCCAGGCGCGCGAGGAGCGGGTCGCGGGCGCGGTCCCGGCGGCGGCCTATTAGCCAGCCTATCGGCCACGTGAATATCGCCGACAGGAAGAGCGCCTGGCACGCGGCCCGCACGAAGCGGTGAAACGACGCCGCCTGATACCACGGAACCCGGACCAGCGCGTTCGTGGGGTCGTTCTCGAAGAAGGCGTACTTGACCCGGCCCCGCTCGTCCGCGCGGAAGACCAGTTTATCGCCCAACGTCCCGTCGGCCTCGACGCGGCGGAACGTCCCCGGCTCAAGCTCCACGTATCGGCACGGCGGCCGGCCCAACCCGCCCGGGGCGAGCAGATGCCCGTCCGGCGTCACCTTTACCGTGGGCGGGTATAAAAATGTCATGAACTTCAGCAGGCGGGTGGAAACGCGCCGTGATATTACGTAAGAACCGGCATAGGGCGCCGCGGCGCGGGCCGCCCCCGGCCCGGGCTCAGGCGCCGGTTTCTTGGTCGCGGGGAAATACCGGTCCGCGAACGCGTACAATAAATCGAGGCGCGCGAAGGCGCCGTCGAAGCTGTTGTACGAGACGAAGACGCCGACGTCGTGTTCCGGAAACAACGCTAGGGCGGTATGGAAGTGAATGGTATCGCCGCCGTGCCAGATGACGCGTTCGCCGTTGAGCGTCATTTCCGTAAAGCCGTGGGCCCAGCCGTTTACGCGCGGGTCGGCGGTGAAGAGGTGTCGGTGCATCTCGCGGGCCGCGGCCTCCCCCAGAATGCGGCTCGAGCCGTAGCGGCCGTCCTCCAAATGGGCCACCATAAAGCGCGCCATGTCCGTCGCCGGAGCGCTTAGCGAGGCCGCGGGATACTGCTGCTGCCATTCGAAGTCCTGCGGCTCGAAGAGGCCGTCACCATACTTGTACCCCACCGCCACGTCAGGCTCGAGCGCGGCCGGCAGCGGCTCGCGGAACGTGCTGCGCCCCATACCCAGCGGCTCGAAGATATGTTGCTCCACGTATCGCTCGAACGGTACGCCCGCGACCCTTTCCACAATGTAGCCGGCCAGCGCGGCACCGTAATTCGAGTAGGCCGGAACCTCGCCCGGGGGGTAAATACGCGCCGGAACGTCTCCCTTTATGTACGTTGCCAAGGGCTTGAGGTCCTTCGCGCGGTTTACGTATACGTCGGTAGGCGTATCCTCGAAACCCGACGAGTGCGTCATGAGATTTGCCAACGTTATCGGCTTGCCGAAGGCCGGCGGTATCCGGAGATCGCCCAAATATTCATTTACGTCGGCGTTGAGGTCCAGCTTGCCCTTCTCCACCAACTGCATCACCGCGGTCCAGGTGAAGAGCTTGGATACCGAGGCGAGGCGAAAGAGGGTCCGGTCCGCGACTACGGGCCGGTGCGTCGCCAAATCGGCGTAGCCGTACCCTTTCGCGAAGAGAAGCTCGCCGTCGGCGACGACCGCGACCGTCGCCCCCGGGATGTGGTAAGACTTGAGCTGTTCCGCCATCACGCCGTCGACGAAGGCCTCCACCTCGAGGGGGTCGGCCCAAACGCCCGTCGGCGCCGCCGCGGCCGGGGGCGGTTCGGCGCCGAAGGCCGCCGTTGCAAATATGACGACGCCTACGGCCAAGGCCGCCGTAACAAAATTAGCAAACGTTTTCATGATACCTCCGTCTTTTTAATTCGGTTGCCTAGGGTCACGCCGCCAGCCCGCGCCCTAACCGGCGAGCAAATCGCCAACGCGTTAATACTTGAAACCCAGCAGGTTCCAGTAATTCAACCACAGTACGAACGCCGCCGCGGCCACCGCTACCAGCGCATAGTGCACGCGGCCGGGGACGCGCCAGAACCCCTTGACCCACGCCACGACGGCCAGGACGACGACAGCTACGGCCACTATGGTGGTAATGATCGGAAGCGCCAACGCCGCTTTCAAACCGGCCGACACGCCGTAGGGTGCATCCGCCAACCCCAGGAAATACGTCACGACGGCGACGAGGAAAACGACGTTCAAAAAGCTCAACCCCCACGCGCAAAATCGCGCCACGCGCGCGAGGAGCGGGTCGCGGGCGCGCTGCCGGCGGCGGCCTAACAACCAGCCCACCGGCCACGTGAATATCGCCGACAGAAAGAGCACCAGGCACGCGCCCAGCACGAACCGGTGAAACGACGCGCCCCGGTACCACGGAACCCGGACCAGCGCGTTGGTGGGGTCGTTTCCGAAGAAGGCGTACGTAACGCGGCCGCTCCCGTCCACGGCGAAGACTAACTTATCGCCCAACGTCCCGTCCGCATCGACGCGGCGGAACGTCCCCGGCTCGACTTCCAGATATCGGCCCGTCGGGCGGCTCAACCCGCCCGGGGCGAGCAGATACCCGTCCGGCGTTACCTTTAACGTAGTCGGGTCCAAAAATCCCGAAAACTTCATTAGGCGCGTGAAAACCCCACGCGATCTCACGTAAGAGCCCGCGTAGCGCGCCACGGCGCGGGCGGCCCCCGGCCCGGGCTCGGGCGCGGGTGCCTTGCCCGCAGGGAAATACCGGTCCGCAAACGCATCCAATAAATCTAAACGCGCTCGCTTGCCGTCGGGGCTGTTGTACGAGACGAAGACGCCGGCGCCGTGTTCCGGGAACAACGCGAGCGCGGTATGGAAGTAAACGGTAGAGCCCCCGTGCCAGATGAAGCGTTCGCCGTTGAGCGTCATCTCCATAAAGCCGTGGGCCCAGCCGTTGACGCGCGGGTCCGGCGTGAAAAGGCGGCGGTGCATCTCGCGCGCGGCGGCCTCCCCCAGAATGCGCCTCGAGCCGTAGCGACCTTCCTGCAGATGCGCCGCCATAAAGCGCGCCATGTCCGTCGCCGTCGCGCTCACCGAACCCGCGGGGTAAGCCTCGACCCACTCGAAGTCCTGCGGCTTGAAGACGCCGTCCTCGAACGTATATCCCACCGCCACGTCAGGCTCGAGCGCCGGCGGCACCGGCTCGCGGGACGTGGTGCGCGCCATACCCAGCGGCTCGAAGATGTTCTCTTCGACGTATTGCTCGAACGGCACGCCCGAGACCACTTCCACCAGGTAGCCGGCCAGGGCCGCGCCGTAGTTCGAGTAGGCCGGGACCTCTCCCGGAGGGAAAACCCGCGCCGGAACGTAGTCCTTCACGTACGTCCCCAACGGTTCCAGGTCCTCGGCCCGCGCGACCATTATGCGCACGGGTGAATCTTCGAACCCGGGCGTGTGCGTCATCAGGTTTGCCACGGTTATCGGCTTGCCGAAGGCGGGCGGTATCTTGAAATCGGTTAAATACTCGTTCACGTCGGCGTCGAGGTCCACCTTCCCCTTCTCCACCAACTGCATCACCGCGGTCCAGGTGAAGAGCTTGGATGACGAGCCGGGGCGAAAGAGGGTCCGGTCCGCGACTACGGGCCGGTGCGTCGCTAAATCGGCGTACCCGTAACCCTTCGCGAAGAGGAGCTCGCCGTCGGCGACGACGGCAACGGTAGCGCCCGGGATGTGGTAGGACTTGAGCTGTTCCGCCATCACGCCGTCGACGAAGGCCTCCACCTCGCGCGCGTCGGCCAAAACGCCCGTCGGCGCCGCTGCCACCGGGGGCGGTTCGGCGCTTAAAGCTGTCGTCGCCGCGACCACTACTACCGCGGCCGTAATCGCTACGTAAACGTTCGCACTTTTTCCCGCGATACCTCCTTCGATTTCCGAGGGCTCCGTTGCACCTACCTCATTATAAACGCGACGTTGAGCCGTGTCTATGTCAAAAATGTTCGGCCAAGGGATATGGTATCCACGTGATAGGGGGTCACCGAGGTCGAGGATGATAAGGGGTGGGGCAAAGAGTTTTTACGGGAGGTTCGGGTTCAGGGAAGAGGCGATGTCGAAGGGGGTTTTATTGTCGCGGTAGCGGTTGGGGCGGTGGAGGTTGAAGTAGGCGACGTAGGTATACGCTTTACCCAGGAAGTACTTAAGGCCGTGGAAGCGCTCGAGCCGATAGAACTCGTCCTGGACCAGGCGGTGGAACGCCTCGACGTCGGAGTTGAACGTCGCGGCCCGCGGCGGGATGCGCACGTGCTTCGCTCCCTATCCTTCTACCGCCGCGGTGAACCCGGAAGGCCTTTTCACCTTCGCCCCTCCTACGAACTCGGCGCCGTTGTCCGTCTGCCAATAGCTGTTCTTCACGTCCCCTCCGTACGACGTAAGGTGGCGGCCCACGTACCGCGCAAAGGTAACCGCGTTCGTGAGCGGGGCCTCGTACGCGAAGGCCACTACAACCATCCCGGTCCTCACGTCCCGCGCCGTATACTCGTAGCGCGGCAATTCGTAGGCCTTTAGGGCGCGGTAAAATTCCTCGATGTTTTTAAGATACTTCACGTCCAGCCGTAACTTACCCAAGAACCCCAGCCTCTTCTTCAGCTCCCGCAGGTCCCGCCGCTGCCGCCGCCGCTAGTTAACGTACCCCATCGCACGGAGCTGACGCTCGAGCGAGGACGGCAGTTGTACGTAGCGGGGCGTCAAAGCCCGCGCCCGGGCCGCTTCCCTCAGCGACGCGAGCTCCTCCCGGCGTTGCGCCAACAAGCCGGCGTTCGCGGCCTCGTCGTCGCCCCGGGCCAGGTTGTACGTCTGATTCAGGTCCCGCACCTCGTCGTACAAATACTCGCGCCCGGCGTTGTAGTCGTACAGGTAGTAATAACCGCCATCCAGGGTCGCGGCTAGCTCTATGCTCGCCCACGCCGCGCCGGCTCGAGCGGGCGGATATTCTATTATCCCCTCCAACAACAACTCCCGCGGCGGGACGGCGCCGTCGCCGCTCATGTACGGCGTCAAGTCCGTTCCTATCCAACTCCCGGGCGGGGCGCCGCCGGCCAGCGCGACCGCGGTCGGCGTTATGTCGACGACGTTCACCGCGCCCCGCACGTTGCCGCGGCCGGCGCCCCGAACCATCAGCGGGACGCGCGCTATCTCGCCGTGCAAGCCGGCGCCGTGGAGCCACCGGCCGTGCTCGCCGAACTCCTCGCCGTGGTCGGCGGTAATGACTACTACGGCCTCGTCGCCGCGGCTATACGCCGGGACTACCTCATCCAGGAAATCCGCTATCACGTCGTCCATCCGCCGCACGTCGCTATCGTACAGCGCCTTCGCCAAAGCGACGTCGGCGGGCGTATAATCCAGCCTAAAGTGCGGGTCCTTGGTTAAACGCGCGCCGAAGAAGCGGCCCCGTACGATTTCTCTCACTTTCTCATTCCGGGCCCGTTCGAAATACGTTTTAAGCGCGGCCTCGTCTTCTCCCCTCGGCCTGTAGGGCGTATGCGGCTCCATATAATGCAGGTATACGAACCGCGGCGCGTCCGTAATTTTAAACCAGAACTCCAAACGCCGGTTCAGCTCGAGGCCGTCCGTCGTCGGATGCCACAACGGCCCTAAAAAGGACGGCGCCCACTTCGCCCTCGTCAACAACCGCGCCGCCGAGAGCGACGGCCCGCCGGCCTCCATAACGCTTCCCCCGGCCGTGCTGTCCAACACGTCGAAGCCGTCGCCCATACCGCCCGCCCAACTCACGTGCGGGTTGGCCGATACCGCCAACGTCGCGTACCCCAACCCCTTCATAGCTTCCGCCAACGTCGCCGCTTCCTCGGGCAACGCGGCGACCCGCGAATTCACGCCGTGCGTGCCCGGATACGCGGACGTAAAGAGCGACGCCACCGCCGGCTTCGTCCACGACGACACGGTATAGGCTTCCCGGAATATTACGCCCTCCCGGCCGAACGCCTCGAGGCGGGGCGCCACTCCCCCCGCGCCGCCGTAAAAACTGAGCCGGTCCGCGCGGAAGGCGTCCATAACCACCACGTACACGTCAGGCCGCCGCCCGGCCGGCCGGCGCCCCGCGACTATATAATACACGTCCGCGGCGACGACCGGCAGCAGTAGCGCCGACGATAGAACGATTAAAACCGCCTTCGCCGGTACCTTATTAAATCGGCGGCCTAGCGCGGCCAGCGCCTTATAAAGCGCCGCCGCCCCCAGCCCCCACAGCGTTATTACGCCGAGGAAAAACGACGCCGCGGCCGCCGCTGCGAAACGCGATTTAACCCACGGGAAACTCACGTCCGCGACGGCTAAATAGTGCGCGGCCGGCGCGCCGCAGGCCGCGACGGCGACTACCCAGAGCGCCGGCGCCGCCAACTCAAGCTCTCCCTTCCGCCGATATAATAAATAGATACCCGCGCCGCACACGCCGAAAGCAACCGCCGCCAACACGCCGAGCCACGCCACCTCCGCGCCCAATAGTACCTGATAATAAAAATGCGGCACGCCCCAAAAACGCGCGCCGCCCAGGATACAACCTAACGAATATTCTCCGGCCGCGGCCAATACGCCGCCCAACAAACTCGCGCCGAGGAGCGGCCGCAGGAACCGCGTTAAACCGGAGTTTCTACGATTTGACATAAAAACGGTTCAGGGGTAGCGACCCCAACGGGAGCGAGTACGCCGCAACGATTGCCGCGTGTACGGTCCTCGTCGCCCCCGTACGCGCAAACATAACATAGGAAAACGCGTCGGTAAACGGCCGCGTCGGCCTTTTAAATTAACCCGGCATACGCGTTTCGTAACTACTCCCGACCAGATAAACGTTAAGGCGCCCCGGCTCGAGGCGCCCTTTACGCTTAACAGCGTTGCGGATATTCAGACCCCGTACGAGTGCAGGCCGCCGAAGATGAGGTTCGCGAAGAGCGTCAACACCGCCGATACGAAGATGAGCGCCGCCAGAATAGCCGCCCGCTTGCCGCGCCAACCGGCCAGGCGGCGGGCGTGCAGGTACGCCGCGGCGATAAGGAAGACGACCAGCGAGGCCGTTTCCTTCGGGTCCCAACTCCACCACACCGACCACGCCTTCTGCGCCCATATCGCGCCCGCGACCAGCGCGCCGATGGTGAACAGCGGAAAGCCGATGGCGACGGCGCGGTACTCGAGGACGTCGAGCGCTTCCTTGGAGGGCAAGTACCTGCTCGGCTTGTCGCCGCGGAAGAGGTACAGTACGGCCGCCGCGAACCCCACCGCGAACGCCCCCTCGCCCAGGCACGCCAGCGTCACGTGAATCGTCAACCACCACGACTGCAGCGCCGGGATGAGTTGCCCCTCGATCTTGGACGGGAACAGCGACGCCGACACTATCAACAGGAACGCCACCGGCATCACGATCGTGCCCAGGAAAGCTTGCCGCGTCTTGAGGTAGAATATTAAAAAGAAGAGCACCGACGCCCACGAGAACAGCGCCAGGTACTCGTACATCCCCGTCGTCGGCAGGTAACCGGCCACGATCGAGCGGCCCACCAACCCCGCCGTTATGAAGACGAAGCCGGCGAAGGCCGCCCAGGCGCCGGCGTTGGCCAGCCACTTCCTCCCCAACGCCGCCCACACGAAGAAGAGCAGCGACGACAATAGATATAAGAAAAAGCCTATCTTCAGCACGCCGAATTTTTCCAAATAGACCTCGAGCTTCAACTTCCCCGCCGGCGGGTACCCGGGCTGTGCCGTCAACTCCCGCGCCAGCCGCGTCGCCGCCCCGTGCATCGCCGCGGCGTCGCCGTCCCCGTACGCCCGGTTCAACGCGACGACGTCTTCCCAGCCCGGGCCCCCGGGGCCGAGCGGCTCCCACCCGGCCTCGGCCGGGCCTGGTATCAAGTGTAACTTGCGCCACGAGAGCTCGTGCAGCGCCGCCGCCCGGGCGACCAGCTTAGCGGCCTCCTCCTCGCCCTTCTCGTCCGCCGGCGCCGCCCGCGTCCGCATCAACGCCGGCATAATCTCATCCTCGCATTCGCGGAGCGATATCCACCGGTCCTCGGGAACGCCCGGCAAGCGCCCTCCCTCGACGAAGATAAGGCGGCCGCGCGCGCGGTACTCCTCGTCCAGGACCGCGAGCCAAATCGCCGCGTCGCGGCCTCGCGCCAGGTCGCCGTCGGAGACTTTCCCGCCGCCCTTGAGTTCCCGGTAGCGCAGGTTTGCGAACGCAGGCCAGGGCATCGGCCTCTCCGCCTTGACCGCCACTCCCGCGAAGGCCTCGCCCAACCGCGCTTCCTCGAGCAGCGCCAACCGCGAGTCGAAATCGGTTCTTTCGCCCGCGGCGTAGGCGATGGCGGCCGCCGAACAAAGGATTAAAATTAATAGCCGTTGCGTCGACATCGCGTTACAACCCTTCTTTAATTTTCGCCGCCCAGCGTTCGAACGCCGGCCCCGCGAGCCGCGGCCCCTTGCTCGAGCGGCCCGCCAGGTACGCCTTACCGCCGCGGACGTACAGGAACAACTCGTCGTAGGTCAAGAGCATCGCGGCCGCGACGCCGAGCGACAACAACAGACATCCTACGTAAAAAGCCGTCAGGCCCGGGTCGCGCGAGACCGTTAGGCCCGTAAGCGCGGCACGCCGGGCCCCGTTGAACCGGAACGCGTACTCGCCGTCCGCCAGCGCTACGGGGACCCACTCGCCCAACGGCAGCGCGAACGTGTCGTTGGCGCCGTTGCGCCGCGCGAGCCGCGCCGTCAACGCCGCGCCGCCGTGGGCCGACCCCCCGGCCGCGAACGCGACCGACATCCTCTCGCCCGCGCCCACGACGAACGCCGTCTCCGGAACGACGACGTACTCGCGCCGTTCGCCGCCCTTCGGCCCCTCGTCTCCGGGTACCAGTACCAGCGTCAGCGGCACGTCCGCGAAAGCCTCGTCCGACGAGCGGAGGATGGAGAACTCCGGGTACAGCTCGAATATTATCCCCATCGCCACCACGCCCGACGGACTGAAGACGTTCACGAACGCCGCCGGGTTGTATTCGGGATTGTCGTTACGGAAGCCGCCCTCGTCGGTGACGAAATGGTCGTAGCGCTCGAGGAAGCGCAGCTCGAACCCGGTATCGCCCAGCGGCGCCGTTTCCCCGGGCGAGGCCGCAACGGTTCCCTTCTCTTCCCCTAATGTCCATTCGAAAGTAGCGGCGCCGACGCCGGCGGCGCTCTCCCCCGCCGCCAATTTAACGGCGTCGACGGCCAGGCCGCTCGCGCCGGCTACGTCCATGTTCGACTGATATATCCCCAGGCCGGCGTAGCGGAGCGGCCCGTTGACCTCGACCTCCTTCGCCGCCACCTCCTCGCCGCCGCGCAGCAGCCGCACCGCCGTTCGGTATTCCAGCACGCGGCCCGTATCGGCGTCGCGCACTTCTTCCACCTTGTCCGCCCGCAGCTCGTAGGCGGGGCCGTAGGCCGGCGGCAGCGCTATACCCTGGCCTTCGAAGACGAACAGCGTCTCGCGGTGACCGAACAACCGGAAGAACGCGCCCGCGAAAATTACGACCAGGCCGGCGTGGGTCAGTATCTCGCCCCACAGCGCGTACGGCCGCCGCCGGCCGTACAATACGTCGCCCTCGCGCCGCCACCGGAAAGCCAGCCGCCGGGCCGGGCGCTCGAGGCGCTCCGGGTCGGCCGCCGGCCCTAATTCGGCGTGTAGACTCAAATCGTCGAGTGACGCCGGCAGCTTCGCGCGTCGCGTAAACGGCGCCAGCGCCCGGGGCAGCCGCCGCGCCGTGCACGTAACCAGACTCGCGACGAGGTACGCCAACAGCAGGATGAAGTACCACGCGTGGTAAACGTCCGTCAGCTGGAACATACTAAATAGCGAGACCGCCCAGCCGCGGTAGTGCGCGTCGTAATAGGCGGGGAGCTCGTTCTGCGGGATGACCGCGCCCGACAGCGATACGGCCAAGAGAACTAAAAATAAATAGACGGATACCCGCCGGGAAGAAAGGAGGTCTACGACTCTTTTCATAAATTAGGTAAAGGGTTCCGGTTACCCGGGTGAGGTGGCGCCGCGCCGGCGGCCGACGCCTCGGCTTAGTCCTCGTCTTTCTTTTCGGGTTCGGCTTCCGCTTCGGGCTCCTTACCCCGAAGCTTTTTCAAGTATCGCAACCGCTCGCTCAGCAGCACTTTCTCGGGCACCTTGCCGTCGAGCCAGGCGAAGTTCATCGGATATACCGACGGGTCGAAGATGACGAAGTAGAAGTGCCACACGATGATGGCCGTCACAGCCAGGATAGCCTCGTAGAAATGTATCGCCCGCAAGACTTCGTAGAGCCAGTACGGGAAGAAATGTTGGATGTACGGCTCGAGCCACATATATAGGCCCGTCAGGGCCATCATGGCCGTGCCCCACACCAGCGCCCAGTACTCGGCCTTCTCGGCGTAATTGAACTCGCCAAACTCGGGTCGTTTTTTGACCAGGCCCAAAGCGTGCAACACCGTCAACACGCCCTGGCGCACGTCCGAGAGGCGCGGCCATACGGCCTTGAGGCGGGCGCGGCCGTTACGCGTCAGCAACATATAACCCAGATGGTACAGGGACGCCGCGATTAGGACTACGGCGAGAACCTTATGCAGCGTTACGCGTATTGAGTACGGCCCCTCGAGTTTCACGAGCCAGGAGAACAGGAATGCGGAGGGGTACTTAATAGAAAAGCCGGTGTAGGCGAGCAACGCGAAGCTCGATATCAGGACGATGTGTTGGACGCGCTCGATGCGCCTGAGCCTGACGACGACCCGGGAGCGCGCGAGCTGGGCCCGCCGGATGGCTTTTATCTTCGCGACGTAGTCGACGACGTTGTGACCCAGCATGCCGCCGATTATGACCGCGATCAGGACGATGTACACGAGGGCCACGTAATCGCCGGGGGACCGCCGCGGCCTATCGAGCGCACGGTGGACGTCCGTACCTACGAACCGTTCCGTTGCCCTTCGGTGGCATTGGCCGCACGTCTTCTCGAGGTTCGCCGGCGCGACGCTCGAGCGCGGGTCCGACGACGGCAAGACGTCGTGAACCCGGTGGCAACTCCCGCAATCGGCGGCGGTCTTTTTTCCACCCTTGGAGACGAGGCCGTGATAGCTTCGCTCGAACGTCTCGACGCGGTCGTTAGGAAGGTTGAATTTGGCGTTGAGGGCGAGCGAGTAGTGACAGCTCGAGCAGGTCGCGACGATACGCGTGGCTTCCTCTCCAGACCCCGACGCGGCCAACGCTACGACGCCGTGGTCGCCGTGGCAATTGGGACACGTCGGCGCGTCGCGTACGCCGGCCGCCGCCGCCAGGCCGTGTACGCTTATGGCGTACAACCCATGCTCCCGCTCGTGACACCGGCCGCAGGTGTCGGCGACGTTCATGAAGTGGGTCGACGAGGCGTAGTGCCAGGCCGGCTGCTCGTCGTGCAGGTAGTGGCAATCGCTGCAGTTGGCGTTGTAGGAGCCGGTCTCGGCGTTAATCTCGCCGTGCACGCTTCCGAGCAAGGCCGCGCGGGGGTCGGGGATGGAAAAGGGCGAGGCGGGCGTCGCCTTCTTGCCGCGGTGGCAGCCGCCGCAAAAAACGGGCTGGTGCGCGGCCGAAAGCTGGTGGTCCGTCGCCACCGGCTCGGTGGTGTGCGCCTTGCCGTGGCAGAAGTCGCAGCTCGGCGCGTTGGCCGTACCCTCCTTCGCCGCCGCGGCGTGCGCGCTTTTTAAATAAACCTCGGTCTCCTTGGCGTGGCACCGGGCGCAGATCCGCGGCCCGTACGTCGGCTGCAGGTGTTCCGCAGTTAGAGAAGTTACGCGGTGGCCGGCGCCGTGGCAAGTGTAGCACGTGGGCGCGCCCTCGACGCCGGCACCGTGGGCGCCGGCGGCCAGCGCTTCCTTCGCCTCGGCGTGGCAAGCGCCGCAAGAGCGCGTCGCCGGGCCGCCCTTGTGCGGCTTAGACGCGCCGACGTGGCAGCTCAGACAACTCTGGCCGGCGTGCGCGGAAGCGTACAAACCCCCGGGCGCAACCGGCGCGGGCCCGCCGGCCTTGTGGCACATATCGCACTTGCTGAGGTCAACCGCGCCGACGCTCGAGGCCAACGACGCCGTAACCGCCGTACAAAACAGTATACCCCTCGCGGCTCGCATATCCGAAACTGTTCCCCCTCTACGCGTTGTTGCCGCCCCCAAGCGGGGATTCCGCCGCCGAGTCTTGATACGGCTACATTATATAATAACTCGGGCGGAAAAGCAGCGCCCGGAAACGCGGGCGAAGACGGCCGCGGATGCGATAAAAAATAGGACGGCCGCTACAGCCGTCCACGTCAAAGCGCTCCGATGCTTCTTAACGACGTTCCGGAAATCGCCGAGTACGCCCGCCATAAACGCCCGCCTAACGCCCTTGGGTCGCAAGCGTCCGCGCCCCGGAGACCCCCCCGGCCCGCACCTACGGCCGGCCCGTTCGAAGCCCCCGGCCCGCCGCCGCTAATCTACGCCGTGAATCCCGGCGGACCGATACTTCTCGTAGTCGAAGTCGGGCGACCAGTCCTCTGTATGGCACGCGGTGCAATCGGCCTCGCCCACCTCGGCCTTGATCGCCGCCGCGTCGCCGGTCGCGACGTGTTCGCCGCCCGGGCCGTGGCACGCCTCGCACGTCACGGCGCCGTCGACGTACGTCGAGTCCTCCAAGCCGGTCACGTGGCACGCCAGGCACTCCGGGTCGCCGTCGGAGCCGGCCGCCGCCAATACCTCGAGGCTGCCGGCGTGTGTCGTCTCGCCGAACGAGGCGGCGACGTCGTCGTGGCACCCCGCGCACGTCTCGAGCCCCACGTACTCGCCGGCGTTCTGCGAAGAGCCGACCAGAGGGATACCCAGAACCGCGACCGCGATTGCGGTCAATAAGGCGCGTCTCGCCATACTCCTCCTTCGCCGTCGCTTGCACCGCGATGATAATAAATAAAAGCGCGCCGCTCAAGCATCGAATAAACGGCGCGGCCTTCCCTATCGGTTAATATTTTTTACGCGATACGGCCCTGTCCCGAATAACGCCTTCTACGCCGGTACCTGTGGGGACGGTTACTCCCTCCGTTCGTGGCACTTCGAGCAGAAAACGGCGCCGGCGCCGTGGCACCGGTAACATACGTAACCCCGGTCTTCGTGCCACGGCCCTTTCCCCATCCGCGTCACGGTATCCTCGCCGTGGGGGTTGATGCCGCTGCGGTGGCATCGCATGCACACCGGCTCCGCCCCCAGCGGGTCGTGGCAGGAGGCGCAGGCGTCGAGCTCGTACGCCACGACTTCGGCGTGGCCCGCGGTCGTCCACCCGGGCTGGGCGTGGCTCGCGGGCCTGCCGCCGGAAGCGCCGCGACGGTCCTCGTGGCAGGCGACGCAGAAGTCCTGGTTATCGTGGCAACTCGCGCACTCGCGGTCGTCGATAAACTTGTCCAGGTAGTGGGTGTATACGTAGTTCGTCTTGTGGTAAGCCTCTTTGGGACTGTCGGAGGCGTGGCACGCGTCGCAATACGATCGTTCGTGGCACAGGTAACAACTCTGGACGTCGGCCCGGGCGAAAGCCGCGTGTGCGGTGGTCCACGCGGCGTCGTGGGTCGCCGGCTTCGCCAGGGCGGCGGCCGGCGCGCCGTCGGCGGGCCACAGTGCGTACCCGGCCAAAAGAACCACGCCCGCCCCGGCCAAAGCCGCGGCCGCCCGCCGTAATCTCCGTCTACTCGCCGCCATACCGCTTCTCCCTTGGGCCTCTCGCCGAACTCGAGCGTTACCGCGAAACCGACGCGCTCGCCTCCACGTAGGCGCGGATTTCATATTTGCGGTCGGGGTTGGTGAGAGCTTCCGTCCCGAGCGTGGCCTCCAACGTCCGCCATATCTTCACGCGGCCGTGCACGTCCGCCAGCAGAACGTCCTCCCTGGCCGGCGCCGGCGCGTCATACCCCTTATACCGCAAATAATCCACCGCGGCCCCGGCGCTCAACCGCTCGAGGGAGGGTATAGGCTTGGGGAACTCCGCCGCGGCAAACGCGCCCACCTCGTCGCCGCCGGACAAGTCGCGGTTGCCGACGCCGTAAAGCGCGCCGTAGTGCAGGAAGACGTACTCGAAGTTCTGGTCCAACCCCACCCGGCCGAGGTGGCCCAGGTTGCCGCCCCGCGCGCTAAGCGAGTAGTCGGCGAACGGTTGGACTTTCTCGGAGAACTTATACTTGCCGCCCACGCGCCCCCGGTGCCGGCCCTCCCGGGCGAATACGGAGAATATCGACGTGTAATCGAACCGCGGCTCTTGCCACCGGTAGTCCACGTACGTGCGTAGCGGCCTCCACGGCCGATACCGTGCCGAGTAGTATTGGTAGTCTACGCGGCGGCCTATCACGTCGTAATTAACTTCCTGGCTCGTTTTCAGGTTAGGCCGCAAGTCCTCGACCGCCTCGAGCCCCGCCGTGGTATCGCTCCGGTGACCTTCCTTCTTGGATACGGCGCCGCTCATACCCACCCATATCGGGAAGGGCATCCCCCGCCAAAATTCTTTGACGTTCACGCCGCCGTGGGCGCCATAGGTATAGTAGTCGAGCCAGTAGCCGCGGTCGGCCGGGTCGTACGGTTCGCCGTCGAACGAAGGCCGCGAGAACCGGCGCAAGGGCCCGTAATCGGGAACCACCGTCGAGCCGCCGTACAGCTCGGCGCGCCACTTCTTGCCGCGTTTCATCGCGACGCGGGCGCCGTCCAGCGTGGCCGCGGTAACGCCGGCGGCGACGTATTGCCGCCCGACGCTCAGCTCGAGCCAATCCGGCGGCGGCCGCCAACGGAAGTAGCCGTAGTACACCCGGCCGTTGGTGTCGCCTTCCCCCCCGACGGGCGAATACAGACGGCTCGAGGCAACTAAGGCGACGTTGCCGCCCGCGGTATCGTGGTCGACGCGGAACCGCAGCGGAACGTACGTATCGGCGACGATTTCGGCCGGCTCGTCCACCGTGCTGTAACCGTAAACCGTCGTGCCGAGGTACCCGGCGTAGTGAAAAGCGCCGGCCGGCGTCGCCGCCCCCGCCATAACCGCCGCCCACGCCGCCAAGGCCAGCCGCTTGCCTCTCATAGCAACCTCCGCTTCGCTCTAAGCCGCGTCCCCCACGCTTAGCGGCCTCTCGCTACGCCGTAAGGCCGTTCGTCGTCGCCGCTCGGCTCGTAAAATTCGATCGAATCTTCGAGGAGCTGCCGGGCGTACTTGTAGTTGTGGACGCCGTAGCTGCCGTCGTTTTCGACGAAGTCGTAGTCGAACTTGGCGTATATATAATCCTGCGCTTGTTTATTCCGCTGCCGCTCGAGCTTGGCCTCCAGCTCCTCCAGCAACCTCTCGATGCGCCTCTGGGCGCCGCCGATGTTGAAGCTATTGGCGCCCGGGTGGCACTCCCGACACGGCTCTATTCTCGGCTTCCAGGTATGGCCTTTTATCGCGGGCTTACCTTCCTCGAACGGCTTGGCGTACATGTGGCACTTCTTGCAGCGTTCCTCCACGACGTACGTATGGTCCGAGTTCAGATACGGGCCGCCCTGCGGCCACTCGTAGCCGCCGATGCCCGCCAACATTTCGTCCTGAGTGTGGTGAGGGGCGCTGGGGGGCCGCGCGCCCTCGTCGGTGTGGCACAACGAGCAGAGCCTCTCGCCCTCTTCGCGGAGATGGTGCTCGAAGTTGGAGCCGTGCGCGAAGTGGCACGTAGCGCACGTTATGCCGTACTGCGCCGAGGCCAAGGTTACCGTGCGGTCGTACCAGTAATCGGCGGAATGGCACTCCAGGCAATTATCCTGGGGGTGCGAGCTACTCTTCAGGCCGTTGAGCGCGTCGGCGTGTTCCGATTCCTCCCACTCGCCGTACGTCGGGTTGTGGTCGCCGGTGTGGCACGCGCCGCACACGCCGGCGTCGTAGGAGAGCGTTATCTTCGCGGCGTCGCCGCCGCCCTTGACGTGCTCCGAGCCCGGGCCGTGGCAGGCTTCGCATTGAACGCCCAAAAGGCCCTTGCGGTACTCGACCTCGTCGGCGCCGTGGTTGCCCTTGCCCGGGTCCCAACCGGTGGTGTGGCACTGCAAGCAGTATTCGGGCCGGCCGTCTGCTTTCCAGATGGAAACGAAATCGTACGGGTTCTCGGGGTCGTCGACGAAGGTGTTGAAATGGGCGGTCTTTATTGCGTCTTTATACGCCGTGGAATGGCACTGGCGACAGGCCTCTGCGCCTAAAAAATACCCGGCCGCCTCGCCGGGGCCGGTGGTAGTTTCGCCGCAGTTTAACACCAACGCGAGCACGGCGGCAAACAATAACGCGGGAAGCCAAAACTTTTTCATAACGCTACGCTCCTTCGTAATAGCGCATTCGTCGCCCGCCGCGCGTTCGGCGTATTCGCCTTATTACGTCTGTCCCCACGTTGCCTAGATACGAGCGTTACCAAATTAGTCAAGAATTCCCGGAACGAAAACTCCCCCCGGCTGCTCCCTCGTCTAACATACGCGCCGCCGTTTGTCAAGCGGGATTTACGTTTAAAGCCTTCGGCGCTTTCCCTTCGCGAACCGTCCCTTCCCGTCGCTTACACGTACGCCCTTAGCGTCCGCCCCGGTTAAAACCGATAAGCTTTTAAGTTCACACTTCCTTTTTTAACCCAACCCGGGCCCACAATATTGACAAAAACCGGACAGCGGCCGCGGCCCCCGTCGGTCGGGTTCGCCGACGGCGGCCGGCCGCCCCGGGACGACCCCGTACGCTTACCTACGCGGGACTCCGCCCCGACCCCCCGGGCCCTCGACGACGGCGTACTTCGCCAACATCAGCACCAGCGCGAGACACAAGAACGTCCCGGATAACGCGACGCCTTTGAGATGGTACGTCCAGGCGGCCACCTCCGGCCCCCACGCGTTATTCGTAATAATGCCACAAAACGCCGACAAAACTAATAGCACCATACACACCGTTTTGAAACCGCCGCGCCGCATATGCTTTACCGCGTATACCGACGTCATAAAAGGCATGACGGCAGCCACGTAATGGGCGTCCCACGCGAACGGTGATAGCATCACCGAACACATTATTATTAAAGACAGGTTCAGGTTGTCCGCCAACGAGGGCCCGGGCACGGGGCGGAATAACTTGACGGCTCGACGCCGCACGTATTGCAACAAAAAAATAATCGCGAACGCGCCGAGGGTTACGGCGTTGATAAACGGCTTTACCGCCTTGACCCCCACTTCCCGCGCCGGGTCGCACCAACCGAACGACTTACAATAGGAAAAAATAAAAGCGCCGAGGGATTGGTTCGCTTCCACGCCGTAGATGAAGTTTTCTTTTAGGGCCGGCCGAACCACCCGCTGGTACCAGGAAACCAATAACTCCGCGTTACGATGCCAACCCGTAACGACCGCGGGCACCGCGAACAACACGACCATCGTCAACGCCGCGTACGCGACGACCGAGAAGCGCTTCCGGAATATAAAATAAACGAGAAGGAGGGCGGGCGAGAATTTTATAGTGCATACGACGCCCATCAGAATCCCGGCCCGCGCCGGCCTATCCCGCGCGTCGCAATAGACCGCGAGCATGGTTAAAGCCCACAAGTAGATATTGATCTGCCCCAGTTGCAAATTGAGGGCCCAAAAGCCGGCCGTTATCGCGAAAGTCGCGACGACGACGAGGTCCCATTCCCCCGCCCTAAAAGCCCGCCACTTGCCCTTAACCCACGACCACACGCCGCCGGCGGAACCTTCGACGAGGTAACCGCACGTCGCGAACAATACTAAAAGCGAAAACAAGTTGCCCGCGTACCAAACCGCCGCCGCCCACGTACGCGGGATGGCCGATAAGGGAATCATGAAGACCGCGAAAAAAGGCGGGTACATGTAACCGTCCAAGACGTAATGGTATATGTTCTTCGCCGAGAGCACGTAATCGCCCGCGTAATAATACCAATTGAAGTCGGCGTAGCGGCTCTTGGCCACGGCGTTAATCGACCCGGCGATAAATACGGCCAGCAAAATTAAACCGGCCAGCGACGCGGCCAGCCTCTTCAACACCCGGGCTCTCCTCTTATCTTGGACTTCGTGCACCGTAGATTCCTACCCTTCGCGGCGAACGACCACCCGAAATATAATATACGCCGTCGCCTCCGTAAATAAATATATGACGGCCGGCGGCCGTCGACGACGCGGCGTTCGCCGCCTCGGCCGGCGACCCATTTTGCTTCAAATTTCGGTAACGGGTTAAAGGGGAGGTGAAGCGCGTTGACTTCCGCTTCGCGGCGCCGGGTACACACTAAAATAGAAACCCGGGGCCGCTGGTTTAACCGTGGGGCGGGCGCCGTCGCCGGCTAGAAGTCGAACATGTACGAGACCTTAAGGAAGAGCACTTGCTCGGCGAGTAGGAAGTGGCCCGTGGCGTCGCGGCGCTGCTCGTACGCGAGGTAGGCCGTGCTGCCGGGTCGGAAGGTCCAACCCCACAACGCGCTCGCCAGGCCGGCGCGGGCCGCGGAGTCGGCCCGGACCAGCAGCCGGGCGTAGAGGTTTTCCGAGAAGATGTACGTCGCGTTGACGTTGCCGGCAACGGAGCGGTCGCCGCCGCGCGGCGCCGCCACCTCGACGTCGCCCCGCAGGACCAGCGGCGGCGTCGGGATGAGCGTCACCTCACCGCTGTAGTCGTGGTAGTATTCGCCGTAATAATCCCCCTGCCAATAACTGACGGTGGCGCTCCCCCACGACGTAGCCCCGTGGCTCAGCGTGACGCCCGCCGTCCGTACCCGGAACGCCGAGTACCCCAGGCGTACGAAGCGGAGGTCGCGGCCGCCGTACGAGGATACGCTGAGCGATAACTTATTGGTGCCGACCAGGCGAACCTCCGGCACGACTAAATTCCGCACCGTCTCCCCCGCGAGGTTCCAGTCGTGCTCGTAGCGCCCCGCGGTTACGAACGCCCTCAAGCCGCCGCGGTTTATTTGGAATTCCTTCTGGCCGTTGACGCCGGCCTCCCTGGTTCCCAGCGTCTCCGGCTGCACGAACCCGGCGTCGTCGCGGAATTCGTCGTCGAACTCGCGCCACCACGTGTAGAAATATTGCGTGGAACCCGGGTGTGTCACGTACGCGCCGTATACGTAGCCGTCGCCGCCTTCGCCCGCGGTTCGCGACTTGGCGACGTCGGCTTGGACGTTGAAGCCGGCCGGCAGCGCGAGGCGGCCGTCCACCGCGGCGACGTTGTTGTAGCGCGCGAGGTCGCCGCCGACGTACGGCCCCTCGCCCGCCACGTCGCCCAGCTCGCGCCGGCCTACGCCCATCACGCCGACGTTGGAACCGCCCGCTACGTCGGCCCGGGCGCGGACGGCGTAGAAGTTGTCGCGCGGGTACCGGGGGTCGTCGTTCTTGAGCGCCGCGTCCAACGCGCCGTAGCTGAAACGCCCCGCGCGCCCGACCACCTTGGCCCCGCCCGCGATCTCCGTCAAACGACGCGTATATAACATATGGAACCCGGTGGCGAAGAGCTCCGTATTCTCGGCGAAGAAGGGGCGCTTCTCCGTAAGCCAAACCTCGGTAGGCTCGAGGTTGATCTGCGCCGGGTCGGCCTCGATGTACGCGTAGTCGGGTAAAACGGTAACGAGGGCCGAGGCCGCGGAGCCGGCCCGGTACTGGAAGTCGAAGCCCGCCCGCGGCGTGAACTCCCAGCCGTCGGTGGCCTCGAGGGCAAAGCCCGGCGTGTCGTTACGTTCCTCGGCGCGGGCGGTGGCGTAGGGCGTGAACTTGAAGGCCCGCGGCCGCGGCAAGTCCTCGAAACCCTCCACGCGGCCGAAAGCCGATACCCGGCTTACGTGGTTGTCGTCCCCCGACCAGAAGGTGTTCTCGTAGTTGTGGATGCGGTAGCGCGTGAACTGAACGCCGAACGACGGGGCGTTGCGGTCGTAGCGGATGGACGACCACGGTATCGCCATCTCGGCGTACCAGGCGTCCTCGCCCACCGACGTCCGCGCTTCCCAATAACCGTCCCAACTGGAGCTCCAATCCGTGCCGTCGTAGAAACCCGTGCCCTCGTATTTAACGCCGCGGTAGTTGACCATGAAGTCGTAACACGTATCGCAGTCGTTGTTGGTATCGATCATGAGGTCGACGCAGTCGTCGTAGTTGAGGAACATGTCGTGCACGCCGGCGGCGGCGACGAGGTGCTGTACGTCCGGCTCGCGGCAGATCCAACCAACGTAGAGGGCATAATCGTCGTAGAGGATATAAACCTCGGCGTCGGCGTCGGCGGCCTCGCCGAAGTCGGGCCGGAACTGGCGGAAGCCGGCGGCCGGCGTGCCCTGGTACCAGACGTCTTCCCATCCGCCGTCTACGACGGGGGGCGTCTCGACGCGGGCCGCCCGCACCACCCACTCTTCCGCGAAAACGTTCGCCGGAACGAATAACATTAACGATATAAAAAAGCGTCGCATCGTACGCACCGTGCGAACCCGCGAAACGGCCTGAGCCGTTCCCACATTATTATATACGGTGGATAAGGCGCCGGAGTTACGTCGGATTACGTCTAAGCCGAAGCCGCCCCGGGGGCGGCTTGGCTACGGAGACACATATTACTAATATCTCCCCTGAAGCACAACTATTTCTTTGCCTCGCCGGCCGTCCGCGTCGGTCGCGGAGCCGCGATGTCCCCTACGCCGCGGGCAACTCCGACGTACAATAAGCGCACTTCGTGGCCTTGACCGGGACCTTCGACAGGCAGTACGAGCATTCTTTCGTATCCGGTTCCGCCGCGGGGGTTTCCTCTTTCCGCTTGAGCCTGTTAATCCCCCGGATAAGGAGGAATACCGCGAAGGCGATAATAACGAAATTTATGATGGCCGTAATAAATAGGCCGTAGTTCAGCGAGACCGCGCCCGCCGCCCTGGCCTGGGCCAACGAAGCATACGGCCCGGCCGGCGTACCCCCTTTCAAGACGAAGAAGAAGTCCGCGAAATCCACGTTGCCGAGTAATAACCCGATGGGCGGCATGACGACGTCGGCCACCAGCGACTGAACGATGGCGCCGAAGGCCGCGCCGATAATTATACCCACGGCCATATCTACGACGTTGCCGCGCATCGCGAATTCTTTGAACTCTTTCAACATAGCGATCTCCCCTTTCCGGTAAAAGCGGAGCCGTCGGCGCAAACGACGGCCGCCCGCGTATTATTCCCCCGCCGACGAGACGAAAGGGCGAATCCTTTTACCCGCCTTTTCCCGCCGGGGGCCAACCCGCCCCAACGCGTAAGCCGATGGGGCCCTTTCTCGCGTAGCCTACCGGCCGCGTAATAATCCGGGATTTCCGCGCTTTTGTCAATAGCGGAATCTATTCCGCGTCCCGCTACGGGTAAAACCGCCGCCCGGATGATTACCCCGCCGGAAGCACGCCGGCGCAACGCGGATAAAAAAACCGCCCGGAAAACCGGGCGCCTCAATTCCGCGAAATTTTTCGGGAATACGGCCTTCGAAAGACGGCTTTAGCCGCGCCACCGTTCTTTCAGCGGAAGTAGTTTTTTCTTCAAATTACGTTTCGCCCGGAAGAGTAGCGACTCGAGCGACGACGTCGACGTCCGCATTATCTCGGCGATCTCCCGGTACGACCGCCCCTCGAACTTGGAAAGTATCAACGCCATACGCTGCCGGGGCGGCAGCTCGTCGACCGCGGCCCGTACCGCCGCGGCCCTTCTCGCTTCGTCCAACCGCTCGTCCAAACCCGGGCCGTCGGCGGCGATGGCCTCGTCCAGCGGCACGTTCTTCGCCCGGGCGCGCTTCCGGCGGAAGTTCAGGCACTGGTTCACGACGACGCGGTAGAGCCAGGTGGAAAACGACGACCGCCCCTTGAACGACTTGGCGCGGCGCCATACCTTCAGGAACGCCTCCTGGGCGACATCCTCGGCCGCGGCGCGGTCGCCGACGTACCGGTAGATCGTGCTCAAAACCGGCCGCTCGTACTTCCGGACGAGTTGCTCGAAGGCATCCGCGTCGCCCGCGGCGGTCGCGGCCGCCAATTCCCCGTCGGGGTCGAAACCGGCTTTAGCTCGAGTCGCCAAGTTATCACCTAAACGCGTCTATATTATAACAGCATTCGGGTCGGATTTACGCAGAGGGGCAACTCCCGCAGGAGTCGCCCCCTTAACCGCCGGCGTCGCGGCCTTTACTCGAAGGGCCCGCCGCCGGGGCCGGGGCCGCGTCCGCCGCCGGCGCCCATATGCCCCATCATCATATGCTTCTGGTCAAACATTTCTTTCTGCTCGTCGGTCAGCTGCGCGCGGATCTCGAGCTGCATCGCCATCCGCTTCTTCATCATCTCGGTGCGCAGCGCGCCGATCTCGTCGAGCTTGGCGAATATCGCGTCTTTGTCGGCGTCCGCCCGGACCAGTTCCTGCAGCTCGAGGTTCCTGGTCTCCATCTCGGCACGCAGCGGGATCATCTCTTTCCGGTGTTTGAGGGTTATCTCGCGGATGGCGGTCCGCTGCTCGTCGCTCAGGTCCTGTATAAACGCGCCCTTGGGACCCGGAGCGCCTTCCGGGCCGAAACCCGCGTGCCGTGCGCCCGCCGCGGCCGCCAAGACTACCATCAGGCCGACTACGACGGGTAACCTGTTTTTCGTCATCGTCCTTCACCGCTCCTTTCTCGCATCATCCTGGGTTCGAACTTGTGGCCGCCGGGACCGTGAGCCGGCCCCCGCTTGAAGTGTTCGTGTTGGTGCTGGAAGCGTTCTTCGACGTGGGCGATGAAGCGCTCCTGTTGCTCGGGGCGGAGCATGCTCTTCGTCTCGCACATATTCTCGAAGGTCAAAAGCTCCATCCTCATCTGTAGGTCCGCGATCTCGGCGAAGAGCTGGTCACGCCGCGCGACGTCGACCTCCGGCTTTTTCAGCAGCGCCAACACTTCGCCTCTCTTACGGTCCATCTCTCGCCGGAGCGGTTCCATCTCCCGACATGACTTCTCGCGTTGCTCGCGCATCATCTCCCGCTGTTCGTCGGTCAAACCCAGCTCCTGGGCCAGCCGGCCCGGCGGTTCGGGCGGCTTCGGCGTCGTAGCGCACCGGTACGCGAACGTCACCAGCGCGCCGACGTTCAGGGCGACGGATACGACGAGCGCGATTATCAGGATTTTCTGTCTCATCCGTTGTCTCCTTCCACCAAAACCTCTCCCCACGCCTCGCCCAACGAGCCGTCGGGGAAATCCTCCACCGGCGCGACGCCGAGGTACTCGACGAGCTCGCCGTTGGCCGCCAACGAGGCGCCGTTCGGCTCCGCGTACAACGCCCTCCCCAGAAAGCCGCCCAGGACCAGCGATAACGCGGCCGCGGCGGCCGCCGCCGCGGGCACGAGTACCCGCCTCGCCCAACCGCCGCTGCGCCGGCCCGCGGCCAGGCGCTTGAGGCGGGGCGCGAAGTACGGGTCCGGCTCCGCGCCTTCCAGTAACTCGAGGGCTTCCGACACGAACTCGAGACGGGACAGCTCTTCCCGGCAGGCCGCGCAGCGCGTAAGGTGTTCCTCAAGCGCCGCGCTATCCTCGGGCGGCAGTTCGCCGTCCAGGTAGGCCGAGAGCTTTTTTTCGTCTAGGCAAGTCATTTCGTTCCCCTTCGACTATTTAGACGCCGGCACGGCAAAAAACTTGCGCGGCGCCTCGGCCGCCGGTAACGTGCCCTACTCGTACCTTATCGCCTCGATGGGGTTGAGGCGGGAGGCTTTCCGGGCGGGGTATATGCCAAACAGGATCCCCACCGTCGCCGAGAAGCCGAAGCCCAACGCGATGGTCCACCAGACGACCGCGGCGTCCAGCGACGATAAGGCCGTGACCAGGCCCGCGACGCCGAGGCCCAGGACGATTCCGATGACGCCGCCGAAAGCGGATAGCGTGATCGACTCGAGCAGGAACTGGATTAGTACGTCGCGGTCGCGGGCGCCCACCGCTTTGCGGATGCCTATTTCCCGGGTCCGCTCGGCCACGGATACCAGCATGATGTTCATAATGCCGATGCCGCCGACGACGAGCGATATCGACGCCACCCCCACCATCACCATCCACAATATCGACGTGATGGTGTTCAACGACGAGAGCATGGATTCCTGGGTATTGAGGCCGAAGTCGTTGTCTTCATAATAACGGAGGCCGCGCCGGAGGCGGAGCACCTCTTCGACGTCCTCGAGGGCGGTTTCGACCGGGACGCCCTCGTTCGGCAAGACCTCGATCTCCAACCCGTGGAATATGGCCCTGCGCCCCTCCGGGATGGGATAGTACTTGAGCGAAGTGGATATCGGGATAAAGACCTTGTTGTCCTGGGGCCTCCCGAACGAGGCGCCTTTCTCTTCCAATACGCCGACGACGCGGTAACGGTGGCCGTCCACGTCGAGGGTTTGACCCACCGGTTTCTCACCGTCCCCGAATAAATTTTCGGCGACGTACGAGCCGATAACGCATACCATATTCCGGCGTTGGCGGTCGTCCGGCGTTATGAAACGCCCGTCCAACACCACCCAATTTCCGGTGAGGTCGCCGCCCTCGGCGATGCCGACGAGGCCGCAATCGTCGGCCTCGTACGTCCCGCGCGTGAGCGTCCCCACGTCGTTTTCAATGGTCGGCACCGCGGCCCGGACCGTGGGGAGCCGGCCGATAGCTTCGGCGTCCTCCATCGTGAGCTCGGCCCTTTTAGCTATCTCTTCGAAATCCCGGGGGCGCCCCGAGCCGATATTGAACTCCATTTTCTGAACGTAGATCGTGTTCGTTCCCAACGCGGAGAACTCCTGGTCGATGGTCCGGTTGAGTCCCTCCAGCAACGAGAGGATCGCGATAACGGTGGTCACGCCGATAATTATCCCCAGCGCCGTAAGGACCGAGCGCGACTTGTGGTGGCGCAGGGAATTCACGGAGAGCCGCAGCAACGAGAAGAAGTTCATACCACCCTCCCGTCTCGCAACGTAACTACCCGCTTCGCGTGACGGGCGACGCTGTCCTCGTGAGTCACAACGATAAGGGTCCTGCCCGCGTCGTTGAGGTCGTCCAACAGCGCCATTAACTCGTCCTCGCTCTTGGAATCGAGGTTGCCGCTCGGCTCGTCCGCGAGGATCATGGCGGGGTCGTTGGCCAGCGCCCGGGCGACCGCCACCCGCTGGACCTCGCCGCCGGAGAGCTCGTTGGGTCTGTGTTGCCCCCGGTCCGTCAAACCCACTTTGGCCAGCATGTCGGCCACGATTTCTTCGCGCCGGTCCCCCGGGACCTTGCCGTACAAGAGGGGCAGCTCCACGTTCTGGGCCGCGGTGAGCCGGGGGAGGAGGTTGAATCGCTGGAAGACGAAGCCGACGTCGCGACTGCGCACGCGGGCCAGTTGGTTATTGTCGAACCCGGAGACCTCGCGACCTTTGAGGAAGTAGGAACCCGCCGTCGGCGCATCGAGGCACCCGAGGATGTGCATAAGCGTGGACTTGCCCGAGCCGGAAGGGCCCATGATGGCCACGTAATCCCCTTCCGAGATCTCGAGGTCAATTTCCGCGAGCGCCTGAACGGCTATCGGCCCGGCGTCGTAAACCTTGGAGACGCCCACGGTTCTAATTACCTGCGGTGCGGTATCGCGTGCATCAGTCCCCGCGCCGAAATTCCGGGGCCTTCCGCCGTCTCGTCCGACCATTCTTTATCTCCTTCAATAACGACCGATTCCACGATGTCGCCGTCGCGCAGCTTGCGGAGTTCTTTGTAGGGACCCGTAATGACTACCTGGCCGTATTCCAGCCCTTCGGTGATCTCCGTATTCGTCCCGTCGGAAATGCCTATTTTTACCGGCGTCAACTTGACCCGGCCGCCGTCCAGGACGAAAACCGTATCCCGCATCTTCCCGTCGACGTCGTTTTTTCCCAGGGCCTGCAAGGGGGAAGTGACGACGTTCTCCCGGACGGCCGTGGTTATCTCGGCCGACGCCGTCATCCCCGGCCGCAGACGCGCATCGGCATCGCCCAAGTCCAGTACGACTTCGAACTCGGTAACTTCACTCGAGACGGCGTCGGTGGCGGTGGCGGGCATATAACCGATGGCACTAACCACCGCTTCGAATTCGACGTCCGGCATGGCGTCCAGGGTCACCACGGCCGGCTGGCCTATCGCGACGTTCGCGACGTCGGTCTCGTCCACGTATATCTCGGCCTGCATCGCGGAGAGGTCGCCCACCGTAAACATAACCGTTCCGGCGTTGTTCATCGTCCCCATAACGACGGTCTCGCCCTCCTCCACCTCCACCCGGACGACGCGCCCGGAGATGGGAGTGTAGATGCGGGTCTTGGCCAAGTCGTCCTCGCTCTGCTCGAGCCGGGCCTGGGCGACTTCGTACGTCGTGCGCCGCCCCTCGAAATCGGCCTCGGATATGAGGCTCTCCTCGAAAAGCGCTTTTCCGCGTTCGTAGTCGGCTTTCGCCTGCTCGAGCTGGGAGCGGTAGAGGTCCCGTTGCGAACGGTACTCGTCGGCGTCGAGCACGCACAGGAGTTGCCCCTTCTCGACCTCGTCGCCCTCTTCCACGTACACCTTCTCGACTTTCGCCACGACCTCGGCCGAAATGTCGACCTGGTCGAGCGCCCGCAGCTCCCCGTCCGCGGACACGGTGGACACGATATTGCCCGGACGGAGTTCCCTCGCCTCGATATCGGGCGGCGCCGGCGGCCGGCACGCAATTTTCAAAATCACGACCAGGGCCACTACCAGGACGACCGCGATGATGAGGTTTCTTATTATTTTATTGCGTCGCCTCTTGTCCATTATTCCTCCACCGACGTTCCCAGAAGGTAATTTAACTCGGCGCGGCTTGACCAGTAGCCGGCCGTGGCTTCGATCAGCGCCCGCTCGGCCTGGCCCAGCTCCGCCTCCACTTGCAAGAGGTCGTCGAAAGAGACGGCGCCCAACTCGTAGCTCCGGACGTTAAGGCGGTAGACCTCTTTCGAAAGCTCCACCGTCTTGGAGGCGGACTCCCATTCCTTGTGGGACAACTCCTGCGTGGCCAATAAGCTCGCCAGCCGCTCGCGGGAATCGAGCCGGGCCTGGGCCAACTCGAGGCGGGATTGCTTCCGGTCCAGCCGGGCGCCGGTGACGCCGAGCACGCGGTCCGCGACGTCGACGAGGGGAAGACTCACGACCACGCCGTAGCGCGTGTCGGCGCCCTCCTCGCCGGGGAATATGGACCCCCCGAAGGTCGAACCCCGACTATAAGAGAACGACAGCGCCGGGAGCAGGTCTCCCCACGCGCTCCAATACGCCACGTCCGACGCCTTCACCTGCATCCTGAGCACCGCGAGGTCGGGGTTTTTTTCGAGGACGGCGGCGGAGATAACCGTAGTGGGAAGGTCGTACGGCTCCTCGGGGAGCGGCAACTCCTCCGCCGCGATAGCCTCCCAGCGGTCGAGGCCGATGAGGTCGGAAAACGACCGCTGGTTCTCCTCCACGCCGTTGCGCGCGGAAAGCAGCTCCGTCTCCTTGGTGAGAAGGTCCGCCTCGGCCCGCAACTTATCGGCCAGGTTGGCCTCTCCCAACTCGTAGCGCCTCGCCACGATCTTCAGGTTCCCGGCGGCGCGCCGGTGCTGCCCCTCGGCGCTCGCAGCCAACGCCTGGCCTTGCGCCAAATTATAGTAACCGCTCTGGACGGCCAGGATCAGCTCGCCGACGGTCCGCGCCGACGTCGCCCGGTAGTAGTCGTTCTCCCGGAAGCCGCGCATCACTTCGAAGACGACGGTGGCGTCGACGACCGGCTGCGTCAGCGAGAAGCCGAAGCGCCACGTATCTCCCAACTCGGCGACGGAGGTCCCGCTCGTCGAATACGACGCGCTCAAATCGGGGAACGCCGACATCACGCCCTCGGCCAGCGCCTGCTTGCCCTGCGACCGCTCGACGCCGGCCAGCTCCACTTTCAAACTATGTTGCAGCGCCGTCGCGAGCGCTTCCTCAAGCGAAAGCGTGGACGCCGCGGCGCAGGCCGGAACAAGGCCGGCAACGAATATCGTCAGGATTTTTATATCGGTTCTCCTTTAGCGTATAGTTAATACTACCCTTTTAGACCGCGGCGGCCATAAAAACTTGCGGCCTATTTCGAAGGCCGCGGCCTGCGCCGGCGCCCGGGCCGCAACGATTACCGCTAACCTTATGATAACCTTTCTTCCTTTGTGCGGATATCCTCTGTACCTTTTTAGGCAACCGCAAACGTAAAAACCCACGCCCGGGCGGGAAAACCGCGAAAAACGCTCCCGTTAGCGTAGTCATAAATTAAGGCGCCCAAGAATCGGGCGCCGTACTTACTACATCTCACGCGCGAAATAATTACTCCCCCACCTCCACCACCGCCGAGGCCGTGCTCGAGCCGATGTCGGGCGAATACATGCCGTACACCCGCGCCGGCAGCGCGGTGTACGTTCCGGGCACCTCGGCGCGGAGGCGGTACCGCATCACCGTCTCGCCCCGCGGCAACCGTTCGAACAGGGCGCCGCGTTGCCTGTTCCACAGCTCGACGTACGCCCCGGCGGTCCAATTGTAACCGGACTTATCCTCCAGGTAGATGAACCCGGCCGGCTTCGGGTCTTCCAACACGACGTAGTCGAAGTCGTACGGCGAGTTGATCCGCAGGACGACCTCGATATCGTCGCCGAGCTTAACCGGGCCGTCGAGCGGCCTTTTCTTCTCTTTCACTTTACCCTTTTTAAACTCGCGCTCGACGGCGTAGTACTCGCGCTCGAGCGTGACGGAGCCCTGGACGGCCGGGATGGCCTCGGCCTCGACGTAGTACTCGACGGCGGCCGTGTAGAACGCCGGGCCCTCGCCGGACGTACGCGTAATTGCGAGGTCGTTGTCGCCGACGGCGACGTCCTCCCACGCGAACGTCACGGCCTCCGCCGGAGCTTCGTACGCCGCAGGCTCGAGCTCGACGCCGCCCTCACGTGTCCCGAACTTGTACGACGCGACGATCGGCGCGGCCAGTTCCGGGTTGGCCTTGATATACTTCATCAGCGCCAGCGCCGCCGCCGCGGAATCCTTGGTGGACTTCCAGGCCGCGCCGCGCCGCCGGTCGACGAGCCAATCCACCATCCTGGGGATGTTCGGGTCGTCCGGTTGATACGCCAGCTTTACCTCCAGCACTTTGGCCGTCGTCTCGACGGCGTCGTCCCACCAGCGCCACGTCTCCGCGGGAGCTTTGCCCCAAAATACCGTATCGTCCGGGCCGACCTGGGCGCCGTTGTCCAGGTTGCGCATCACGACCGCCAGCCGTTCGTCGTCGCCCATCTGGTGGAGCACCGAGGCCAGCAGCGCCAGCGCCATAGGCTCCTGCGCGGGCCGCGCCTCGAAGTAGTAATCCGCGACCTTGCGGACCGTGAAGTCGTCCGGCGGAACGGCGCCCGCCCGCAGCGCAACGTCGGCGACGTACAGCGAAACGGCCTCCGGTTGGAACGACGGGTCGACACGCCAATCTTTAAAATACTGCTCGACGTATTCCCGGGAATTGTAATATAAGCGCTCGAGGTCGTCGGCCGTCGCCGCCGGGACGAACGGGTTTTCCCGAAGGCTGTGCAATCCATCCAAAATGTACGCGGTCACGTACGGCGACTCCGGCCCACCCGCCGGCCACGGCCACCCGCCACCGTACCTTTTATCCGACCTTTCCTCCCCGGAATAAAGGCGGCTGCTCGACGTTTGCGTCTCGCGGAGCTTGCGAACGCCGCCGGCCACAGCGTCCGACAACCCCTCCGTTAAGGTCGTTTCCTCCAAACCGAGGTCGGCCGCGGCCGCGGCGAGCTCGGCGTTTACGCGGAAGCGGTTGAGCGTCTGTTCGACGCAATCGTACGGGTAGTCCCGGAAGAAGGCCAAGCCGTGGCTCAGCGTCGCCGCCAGCGACGGCGCGAGGATAAGCTCCCCAGCGAACGAGGACGGGACGGCGCCCTCGGCCACCGTCAACGTGTGCGCCACCTCGTCGCCGAGACGGCCGGCGTACGCCTGGCGGACCTCGCTGCCGCAAGGGTAGACGGGGAACCTGTATTCGGCGGCGTCACTCCCGGCCTCGCAAAGCGCGGACGTCACCACCAGAGCTTCAGTTACGGGCGAAGCCTCCACCCAATGGTACATCGCTTCCCGGCCGCCGGGTTCCACGGTCCGCGTCGCCGTCGCTTCCCCGCCGACGTGAGTCAGGCCCTCTTCCTCCAGGGCCAACGTCAGCTCCTGCGGCTCCGCGAGATAATTGTGCCCTATCGCCGTGAGCCGCGCCACGTCGCCGGCCACGAAGTACCGCGGCGCCTTCAGTCGGGCGATGACGTCTTTTTTAACTTCGAACGTATCCGACGCCCAACCGAAACGCCGGCCCCTGTCCATCGCGAGCGCCATCACCCGCCATTCCGTCAAGTTATCGGGGAGGGTGAACGATACGGAAGCGTCACCTTCTCCGCTCGTTCTAACGTTAGGAGCCCAGAACGCCGTATCGGCGAAGTCCCGCCGGACCTCCATAGAGCCGCCCCCTCCGCCCCCGCCGCCGCCTATGCCCGACTCCACCAAATCGTACGGTTCGCCGCCCAGGTCGGCCACGCCCGGCTCGGGATGACGGGGGCCGTAACCGGCGTACGGCAAAACGAAGTTCCGCCCCTGGAGGCGTTCGGGTAATTCGGGACGGCCGCCGACCTTAACAAGCCCCTCGCCGTAACCCTCCTCGCCCGCGGCTTCGGCCTGCATCCCCAAGTCCAAGTATAATTCGACAGAAGGACTGTACATTTCTTTTAGGAAAACCCTTTCTATCAAACGGGCGGACGGGCCCCACCGCTCGACGTCAATGGGCAAGAAGTCGCTACCGGTGGCGCCGTAAGGCCACTCGTAATATGGGAAAGAAAACACGACCTTGGCAAGCTCTCCCCGATTTCCGAAGGAATCGTTAATCCTACACTTCGCCGGCCGCGATAGCTTTTGCCGAAATTCCGCCGGGACGTCCTTCGTTTGGTCCGCGGCCAACGCCAACAGCGCCTCGTCCACGGCGGCCACCGATATGTCCGCCGGCGCGGGCGAGCCGTCCACGGCGCGGCAGCTAAGCCGCAAGTTGACTTCTTCCCCCGGGCGGTACGACGTTCCATCAACGGCCACGTCGACCGTAATCGTAGCCGAAGGGTTTTCGACCTCTACCGTATCGCCACACCAATTTTCGTAACACGACTTCCCGCCGGCGGCGACGACGACGTGTACCGTAACGCGGGGTTCGTAATCGGGTACGATTTTTAACGCGAACGAACCGGTATATCCCTCCTCGCCCGGCACCAAAGGGACGCGGCGTACAGACAGGGAACCCTCGTCGGCGTAAACGGCTGCGAGGCAGGAAGAAGCTTCCACGAGAGATTTAATTTTAATTTCCACGTCGTCGCCTACTGCCGCGCGCTCGGCGCCGGCCTCAACCGTAACGTCCCGCCTCTCGTAGGACCTTTTGCGCTCGTCGACGAAACCGAAACGGATATCTTGCTCGTGTTCGCCGCCGTTCGTACCGATGGTTCGGCCTATGACGACGACTTCGTTAGGCGGGTCGTCCAGCTCGAGCTCGTAACGCAACTCTTCACCCGCCGGTACGTGCACTACGGCCTCGGCCAGCAGCTCGCCCCGTCTCGGGTCTCCGGCGAAAGGACGGATCTCCTCGTACGCCTCGAGCTTCACTTCGCCGCCGACGGATTCGCCGTCGAGGTCCTGAACGTCGATGAGGAGTACCGCCCTTTCGCCGCGTAAGCACTCGTAACCCTCCCCGGAAATTCGGACGCGGCGGTCGCCGGCGTACGTCGATACGCCGACCGAACCTTCAACGAGATGGGCCGTCTCGTCCCCCGCCTTAACTTTAATTTCGAGGGAATTGTCGCGTTCGGCCGCGCCCGGCGTTTTAAAGGAGATTATGCCGCGGCCGTCTTCGTCTAACCGCGCTTTGCCCCCCTCCACCAACATGACCTCCTCTTCGGTGCGCGCGTCGCGGAAGGTAGAGCATTTAACGTCGTACGTCACGACGCCGCCGGCCATAGGCTCGCCGAAATAGTACGCAGCCCCCACCTCTATCTCCACCGTCTCGCCCGAAAGGTAATCATCCCTAAGCGGCTTTAACTTTAATTCATATTCCGGCTTCTCGAACTCGGATAAGTAAAACCAGCCCGAAGCGTAATAATCGTTACCCTCTACCGTCACCTTGGCCTGCAGCGTCGGGTTGCCGAGCTTCGTACCGGCGGGGAGCTCGAGTTCCCCGGCAAACGTCCCGTACTCGTCGGTAACGCCCGCTGTCGACCATAAGGGCTCGCCGGCTCCCCAACTTTCGGGATACAGAGCCAGCTCGAATTCCAATCCCGGAACGGCGGCCATGGTTTTATTACCGAAGTCGACCTCGCGAAAAATAACTTTATACCGCACCGTATCGCCGGGCTTATAAAGCGGTCGGTCGGTGATAATTTCGCCCGTTATTTGGCGAGGCAGACACCTACCGGTGCGCGTGCCGCAGGCGTAGACCGAGAGCCCCAGCGAAGTGTGCACGACAAGGTATACGGAGCTACTATAAGGCAGCGGCGAGAGGTCGACGAACAGGCCGTCAGCTCCGGACTTGGCGGCGAGGCGGACCGGCTCGAGGGACGCTATTTTGCGGAACCGCTCGTCGGCGTAACGGACCAACCAAGCGTCGACGCCGTCGATGGGGACCGGTTCCCCGGTCTCGGCGTCCACGGCGCCGAGGTAAAGCTGAGAGCCGTCGCTCGCCGAAATGACGGCGGCGCCGTTAAGGAGAAAAGCGGCGCGGGAACGCTCGCCGCCGCCCCGGCCTTCAACCAGGTAAAGGCCCGCAGGGAGTTCGTCCCAATCGGCGGTCACTTCGTCGACGCGGTAAAGACTCCCGGGCGGCGAACCCGGTACCGTGCGGGTCTCGACTTCGCGCTTTACGCCCGGCAAGGCGCCGGCGTCGAGCTCGGCGTTGGCGAACTCGTCGTAGAAAGCGGGGTAACGGGCCGGGTCTATTTCGTACAGCGATACCTCCAACTCCGGAATACCGCGGCACCCCACCGTAACGGCGACGGCCGGCGTGCCGGCGGCGTCGGCCTTTACGTCGGTTATCGCGAGCGCCGGCGCACTCAAACTCCGCTTGACGTTCGCGACGAGTTCGGCGGCCTCTTCGGTCCCCGCGGACTCCGCCACTTCCTCGAACAAGGCCACGGCCCTCTCGGGGTCGTCGTAGTAAACGACGTCGTAATGCGCGAGCGCCGCCCGCGCCATCAACCCTCCGGGCGCTTCGCCGTATTCGCCGGCTATCTCCTCCCACTTGACGCGGGCCGCCTCCAGCCGCCGGGGGTTGAGCCACGAGTCGTACTCGCGCCAGGACGTGCGCGTCTTATCGGGCCCCCCGGGGGGCGCCGGCAAAGCGAACAACTCGAGCAGGGCGTCCAGGAAGGCGAGCATGGACCGCATGTCGTCGCTCATCTCGAACGCGGCGACGCGGTCGTTGAATTCCTTACGCTCCCGGTAATACTTCTGTTCATCTTCGCGGTACTGCTCCCAGTCCAGAAAAGTCGACGTCTTAACGTAATTAAAGACGCGGCGATCGGCGAGGCGCAGGCGGGCCGCGGCGTCGCGTTCTCGCGACATCAACCGCTTGTAAATCTCGTCGCTGAGGTTGAGAATCTCCCACCGCTTTCGGTCGAGTTTCGCCGACCCCTCGGTCCCGTAACGGAACTCGTAGCCGTGCGTCTCCTCGAGGTAGTCGTCCCAGGCGTACGCTATCTCCCGCCGCGTGTAGTCCTCCAGAACGTACTCGCAGTCGGTATAGACGTCCAGCAGGAAGTCCACGGCCTCCGCGGCCCACGGGCCGTCTTTATGCTGACGGAAATACTTGCCGAACGCCTCGTCGAGCTCGGCAAATCTAGTGAGCTGCATAAGGCAGCGCAGGCGGTAATAGTCGCTTTCGGCTCGAGCGCCGCTGTCGGGCCAGCGCTCGGCCAGCGCGTTCGCCGCCGCCAGCGCCCAGGCGTACGACCGCTCGTCGAAGTAATCCCGCACGTCGGCCAGGACCGTCTCGTCCGTGGCGCCGGCCGCCACGTCATACTCGGCTAGAGCGGTCAGGGCCTCGCCGCCGATATGGACAACCCTCGCCGGCGATAGGCCGACAAGGGTTAATGTTATTAAAATAACAGAAATCAGTGCCTTCATGATTCCCTCCGCGTCGTCTTAGATTCCTCTCGCCGCCCACTATAAACTAAAAAGGCCGGGGCGTCTATATTAAATCGATTTAACCGAGCCCCGAAATCTAACGCCCACCTACTGCTATTATCGCAGGTGGTCGGAAAACGTCTGTGATTGCGGCAGAAGGTCGGGAAATGCCAGCTGCTCAAGTAGCTGGTTACCCCAGAACACTATAGCAAGTCTAATCTACAACTAAAATAACGCACGAATGACGGGCGCCGACAAAGTCGGCTTGTATTTGCCGGTTCCGTATAAACGGCCGGCCCCTTATAGAAAAATCTCCCTCATCCGCGCCTTTTCCCGTAAGATCTGCTTGGGGCCGTCGTAGACTACCTTACCCAATTTTATCGCGACGACGCGGCCCGCCGCCGCGGCGACCTCCCGCGCCTTCTGCTCGACGACGAGGACCGCCGTCCCCGCCTCGCCGAAACGCGTTATCCTCTCGAACACGTCGGCCACGTAATCGGGCGAGAGGCCGAGCGACGGCTCGTCCAAGAGCAATAGCCGGGGCTGGAGTAACCACGCCCGCGCCAGCGCCAGCATCTGTTTCATGCCACCGCTGAGCGCGCCTGCCGAGACGTGATACTTTTCCTTCAACTCGGGGAAAGCCCCGAACAACTCGTCCAGCTTCCCGCCAAATACGACGGGCGACACCCTCTTCCCACTCGCCGCCAAAGCCAGGTTCTCGGCCACCGTTAGCTCGTCGAAGACGACGCGGCCTTGCGGCACGTACGCCACCCCCCTCTCGAGCATCTCCACCGGCCCGAGCGGCCCCACCTCCTCGCCGTCCAGCCGGACCGAGCCCGACCACGGCCTGATGACGCCGGCGACGGCCTTGAGCAGCGTCGACTTGCCGGCGCCGTTGGGGCCGATGACGCCGACGACCTCGCCTCGCGCCACCGCCAGCGATACGCCGCACAGCACCTGCTTCTTGCCGTACCCGGCGTCTAAGGCTCTAATGTCCAACAACGGTTCGGCCATCTTAAGTTAAATAACTCTCGATCACGTCCGGGTTATCCCTAATATCCGCCGGCGTCCCTTCGGCTACCTTCCGGCCCTCGTCCATAAAGATAACGCGGTCGCAGACCTCCGTAACGGCGGCGAAGTTGTGCTCGATGAATACTACCGTCTTGCCGCGGCCACGGAGGTCCGTTATCAACCCGAGGATCTTGTCCACCATCCCCGGCGCGACGCCGGCCACCGGCTCGTCGAGGAGTAAGAGTTCCCCTCCCGTCGCCAGACAGCACGCCAGCGACAATAGCTTCTGCTGGCCGAAGCTCAGCTCGTCGGCCAACTCGCCGGCCTTCTCGGCCAGGCCGACGTACGCCAGCAGCGCGAGGGCCTCCTCGCGGTTGCGACGTTGGCGGCGGCTCACCTCGAGCCAGCGCACGAACGCCCCGGTCGCCGACTCGCCGGCCTGCGCCGGGAACGCGAGCAGGACGTTCTCCAGCACCGTCATCCGGTAGATAAGGCGGAGCTCCTGGAAGGTCCGGGCGACGCCGCGCCGGGCGACGCGGTAGGGCGGCTCGCCGGTTACGGCCTCGCCACGGTACCGCGCTTCTCCGGCGTCCGGCTTCAAGAACCCGGTGACGACGTTGAAGAGGGTCGTCTTGCCGGCGCCGTTGGGGCCCACCAGGCCGACGACCTCGCGCTCGCGCACCTCGGCCGAGAAGCCGTCCAGCGCGACGGTCCCGTCGAAGGATTTGGATAGGTTCTGTACTCTTAGCATTACCTTAGCGCCGGCGGAAGCTGAACTCCCCGATCAACCCCTGCGGCCTGAATACCATAAACAATATGAGCATTAGGCCGTAGAAGATCTGGCGCAGGTTGGCCGCGACGGAACTCGGCAGGCCCACGAACCGCAGCGCCTCCGGCAGCACCACCAGGACCGCGGCCCCGAGCGCCGCGCCCCGCAGGCTCCCCGCGCCGCCGACGATGACGATGGAGATGATGAAGATCGACTCCGTCACCGTGAAGCTCGTGGGGTCGATGAACGTGATGTAGTACGCGTAGAGGCAGCCGCCCACCGCGGCCATCGCCGCGCCTATCGCGAAGACGCGGACCTTGAACGAGGCCACGTTCTTGCCCAGCGCCGCGGCGAAGACCTCGTCCTCGCGGAGCGCGCGGAGGACGCGGCCGAACGGCGCCCGGGCCAGCCGCCAGCACACGAAGACCACGCCCGCGGCGAACAGCCACGTCAACAGCAGGAAGCCGCCGTGCGACTTTACCGTTAGGCCGAAGAAGTCGGGCCGCGGGATGCCGGGGAGGCCGAGCGGCCCGCTCGTCAGCGCGACCCAGTTGTTCATCACGCTGAAGACGATAACCTGGAACGCGAAGGTGGCGACGACGAAGTAGTCGTCGCGGACGCGCAGGGCCGGCCAGGCGACCAGCGCGCCCACCGCCGCCGCGGCCACCATCGCCGCCGGGACCGTGAGCCACGGCGGTACGGCGTAGTTAAGCGCGAGCAGCGCCGCGACGTACGCGCCGACGCCGTAGAACGCGGCGTGCGCGATGGACAACAGCCCGGCGTACCCGGCGATGAGGTTGAGCGACTCCGCCAGGATGACGTAGATGCCGATGAGGATTAATATGTGGAGGAGGTAGCCCACTACACCTCGGCCTTCCTCACCTTCCGCCCGAGGAAGCCCTCCGGCCGGAAGAGCAGGAACAACAGCAGGACGACGAACGCGATGGCGTCCTGCCACTTCGAGCTGATGTGCCAGACGCCGAAGTGCTGGGCGAACGCGAGTAACAGCGCCCCGAGGGCCGCCCCCGGCACCGACCCCGTCCCGCCGACGATGACGGCCACGACGCCCATCATCAACGCGTTCATCCCCATCGTCGGCGTCATGTCGACGTCGAGGGCGACGAGGATGCCGGCCAGGCCGGCGAGCGCGGAGCCCAGCACGAACGTCGCGAGGATGACCCGGCTCGAGCGCACGCCGGACACCAGCGCGAGCGCCCGGTCGTTGGCGACGGCGCGCATCTCGAGGCCGAGGCGGGTCCGCTTGAGGAGGAGCCACACGGCCGCGGTCAGGATGACGGCGGCGCCGATGATGACGAGCTGGATGGGCGTGACGCGGGCGCCGAGGACCGGCAGGCCCACGCGAACGACGCCGGACCTCAGCGTCTGCGTCTGGTCGCCGAAGAAGAGCGAGATGAGGTTCTGGAGGACGACGTACGCGCCGAGAGAGGCGAGGAGGAGGACGAGCGGCGAGGCGCCCCGGGCCCGCAGCGGCCTATACAGGACGAGCTCGAACGCGGCCCCCAGGCCGGCGCACAGTACGACGGCCAGCGCGGCCCCCACCGGGAGCGGCAACCCCAGGACCTTGACGAACAGGAACGCGAGATAGGCGCCCCAGGCGTATACGGCGCCGTGGGCGAAATGAAAAAAACGGGTTGTCGCGAAGATCAACCCGAAGCCGACCGCCACCAGGCAATACGCGCCCGCGGCAATCAGGGCGTTAGCTGTAAACTGCGTCGTTAACAGTTTTTGAATATACCTCTTTTAGATTATCGTAAAATACGTGTATTAAAGCCGTGTCGACATCGAAATCGGCTGCTTTAAAACGAAAACGGCCGCCCGGGAAGGAAATAGAGCCGATAAAACCAAACCGGTTTCCGGCGCCCAGTACTATAAATTCACCGCCGTTATTAATGACGTTATTTACCCAGCTATAATCGATAAGAACCGGACATAACGGATCGAAATTACGTTTGAGGAATAATTCAGCTTGTTCGATATATTCGGTACTCGTTGGGGCACTACTTTCCTTTAGTTGTTTTTCACTAATTCGCTCCTTTTCGTGCTCGTAAAAGTAACTCAAGAAATCTCCCCTACCTTCTTTACCAAGCATACAAATTCTATAGTCTACCGGATTTGGGGTTCCGTCTTGCCTCTCCAAAATTCCAGCCATTACTTTTCTTAATCCCACGAACGCCCCGTCGACCTTAGTTAAATCGCAAAGTAGGCCCGGGCAAGGAGCGAAATAGAGAAGCGATACCTTCTTGGTTTTACCGCGCAAACCTTCGTCGAATATTTTCACCAATCTATCTAATAACTCCAACGAATCGTCGAAATGGGGGGCACTTACGGCGATTAATACACCTATCGTAACGATCAAAGAAACTGCACTTAGGAGACCGCAAAAAGCGAAAAATATGGGTTCTCCCAATTGAATAGGTAAGGGGATTAACCATATATAATTGATAATATAAAAGATTGCAGATGCGATAATTAATGAAACTATACCTATTACTATCAACTTAAAACGATGCCGTACCCTCCTACACAACCGCCAAAACCATTTATTTTTTACGGCCATGACCCAAGAACCTCCTTTTGAAAGTTATATAGTTATTTACCTACCGGTACAAACTTACCGTTATCTACGGTTTTAATATAGATTGGCACTCTTATATCCCCGTATTTATCGACAGATACATTACCTAAAGGAGCTTGAAAATCCAAAAATTTGTAGAGCTCTTCCTTGATATTTTCCGACTTAATTCCGGTTCTCCGTAGTGCTTCGAAGACTATCGAAATCCCGTTATAAGCCAAAGCAGCATTACCCTCGGGTTCGCGGCCGTATTTAGCTTTATAACGGTTGACAAAACCTTTGAGTTCACCCGTAGCTGTCTCCGCAACGAAGAAAGAAGGGAAATAAACACCTTCCGCGGCTTCTCCTGCAACCTTTAAAACGTCTTCGTTCTCGAATGGATCGCTCGAATAGCGTTGGCATTCGATCCCCAATTCTTGCATCTGGCGAAGGATTAATCCTACTTCTGTGTAACCAGGAAGGTATACCGCATCGAAGTCGAGGGCTTTCAATTTCAATAAGACCGTCCGGAAATCGGTAGTTTCCAAATCATAACCTTCCTCGAATACGACTTCTCCCCCAGCCTCTTCAAGATAGGTTTTGAAAACTTCTGCCTGGTCTAATCCATAATCGTTATTGACGTAAATAATCGCAACTTTTAACGCCCCTTCCTTTACTGCAAAAGGAACTAGTTCCGATAGGGAATAATCAGCGCCCGGAATACATCGGAAAACGTAATCCCCAGCATCCCGTATTTTCGGAGAAATAGCTTGTGCCATAACTACCGTATGCGTACGTTCCGCTATCGGGGCTTGTGCTAACACTGAGGAAGATGCCCACGATCCGTATACTACTGGTACTTTATCGACCTCGGCAAGCTTCGTCATCGCTGCCGCCGCGTACTTAGGGTTTACCTGGTCATCTTCGTAAATTATTTCAACTTCTTTCCCGTTAATCCCTCCGGCCGAATTAACCTCTTCCGCTTTAAGCTCGAGCGCTTCTTTTATCCATATCCCGTATTTCGCGTTATCCCCCGTCAACGGCAGGATGGCCCCAATCTTTATCGTCTCCGGTTCCTTTTTCTTACAAGCGAAAAGGCCGCTCCCGGCAGCGAGTAGCGCCGCGGCGGCCAGAACCGTTACCACCGTCCGTACGTTCTTCATTTTACTCTCCTTCCTCAAAAAAACCTAAGCCGTCACGTACCTGCCTAAAACCGTAAGGTATAGCTTAGTTGCGATTACGCTTAGCTTTTATCCCTACCCTATATGTATTAATATAGCCGACACGCGGCACGCTGTCAAGGATATTTTTTACGCCGTGGGGAGTCCCGCGCTTTTTACTTATCCCCCCTACTCCCCCACCTCTACCTCCACCGAGGCCGTGCTCGAGCCGATGTCCGGCGAGTACATGCCGTACACCCGCGCCGGTAGCGCCGTGTACCTCCCCGGGAGCCCCGCCCGGAGATAGAAGCTACTCCCCCCTCGACCTTTTCAGATATCTCTCGAATAACCAATCGAATAAAACCTTCGCGAAATCCTTATCGTCGTTTACCAGTTTATAGAGTTTATAGTTTGTATCCACCATGTCCTGCAACTTGTCGTTCGCGACGTGGTCGAAAGTGAGGCGGGCGTTTTCGGGGACGTTTGCCCGGACGC
>Ga0307380_10001099_pt1 | contig 40665 bp, 39 predicted proteins | sample UN3MG_FD_202239 | JGI IMG/M metagenome (GOLD analysis project Ga0307380, IMG submission 202239) | Soil microbial communities from Risofladan, Vaasa, Finland - UN-3 | ecosystem: Environmental > Terrestrial > Soil > Coastal area > Acid sulfate soil | place: Finland: Risofladan, Vaasa | collected...
ATGGTATGCATTCCCACGCTGGAGCATGGGAACGAGAAAAAAATTTGTAAGAACAATATCTGTAATTTCTTTATATTTAAACCTACCTGCGTTCATCTGTGTAAATCTGTGGCCAAATAGTTAAAAACCAGGTGCATTTAAATTCCCGTTATTGCGCGGGTTGATTGTAATTTCAAAATCGTTTGCGTTATTGCCGTCATTTCGATCCAGCTTAAAGCTCACATGTATTGAACGCAAAGCCAACGGATCAAAAGGCGGGGTTAAAGGGCTGCCGTCCTCCTTCTGGTACAAAATATCAAAGCTGCCTACCTTATCCGACAATGTGTCGCCCGAGCTACTGCAAGTGCAGTCATCAACCTGGGAAATCCTGAGTTTCAGATTATCGCTGTCAAGCCTTATTACGCGGTAGGGTTGCGGTTCTGTTTCCACCTCGTATATAATGCACGATCCGGTTGAATTAGTTGAATCTATATACGAAAGATTCATCAGTTCGCACCTTAACCTGGCCATAACAAGCTGGGCTTTTTGAGATATGACAACATTCTCTCTGGCAAAATCATATCCCTGAACCATCGAGACAATACCCATTCCCGCAACAGCCGCCATAATCCCGGCTATCACCAGGGAAACAATGATTTCTACAAGTGTAAAGCCGTTATTATTATTCATATGGTTATCTCTGTGTTCTCCGCGTTCTCTGTGGTAAATATATCTTTTTTTGGTTTTTGAGGTTTCTTATTTCGTAAAAAGCGCCATAAGTGTCTGCGTGCCATCCGTAATCGTCACCTGAAGAATCTTAACATCCCCGTCATTTCCAGGATTAACTTCAATTAATTTTGTTTCGCCACTTACTATTATATCCGCATAATTGGTGTTCACAGCGGTTTCAAACACAGCTATTGAATCGTCAGGACTGGTTTCAAGCCAGTTTCTGTAATCCCTTGTTATTTCTTCTATTTTCTGGTTGAGTCCAAACCCCTTTTTAATATTGTCAACAGTTTTAGCGCTTCCGCTTACACTTGACCCCATGAATTGAATAAGCATAACTCCCAGGATCGCCGCTATAATCAGGGTGACGATGATTTCTATAAAGGTAAAACCTCTCTCGTTCCTATGTGTAAATGTTATTGATGCCATTGGGTTCAGTGGGTTTATTGAATAAATCCTGTATTTTTAGTTATAATAATTGCATGATTTGTTAGAGACGGCAAAAATGTAATCGTCCTGTCATTTGGTTGAGACGTTTGACCAGCGGCATCTGTATAAGGCTTACCCCATGAATCAAAAGAAACAATCTCAGTACCGACGCTCATGCCTGAGGACATGTTCACAGTATCAGAATCCTCCGCAGGAAACGTTACTTTATTATTTATATTGCTATCTTTGAAAAGCCAGTAACTGCTGCTGCTAAATTGAATTCCCCAGATAAGCTCTGAATTCATTGCCCGGGACTGCGCATAACGGAGATGAGATTTTACAACCTCTATCCGGGCTATAACTTCATTATTACCGGTTCCCGCCCTGCTGACAACAACAGCGGCAACAATGCCTATGATAAGCAATACTGAAATAAGCTCAATCAGTGTGAAACCACGATTATTTTTGCATAACATGTTTAGATAACCATCCATAGTAACAATTTACCACAGAGAACACAGAGATATCTGTTTGTAATTGCAAGGTTTTCCTCTGCAATTTGCGTGCGCTCCGTGGCAAAAAACCACCTTATTATGAAACCGACAATATTGACTTTTTATGATAATATATATTAATATAATTGGCAAGTTGGAAATCATTTCTCGTTCCCACGCAGGAGCGTGGGAACGAGGTGAAAACTTTCACCGAGAATTGCTGTATATACACCTATTCACTTGACATCTACACTAAATTATCTTATCCTGTCTAACAATATGCCTGAAGGAGGAAAAATATGGAAGAAGTTAATGCGCTTAAAATTAGAAACAATTTGGGCGAAATACTTGATCGATTGAATAAGAAGAATGAACCCATTTTAATAAGTAAGAACAGAAAAATACGGGCCGTTTTGGTAACCCCTCAGCAATTTGAAAGACGTTTTCTGGATTGGCAAACCAGAGATGAAAGAAAGCGATTTCTGGCCGACATTAAGCAGTTAAAAAAATCAAGAAAGGGAAGCCTGTCCACCTTAACTTTATTGCGAAAATTAAGGGGTTATGATCAATGATCTGGGTTATTGATGCCTCGGTAGCGCTGAAATGGTTTATCGAAGAAGAGTCCCATCCCCATGCCGATGAGGTGCTGACCAGGCTTATTGATCAGCCCAATCTATTTGCGGTGCCTGAAATTTTTGCTTTTGAAGTGTACGCAGTCTTACAACGCGCGCATCCGGATGGGCTTAAGGTCTTTAGAAAAGGCGTTATCCCGCTTCTCAATGGAGGAATGTTTCGCCAGCCCATGACAGAGAAACTTGCAATCGGATCGGATCGTTTTACAAAATTGGGATTAAGCGGTTATGATGCCTGCTATGCCGCCCTTGCGCTCGTTCTAAAAGGAATATGGCTAACATTTGATAAAAAAGCTCATACAGCTATCCAAAAGGAAAAAATATCTTTTTTGTTGGATAAGAATATGCCGCCAGGCTGGCCAACAAATTGCGAGCGTTAGCGAAGCAATCCCGTGGTGTAGTTTGTGAGTTATGATTAAAAAAGATACCCACTTTGACCTGCATCTAAAATTGCATGCCCCTGAATCAAGCAGGTATGCATTCACTTTTATCACCATCTTTATCGCCCTCATTTTAATCTACAGCAACAGCTTTAATTGCCGGTGGCATATGGATGACTTTGGCAATATCTTCAATAATCCGAACATTCAGCTTAAATCCATATCAGGCGAAAATATACAAAAGAGCTTTTACGGCAGGAATAAAAATGAAGAAAGACTCAGCCGGCCATTATCCTATCTTACCTTTGCCCTCAATTACCATATCGGCGGCACAAACGTTTTTGGTTTTCATGTTGTCAATTTTGCCATTCATTATATGGCAGCGATTTTTCTTTTTCTTCTTCTCTACAATACATTGCGGCTTCCGATATTAAAAGAGCGCTATAAAACAACCGCCTACCCTGTTGCCCTTGTTTCCGTCTTTTTATGGGCAATCCATCCAATACAGGTTTCGGCCGTCACATATATAGTGCAGAGAATGGCGAGCATGGCCGGCATGTTTTACATCATGGCCATGTATTTCTATCTTAAGGCGAGGATGACAAACAATCCGAACAAAAGAATTGCCCTTTTTGCATTATGCGGCATTGCCGCTGTATGTTCATTTGCAAGTAAGGAAAATGCCGCGATGCTGCCTTTAAGCATTTTGCTGTATGATCTGTTTCTCATTCAGGGAGCAACCCGCGACAATATAAAAAAAAATGTAAAAATATTCATACTTCCGGCAGTAATAATCCTAACCGCAGGCTTCTATTATTTTGACCTTTCATCAATCCCTTCCGGTTATCAATACCGGCCTTTTACACTTACGGAAAGACTGCTGACCGAGCCGCGCGTGATCCTTTTTTATATCAGCCTGCTGCTGTATCCTGTCAGTTCACGTTTAACCCTGCTCCATGATGTGGAAGTCTCGACCTCGCTGTTTACACCCTGGACAACTCTTCCTTCCATTTTCATCATCCTCCTGATAATAGTAATCGCCCTGATGATTTCACGGAAAAGGCCTTTGATCAGCTATTGCATCCTGTTTTTTTTCTTGAATCACCTTATCGAAGGGTCGTTTATTCCCCTGGAACTTGTTTTTGAACACAGGAATTACCTCCCCTCCATGTTTGTTTTTGCGCCTGTCGGGATTCTCATGGTTTATGCTCTCGATTATTTTGCATATAAAAAATCGATACAGGTTATAATGTTATCAGGGTTTTTATTGGTCATTGCGGCTTTCGGACACACAACATATATCAGAAATAAGGTGTTTAAAAACGATTTAACCCTCTGGTCCGATAATATTGAAAAAGCTCCAAACCTGCACCGGCCCCATCATAACCTTGGAAAGGCATTGCTTATAGCGGGCTTTTATAATGAAGGCGTTCTGGAAATGGAAAAGGCCTTAAAGTCAAAAGCCGGCGGCAGAATAACTCAAAAATACAAGACATACTATAATCTGGGTGTATATTATCTGCATGAAAAGGAATATGATAAGGCTCTGGCTTATTTTGTAAAATATATTCAACATGTCCCGAATCAACCAAAGGCTTACAATGCTGTGGCAAGAATTATGCTATGTAAAAACAATTTAAAGCTTGCGGAAAAATACATCAAAAAAGCGATAATTCTTGATCCGGATTCTTTAGAATTTCGCGAAACCGTAAGTATGATTTTATTAAAGAAGGAAGTTTCGTAAAAAAGGTAAATATTCACCACGAAGCTCACTAAGAATAGAAAAAGTGGTGAACAAACCAATAAAAAAGGCGCCAGGTCCCTTATCAGGACATGACGCCTTATTAATTCTTAACAGTAAAACCTTAACTGCTTTTTGGTTTTGCTATCTTCTGGGCCGTATATGTAACCGGATTTTTCGAATGGTCGGTAGGAACCGGATAATATGTAATAGTAACATCAATATAACCAGCAGGGTTATCCTCTGTCCAAGTATCAACAGAAAAATCGGTTCCAACATTTGTGCCAACATCTCCTACAGCATATGAAATCTGACTAAAAGTTTTACCATTAAGCAATTCTTGTGCAAAATACTGGTTAACACGAACCTTCAATTCCGACATGGCCGTATATACCGCCTTTTCTCTGGCTTTAGTCTGCAGATCAAAAAACTTGGGTATGGCAACGGCTGCCAGGATACCCATGATGACCAGAACTGCTATGATCTCGATGAGCGTAAAACCTTTTTCGTTTTTTAACATATTTTTCTTTTTCATAATAACCTCTTGGTTCTTTTTAAAAAAACTTTTTTGACAGGATTAACAAGATATTCAGGATTAAAAAATTAAAACCCATCCATTAAATATGTGCATATGCACGTTTAATGCCACAATCAAACAATAAAATCAACAAATATAACGTTTATTGCTATCTGTTAGCGATAATTACTGTAATATCAGGGTGATACGTAAACATAACATCATTCAACAAATTTTTCCAAAAAGGATAGAAAAAATCCTCCAAAATACGAAGTATCAAATAGTATGCATTTTTCAAACATACAAATGCAACATATTTTGTAGGTTTTCCATCGCGTTTTGCAGTTTTATGCCGGAAGTCTTTGCTAATATTACGATAATTGTCAATAAAGAAATTTATCACGAAAACACGAAGGGCGGAAAGTACGAAATATAAAAAGTTAATGGAGAGAAATCTTATTTTATAAATGTGTTACAGATCAAAGATTTCTCGCTTCGCTCGAAATGACAAGTTTAGGAGACCTTTTACAAGATTATAAAGTTTCGTGTCTTCGTACTTTCGTGATTCGTGATTAAAATTTTTAATTTCTTTTAGCCTTACTTATTACTTCCATACTTTAACGATGCCACATCTATCTCAAGTTTTTTTATCCTGTGCCACAGGCTTCTCTCTTTTATCCCCAAACGCCTTGCCGCCATTACCTGGACGCCCCCAGACCTCATGAGAGCATCAATTATTATCCCTTTTTCCAGGTCTTTCAGACGATTGTCAATGTCGGTTTCATGATTATCCATATCTATCGATATTCCCGCATTTCCCGTAACGGCAGGCGGAAGATGCACCGGCTCTATTACATCTTTTGCCAGAATCAACGCTGATTCTACTGTATTTTTTAATTCACGCACATTACCGGGCCAGTTATAAGCAGCTAACAACCGCATAGTGTCCGATGAAACATCAATTTGTTTGTCTAACTGTTTAATAAAACAATCAACAAGTACCGGTATATCCTCTCTTCTTTCACGCAACGGCGGAAGATAAATAGAAAATACATTGAGCCTGTAAAAAAGGTCCTGGCGAAATCTACCTTCATCAACCATCCTGGCAAGATCCTTGTTTGTCGCGACAATAAGCCTGACTTTAACTTTAACAGGGCTTGTTCCCCCAACCCGCTCAACCTGGCCATCCTGAATCACACGCAAAATCTTTGCCTGGATTTCAAGAGGCATATCTCCTATTTCATCTAAAAAAAGTGTTCCCTTGTTTGCTATTTCAAACTTGCCCGGCTTGCTTGCATTTGCTCCTGTAAATGCTCCCTTTTCATATCCAAAAAGTTCGCTTTCTAAAAGAGTTTCCGGAATTGCCGCACAATTTAGCGCAACAAACGGTTTTCCCTTATAAGCGCTGTGCTCATGAATGCTTTTTGTTACAAGCTCCTTTCCTGTGCCTGTTTCCCCGAAAATAAGCACGGAGGAATCTGTGGGAGCAACCTTCATAATCCGGCTCAATACGCCTCGCATGGCCTTGCTCTGCCCGATGATCTGAGGAAAAAATTCCCTGGCCTCCACCTTGCTCAATAATTCCGTAACCTGCTCGAACACCCTGGTAAAACGACTAATGTCGTCACCGGCTCCGGTTTTTTTCTTTTCATCAGCAACATTTTTTAACAAACCGAGCTTTTCTGTACTCCGTACAAATTTTTCCAGAGGATTCATAAACATCCTGACAACCAGAATGCCGAAAATCACAGTTAAGATTATTATCATACTTGCCCAGAAGGCCAGCGGCCAGAATGGATCCAGGCTTTTGTTTAAATAATAACCGGCTATCTGATACGAAATGAGTATTGACAGCAGTGCAATTCCAGCAAAAACAAGTGGAATGATAATGTAAAGACTTATATTATATCTGATATTTTTCATAAATTATCGATGTAACTATTGCCTACTTAACAACCCCGATTAAATCCCACATGGGCAGGAAAATTGCCAGCGCAAAGAATCCCACCACAGCGGCCAGTCCAACGGTCAGAAGAGGACCGATGGCATCGGTTAACTTTTTTATGGCATATTCCAGCTCAACATCATAATGGGCTGAAATCTCATTAAGCATTTCATCCAGATTCCCGGACTCTTCACCTATGGAAACCATGTTAACAACAATAGGTGTAAAATACTTGGCCGATTTCAACGGTTGGGCAATGCCGCGCCCTTCTTCGAGCTGCTCGTTTATCCGGTCAAACTCTCTTGCGATAGCAGTATTGCCGATGGTTCCCGACAATATCTTCATAGAATCGAGAACAGCGATCCCGCTTGACTGGAGGATGGCAAATATACTGGCAAATCTGGACATGGCGGCCTTGATAAATAGAGAGCCAAGAAGGGGGAGCTTCATAAAAAAGGTATCCCGGACGAATTTTCCATTAGCTGTCTTTAAATAATAATGGCCCCCTATTATGGCTGCAATTACGCATCCAACAGGAAAATACCAGTAATCGGCCATAAATTGGTACATAAACATGCATATTCTTGTCGGCACGGGAAGATCCAGCCCTGATCTTACGAATACATTCACAAACTTGGGGATGACAAATGTTAAAAGCACAAAAAAGGCAACAGCTAAAAAAACGATTACAATTATCGGATATTGAATTGCGGCTTTTATATCTGATTTGATCTTGTGCTCATGCTCTATGATATATGTCAGACGTTCCAGTATATTAGACAAGGTGCCGCTTGTTTCTCCGGCATGCACCATTCCGCAGTAAAGGGAAGAAAATACTTTCGGGTGTTTTCTAAAGGCATCATAAAGGCTTGAACCCCCCTCAATGTCATGAGATATGGAGCCGATGATCCTTTTCAGGTTCAGGTTCTCGGTCTGTTGTTCCATTATTTGCAAAAGGTTTATTATTGATACCCCGGCCTTGAGCATAGTCTTGAACTGCTTTGTAAAAAGAATTAGTTCAGACGCTTTGACCCCGGCAAATCTCTCACGGATGCTTATCCAGATTAAACGCTGCGAAGCGCTTCTTTTCTTTGCAACCCTGGTCGGTATGTACCCGCGGGCAGCCAGTATGCTGTTTGCCGTTTCGATTGACTCCGCATCCAGCACACCGGATATAGTGCTTCCGCTTTCATTCATGGCCTGATATATATATTTTTGCAGCATTTTTATGCCATTACCGCCGATGCCGCCTCTTCCAGAGTTGTTATTCCTTCAACGACCTTCTTTGCGGCATCTTCCATTAGCGTTGTAAGAACCCCTGCCTGTCGCGCAAAGCGTGTGATCTCCTGCGCCGATTTTTTACTCAGAATCATATCCTGTATCGCTTCATCAATTACAAGAATTTCGTATATACCGGTCCGGCCCCTATAACCTTTGTCCATGCAATTAAAACAGCCTGTGCCGCGAACAAAATCAGCCCCTTCCAGCTTGTCCAGCCCCCAATACTCCAGAGCGGCCTGGGGCGGTTTATATGGCTTCTTGCAATAGGGGCAAACTTTCCTGACCAGACGCTGGGCAATCGATACAAGCATTACGGAAGAAACGAGAAACGGTTCTATTCCCATGTCAATAAAACGGGTGATGGCCCCGGCAGCGTCATTTGTATGCACAGTGCTCAAAACTCTATGGCCGGTCAAAGCAGACTGGACGGCAATAGAGGCTGTTTCGGGATCACGGATCTCGCCTACCATAATTATATCCGGGTCCTGACGCATTATAGACCTCAGGCCGCTGGCAAAAGTCATGCCTGCCTTTCGATTAAGCTGGATCTGCCTGATCTTTTCCATACGATACTCAACAGGATCTTCCAGTGTGATGATATGAACATCCGGTTTGTTGAGTTTCTGCAAAATGGAATATAAAGAAGTGCTTTTCCCGCTTCCTGTGGGGCCGGCGCTCAGTATCATGCCATAAGGCTTTACTATAATCGGCTCGAGTTTTTTTCTATCCTTCTCCGACATACCGAGTTGTTCCAGTGAATATATACCGCTGCTCATGTCCAGAAGGCGGAGAACCATATTCTCCCCATAAATGGTCGGTATGGTTGATGCCCTGATATTGATCTCTTTATTATTCATCTTAACAGTAAATCTTCCATCCTGTGGAATCCTTGATAAAGCTATATCCATGTTTGCAAGAATCTTTAACCTGGAAATTACGAGAAGGATCATCGATTTAGGAGGAGCCGGGACATCATGAAGTCTCCCGTCAACACGGAAGCGCACCTGGACATAATCTTTTTCCGGGCTTATATGCACATCGCTCGCCTCTTCACGAACAGCCTGGGAAAGGATGGAATTAACCAGACGAACAACCGGAGCCTCCTCTGCCCTGTCCTGCAGAGAGCCAACCTCAATGTCTGCATCTAATAACGCTAAGTCTGTATCCTCCACCTTTTCATATTCCATCTCTTCGAGAAGACCGCCAATGCCGGTATATGCGCCGTATATGCTGCCGATCAGATTATTCAACTGCTGATCGGTGCATATCACAGCTTCCACCTCGGTATTAGTCAACACTTCGATAGCGTCCATGGCTTTGATATCCATTGGGTCGGTCATGGCTATTGTAATAAGAAACCTGCTTTTGAGAAGAGGAGCGAGCTGGTGTTTCTGAACCATATCAAGGGGAATAACCTTTGAAAGGCTCATATCAATAGGATACTTATCCGGGTAATATTTCTTTATCTTCAACTGCTGGGAAACAAGATCTACAATCTGATTGCCGCTGACTATTCCCTGCCGCACAAGAAACTGCCCTAATTTCATTTTACTATTCTTGTGACCAAGCACCGCGCTGCTGAGCTGTTCTTCCGTCAACAGCCCGGCCTCCACAAGCATTTCTCCTAATTTCTTCTTTACTCTCATTTTTTTCTCTTTATTTTATTATGTTTTTTGTAATCCTTACCCCTGTATAAGGATCGGCAAAAAACACAGCATCCTTATCCCACGAGCATAAAATCTTTCCTCTATTTGCTATAGCCTGGGGCAAGTTGTTAAGCTGCGTGCGTGCAGATGCTTCATCATCAAACAATTCCCTGAGAAGCACCGCAAATTTCAAGCCGGACAGGCTGCTCCAGTACGGCACGATCCGTATTGGCGGCGCATCTTTCGGATAGAAACGCAACAGGTTAATCGACTCTTCAAGCGTTTCTTTTTCTTCGATTTTTACCCACCAGATATCCGACTTTGAAGGCTTAACCTTAACAGGAATAGCCGGCAAAGTAATTAATTTTGCAGCCTCAATGCGGTTTGGATTATCTATATGGGAATTTACATCTGTTACAGACTTTAAGTATTGACTGTTTATGACATGAGGATCAACAACACCATATACCTTTTCAATTAATTTCCACAATGTCTCTTTACGCCTTAAAGCAACACTGCCAAGAACAGGAGGAGGACTTTTAATGACAGGCGTATTTTTATTTGATTCTTTTTGGACGGAATTAACAACTACACTCTGATGCTTTTCCTGATCAGGCTCTTTTGAGACTTCCCGGGCATTTAACACCGGAGGCGTGTTCCGGATATTTGCAGTTTTTAACTCTTCCGGCCTCGATTTTGTCAGTATCATCAATTTGTCCGGCATCAATACAGCCATTACAGTCACCGCAATTAGACCGATAATTACCAGCACTGTTGCCAGACTCCACTTTTTATGCGGTCCAGGCAGGGATCTGCCGGCACATGAACGAACAAGAAACCAGCCTGCGCGTATCCGGTTCTGAATAATTATTGCCAGAATACATTGATGGCACAGGTTGATTATTTTGCGCGGATAACCGCCGGTATACCTGTATATGGCCAACAGGGCAGGATAAGTAAAAGGATTAATTGTTTTAGCGGTCCCGATTGATTTCTTAAGTCGGAACCAGATCATCATTTTCGTATCGTAAAAATTTAAAGGGCCTAATGTATGGTACAGGTTGATGCGATCTGCAAAGTTGGCATGCTCTTTTAGCGTTTCTGCGAATTCCTTTTGAGCAAAAATTACTATTTGTAACAACTTATATTCATTGGTTTCATAGTTAAGAAACTCACGCAAAATTTCGAGACAAAAAACAGGAACTTTCTGCCCTTCATCAATAATTAAAATTATGGTCTTTTTCTCATTAACAGCTTTGCGAAAGATATACTTCTTAATGATTTCCTTTAGCTGCCAGTCATTACTGCAGGGGGCGCCGGGTTCAATTTTTACCTGCTCAAACATCTCGGCGACTGCGGAGAGAAAATCCAGCGGAGCGCTGAAAGAGGGGTCAAGTATCAGGTGGGTTTCAGCATCTTCATCTCCGGCAAATCTCCGGATTAGCTGGCGGCAAAGTGTAGTTTTGCCTGTGCCCACATCACCGACAACTACATTCAAGCCTCTGCGCAAGCGAATGGAAAGCTCTAATTTTTGAAGACAGGTATTGTGCTGTCTGGACAGAAAAAAATATTCCGGATCAGGGGAATTTGAGAAAGGTTCTCTTTTTAAATTGAGTACGCTGAAATAATCCATGGCTATAAAAAAGGTTCGCGGTTCGCGGTTCAGAGCTTGCCCGCCGTCAGTCTGGCGGGGTCAGAAGTCAAATCAATCCGCAATCTAAAATCGAATCAATCTTCAATCCCCTTATGGTGTTGTTTCCGGCAAAGCCTCCTCGAGTTGAGGCTGTCTTTCAATCTGTTCATTCTTACCCGTTTCCGCTATCTGCTCCTTCAAAACATTAGGAGTAATGAATATAAGCACTTCTTCCATATCTTCCGAATTATATTTGTTTTTAAACAGCCATCCTAAAACTGGAATGTTCTTTAATCCCGGAAGGCCGCTGTCTTTATCCTGTTTTTTCACCTTGGAAAGCCCCGATATGACAATGGTCTCACCATCACTTACGATCAACGTTGTATCTGTCTGTTTTCTGAAGATATAGGGATTCCCCTGGACATTACGAGTATCGTCAACCTCGTCTTTTTTGACATTGATCTTCATCTTTATATTCTTCCCGTCAATCAAGTGAGGCGTAATTTCAAGCCGAAGGACAACATCCTCAAATTTGACTTCCCGATTGCCGTCCTTATCAACTGATACATACGGCACTTTCGCACCATTTTCGGTAAAGGCTGTCTGGTTATCAAGCGTGGTTATGGATGGACTGGAAAGTATATTGAGTTTCCCGTCTTTCTGAAGTGCGTTTAACTGCATATCAAGGATATTGCCGCCAATAGTTCCGAACATCAACCCGAGGGAACCCGCACCGGCCGCCGCGCTTATTGTCGAAGCCGGAAAATTAATGCCGTAACCATGCCCGCTTATACCAGCCGTGCCATAAGCAGGCGAATAGCCGCCTGAAGTTAACGGGTTCGTGCCGACTGTGCCTCCAGTACCGCCCGGTGTCACAAATAAATTATGATCTCCAAGTCGAGGGGCATACATGCCGCCCCACTGAATTCCCAGGCTTTTCGCGGTATCCTTAGTCGTTTCAACGATATTAGCTTCTATAAGGATCTGGGGAACCGCTCTGTCAATTTCTTCAATCAAAGGAATCATCCTTTCAATATCTTCCCCGATTGCCTGGATAATTAATGCGTTGCTGTGTTCATCAACCCTGACCGATCCCAGCGGCTTTCCATCCTTGTCTTTTGTAAGAAATTCCTTGAGACTTTCTTTAAGCTGGGCCGCATCTGCATAGTCAATATGGATTATTCTGGTTAAGAAAGGCTCAACTCTTTTCATCTCGATTACCTGGGCCTGGCGTTTCTCATTAATAGCATCTATTTTAAGATCATGCTCCATATCTTCCACTGTCATAATACGGATGATCTCTCCTTCCCAGCCATAGGTAAGACCATGGGTTCGTAAAACAGCTTCAAACACCTGGTTCCACGGCGCCTGCTCTATATTGATGTTAGCCCTGCCCTTCACCTTCTCATTTATAATAATGTTTTGATTGGCCGCCCTGGCAAGTGTTCGGAGAAGCACTGGCAATTCAATATCGTGCATCTTCATTGTTATTTTATTGGTGGGAAGCGGCTTTTCAGGCTCAGCCTTTTTCTTTTGCTCCCGCTCTTTAGCCTCATGTTTTGCTGTGGGCACATCTGCTTTGCCTGACAGATCAATGACGCGTCTTTCCGCCACGGGTGAATACCCCCTTGACTTTTCAGCCACAATTCTCCACTTCTCCATGAACGGATCTTCCTTGACGGTTTTCTTGGCGCCGCAACCGGAGAGCGGGAAAATAATCAAGATAAAACAAAGTACTACCTTATAAAATATGTCTTTGCTGTTCATAATACCTCAATGCCTCAATGCCTCAATGCCTTCCGTTTCTTCCAAAGAAAGGGTGATTTCAATGTTTTCTCCTGCAGGTCCGATAACCACCCTGGCAGGAAAAATACCCTTGACAATATACCCGGCCTGGCCCAGCTCTTCGCCAATTTCATATTCCATTCCATTAATAACAGCCAGTTTTCGATCACCAATTTCCAGATAACCTAAGTAGCTGAAACTTTTGGCAATGGCAGAGGTCTTGATTTCAATATCTTTTCTGGATTCCGGCGATAGCCCGGCTTTTTCCAGAAAAGGGTCCTTTGCCCATTTTGCAGATGCTCTATCTAAAACATAAGTTTCTTTTCCTGATAAATCTTTCCGGCCCAGACTTTTTGCCACATCCAACACGAAGCTGTTTAATTCTTTAAGCTTCTTTTCCGGATCAACACGACCGGTCTCGGAAGAACCGGTAAAAAGAAAGATATAACCACCTACCAGAATGGCCATTCCCATTATAATCATGATTATTTTTTCTCTCTTTGACATATAAAAAATCCGTTTTTATATCACCGCCCGCTTCGCTCAAGACGCAAAGGACGTAAAGTATAATTTTTCTTTTGCCGTCCTCTCAACGGCAAAAGAAAAGATAATTTCCTTTGCGATCTCTGCGACTTTGCGGTGAATATTAATACGTAAAAATAAAGACATAACCGCCATACAGAATGGTTATTCCCATTATAGTCAGAATTATTTTTTCTCGCTTTGTCATATAAAACCTCCTATTCCCGCGTTATCCAGAGCTTGAGCCGCATTTCTTTATTTTTATCCAATGTCCGGATCTGAACCCGCTCAATATGTTCAATATATTGAATTTCACCCAGTTTAACCAGGAAATTGCGCAAATCAAACATATCCCCTTTTATGATAACATTCAGCATCAAAAAACCGGAATCATCAATTAACGAATCAACATCAGTTATAACCTCCTCAATTTCCAGATTGCTCTTTTTAGCAAGCTCTTGAAATGTTAATGCTATTTTGTCTGTTTTATCCCGCTCAAGCTTTACCTTCTCTGGAAAGGGCAATCCCTCCGGCGCTCTGGCCAGGGCTTCTTTTAAAAGATCTTTAAAAACAGGATAAAGAATCTTCTGTTCCTCAATATCGGCATTTAAGCTCGTTATCTGTTTATCCATTTGTACCAGTGTTATATAACGCGGGAAAATCGTAATGAAGAGAATAGCTAACAATCCCACGCTACATAACACATAAGATATTATACTATGAGACTGTAATTTTAGTGTTTTCATTTTAGAATCTTAGTAGCTTCGTGGCTGAACTATTACCTTATAACTTCTTTGCCAGCTCAAGCCGGGCTGTAAATCGAAGAACCTCTTTATCTTCGAATGTTTCAAAAGATCTCCTCGTAATGCTGGGCTGTTCAAACATTGGAGAATTTTTCAATTTTATAAGATATCCGGCTAAAGTTCCTTCAAATGTCAAACGATCCCCAGAAACAATCCCGTCACAAATAATAGCCCTCTTTTGAACTTTGCCGCTTTTATCTGCCTGTTTATAAGCAACAGGTCCGCCAAATTCAGCAGTAACATCTATCAACCGTATATTGGAAGGCGTCATATTTGATATTTCACTGATCACCGCCAAGGCCAGATATTTATTGCTAAACTCCTTCACAGCAGTTTTTTTCCTGTTTACCTGTGCGACTGCTTTAAGTATCAGATTCTGATCCACACGTGGACTGAATTTATCCATTTTCTCCTGAAGCTTAAATATCTGCGCCCTCTTCTGTTTAATAAGGCGACCCTGTAGCAAATATGCGCCAATACTGAGCGCTGCAACCAACAGGAAAACAGTAAATATCGTCCATTTAATACGAGAAAGCTTCGCTGTCTTTTGTTTATCTTTATGTGTAAACAGGAGATTCGGTGTAAGCAGATTGTTGGAAAGAGCAAGGCCTGTTGACGGCACAAAGTCTCCTCTTTCTAATGCCTGGTCTTGCCCTGAAAATTTATCTGAGAAAGACGATACAGTTCCAAAGGGATCGATTGCCCTTATCGGAATATCGAGCTGGCTGTTAATATAATCAACTATACGATGGTGTTTACATGTCTGCCCGGATATAAATATTTCGCTTATGCTTTCTGCAAATTTCAGGGAATAATGCTCGATGGTTCTCTCCAACTGCCTTATCACCCTTTCCAGGGCCGGCTGAATTATACTGAATGTTTTCTCATTGCGATCAGGTTTATCCCCCTCCATAGATAAAGATGAGGAGTTGCAGATAAAGTCAAAGAATATCTTTCGAGCCTTATCCTCAATAACATTCGGTTCTTTATCAGAAATTCCGGTCATTCCGGCATTCTCGTTATCATCCGTTGTTTCCGAAGGTACAGGCGTTTCGGGCGGCACAGGTTTATTGTTGCCGATTTCTTCCATTATAGCCTCAAGCATGCTTTGAATGCCAGCTTTAATGTCACGCGACAATACCAGGTTCCCGTTTGAAAAAATCGCTATACGCGACCAATCTTTCCCTATGAAAAGACTGCAAATATTTTTTTCCGTTGTTTCGATCCAGTGTGTTCTCAAAAGATTCTGAATCGCAAAAGGAACAATTGATATTCCAGCCAGCGGAAAGCCGGTTTCAAAAAAAATATTTTCCAGCTCATCAATTTCCTGCTTTGGCGCACTATAGGCCAAAACCTCTATCTTTTTGACACCATCATCTACAATATCTCCCAAAATCTCAAAATCAAAAATCTGTGTTTTCTCGTTGAAAGTAACTTCCTTTCTGTATGTCCAGTACACTGCATTTGCGATCTGGTTTTTTGACACTCTGGGTATTCGCAAATAGCGGGTATCGACATTTGCCGAAGAAATGCTGCTCCAGATTTCAACCTTCTTTGAATCACCATAAAATCCGGTCAGAGCTGATTGTAAAAAACGTGGGAACAGCTTGCTGTTTTTAGAAATATCCGGCTCAAAAGGCAGCTTGATATAATCCAGCAACTCAGGTTCCTTGCCTGAAGACCAGCTTATTGCAACCAGCTTTAAGTCAGCCCTATCTATATCCACACCAATTGTAATATTTTTCTTTGCAGGAAAAACCTTTGGTAATAAAGGTTTCTGGGCGCCGGGAGATGAGGGGGGGTAAATATGTTTCAAAGAGTCAAGAGCTTTATCCTTCTTGCCGCGAATCAGATCAAGAAGTCTCTCCGTTGAAGAAATTTCATCATATTTCGCCAAGTCTGCTCTCCGTTGAAATATATCAAATTGTTAGTTTCACGGTTCAAGGGTTCAGGGTTGGTACGTTTAATCAGAGGAATTTTTTGATTAGACTAAATATAACATTATTTGTCAAGGGTTAAAGCGCTTAACAGGGGTCAGATACCCGAAACCAGAGCCCAGAGATCGGGGCTGGTACAAATATCCTTGCATAATAAACAGGTTCGGAGTATTAGCTTAAAAACTATGCGATAATAAGCAAAGGAGGCCTCGCATGAACGACAAAAGTTCAATCAGCTTTAAGCTAATGGACAACATGTTTATAATCGGACTGGTACTTGCAACAATTTACTGGATTCTTGAATCCTTTATGTTTGTTATGCTGTCTGGTGGAACCGATTTTCTTCATCGTTTAGTCGGTTTTGATATAAGTGGAACCTTGATGCGATTGTTGGTTTTATGCTTCTTTATGATATTTGGCTCACATGCCCAATTCTCCATCTCCCAGCGGAAGCAAATGGAAGATGTTTTGCGGGAAAGAGAAGAAAGATATAGAACTATCATAGAAAGCACCGAAGATGGTTATTATGAATTAAATTTTGCCGGCGATTTCACTTTTTTTAATGATGCCCTGTGCAAAATCCTTGGATATTCCGGAGATGAAATAACAGCCATCAATAGACAACAGCTTATTGATGAAAAAGATGCCGAAAAAGTAGCCGGAAGCTTTAAATATGTGCAAAAAACAGGAAAAACGTCTAAAGTGATTGAATGGACACTTATAAAAAAAGACGGTTCAAAATGTATTGTTGAGTCATCAGCATCTTTAATAAGAGATGCAAAAGGCCGGCAAACCGGAATTCGCGGTTTTATCAGGGATATCACCAAGCGCAAACAGGCCGACGCGCTAAAGCAGGCTAAAGCAACCGCCGAAGCCGCCAGTAAGTCGAAAAGCATATTTTTAGCAAATATGAGTCACGAGATCCGAACTCCTCTTAACTCGATTATAGGGCTTGTTGAGTTGACGTTGACCTCTGATATAAAAGGCGAAACAAGGGAAGACATGGAGGTTGTCAAATCTGCTGCACACGCCCTTCTTGCCGTAATCAACGACATCCTCGACTTCTCAAAAATAGAAGCAGGTAAGCTGAGGCTGGAAAAAATACCTTTTAAAACAAGGGACTTCATGGGAGAATCTCTCAAGATAATGGCCACAAAGTCCAATGATAAAAAGCTGGAGCTTGCCTATGAGGTCGCCGATGATGTGCCTGATAACCTGGTGGGCGATCCTGCCCGCCTTCGCCAGGTTTTGCTTAACCTCGTCGGCAATGCTATCAAATTTACAGACAAGGGCGAGATAGTTGTTTCCGTTAAATGTGAGGAAAAGACAGAAAAAGAAGCTCATTTCCTGTTTTCAGTTAAAGATACAGGAATTGGAATTCCAGAGGAAAAAATAAAAAATATATTTGGCGCTTTTGACCAGGCTGACAGCAGCACTTCGCGGAAGTACGGCGGAACGGGTCTTGGGCTGGCCATATCATCCCAGTTGGTTGGTCTGATGGGCGGCAGGATATGGGTTAAAAGCCGCCAGGATTTTGGAAGCACATTCCACCTTACCGTCTGCTTTGATCTGGATAAAGATTATAAAGATACTGCTGCATTGCCGGATGTAAACTTAAAGGGCTTAAGGGCGCTGGTTGTTGATGACAACAAGACCAGTCAACGAATCATCAAGGAATTACTGGAAAGCTGGCAAATGTCTCCGCTGGTCGCATCCGGCGCTGAAGAGGCCAAGGACCTGCTTATCAGGCACAGAGATTCTGAAGCTCCTTTCAAATTAATAATAATCGACTCGGAGATGCCTGAATCGAACGGATTTTCACTGGCTAAATGGATAGCCAATCAAGATACTCTGGATATAAATATCATTATGATGCTTGCGTATTCTTCTCTCAGCAATAGGTCCGATGTTCAAAAACTGGGCGTAAAAGCCAATGTAACCAAACCTGTAAGGCCCTCCGACCTGATGGATGCAATCCTGGTTGCCCTTGACATAAAAAAGGAACGACCTAAAGCCACTGCAAAAACTCCTGAACAGATTGCCAAAACATTTACCCGCCCCTTGCGGATTCTTGTTGCAGAAGACACCCCGTTTAACCAAAAATTTATTCTGCGTCTTCTTGAACGCTGGGGGCATCATGGTGTAATAGTCGAAAACGGCCGCCTGGCTCTGGAAGCTCTGGACACATCAACGGGAGATAAATTCGACCTGGTATTTATGGATGTGCAAATGCCTGAGATGGATGGTTTTGAAACCACGGCAGCAATTCGTAAACAGGAAAGCAATACAGGCTCCCATATCCCAATTATAGCCATGACCGCCCATGCCATGAAGGGAGATCGTCAACGGTGCCTTAATGCCGGCATGGATGATTATGTTACCAAACCCATCTTTTCGGAGGTGCTTCTAAAAGCTATCCATAGCCTTATACCTGAAGAACTTCAGCAGGTTATTCCCGCTCCGGAAAAACCAGAGAAGCCCGTATTTTCTCTTGACAAAGATGCTCTTCTAAACGCGTTTGATAATGATTGGGACTTCTTAAAGGAGGCTGTAGATATGTTTGTCAGCGACTATCCCCCCATGATAGAAACCATAAACAATGCCTTAAAAACCGGAGACACCGATACTGTTGGACGAACCGCCCACGCTCTTAAGGGTATGGTGGGTAATTTTCAGGCTAAAACAACGGCAAAAGCGGCATTAAAGCTTGAGGAATTAGGCCGCAATAATCATCTGGAAGGCATGAATCAAGCATATGAAGCGCTTGCAGGCGAACTTGCCGGACTTGAAAAAACTCTCTTAAAACTGGTTAAGGAGAAATCAGATTGAATATACTTGTTGCAGAAGATGAAACAATTACCCTCCAGCGCATACAACACTTCCTGGAAGAATGGGGACATCGTGTTTTTACCGCCAAAAACGGACTGGATGCTCTGGAACAATTTCTTTCATCTGAAGTAGATCTAATCATTACCGACTGGCTGATGCCTGAAATGGACGGTCTTGAGTTCGTACGCAACATCAAGGGGCAGAGCAACGATAATCCATACACATATATAATACTCCTGACTTCCAAAGCTGAAAAGGAAGATGTGATCAAAGCTCTCGATTGCGGCGTGGACGACTACATTATTAAACCTTTTGATCCGGATGAGCTTCGGGCGCGTGTCAATGTGGGTGAACGTACCGTCAAGCTCGAAAGAACTCTAAAAGATTACAGCCAGGGACTGGAAAAGATAGTGCGCAAACAAACCTCCCTAATCCGGCAGACCCAGGAAGAAACAATCATCAGGCTGTTGACAGCGCTTGAATCAAGAGATCAGGAAACCGGCGGGCATGTCCGCAGAATCGCTCTGTTTAGCGTTTGCCTGGCAACAGCAGCCGGCTGGCAGTCTGATAAAATTAATGACTTGCAACTTGGAGCGCCGATGCATGATATAGGCAAGATCGGAGTTCCTGACTCAATATTGCTCAAAAAGGGACGGCTAACCGAGAACGAGTTTGAATTCATCAAAGCACACACAACTATCGGAGGACAGATTTTAGGCGACTCTGAAATCCCCATGTTACAGATGGCGCATGATATCGCTCTGTGTCATCATGAAAAGTGGGATGGAACAGGTTATCCTGCCGGCATTTCAGGTGAACAGATCCCCGAGGCCGCTCGCATTGTCGCCATTGCAGACGTCTATGATGCACTCAGCCAGGACCGTATCTATCGCAAAGCTTCCCCTGAAAATGAAGTTTTAACAAAGATGAATGAAGGGCGAGGAACACATTTCGACCCGTTCTTTTACAATTTATTTATCGTCTTACTTCCTGAATTCAAACGCATTGCCAAAGAAAACCGGTAGAAAAAGGGGGGGGCTGGGGTTAGGTGGTAAGCCACGAATCAGAATACAAAACCTCACCCATTAAAACCAGTGTGGTTTTATAGTATTCCAATTCAACCTGATCAAGAGATGCGGGATCGGGCTTTTCCCCTTCCATGATGCCATGCACTAATTTTACATGTTTGGCTCTTTCTCCTCTGGCGATCTTCAATAGTTCTGCATCAAAGCCGTTCACAATCGCCGAATAAATGCCATGCTTCATAAGCATCATCAGATATGTGCGGTTCAGATAAGGACGAAGATCATTTGGAACGCCGTTTGAAACATTGGAAAGCCCGACAATCGATTTTGCTTCAGGCATAATTTCCTTAAGCATTCCCATAAATTTCAATGCAGCCAAAACCTGATTAACATCTCCACATATAGGTGTAACAATAGGATCGATGAAGATTTCCCGTGTGGGGATTCCTGCCTCATTTGCATGGTATACAAAATCGACCGCCATTGCAGCCCGCTCATTGGCATCTCGCGGCATCCCGTCTTTTCCCCACAAAAGACCTATTATGGCGGCTTTATACCGGGCAGCTATCGAGAGTCCTGTTTCCAATCGTTCAATCTGAAGTGAAACAGAGTTGATTAGCGGCTTTCCGCATTTAGCAACCTTTAATCCCGCTTCTACGGCAACCGGATTTGTTGTATCAAGTGAAAGAGGAAGATCGATCACCTCCTGAACCGTCTTTACAAGCCAGTCCATTAAGTCCTCCCCTCCCTTTCGGGCAGGCCCGATATTAAGATCAAGGCAATCAACGCCATTGTCTGCAAGGGCTGTGGCCATAGCTTGAATGGGACCCTGTTTTCTTTCCTTCATGGCAGGCCCGATATTCTTCGACATGATGTTAATATTTTCCGCAATGCAGATTACCATAGTCGCTTCGCTCCAATGTTAAATGTTGAATTTTTAATTTAAAATTAAAAACTCAAAATTGTTTTCACGCACTCCACTGCTTCAAATAAGCAGGAAGGTGGCTCGCTTCTCTCGGCCCGATAAGAATTTCCCAATCAGGAAGTTCCTCTTCCAACTCTCCGCTGATAGCTGCGAGATATCCAGGGATTACAAGCCTGCGGTGTTTAATTTTCTCCTCAATACCGGATTTCTTAACAAATAAAGCAATAGTATCTGCTCCAAATTTACCTGCCGCCCATGCTGTTAGAACGGAAAGCCCTTCTGTATCCTTTATCAACAAATAGGCCGGCACATGGCTTGCCTCAACTTCACCGGAAACAATAAAATATGTAAGGGAAAAATTCCCTGTAATAAGAACCGGCGAATTTTCATTAACAGCCCCTATCTCATAGATCTTTTCTTCCACAGTCATCGGCCTTTGCGGATCGGTAAAAATATTCATTCTTGCCAGAAGAAGCGGGAATATGCTGTAGCCCTCAATTTCCGACAGAACTATAATTCCTCCGTATTTTGCAATCATCTGACAGGCGATTATCGTTTCTTTCATCAGATCCCCGGTCATCAGGCACGGAAAAACAATGGTAGGAAATCCAAAGGCCTTTGTTGTCTTCGTCAATGCGCATCTTCGTATAATAATCTGATCCTCCAGAGCATTTCGAGCATTTCTCGCCCCTGAATCAAGAATTAGATCCTTTAGCCCCATTCCAATTAATTTATTACAGACATCTGCCAGTTCTTCCAGGCCGTCGCCTTTAACCGCTAACGGGCATGACAGCTCAAGGGCAAGACTGCCTAATATCTCATAATTCTCCATTGTAGCAGCATAAATAAGAGGCTTTCTGCCCGAACATTTCCTGACGGCCTGAGAAAGCGCCTCAACATCTTCGTTCATAAGTATCAGCCCTGCATCAGTCTCATTGCAAATCTTTTCAACTAATGTATTAAACCTTAAAGGATCTGCGGAATCTCCACGTATAGCGACCAGCTCGGGTTTCATAACAACGCTGACCCGTTCGTAAACAGCATTATTAAACCTGCTCAATCTGCTTGAAATCTCCAGGTCATCCATATTATCCGAAAGAAGAAGAGTAAAAGCAGGGGGATTTTCAAACCTTTTTTCGTGGCGAAACAGCACTGTTTCACCGCCTATCTTAGTTGCCCGTTCACCAGTGCCTATAACTACGGTTCTTACAGGAGGAGCTGAAGCCAAGCCTATCTCTTCTTTCACATTTTCGGATATATCCGGACATGCATCAAGTTCGGCCTGACCTGTCGCCAGCTTCATCGCAAACGCCAAGCATGTTGGAACGCCACACCTGCCGCAATTAGTTTTTGGTAGTTTTTTAAATATCTCTATTCCAGATAAAGCCATAAGTATTTTTCTCCTATATCAACGCTTCCATCGCAAGCGCAGGATGTCCTTTTCCCTGAAGAAACGGAAGTATTTCTTCTTCGGTAATTCCTACTGTTTCATCCGCTATCATATCAAGAAAATCGGGAATTCCGATATCTTCGCATATCGGCTTTATAAGCCCGGAAATTTCCTCTTTTAACATCTTTGGAAGCCAAACAACCCTCTTTAAGCCTCCTTCTGCTTTAATGAATTTCCTGCTGCAGATATAATGTTTGCTTATCCCTAAAAAACCGGGCGTTTGGTTACCGCCGCCAGCCAAGCCTGCCAGAGTGGTAAACTTCATTCCGGAAGGAGTCATCCCCATAAAATCCCTGTTCACCACCATAACACCATTGCACATTGGAAGGATTGTCGCCACGCATTCAAAACATCCGCACGCTGTCATTGGAAATTCCAAAAGACTGTATGCGTTTACCTTCTCCACCTTCCGACCGGAAGCCTTTGATACAAAATCATTAATTTTCTTCCACTGGCCCTTTACCGGGTCAAAGCATTCTCCCTTTGCTATCGGCTGATTAGGGCCGGTCGGATTGATCTCGTTTGATACCTTGCAATCCAGCCAGTTATAAGCGCCACACATCCCTGTACGCTCCGGCGTAATAATACAGACATGACTCGGAGCAAAAGACTGACAGAGCGTGCACGAATAGAATATCTCTTCGGTTTCATCAACCATCCCTTCAACCCGCTTATCTCTCTGTACATACACATTTTTTGCCGACTCAAGGAGTTCTCTGACCTTCTCTTCTTTGGTATAAATAGTAACCTGGACCTTATCAACAATATTTGAAAACTCCTGGTGATACTTGGCATGAATGACTTTCCCTAAATGTTTTAATGAAAAACCTTTTGCAGCCGCTGCTTTGCCTATCCGGAGCCACATAATACTTCTTTGTCCTATATGCATTACTCCCTGAATATAATTAACCAGATGATGAATCTGGCGCTCTAAAATCGGTTCAAAATCAGGTTGCATCTGCCTGCCCGCAACCTCAATCAATATGCCAAAAGGAAGGCTGCCCCCTTCTTTAACTTCATCTATATCGGAGCCAATAATTTCTATCTTCCCGTCCTCCACTTCGGACATATCTTTTGAAACAGTCAACTCAACGCCAAGCGTTTTCCCGCCGCCACATTCAAAGTAAAGATCCTCTTTCCGGATACGTTCACCTTCAAAGGCAGGCCCATAAGACATGGGAATATCAATCTTACTTATCTTTATTTTCAATCCCCTGACATCGATAGCCTTCTGGACTATCTGATCATGAGAAATATCACCTGTAATGAGCTCATAATCACAGATTTCGGGAACAACTAGTTTGGGAGCCGGCGCATCAGCTATAATCGGAACGCCCCAGTTAATAGCACCGGCTGCATTGGCAACCCATTCCTCTGTAATAGCCCCCAATGTTATTATAAAAGCGAATATCCCCCCTCTACAAAAAAGAAGATTCCCATCAAAATCTCCGGGCTTAATTCCGCCAAAAGACATGGCCGCGCGAACTGCAAATCCAACTGCAAATACCGCTGCCGTATAGCTTTGCCCAAAAGAAACCAGTCTTGTAGACCACCCGATTTGAACACCAGCTTCTATAAGCTGCTCAGACATTGTCTTTCCGTCGTGATCAGCGCACATTAAAACATACAGGTTCTTTTCCTGAAGCTCTATTGCAATCTTGACCGCAATCTCGGTCGTAGGGGCCGCGCCTAATATTATGGCAAAACCCGGGGCACTACCGTCAACAAACTCCACCCCGCGCTTTCGCATAATAACATCGTCGGCAGCTCCAAGCCAAATGTTGTCAATTAGCGGATCCTCTGTTTTTGTATAACAATCCGGCTTTTCAAGATATTTTATTGCCTCAAGAATCTCTTCTGCGAAAAGGGTGCTCATACCGGCTTCAAGCGCAGAGTCCAGAGAAGGAAGCCATGATTCATCCTTAACAATGGGAGGAAGAAGTGTTTTGCATTTATTCAGAACCTCACGAGCATTCCCCAGCGTTTCTACTGCGGTCCCAAGCATTGCATAGATAACCGGAAGATAATAAGTTGTATTAGGGAATCCAATATTCTGATTTGGTCCCCACTTTTCCAGCGCCTCATCACATTTTACTTCTGCCATGCTCACAATTTTGTGGGCTCCTTGAATAGCTGCAGAACAAATAATTTTTGACACGGTTTTATCCTTTTTTTGTTGTTTGTTAAGTCTTTACACTTAACACCTGATGAATTCGTTTTTTTACGAATTCATCAGGTCTTTTATTGATTCTTTCACTAATCCAATAGCCTCAGGATGTCTCATTATCAAAACATCAGCCCCTGCCATGAGCATACACTGGGCAGTCAATGCTTCAAACAAAACACCTCTGCTCTTCTTATGGCCGTATAGCGGCGCCTCTGCTTCACTCACATTCACCTCTTTTATCTTCCACACCTCTTTTGCAAGATTGAGGATTATAGGGTACTGAAGTCTTTCATCTTCCTGTGTAAGCGCTGCCACCCTTATCCGTTCCATCACACTATATGTATATTCAAGCCCGTATCCTATAGCGCCTATTGATGGATCAATAATAATCTTATCGTCAGGAACATTTAAATTCCCCAGAAGAATATTAAGCTGTTTTGCCAGATTTATATCAATCGGGGTGGAAGCAATAACAGTATGGTTATATGCAATCGCTGTTGCCCCGATCGCACGATAATTGCCCTCAACTACAGGGCCGATTATCAAGTCTCTGCCTTCACAGATTTCGCAAATACTTCTTAATACCTCGGTATCCTTATCTACATTTTCACACCCCCAAATGATCAGCGGGACTTCTATTTTATCTGATACTTTTTTTGCAATAGCCGCCGCCTTATCAGCAGGTATATTTTTACCGTTTGGATCTGTACTCGCCATCTGTAGCGCAATCATCTCAGCTCCATATACATCAATGCACTTTCTGGCCCATGCCACAGGATCATCTACAACATCGGCAAACGGTTCCATAGCGCTGTCAGGCCAATCTTCAGGCGCACTGTCATACACCTCCATAGCTATTTTCGGTGGATTCGGCATCGTTCCTTCAAATAAATGAAAAGGATAACACGACTCTCCGCCAATAGTTATTTTATTTTTGTCCCTTCCTAATGTAATCTCTTTTATCTTTCCTGTATAAGCAACCCTTGGAATATCTATTGTCAATTCATGCCCCCTTGTTTAACTATCTTTCACAAGCTCATTTTAGCAGCTTCCACAGTGTTTTTCATAAGCATAATAATCGTCATTGGGCCAACGCCTCCTGGCACCGGCGTTATCGCAGCAGCTTTTTCTTTTATTCCTTCAAAATCCACATCACCTGCCAAAATCACCTTTCCTTCAGGAGTCTTTCCTATCCTGTTTACCCCGACATCAATAACAACGACCCCATCCTTGACCATATCCCGCGTAATTGCTTTTGGCCGGCCAATGGCTGCAATCAGAATATCAGCCCGCTTTGTGTGAAAAGACAAATCTCTCGTTTTTGTATGACATATAGTTACAGTTGCATTGCCGGCAGGCCGTTTTTGGATCATTAAATTGAGAAGCGGCTTGCCGACGATATTACTCCTTCCCACAATCACAACTTCCGCCCCTTCTGTCTGTATGCCGGAGTGAACCAAAAGTTCCAATATCCCATGAGGTGTACATGGCAAAAAGCTTTTTTCTCCGATAACCATCTTCCCAACATTTACAGGGTGAAAACCGTCTACATCCTTATCAGGATCGATTGCGTAAATAACACGTTGTTGATTGATCTGTTTTGGAAGCGGAAGCTGTACCAATATACCGTGAATCTTAGCATCCTTATTTAACTCCCTTATTAAGGACAAAAGAGCGCTCTCAGTGGTTTCCGGAGGCAAATCAATCCGTCTTGAATAGATCCCCAAATTTTCGCACGCCTTTTCCTTTTGGCCAACATATATCTTTGAAGCCGGGTCATCACCGACAAGAATAGTAACCAGGCCTGGGGTTAAGCCGTGTTTTTCCTTTAATTCAGATATCTCTTTCTTTAGATCTTCACGGATCTGCCCTGCGATTTTGGTTCCGCTGATAATTTTTGCAGACATTATTTAATACCTCTTAAAAAAGGCCCTTTATCTTTCCTGTTTTTACATCCACATCAATACGCCTGTAACCCGGATCAGAAGCAGTGCCGGGCATAAGGTTTATTCTTCCCGCCACCGGCGCTATCAACCCTGCCCCTTTATAAATAAGGATATCCCTTACAGGAAGTATCCACCCTGTCGGCACACCTTTAATATCCGGGTCATGGGAAAGGCTGAGATGTGTTTTGACTATACATGTCCCCAGCCCTGCCAATTCCGTATCGTTTTCTATTCTCTTTGCCTTAGCCTCAGCTTCAGGAGAATAACTTACACCGTCTGCGCCGTAAACCTGTTTTGCAATCAACTCAATCCGTTCGCGCAGCGGAACAGTTAAATCATAAAGAAAATGAAAATCGTTTTCCTCCTCACATGCGTCAATCACTGCGTCGGCAAAATCCATGGCCCCTTCACCGCCCTTTAGCCAATGCTCAGAAACAGCAACACGGGCGCCTGCGGCCTCTGCCAGTCTGCGCACAACAGCTATTTCATCATTGGTATCTGTATGAAAAGCATTTATGCATACAACCGGATTTATTCCTGAACCCTGAACAATTTTAATATGGCGAATAAGATTTTCACAACCCTTTTCCACCCATTCAACATTTTCTTCAAGATAGGCTGAATCCACGGCTTTACCTGGGGGTAACGAAGGACCTCCTCCATGGCATTTCAATGCTCTGATAGTCACAACTATCACAGCACAGTCGGGTTTTAATCCACTATAACGACATTTTAAATTCCAAAATTTTTCAAAGCCTATGTCTGTCCCAAATCCGCTTTCAGTAACATGATAATCGGCAAGTTTCAACCCGACCTTGTCTGCAATTATTGACGACTGACCTATTGAAATATTTGCAAAAGGTCCTGCGTGGACAAAAACAGGCTGTCCTTCCATGGTCTGAATAAGATTCGGATTAATGGCTTCAACCATCCATGCCGTCATAGCGCCGTCAACCTCAAGATCTGCCGTGGTAACTGGATGATCATTTTTGTTATATGCGACCACTATTTTCCCCATCCGTTCACGCATGTCTTTCAGATCGCTTGCAACCGCCATAATAGCCATAATCTCAGAACTCATAGCAATATCAAATCTGGATTGCATGGGAAAACCATCCATTTTTCCTCCAAGACCGATAATAATATTGCGCAACGACTGAGCGCAAAAATCAATAATCCATCCCATCTCAATATTTTTGGGATTGATATTGAGCCGTTTTAGATTCTTTTCTGCCAGTATCTCGTCTGAATAGTTATTTTCATGCTGCATCCTGGCGGTTAATGCCACCATAGCAAGATTATGCGCATTCATTACGGCGTTTACATCTCCTGTCAACCCGAATGAAAACGGAGTAAACGGGATACACTGAGCCAGCCCGCCGCCTGCCGCGCTTCCCTTAATATTCATTGTCGGCCCGCTGGAAGGTTGACGGATTGCGCCGGTAACACTTTTGCCTCGTCTGCTCAACCCTTGAATTAATCCTATGGTTGAGGTGGTTTTGCCTTCTCCAAGCGGTGTAGGAGTTATAGCGGTTATATCAATATATTTACCGTCTGGTTTGTCTTTAAGGCGTTTCAAAATATTTTGAGCATCAACCTTTGCCACATAATGGCCGTGGGGAAGGAGCTCCTCTTTTACCAGCCCGAGTTTTTCGCCCAATTGATATACGGTTTTCATATTCCTTTCCACATACTGAGCAATCTCCAAGTCCTTATGCTTTCGTGGATCAACGAACATAGATTCTCCCTCTAATGTTAAATATCAAGTGTTAGATATCAGGTGTTAGATATTGGAAGGTTTTGATGAAAAAGCTGATTAAAGAAATTTTGATGCGTTTTGCTGCATTATTTCAAAGTCATTCTCAGTCAAACCAGCGCCGCAAACAATGCGTAGCGCCATGCTTTTATTGATCAAATCACCAGGATCATGCGTATCAGAATTAATTACAAGCTTTGCGCCAATTTTACCGGCAAGCTTTGCAACATGTCCATTGGTTAGAGAATGCCCCTTACGTGCCGATATCTCCAAAAAAATCCCTTTTTCTTTTGCTTTTAAAACCTCTTCTTCGCTAATCATTCCCGGATGCGCAAGTATATCGATATCTGCTTCCAAGGCAGCCTTGTTGGTACCGGCAGCAACCGGTTCGACAATTGTTTCGCCATGAACGATGATGATCTTAGCGCCCAGAGAACGCGCCTTTCTGACATTATTAGCTATCAAGGAAGGGTGAACATGTGTGATTTCTATGCCAGGGATGACCTTTATCTTTACGACTCTATTTAGCTCTTCCGCTATTGCGACTATCCTGGGGATTATAAGATCGAGATTGGACAAATCACCATGGTCGGTAATCGCAATTCCTTTTAGCCCCGCAAATTCAGCACGCCTGACGAGCTCGGATGGGATCAAAGCCCCATCGCTAAAAATTGAATGTGTATGAAGATCAATCATGATTTATAATTCTTTTCCTTTCGTGTTTCTAACTTGTTGCTGGTTGCTCGTTTCGTAATCGTTCACGGTTATCGGTTCACAGTTCACGGTTTTTTGAAGAACCCTGTAGCAAGCTACGGGAATCTTCGACCGTAAGGAAGTTTGCTATTTTTGGATTCGCTCGCTAACCCCGCAGCAAGCTACGGGGAATGCGCTCACTATTGCGGTTTAATGAACCATGCAACGATTGAAGCCTTTTGGATATGGATTTCAACCGTAAACCGATAACTGTAAACCGTGAACAGTTACCTCGTTACCTATATCTTATATTTGCCGAAATCTTCTGAAGAAAGTTGTTCAAGATATTCCGCCCATTTTTTTCCTTCTTCGCTTTTGTCCACAGCTTCTGCTTTAAGATCTCCATGCTTTGATTTAGCAATAACCTCATCATCAATATAAATAGGAGCGTTAAACCTCAAAGCAATGGCTATTGCATCGCTCGGACGGGCATCCATGCTGAAGTTTTTCTCTTTGGAAATAAAATATATTCTGGCATAAAAGGTATTATCCTTTAAATCACATACCTCAACCTTTGACACATCAATATCAAGCATACTTGTAAAATTCTTGAAAAGATCATGTGTCATGGGACGATCTAATTTTATATTCTGCATACTCGAAGCTATGGATGTTGCCTCGAGTAATCCAATCCATATTGGAATGGACTGACCGTCTTCCTCTGATTTTAAAATAATAATCGGAGTATTTGATGCAGGATCCATAGTCAGTCCAGCTATGCTCACCCTGTGCAGCATAAGCGTTTTTCTCCTTTCAAATCAGTAATTATTTCACTCTTACCCCTTGAAGAGAATGGGATAATGCTTTTTCAATTCTTACATTAATTATCTTTCCTGAAAAATTTTCATCATGCAAAGGAATATCATTGTTTGAAATAAAGTTTACGATTTTGTTTGTTGATGCCCTTCCCGTCCATTGGACATGCTTATTTTTTACGTCGGTTTGAAGCTGTTTTTTGCTTAACCCTTCTACAAGTATTGATTGGATCGATCCGGCCAGAGCTTCGTTCTTTTTTTTCGTATAATATTCCTGTAATTTCAATAATTCAATCAACCTGTCTTTCTTGTCCTGTTCAGATATCTTGTGGCGAAAAAGAGCTGAAGGAGCCTTTGTGCGGTCGGAATACTTAAACGCAAATATATCATCATATTGCACTGTTTTTATAAGGTCCAGCGTTTCATTAAAATCATCCCTGGTCTCCCCTGGAAAACCTACAATAAAATCGGAGGTAATGGCTATATCAGGACAAATATTTCGCAGTTTATCCACCTTTGCAAGATAATAATCTCTGGAATATTTCCGGTTCATCCTTTTTAATATCCTGTCCGATCCTGACTGTACAGGCAAATGTATATGCCTGCATAATTTACCAAGGTTTTTAAGGGTATAAATTAAATCATCTGAAAGATCCTTTGGGTGTGAAGTGGTAAATCTGATTCTTAAAAGACCGTCAATTTCATTAATAAGAGAAAGAAGCTTTGAAAATGAACACAATCCTTCCTTTTTACCAAAACTGTTTACGTTCTGGCCAAGAAGGGTAACCTCTTTTATACCAGATTGAACAAGGCTGCGGATCTCTTTAATTATTTTTTCAGGGCTCCTGCTTGCCTCTCTGCCACGCACAAAAGGAACCACACAGTATGTGCAATAATTGTCACACCCTTGCATTATAGTTACAAAACTCGTAACCTTACCCTTATCATCTGTATCCGCGCTAAAAACAGATTCGTCTATTGCTTCCTGCATTTCAACATCGACAATACGGCATTTTTTAGCCTCTATCCGCTTGATCATACCCGGCAGACGGCCGATAGCATGGGTACCAAAAACAAGATCAAGATACGGCACACTTTTCAGTATTTTAGACCCTTCCTGTTGTGCCATACATCCGCCAACCCCTAAAATAAGATTCGGCTTTTTTCTTTTAAGATGTGCAACACGCCCTAAAAAGCTCAATACTTTCTGCTCCGCCTTTTCCCTTATAGCGCATGTATTTGCAATAATCAGATCAGCCTTCTCAGGGGATGAGGTCATGTGATATCGCAGCGGTTTTAATACTTTTGAAATCCGTTCAGAGTCATAAACATTCATCTGACATCCGATAGTATTAATGTATAAGTATTTAGTGCTCATCAATCTTTTTTCGGTATCTTTCTATTAATAGTAAGCCTTTTTATATCCTGCGTTTCTATCCTGATATCTGCAAATGAAGATACGCCATAGCAGGGTTTTTTCTTGTCCACAATAAACTCGACGATTTTCCCGTCTTTTAAATTTACCCTTGCCTTAACATCTTTATCCTGTAATAGAAAAAAAACGGAGTTTATCTTGTCAAAGCCGATAGATATTTCAACCCTGCCTAGTTTACCTATAAAACAGGTCAGACCGTCACAGGAAAATTTCTCAAGATCAATTGACACGTCAGACTGGTCTATAAGAGTTACCGCATAGTTTTCTTCGGGCTCTGGCACGGTTATAGCGTCCCCTTCTCCCAGACCTCCCATTCCAAGCGTACAAAAAGATAATATCACCACAAGGCCAAAATAGAATCCTTTTTTCATGACACCTCCATTGATTTCTCGAAATTCGCAACCGGTTCGATCATAATCTCTTTTTTAAGATCCTGCAAAACCATCTCAACATCTTCTTGACATCCGGAAGAAATGTGAAGAACCACAAAACCCAATACCGGATCAATTGTTGTTAATACTGCAATGCCGTCATAGGCCTCAAAAATAAATCTTAAAAAACAGATTTCTCTACGATCAACACGATAATATTTCTGTATTGTTTGCAAGGTAAATCCAATACGGTAAGATTTCTCGCTCCGCTTCAAAAATTAAATTTGGCTCCTTTACCGTCTTGACTTTGACAAAAATCAAGGGTGCGAAACTTAAGAATTAATTAACATCATACGAATTAATTTATCAATAAAAAAGTCTTAATGACTTGTTCAAATTATTGATATCGGATATATAATCCTTGTCATGAAAAAATGTTGGCAGCTTTTACAACCAGATATCAATGTAGTCGAAAACATCCGCGGGGCGTTGCAATGCAATCCTGTTACAGCAACCATTCTGGTAAATCGTAAAATTATTTCAAAAGATGATGCTCTGCGCTTCCTGAAGCCTTCTCTTAACAATATGCGGCCTCCATGCTCAATAAAAAATATGGATGCTGCTGTAAAGCGTATCTATTCGGCCATAACAGATCATGAAAAAATATTAATTTTTGGCGACTACGATGTTGATGGAATCACTGCAACAGCAATTCTTTTCGAGTTTTTACATTATACCGGAGCAGATGTTTCATATTATATCCCACACAGGACCAAAGAAGGATATGGCCTTCATACAAAATATATAACAGATTACGCGATACCAAATAGAATAAACCTGATAATCACCGTTGACTGCGGCTCAAGCAGTAACAATGCCGTAAAAACAGCTCAATATTCCGGAATTGATGTAATAGTTACAGATCACCACGAAATATCTGATAAACCATCCCATGCCGTTGCCGTTCTAAATCCAAAGCGTCATGATTGCTCATCCGATTTTCACATACTTGCAGGTGTCGGAGTGGCTTTTTATCTTCTGATCTGCCTCCGAAAACACCTGCGCGACAATCATTTCTGGCAAAACAGGCCGGAACCTAATCTGAAAAGCGTTTGCGATCTTGTGGCTCTTGGAACCGTGGCCGATATGGTCCCTCTTGTCGATGAAAACCGCATACTGGTAAAAACAGGGCTTGAAATAATAAATACAGGCGATCGATGCGGCATAAAAACCTTGATAGAATCCAGTGGAACAAAAAATAATTACGTGGATACGGAAGATATCGCCTTCAGGCTGGCGCCCAGGTTAAATGCTGCGGGCAGAATCGATCATGCTTCAGCCGCTGTTGAGCTCCTGACTACAAACAACCTTAAAACCGCCAAACAACTTGCCCAATCACTTAACAGCATGAACATTAAAAGGCATAATATTGAACAAAAGATAATGGAGGATATTTTCGAATATTTAAAAAACAATCAATACCTGCTCAAAAACAGCTCACTGGTCTTATCAGATAATAAATTGGGTAACATGTGGCATGAAGGAGTTCTGGGTATAGTTGCATCCAGGATGGTAAAAAAATACTTCCGGCCGGTAGTCCTTGTCGCGATAAAGGAAGGGGTCGGCAAAGGATCAGCCAGAAGCATACCGGGGTTTAATATCTATAAGGGGCTTATGTCATGCTCTGACCTTCTTGAAACCTTTGGCGGCCATTCAATGGCGGCAGGTCTGAAAATAAAGGCCGAGGATATGGATGCATTTCAAAAAAACTTTGAAAACGCCGTTCAACAGATGACCTCTCCGGATAATTTTGTGCAGACAATTTCCATTGATTATGAACTCGATTTTGACGACATTTCAGAAGCCTTTATCAATGAACTTGAAACCTTAAAGCCGTTTGGCACAGGCAACGATGAACCTCTCTTTATGGCCAAAAATGTCAGGGTAGTAGATTCAAAAATCGTTGGTAAAAACCACAGACGCATGCTTTTAAAGCAGCCTGATTCCAGGATGGGTAATTCCTTTAATGCCATCTGTTTTAATGTAGATACAAGCAAAAACCAGCAGGAAAATTTCAATCAGATCATATTCAAACTGCGCTGGAACCGCTGGAACGGCAGAAAAACAGCTCAAATTGTTGTCGAACATATTCTATGATGCTTGGATTGTTGCTGACTTCTGCGGCCTGACAAAAAGATGTGGACGGCACTGATGTGTTGATTTTTTTAAAAAAATAAATATTTAGCTTGCTATTGCATATAAAGGCGCTTAGTATGTATCATCAATTAAGTTCCGCCGTAAATTGGCGGGAGGGTTTCTTTCTGTGGGAATTATCCGTTTGTTAAACGCTATCATCCTTCAGTTTGTAACGTTGAAATTTTTTGAAGGGAGGATGATATTATGACAAATGGAACTGTTAAGTGGTTTAATGACCGCAAAGGTTTTGGATTTATCGAACAGGAAAACGGACCGGATGTATTTGTGCATCATAACGCAATCAATGCGACCGGTTTTAAATCCCTCAGTGAAGGTGCTCATGTGACCTTTGAAATCGAGCAAGGGCCAAAAGGTCCGGCTGCTGCCAATGTGACGGTTGTCTAACCTGCTTTTTAAGGCAATTAAAGGCATCTCCTGTCAAACAGGGGATGCCTTTTTTATTGATCGCTTGCATCTTCAGCAATCTTATCGATTCGGCCGATCCGGCAACCAACCAGAAAGGAAATGCCATGGCAAAATCTCGTTACCAGTTCAAGAAACGGCAGAAAGAAATGGACAAGAAAAAAAAGAAAGAGGAAAAAAAACAGCGCAAGCTGGAAAACAAGGCGGTTGAAACCGATGAAACTGAAAAAGACCCGACCCCTTCAACAGATGACTGACAAGCATAGGGACAGACAAGCACGCAGCATAAGGCTTGGCGGTTGTCAATCATTCTGCTTCGTCCTTCCCTTTTTGATGGACAGGCACACGCAACAGTTTTATGAGGTCTGCAAAAGGGGTGTTGGTATCCGCCGGTCTTTTTTCGGTATCCGAATCTTGAGTATTCTGCCATTCGGCATCCAGTAAGCGAGAGTGCTCGTCGTCGTGGCAGTAGATGCACAACAGCTCCCAGTTGCTGCCGTCAGGCGGATTGTTCCTGTGATTATGGTCTCTGTGATGGACCGTCAGTTCGCGCAGTTTTTTGCCGGAAAACTCCCGGCCGCATTTTGCGCAGACCCGTGAAAAGATCTTCAGCGCTTGATTTCGGTAATCTTCTTTTTTCATTTTCTTTTCTTCCGCCGTAAAGTCAGATAACATTTGAGCTCATTTTAGATTCGCTCTCTAAACCCTCAGCCCCGATGGGACGGGATCTCCGCTTTGCTCCGACAAATAATCAGACGGTCTTGTCCCGGAAATTGATGTTTCGGCAAAATAAACATCTTCTTCACAAATTATCGATTTATAACGGTTTTGAAACAGATGGCCGTGACGGTATCAGTAGCAATCTGTCCCATTCGGGATACAAGGTCTTTTCGATCAGTAGTATCATCGACGACCTTGCGTTTTTCAATACCTCGCAGAATTACATGATGCAGCGTTCCAAGAATATCAAGGCGGGCCTGTCGGGGCATTTGGTATCTCCTTATAAAAAATCGTATAGATATACCTAACATAGTTATTCAAGCTTGTCAATTATGTCCCCTAAAGCCCCCAAACTCTCCTTCAAAACGATAGACTGAGAGAATGTGTCAATAGTTATCCAGTAACCGTCAAATTAATTGTAACCGATCTCAAAATTCATTTGACTTTGGTTTTAACAATCCGTAAGATACAAAAAATGTTAGTGTTCTTGGTTGTAACTAAAAATCACGTAAGCCCCGGAATAATCCGGGGCTTTTTTTATTGGAACACAGAAAGAAGGTGTATATTGAATTTCAAGTCTTTTAATTTTCATCCCGATGTTGCGGCAGGCGTCGCAGCGGCGGGATATGTAACCCCAACCCCGATTCAGGCTCGGGCAATTCCGCAGGTCCTCAAAAATCATGATGTGATGGGGTTTGCCCAAACCGGCACCGGCAAAACGGCTGTCTTCGTCCTGCCGATACTGAATCGGTTGATGGAGAAAAAAACGGCCTGCATCCGTGCTCTGATCATGGCCCCCACCCGAGAGCTGGCCGAACAGATTCATCAGGCTATCGAAACCCTGGGTCGCAAGACCCGCCTGAGAAGCACTACTGTTTACGGTGGCGTTAGTATTAATCCGCAGATTCAGAAACTGAAACATGCTGATATTGTTGTGGCCTGCCCCGGTCGGCTTCTTGATCATATCAACCGTGGTACTGTCGATCTTTCCCAATTGGAAGTGCTGGTTATTGATGAGGCCGACCAGATGTTCGACATGGGTTTTCTCCCTGATATCCGGCGCATTTTGAAACATCTTCCCAAAAAGCGTCAGACGCTGCTTTTCTCGGCTACAATGCCTACCGAAATACGTCACTTAGCAGGGGATGTTCTGCGAGATCCGATCACCGTACAGGTGGGGATTACCGCACCTGCGGATACGGTTCATCATGCGCTCTATCCGGTGGCTCAGCATTTGAAAACGGCGCTGCTGTTAAAGCTGTTGGGAAATACCACCGCCAAGTCGGTGCTTGTATTTACCCGGACCAAACACCGCGCCAAAAGCCTGGGGAAAAAGCTGGCTGGTGCCGGATACCGTTCGACTTCTCTGCAGGGGAATCTTTCCCAGGGAAAACGTCAAGCTGCATTGGATGGCTTTCGAGACGGGACATTTAAGATCCTGGTGGCCACTGATATCGCCGCCAGGGGTATTGACGTCACCCAGGTTTCGCATGTCATCAACTACGATATTCCTTCCACCCCCGATGCATACATTCACCGAATCGGACGGACCGGGCGGGCGACTCGCAGCGGCGAAGCGTTCACCCTTATTACCGGAGACGACAAGGATATGGTCCGCGCCATCGATAAGCTTATCGGCGCTTCTATAGAGCGACGAACCCTGGCGAACTTCGACTATAAGGCTGCGCCGGTAACACCGCAAAGAAAAGGCCCCGATCGTACCCAAGGGCATCAAAAGCAAAGGAGTAAACCTGCCCATGAGCCAAAAAGACGGGTTAGGAAAGAGGCGTTTGCCTGGCTGTCCACCCAAGGGCGAAAGCCTACTTCATCTTTGACCTTAGCTTGATCTTTTCACCGGCAACCAAGAAGTTGCCGCTTCCAAGATGATGAATCGTTCGCGGGTTTTTCACTGTAGGGTCGATCCATGCCTTGATGACTTCAACGATAAATAAGCAATACTTGGCCACCATGCTTGTGTCAACCACCCGGCACTCGAGATTTGCAAAGCACTCCTCGATGAGAGGTGCGCCGACTCGCGAAGCCGTCTTGGGCGTGAGGCAAAACGTCTCGAACTTGTCTATGTTCGCACCCGACGAATTGCCGCAACCCACGACTTTTTCAGCTATTTCCACTGTGGGAATGTTAATGACACATTCGTTGGTTGCCTTCAACAGGCCGAAGGAATGGTTGCGACTACTGATGACGCAACCCACTAGCGGCGGCTCAAACTCGATCATGGTGTGCCACGACATGGTCATGATGTTTGTACGCCCACCGCTGGCGGTCGTGACCATGACGACTGGCCCCGGCTCGAGCAAGCCATAGACCTTGGACAGAGGAAAGGATTTTTTGGCCATGTTGGTATTACCTTTCTACAGCGGTTGATATCGACATTCTTCGCTCCAAGAGCAAAAGCCTAAAGGTCAGCGGTGCGGCTTGTCAGCGTCCGCTGGAGCGTTTGATTGGCTGCCTTCTTTATACTTTGCTATCAGTCGGGACGATCCTGCTCCACAACTGATGATTGATCTCATTGTATCCTCCACAGATACGTCTACCGGGTGAACATAATTCCTGTGGAGGTGGTAAATATTCCCCGAGGTTGGGTTGGGCGCCGTTGGGACGAAAACGGTATAGCTACCATCTGCGTGTTCATCGGTGATGAAGGCTGAGACAAGGGTGTCATTCTCGAATATCTGGGCAAGAGCTACCGAAGAAAAGGAAGACTTTTTCTTTCCCAGAAACTGGTATACAGTTTCTTTGATCAACGAGTAACCCGGGAATTTCAGCAGAATCCTCGATTCCAGAAGCGAGTAGAACCATTTGCCAAGCCTTGTCCGCACGGTGACGCCAACAACGAAGCAAGCCATAATCAAAAGGATAATCACCAGAACGTCCGCCACGACACCTTGCAGGGGGGACTTAGTCATTAGGAATGTTGTGAAGGGATTTATCACTTTTCGGACCAATCCGAATATCCAATTCAAGACAAACAGGAATATTGCTGATGGCAGAATGACCAAGATGCCGCCGACAAAAATGCTCTTGAAAAATTCTATTGCTCGTTTCATTCTCTAAGCTTTCTCCTATATCGTTTGTGAAGACCAACGGTTGAACCCACCAGACGCTGTAAGCGATCTGGTAGTGATTTGTTGGGCTGTATTTCAGATTTTATTAACGACTCACAACCGGCTTAAATCGTCCCCATAACACAATAAAGTCTTCCGTATTTCTGTATTTGGCTCGAAACCTTTCGGGAGTCTGTGCTTTCATCGCTCGAACAGCCTCCAAACATTTATTCTGTTCATTAATAAAGAAATCGTTCATTGTAAAAGCGAATACATCTTCGCTTCTGGGAGGCCGGATTACTTCTGGATTTTGAATGCGGCGGTAATACATTCTTTTTTTCAATCCAAATCGGTGTTCTTCAAACGCTCATAGACTTTTGGGGTGAGAATGAAACCGAGCCAATTCTGTTTCTCACCGTATTCGTAAGCATCTATTAAAGCACGCCCCAAGAAAATATTTTTCTTTTTCTGGGTGTAAAGTTCTCCCACAGTTAAAGCACCCCTCACGGGTATATTCTTCAGGATAAGTCTTTTTCACCAAGAATTTTTTCATAGATTGGAATAATAAATGATAAATCCCGTCTCTCGATCAGCGCCTGAAATCCAAGCAAGTCGAAATAACTGATCCATCTTGATCTATATTTTTGGCTATAAGTCGATTTTTTGTCGTCAACCATTTTCAACCATCATTTGTCTGATTTTTGAAGCCCAACAGTGTTAATAGGTGTAAATCTTTTCCATGATATAGGACTATATATCTGGAAAATATTTCCATGTATTCGTATTAATTTAAACTACAATAAATATTTTTCGTAAATTTTTCAACTCTTTTATATATAGGGGATCATACGAAGGGTTTTGCTAAAATCCCCCTTGGGAGATTGGCCGCTGATTATAGGGGATGCAGCGCAACATAGAAGTTGGACTTTTTATAAACCTGTCAAATATTTTCCTTGCAATCAGCCAATGTTGCCATTATCATGCCAAATAAAAATGGCAAACCATATAAATAAGGATTAACCCATGGCTAAAATATTCCGGCCAAGCAGCCGCGAAGCGACCATCTTATCAAAGATAGAATCGTCATTGGAATTTGAGCGCAGAAAGGCGATAAGCAGCGTAATGGACTGTGTTGAACCTCTTTCCAACGCAATTGCGACAAAACTTATTGAAAACAATCTCATTGAAACCACCAATAAAAATGCCCTCGAAGAACAGATAATGAAATGTCTCAATAAGTTAACCAGATCTGAAGATTTTGATGTTGACTTTCAGATAGCGCCATTCAGGCACATCGCACGGAATCCTAATATTGTAAGCATTTATACTACAGCCTTTGTTATAGAACAGCTTTTAAAGCACAAGGATGTAGTTGATATTTTCGGTTCCGACGAAGATATATATGTCTGTATAAACCGTCAGGTTGCAAAGTTTCTTTCCCAATAAACAATGCGCTCATTATTTCATCCCAGGCTAATAAACGGCCTATTTGATGACCCCGGCCTTTTTATACCCCTTTTTTTTGAAAAACGCGCCGTAATTTTCGATCTGGGCGATATTGATTCTCTTCCAGCAAAGGATCTTCTCAAAATTAGTCATGTTTTTATATCTCATACCCATATGGATCATTTTGTGGGCTTTGACAGGCTGCTGCGCCTGTTTCTGGGGCGTGAAAAAAAACTTTATATGTACGGCCCAAAGGGCTTTTTAAAAAATGTTGAGGGAAAACTTGCCGGATATTCATGGAACCTTGTAGAAAACTTCAAGAATCGATTCTCTCTGAATATTACCGAAGTACATGCCGACCAGCTTATAACCAGAGAGTACCAGTGTAAAAATAGATTTACAGCTTCTGGAAAAGCGATAAAACAACCGTTTAACGGCATCCTCTTAAAAGAACCTGCGCTGACCTTCTCTTCAGTTGTACTTAATCATAAAATTCCGTGCCTTGGGTTTACAATGAAGGAAAGGTTTCACATTAATATAATAAAAGAAAGGTTAACCGATCTTGGACTTGAAATCGGCCCATGGCTTAGAGAATTTAAACAAGCTCTATTTAATCATCAAGACCTTGATTCAAAATTTGAGGTTAAATTTGGAAGGGGAAATATAAGAAAAAAGGAATTTATATTAGGGGATCTTACGAATCGGATTACAATAATAACTCCCGGCCAGAAGATTACTTATATTACCGATATGTTATATTGCGAACCCAACATTAAAAAGGTGGTGGAGTTCGCAAAAGATGCTGACCACCTTTTTATTGAGGCTGCTTTTCTCGAAAAAGACAAAGATATCGCGGAAAAAAAATTTCATCTTACAGCTAAAAATGCCGGAATGATAGCAGGCATGGCAGGGGTAAAACAATTCACGCTTTTCCATTTTTCACCAAGGTA
>Ga0307380_10001101_pt1 | contig 40616 bp, 29 predicted proteins | sample UN3MG_FD_202239 | JGI IMG/M metagenome (GOLD analysis project Ga0307380, IMG submission 202239) | Soil microbial communities from Risofladan, Vaasa, Finland - UN-3 | ecosystem: Environmental > Terrestrial > Soil > Coastal area > Acid sulfate soil | place: Finland: Risofladan, Vaasa | collected...
GACGACGTCAGCGGGATCAGCGTACAACTGAAGCTCACTGGCGTCTCGATCACCATCCCGCCTGGCACTTACACCAACACCGTCTACTACACGGTTGTGGATAACTGAGGAGGAGATGAGAGCATGAGTGTCATAGCTCGGTTGCAGTGCGCACTCGTGATCCTGCTGGCGACGGGGCTGCCTGCGCGCGCAGCGGTCACCGTCATCGGCGGCCTCACTCACGAACGAGTCGTGGAGCCGGGGAAGACCTACACCGGCGCCATCGTCGTCCGCAACCTCGGCAAGACCCCCGAGGACGTGAAGATCTACCTGACTGACTACCGTTTCACGTCCGACGGAAAGGTCTTCTACGACGAGCCTGCCGGCAATGGCCCGCGCTCCAGTGGAAAGTGGGTGACCCTGAACCGCTCGATCCTGAGCATTCCGCCCGGCGAGTCCACCAACGTCAGTTACAGCGTGGCGGTGCCCAATGACGGGTCGCTGAAGGGCACCTACTGGTGCGTGGTCATGGTCGAGGGGATGGGCCCATCCGTCGCGCCCAACGCCCCGACCGAGAAGGGGAAGGTCGGAATGGGCATCCGACAGGTCTTCCGCCACGCTATCCAGGTCGTCTCCCACGTTGGCAACAGCGGGGAGCGGAAGATGAAGATGGATGCCCGCCTGGCGCGCGAGGGGCAGAAGCGCCTTCTCCAGATTGACGTGGTGAACACGGGGGAGCGCTGGCTGCGGCCGAGGCTCTCGGCGCAGCTCTTCGGGGCGGAGGGCCAGGCCGCCGGCAAGTTCGAGGCGGGTGGGGTCCGGGTCTACCCCGGCACCTCGGCACGAAGGAGCGTGGACATCAGCGCGGTGGCGCCCGGGATGTATCGCGCTCTCGTGGTCGCCGATGCCGGCGACGACGACGTCTACGGCGTCACGTACACCCTGACCCTCGAAGGCGAGAAGAAGGAGCAGGTCAAGGGGGGCCAATAGTGCATCCGGTCGTCGTCCGAGCACTCATTGCGATGGGACTGTGGCTGCTGCTCCTCCAGCTCGCCTTCGCAGAGGGGAGGCCTGTGCAGGTGCGAGCGGCGGGGCCTGAAACCATCGAGGCGCAGCCCCGGCAGGTCGTCACTACCGCCTTCCGGGTTACGAACAACTCCCCGCAGCGCCGTGAGCTGGTCGCCCAGGTGAAGCTCCCCCAGGACTGGAAGCTCATCACCACCGAGTTCCCCTTCGTGCTGGAGCCTGGCCGCAGCGATGTGCGGCTCGTCAGCTTCCTCGTCCCGCGCATCGCTCTTGCCGAGAGATACCCGATCACCTACACCGTCCAGGACCGCACCATCCCCTCGATCAGCGACCAGTGGACCATTCATGTTGTTGTCCTGCCCGTGACGGACCTGATGGTGAAGGTCATGCAAGCGCCCAAGACGGTCATCGCGGGGGAGTCGTATGTGGCGTCCTTCATCGTGGCCAACCAGGGCAATGTGGCGATGAAGGTGCAGTTCAGCGCGCGAGTGGGCGACCAGCTCCAGGCCATCCTCGACCCGGAAAGCTGCGTGCTGGGCGCCAGCAAGTCGCAGATCGTCATCGTCACGGTGAACACCAAGCGAGACATCACTAGGGCGACGAGCCAGGCTCTGAGGTTCACCGCGGCGGCCCCCGAGGCCAGGAAGGAAGGCCTTAAGGCCGAGGCGACCTGCCTCTTCGAGATCATCCCACGCATCAGCACGACCGAGGATCCCTATCTTCGGCTCCCCGTGCAACTGACCTTTCGCTCGGCGATGACTGATCGGGAGGGCGGCCGTTCCTCCGGCTTTCAGATGGAACTGGCCGGCGGCGGCCCGATAGACGAGGAGAAGACCCAGTTCGTTGACTTCCTCTTCCGAGGGCCGGACATCTCGGAGCAATCGATCTACGGCGCCCGAGACGAGTGCCACTTCAGCTACTGGAACCAGAAATACGAGATTCACCTTGGTGACCGCGTTTACTCCCTCACGCCACTCACCGAGCTCTTCAGGTATGCCCGGGGCGCGGAGGCGAAGGTGAAGCTCGGCCAGTTCACCCTCGGCGGTTACCACGTCGAGACTCGTTGGCAGGAGCCACAGGAGCAGCAGACCGCCGCGTACGCCCAATACCAGCTCAACCCCAACGCACTCCTCAGCCTCAGCTACCTCAGGAAGCGCGCGGACGACGGCCCCTCCCGCGACTTCACAGTGGACCCTCGCGAAGGGCAGATGCTCAGCCTACGCGGCCAGTTCAAGCCGCTCCCCGGCATGGACGTTGACCTCGAGTACGCCTTGGGCGACAACGACTCGCAAGGCCGGCGCGGAGATGCGAATGCGTATCGTGCCGAAGTCCGCGGCGAGCTGAAGCGCATTGTCTACTATTTCAGGCTTATCCATGCGGGGCCAGCCTACCCTGGATACTACAGCGACATGGACTACCTTTCCGGCGGCTTCGCGGCGCCCATTTGCGGCAACCTGAGAATTCACGCCGACTACCATCGGGAAAAGGACAACTTGAACCTGAACCCCGCTCTGGGCACCGCGCCCCTCGACACGTACCAGCGCGTGGGGTTGGACTATCGCTTCCGGACCGGCACCTACGTGTCGCTTGACTACGAGAACCGCGAACGTAGGGATCGCCTTTCTCCGGCGCAATTCGACGCCAAGGAGGACACCATTGGCCTCACCGTGGCTCATCAGTTCAAGAGGTTGAGCTTCATGGCCGCTGCCGAAGTTGGCACCCTGCGCGACAGGCTCACGGGCAAGAGCCACGGGCTCCAGGAGTACAGGCTGTCCGGCCACTTCACAGCCACGCCCTCTCAGACCTATGGCGCTTACGTAGAATACCGGCAGGATGGTGGCCTGGGCGACGAGAAAAGCCGCAATATCACGGGCGGGCTGAACGCTACCTGGCGCCTCGGGAGCCGCACCGTTTTGAGCGTTGACGCGCGCAGGAGCGAGTACCAGAGCCGGTTTGACAGCAGCCGTGACATCATTGAGTTCCGCCTCCTCCACATGCTCAACGGGGGAAAGAAGCTCTCTCTATCCGCCCGTCGCACCGCTTGGCGAGGGGCGGACAGCGGGAGCGAGAATGCCCTGTTTCTCGAGTACAGCATCCCGCTTGGCGTTCCGCTCGCCAGGAAGAAGAGCGTGGGAGCCGTCAAGGGGCGAATCTACGACGAGGAGACCGGGCAGGGCATCGCCAATACCGTAGTCCGCCTGAATGGGTCCACCGCGATCACAGACAAGAGCGGGAACTACATCTTCCCCGCTGTGAAGCCGGGCGCATACCACCTGGCCCCCGACACATCCCAGTTGGCCATCGAGAAGACACCGAGCCAGAAGAGCCAGCAGGGGGTCACCGTTCTTGGTGGCCAGGATGCCGTCGTGAATGTTGGCTTCACTCGGGGCGCAGTGGTCTCTGGCCGCGTTGCCCTCTTCCGCCCGAAGGATGACGAGCCACCACCCGTCATCTCGGAGGTTCCAGGAATCACACCCCCCAGCAACGGGAATGGCAATGGTAACGGCAAGAATGGCAACGGGAACGGCCTGGTCGAGGCGGGCGGGATACCGAACGTTCTGCTGGAGCTCACGAGCGAGACAGAGGTCCTGCGCGCGATGAGCGACGCCCAGGGGCGCTTCAACTTCGGCAACGTTCGGCCAGGGAAGTGGGTCATGAAGGCCCACGCGTCCAAACTGCCCGATCACCACCACGTGGAGAAGGACACCTTCGAGCTTGTCCTGACGCCGGGCGAGACGAGGGCTATTGTTGTCCGAGTCGTCCCCAAGACGCGTCCCGTGCGCGTCATCAAGGAAGGGGGCGAACTCAGAGAGGAGCCGGGCAGGCTCAAGTAGCATTCGTGCCTCGGCCAGTCCCAACTATCTGTCGAAGTTCCCTCAAGGTCCCAGACGCCTTGAGAGGCAGCTTGAGACGATCTTGCCTGCTGCCTCTGTGCGACGCGGCCTGCCGGCCCTGCGCGAGAGCCAAGACTTGCGTCCCGCGTTCTTCCGCGTATTGGGGAGGCGGCTCCCGGCCACGGACCTCTCACCTTCGATTGGGCCTCGGCGCCCTTGCGGCGCCGGTGGGGTTTCGCTACAATCTCCGGGGAAGGCCAACTCCAGCCGGCCCTCGATCCGGGGGAACTACTCAGGGGGATCCGCATGAAAGCTCGCAGGATTGGGCTCTTAGGCATCCTGGCCTGCGGGGCGCTCGCAGCCTCGTGCTCGGACCTCCTCGGCCCCCGCGGCGAGATCGTCTTCCGGCCCAGCATCGGCAAGGCCCCCTACGGCGAACTGCCCGACGGCGGCTCGGTGGACCTCTATACCCTCACCAACGCCCTGGGCATGCAGGTCAAGCTGCTCAACTACGGCGCCATCGTCGTCAGCGTCGAGGTCCCCGACCGCCAGGGCAAGCTGGGCGACGTGACGCTCGGCTACGACTCGATGGAGGGCTGGCTCAAGAACCCCGGCCACTTCGGCGCGACCATCGGCCGCTACGCCAACCGCATCGCCAAGGCCACCTTCACCCTCGACGGCCAGGCCCACACGCTCGCCGCCAACTGCGGCACGCACCACATCCACGGCGGCGTCAAGGGCTTCGATAAGGTGCTCTGGCACGCCCAGCCCATCCAGGCCGCCACCGCCGTCGCCGTCCGATTCACCTACCTCAGCCGCGATGGCGAGGAGGGCTACCCCGGCAACCTCAGCGCCTCGGCCCTCTACACCCTGACGAACAACAACGAACTGAAGATCGAGTACACTGCGACCTCGGACAAGCCGACCGTCGTCAACCTCGTCCACCACGGCTACTGGAACCTGGCCGGCCCCAAGGCGGGCGACGTCCTCGGCCACATCCTCACCGTCTTCGCCGACCAGTACACCGTCGTGGACAAGGAGCGCATCCCCACGGGCGAGATCAAGCCGGTGCAGGACACGCCGCTCGACTTCACCACGCCGACGCCGATCGGCAGGCACATCGCCGAGGTCGAGGGCGGCTTCGACCACAACTTCGTCCTCCGCAACCCCGCGGGCAGGCTCGGCGTCGCCGCACGCGTCTACGAGCCGCGCAGCGGCCGCCTCCTGGAGCTCCTCACCGACCAGCCCGGTCTCCAGCTCTACACCGCCAACCACCTCGACGGCTCGATTGCGGGCAAGGACGGCGTCGCCTACCGCAAGCACAGCGGCCTCTGCCTCGAAACCCAGCGCTTCCCCGACTCCCCGAACAAGCCCCACTTCCCCTCCCCCGTCCTGCGCCCGGGCGAGACCTACCGACACGTGATGCTGTTCAGGTTCACAACCCGATAGGAGCGTTGCATGGGCAAGGCCGAGTCGCGGCGACGGCACGACGTTCCCGCCCGCCTCGTGGCCGAGACGAAGCGGAAGGGCGGCCTGGCGCCCGTGGACCTCGAGCGCTTCTGGGCCGACCAGGAGGCCGCGGCCAAGAACCCCTTCGGCAAGAGCATCCCTCAATGCCCGCTGGGCGTGCTGCTGAGCGGCGAATGCGTCTACGCCGAGCTGGGCATCGAGGAGGACTTCTGGCGCTACGACCACGACGAGGACTGGCGGCTGGGCCTCAACAAGGCATATAACGACAAGGCCGAGAAGATCGTCGACCGCCGACTCCTCAGCGAGAAGCGCGGCGACCCGACCCGCCGCTATCCCGGCATCAAGGGCCTCCACGACGTCTTCGAGGCCAGGAACGAGTGGCACGCCGGCTCCTGGTGGCTGCGGCAGTGCGTGCGCACCGACGACGACCTGAAGGCCCTGCTCGACCGCGTGGAGGGCCGCCTCGACAATGGCCTCCGCGGCTTCCTCCTGCCGCCGAACTGGGACGAGGAGCGGGCGCGGCTCATGGCCCTCGGCGTCACGCCGCCCCTCTATCGCCACCAGCGCGGGCCGGTCACTTTCGCCATGTCGATCTACGGCGTCGAGAGCGTCATCTTCCTCATCGCCGACAAGCCCGACCTGGCCACGCGGTGGAGCCAGCTGATCCTGCGCGCGATGCTCGACATCGCCCGCATCACCGACGAGGAGGCGGGCCACACGCCCGCGACGGCCCCCCACGGCTTCAGCTTCGCCGATGACAATTGCTGCATGCTCACGCCCGACATGTACGAGCTGTTCGCCTACCCCATCCTCAAGGGCGTGTGGGCGCGCTACAGCCCGAACCCAGGCGATGGCCGCTACCAGCACTCGGATTCCGCGATGGCCCACATCCTGCCCGTGCTCGCGAAGCTCGACCTGAACGGCACGAACTTCGGCCCGACGGTGACCGTGAGCGAGATTCGCGAGCACCTGCCCAACGCGGTCATCCACGGCCAGCTTGCGCCCTACACGCTCATGCGCAACGAGGGGGAGAAGATCGTCGCCGAGTTCCTGCGGGATTTCGAGCAGGCCCGCGCCAGGCGCGGCCTCGTCTTCGCCACCGCCGGCTCGATCAACAATGGCTCGCTGCTGACCAGCATGCGCCTCATCATGTCCGCCATTCAGCACTTCGGCCGCTACGACCAGTAGGCGTTGCCCCCTGGTGCTGTCCCCGGCGGAGCCTCCGGCCCGGAGTGAAAAAAACGCGATTCCAGGCGTTCCGGCGCGGGAAATCCGCAGGAAGGACGATCTCCACAGGTGCAGTCTATTTATACGCTTGTGGCGAGGCCAAGCCCCCAGCCAAGCTCCCAATGACCCCCAGGTCGCGTGAGGCCCCCGGAACGCACCCTGGGCCTTCCTACGCTGTCGGGAAAACCAGACTCCTATCCGCCCGCAACATATACACTTACAGTGGCGAGAACACCAGTTTCCCTCACGGGAGGAGCTTGGCGAGGCGCTCGATGGCGGTCTCCGCCGGCACCTCGCCGAGCGGGAGGTCCACCCTGCGATGCTCGATGGCGCTCAGACAGAAGGCCTCCATGATCTCGAAGCCGTGATAGCTGATGTCGCCGTTGCAGGGGTGTACCTTGCTCTCGTCGTCCAGCCAGTCGGCCAGATCGCGGAGGTAGGGGGCCTGGAGGAGCTTGCTCTCCTGCTCGGGCCAGCGGGGCAATGCCTCGCCGATGACCTCGCCGCCCGACTTCTTCGTGAACGCCGCCCAGTCGCCGTCGGTGTTGGCCCACGCGTAGCCGTGAGTCCCATAGAGTGTGATGCGGTTATCCGTCCAGAAGTTCTCCTTCGCGAGCCACTGGGGCGAGAGGTAGCCGAACTGGACGAACGCGCGTACGTCATTCTCGAAGGCGATCTCGCCCTCGGTGTAGTTGGGGGACGGGTGGCTGTCCTTCAGCCCCTCCCGGCCGTGCACGTGGCCGACGACCCACTTCGCCTTCACGCCACGGTTGAACCAGAGAATGTAGTCCACCAGGTGGGTGCCGAGCTGTGATAGCCAGGCCCGCGACGAGGCGTGGATGCGGACCAGCTCGCCGATCTCGCCCCGCTCGTAGACGGCTTTCGCCTTGTGCCACTGCTCGCCGTACTTCTGCTGGTGCGAGACGATGTACTTGACGCCGGCCCGCTGGCACAGCAGGTGGACTCTCCTGGCGTCGGCGAGCGACGTGGCCATCGGCTTCTCGAACGCGATGGCCTTCACCCGATGGCGGATGCCCAGCTCGACCAGCTCCACCCGCACCTTCGGCGGCGTGACGAAGCAGAAGACGTCGGGCTTCTCCGCCGCCAGCATCGTCTCCGCGTCGGGATACGTCTTCCCGATGCCGTACTCTTTGGCGACGGCGGCGAGCCGCTCCCCGTTCAGGTCGCAGATGGCCGCGAGGTCGAAGCGGTCGGGGTTCCGCAGAAACCCCTCGATATGCCGCCTGCCGCGCGGGCCGCAGCCGACCTGGGCGACGCGATACTTCCCCACGGTGTTCTCCTCTCTCCTCGGGCCGCGCATCCACGACGGCGAACGCAGGCATTATGCCCCTCCGCCCGCGATGCGTCAAGCGGCGCCCGGGCCGGGCCGCACGCGTTGCGCCCATCCGCGGTTGACGAAACCCGCCCTTCATGCTTTCTATAGGGTTTGGCTGTTGTGTTGTGGCTCGTGCGTCAGGACAGGTTGCTGCGATTGGGGGAAGCGAGAATGGGCAGGCAGGCGTCGCGTCGTGCGTTCCTTGGGCGAGTGGGACTGGGGGCGGCTGGCCTTGGGGTAGCCGCCGGCGCGGCCCACGCCATCGAGCCGATCGTCCGCAAGGGGCCGCCGAAGCTCAAGCTGGGCGTGTGCGCCTACAGCTACCGCCAGCTCCTCACCCGCAAAGAGGACCCGATGACGCTCGAGGGCTTCCTCGAGAAGGCGGCCGAGCTGGACTTCGACGGCGTGGAGCTGACCTCGTACTACTTCAAGGACACCTCGGCCGAGTTCCTCCGCCGGATTCGTGCGAAGGCGCTCCAGCTTGGCCTCGAGGTCGCAGGAAGCGCCGTCGGCAACAACTTCTGCCTCCCCGCCGGCCCGGCACGCGACAAGCAGATCGAGAACCTGAAGAAGTGGGTGGACCACTCCGAGATCCTCGGGGCGCCGATCATCCGCATCTTCGCAGGCGGGAAGCAGAAGGGCCAGACGGACGCCGACGCCCACAAGGTGCTGGTGGAGACCATCGAGGAGTGCTGCGCCTACGCCGGCGAGCACAAAGTCTTCCTCGCCCTCGAGAACCACGGCGGCCCCACCGCCACGGCCGAGGGCACGCTGAAGATCCTCCGCGACGTGAAGAACCCGTGGTTCGGGGCGAACCTGGACACGGGGAATTTCCGCTCGGCGGACCCCTACGCCGAGATCGCGGCGGTCGCGCCCTACGCCATCACCACGCACGTGAAAGTGGAGATGAGCGCGGCCGGGCAGAAGGCCGGGCCGGCCGACTTCCCGCGCATCGTGAAGATCCTGCGCGAGGCAGGCTACCGCGGCTACCTGTCCATCGAATACGAGGCCAAGGAAGACCCGCTCACGGCCCTCCCGCGCCACGTGAAGGCCATTCGCGAGGCGATGAAAGAGGCGTGATGCGTGACGCGTGACAAGAGCCAGGCCGCTGCCGGGCTGAGGGTTCCTCACATGACGGCCGGGCGGGAGGGCGAGGCCCGCGCCCTGCCGCCACGGGGTCATTCTCTCAGACGCTCTCAGCTCCCGAAGAGCTTGGGCACGCCGATCTTGACCAGCCACCAGGCCGCGTAGCTCGTCATCACGCCGATGGCGATGAGCATGGCGATGTTCCACGCCCAGGCCCGGCCGCCCGTGGGCTTGGCGTCGCCCAGGTAGTCGCGCCGATTGTGCAGCACGAAGAACGAGATGTAGGCGATGGGCAGGAACACGAAGCAGATGCCCGAGGTCACGATGGGCAGCCACAGGGGGAACTTGGCCCAGAACACGGTGCCCAGCACGCCCGGCGCGGGGATGAGCGAGGTGAGGCGGTAGCGCCAGCCCGTGGGCTCCATCCCGAAGATTTCGCAGGCGATGAAGGCGGCGACGAGCATGTGCAGGACGATCGAGGAGATGACCATCGCCAGCACGCCGAGGTCGAAGACGAGGCGGCCAAGGACCGGCCCGGCCGCGGCGCCGAGCACCTGGGCCGCCTTGTCGGGGCCAAGCTTCGATGTGATGGGGTTGGCCGGGTCGTAGAGCGTGTTGGCCGCCGCCATCACCAGGAAGCCCGTGGCCAGCACGAACGGCAACCACATGCCGAACGCGAGGTCGAACTTCGCCAGGCCCCTGTGCTCCTTGCCCCATCCGCGGGCCAGCAGCGTGTAGGGGAAGAGGAAGGTCATGTTGATCCCCACCGCGGCGCTCAGGCCGCCCATCATCACCTCGATGCCCGCCTTCTCCTTCGGCACCTGGAACCGCGTGAGGCCCTCCCACAGGGCCTGCCAGCGAATGCCCGTGCGGATGACGACGATCATGAACGACACGACGATCACGGCGACCATGATCTTGATCAGCTTGTCGAAGAGCTTGATGCCGTGCGAGCCGCTGCCGTAGAGCCACGTGACGGCGGTGCAGATGGCCAGGATGACGAGGCCGAAGAGCAGCCGGGCGCCCACGAGCGAGCCGGCGCCCGTCCAGCCGAAGTACTCGGCCAGGTCGGCCGCGGCCGTGCCGCCGCACGAGTACTGCGGGAAGTGCCAGATCACGGTGGCGGCCAGCGACGTGAGCGCCCAGGCCCACGCCACCGAGGGGTGCAGGTAGCGCCGCATGGCCGCGAACGGCCGCACGCCCGTCGAGAGCGTTTGGTAGGCGATGGCCATGAACATGACGATGCCCAGGAGCATCCCCAGCGGCTGCACCCACAGCAGCGAATAGCCGAACATGGCGCCGGCGAAGAACGACGAGAAGAAGCTGCCGCTGCCGAGCGTGAGCGCGCTCTGCATCCAGCCAGGGCCCATCTTCTTCGAGTAGCCGCCCAGGCGCGCGAAGAGGCCCTTCCGGTCGAGAGCGGCCAGCTCGGCCTTCTCGCGGGCCAGCGCCTCGGGGTCCCACTTGGCCACCATGGGCAGGCCGTGCTGGAGATCGGCGGCCTGGGACGCATCGCCGGGACTCTTCTGTTCGCTCATGGCTCTCCTCCTTCAGCTCGATGCTTGGGGCTCGGCGCTCGCGGCGTCTGGCTTCTCGGCGCTCTCGGTGTACCGGCACTTCGGGTAGCCCGAGCAGCCGACGAAGCTGCCGCGGGGACCCTTGCGCTTGACGAGGGTCTTGCCGCACTCGGGGCACTTCCGCCCCACCTCCTCGGCAGGGGGAGGCGGACCCGCGACACGCAAGGGCTTGGCGTTCTTGCACTTCGGGTAGGCCGAACAGGCGAGGAACCGCCCACGGTTGCCGCGGCGCACGATCATCGGCGCGCCGCACTTGTCGCACTTGACGTCGGTGGCCTCGGGCTGCGGCGCCCCCTCGCCCTCGATGTTCTGGGTGAAGCGGCACTTGGGATAGCCGGTGCAGCCCACGAACTTGCCGCGCTTGCCCTCGCGGGCCACGAGCGGCTTGCCGCACTTGGGGCACTTCTCGCCCGTGGGCTCGGCCGGCTTGCGCTCAGCGCCCGCGGTGGGCCCGGGTTCGCCGCCTTCCTCGGCCGGCGCGGCCTCGCCGGCCGCGGCGTCGCGCGTGTAGCGGCACTTGGGGTAGCCGGTGCAGCCGATGAACGTGCCGCGCTTGCCCTCGCGGGCCATCAGCGGCTTGCCGCACTGGGGGCAATTCTCGCCCGTGGGCTGCGGGGCCTTGCGCTCCGCGGCGGGGGCCTCGGGCGGGGCCTGCTCGCCTTCGGCCGGCGCCGCGGGCGCGGCTTCGATGTTCCGCGTGTAGCGGCACTTGGGATAGGCGGTGCAGCCGGCGAACTTGCCGCGGCGCCCGGTGCGCACGACCAACGGCTCGCCACAGTCGGGGCAGGCCTCGTCGAGCTTCTCGACAGCCGTCGGCTCGCCGTCGCCGTCGAGGGCCTGGGTGTAGCGGCACTTGGGAAAGCCCGAGCAGGCCATGAAGCGCCCGCGCTTGCTCAGGCGGACCACCATCTCGGAGCCGCAGCGCGGGCACTGGGCGCCCGTGGGCTCGGCCAGCCCCTTCTTCACGCTGGTCATCTCGGCCTGGGCTTTGGCGAGGTCGGCGCTGAACGGCTCGTAGAACTCGCGGAGCACGTCCTGCCAGTCGCGCTTCGCCTCCTCGATGCTGTCGAGGTGGTCCTCGAGCTGCGAGGTGAACTTCGTGTTGATGATGTTCTCGAAGAAGGGCAGGAGCGTGTCGTTGGTGACGATGCCGAGCTCCTGGGCGTAGAACACCTTGTCGCGCACGGTCGCGTAGCCGCGGTCCTGGACGGTCGAGATGATCTGCGCGTAGGTGCTGGGCCGGCCGATGCCCTCGCGCTCGAGGGTCTTCACCAGCGATGCCTCGGTGTAGCGCGGCGGCGGCTTGGTGAAGTGCTGGGTCGGCACCAGCTCGAGGCAGCGGAGGCCTTGGCCGGCGGCCAGGGGCGGCAGCGGCTGTTGGTCCTCCTCCTCGCGGCCCCGCAGCGGGGCGTAGACGCGGGTGTGGCCGTCGAAGACCACCACGCGGCCGCTCGTGCGGAACTCCGCGTCGCCGGCGCCCACGGCCACCCGGGTGACGTCGTACAGCGCATCGGCCATCTGGCACGCGACAAAGCGCTCCCAGATGAGCCGGTAGAGCTTGAGCTGGTCGGCGCTCAGGTGGGGCTCGAGCGACTCAGGCGTCCGCTCGACCCCAGTCGGGCGGATGGCCTCGTGGGCCTCCTGGGCGCCGCGCCGCGAGCGGAACTGGCGCGGCTTGTCCGAGAGGTACTTCTCGCCGAGCCGCTGGCGCACGAAGCCCCGGCACTCCTCGAGCGCCTCGCCCGCGATGCGGAAGGAGTCGGTGCGCATGTAGGTGATCAGGCCGGCCGAGCCCTCGGCGCCGACCTCGACGCCCTCGTAGAGCTGCTGGGCCAGCATCATCGTCCTCTTGGGCCGGAAGCCCAGGCGCACCGAGGCCGCCTGCTGGAGCTGGCTGGTGGCGAAGGGCGGCAGCGGAGCCCCCTTCTTCCGCTCCGTGGCCACCGAGGCGACCGTGAACTCCCGCCCGCGAAGGCGCTCGACGATGGCCTGGGCCTGCTCGCCGTTGGGGATCTTGGCCTTCTCGCCCTCGAGCTCGGCCAGCTCGGCGGCAAATGCCTGGGCGCCCTGCGCGTCGCCCGACGGGGCGAGCCGCGCCGTGATCTTCCAGTACTCCTCGGGCTGGAACGCCTGGACCGCCTTCTCGCGCTCGACGAGGAGGCGGAGGGCGACGGACTGGACACGGCCGGCGCTGAGGCCCCGCAGAACCTTCTTCCACAGCAGCGGCGAGAGCTGGTAGCCCACGATGCGGTCGAGGATGCGGCGCGCCTGCTGCGCGTTCACCAGGTTCATATCAATGTCGCGCGGGTGCTGGAAGCCCGTGCGCACGCCGCGCTCGGTGATCTCGTTGAAGGTCACGCGGCGCACGCGGCTCTTGGGCAGCTTGAGGGCCTCGGCCAGGTGCCACGCGATGGCCTCCCCCTCGCGGTCGGGGTCGGGCGCCAGGTACACGACCTCGGCGTCCTTCACGGCGCGCGCCAGGTTCGACATCACTTGCCGCCGAGCCGGCAGCACGCCGTAGCGCGGCCGGAAGCCCTCCTCGATGTCCACCCCCATCGTTTTCTCGGGCAAGTCGCGGACGTGTCCCATGCACGACTGGACGCTGAACCCCTTGCCCAGGTACTTCCCGATCGTGCGCGCCTTGGCGGGGGATTCGACGATGACAACCTTCTTGGCCACAGTGTCTCCTTGATGGTCAGGGGACGAGGTTATATCACACGCTCCGCCGGCCTGTCAAGCAAGGGCGGCAAAAGCGCTTGCTTTTCGCCTGCCCCGGCGCTATCATTCCTGTGCTTTGCACAGGCCCATTGGACATCGTCTCACGAAGGAGTCAGGTGATGCGCCACGTGATGCTGGCTGCCCTCGTCGGCCTCGGTTCCGCCGCGTTCGCGGGAGAGCCGGCTGAGATCCCCCGCGTCCGCGTCCCAGGCGAAAGCCCCGTCCTTGCCATCTCCGAGAGCCTCCTGGTCGGTCTCGGCATGATTGACGACGACGTGAAGACGGTGAAGAAAGAGGCCGAGCGGCTCAACGGCGAACGCGCCGCGCTCTTCGATGCGGTCAAGACTGCTCGGGACAAGCTTCAGGAGGCGCAGGGGGAGGTGGACAAGGCCGTGGCGGCGCTCGCCCGGCAGGAGAAGGACCTCGACGCATTCATCGCCAAACACCTCCCCATGGACCGGCAGGCGGAGTATGCGGCACGCAAGCAGCTCCAGCCGGTCATTGACTGGTTGAAGCTCAAGGACGACCAGGTGAGCCAGCTCATGACCAAGCAGAAGGAGCTGGCGGACAGCGAGCGGGCGGCTCGTGCGGACATGGAGGACAAGCTCAAGGCCCTCCAGGCCCTCGCGGCGCCGAAGGAGCCGGCGGAGCACAAGGAGTACGCCACGGTGCGCAAGGCCTACTACGAGGCACTCAAGAAATGCGCCGCCGTCAACCAGACCTGGCTCGCCAACATCGAGAGCGTGCTCACCGACGAGCAGAAGCAGGTGTGGCGCACCCGGTACCGCCGCACCGCCTCGCCGCTCGACCTCGGCGCCCCAGCCCCGGCCGGCAACGAGTAGCCGGCCGCCGGAATGTCATTCCGAGCTTGCCGAGGAGCCTTACTCCTCCGCCGTCACCTTGATCCGCTGCGCGCGGGGCTTCGCCTTGGCCTCGCGGGTCAGGTGCTCCACCCGCTGGTCAATCACGCTGCGCACGGCGAGCAGAAGCTCGACCTGGGCCTTCTTGAGGTGGTCGAAGAAGGCCGCGGTGCACTTGCCCTTGCTGCACAGCCGGTCGAGGACCTCGTAGACGGGGCAGCGGAACTGCCCCTCATCCGTCTTCCTGGCCATCGGGGCTTCCTCCAAACACGATTCGCACGTGGCCGCCCTCGAGCGTGGCCGCCGAAGGCTCCAGCGCCGCCACGCGACGCGGCAGGGCGACAAACCGCTTGAACGAGCCGACCCGCACGATCAGCTCGTCGTTGTTCTTCATCAGGTCAATCTCCCCGCTCTTCAGGAACGGCGCGCGGATGGAGAGGACGTAGCGCCCGTCGCTCTTCGTGAACTCGAATGCCTTGCCGGTGAAGAAGACGTCGGCGGGGTCCTTGTCCTTGAAGAGGCTGCTGGCCAATCGGCCCAGCTCGGCCCGCCCGAGCATCTCGCGGCGGCCCAGCTCCACCTGCCACAGGGGCACCGGGGCGAAGTAGCTCTCGGCCTCCTCGATGTAGCCCCGCTGCGACTCGCGCCACTTCGCGAAGAATTCGTCCTGCACCGCCGGCGGCAGAATGCGGTTGATGACGATCGCGTCCACCGTCACGTCGAACAGGTGGAAGTAGGTGAACGCGCGCTGGGTCTCCCTCAGCACCATTCTCTCGGGATTGGTCACGAGGCGAGCGGTGGTGATGGCGGGGTCGCGGAGCAGCTTCTCGATGCCCTCGAGGCGCCCGAAGAGGCGCTGGATGGCCTCGAAGTAGTCGTCGTCGGGCAGCGGCAAGCTGGTGAGGCGCTTGGCCACGGGGCGGACGACCCGCATGATGTTCCGCTCGAGCTTGAAGATCTTCCGCATGTACCATTCCAGGCTGGTCGGCAGGCTGATGAAGCGCATCGCCTCGCCCGTCGGCGCGCAGTCGAGCACCACGACGTCGAACTTCTTCTCGCGCGCGTAGCGGTTGATGTAGAGGAGGCAGGCGACCTCCTCCATGCCGGGGAGGATGGCCAGCTCGTCGGCCAGCACCTCGCGCAGCCCCGTCGTCCGCAGCAGCGACGCCAGGTAGCGGAACACCTCGCCCCAGTTCTCCTCCAGCTCCCGCTGGAGGTCCAGCTCCTGAATCCACAGATTCTCGTCCACCGCCACCGGCTGCCCGCCCCCGAAGCCCATCAGCGACCCCGGCAGGTCGAAGGAGTCCGACAGGCTGTGCGCGGGGTCGAGCGACATCACGAGGGTGCGGTTGCCGCGGCGGGCGCACTCGACGCCCGTGGCCGCCGACATCGTGGTCTTGCCCACGCCTCCCTTGCCGGCGTACAGGATGATCCTCATCGCCCACCTCGCAGCCGGTGGCTTCCCCTCTGCCGAGTATACTCCCTTCGGTGCCAGAGCACAAGACACGATGCCGAGCGGGTGCGTGCAATCTCCTGCGCCGTGGCCACGGCGGCGGAGCATTGCTGTTTCGCGCAGGGTCCGCGCCGCGGTAATCCAAAGCGGCGCTCCCGCGCTCGCACTCCCAAAGGCTCACGCACATCCTCGGCTGGAGCCACAAGAGCGGGCGGCAGCCTTTCGGAGTGCGGGTGCGAAGCACCGCTTTGGGTTGGCAGAGTCGCGCGCCGCGTGCCAACAGCCCCGAAACGGCGTGGGAGACTACACGCAGCCCGCCGAGCGCGCAGAAGGGCCCCTCGCCGCGGCGGGCGAAGGGCCTTTCTCATGAGGCCAGCATGCGCCGTGCGCCTACTTCGCGCGCAGCACCTTCCTGAGGTAGGCGATGCTGCGGGCCGCCTGCTCCTCGGTGCCGCACTCGACGGCGAGCACGCCCCGGAAGCCGGCCTTCCGCAGAATCTTCACCACGCGCGGCCAGTCTATCTCGCCGTCCCCGCAGGCGCAGCCCGATGGCACGCCCGTGACCTTGCCGACCTCTTTCGAGACCTTCACGTCCTTGGCATGGACGTGCACGATCCGCTTGGCAATGGCCTCGATGGTCTTGTAGGGGTCGCCGCCCGACATGAAGATGTTCCCCGTGTCGGGGTTGCAGCTCATGTAGGGCGAGGCGACGAGGCCGAGGATCTTCTTGTAGAGCGGGAGCTGGACGGTGAACTTCTGGTGCTGTTCGAGGGCAACGTGGACCTTGTGTCGCTCGGCGACGGGCAGGATCTTGCGCAGCGAGTACCTGATGATCTCGAATGCCTCGTCCTCGCTCATCCAGTCGGGCACGACCCCCTCGTCGGTGTTGATGCAGCGGGCGCCGAGCGCGTGGGCGAAGAGGATGGCCTGGGTGTGGAACGGCACGCTGATCTCGGGCTGGGCCATGGGCGCGTGGCAGCTCAGGCCGCTGACCTTGAGGCCCCGCTTGTCGAGCATGGCCTTGATCTCGAGCGGGTCGCGCTCCATGCTCACCGAGGCCGAGTAGAGGGCCTCCGAGAACAGGTCGCGGCCCGTCTGCACGTTCAGCTCCACGTACCGGTAGCCGAGCCGCGCCGTCGCGTCGAGGCAGTACTCGAGCGACTTGTCGGCGTGCCGGAACGCCTCGGTGTTCAACCCGATCTGGATGTCCGCCATCGTCGCCTCCTTTGCGCCAAGGGCCACTGCCACACTCCCGCACGAGCATCCTACCAAGCGAGCGCGAAGGCGTCAAGTGTGGTTGACTCGACGCGGCGCTCTGCCTATAGTGGCGTCTTGTTGCGTGGAGGGAGGGAGGGAGGGCGCGGGGGGAAGAAGGTGGCGAGGAAGCGGCGACGGCGAGGCGTGTGCGCGTGCCTGATCCCGCTGGTCGTCCTGGCGGCGTTGTGCACGCGCTGGTTCGGGGGGTCCCTGCCGCCGCTGGTGGCCCGATATGGCGGCGACACGCTCTGGGCGACCACGGCCTTTCTCCTCGTGGGGATCGCGTTTCCCGCGTGGAGCACGTTGCGTGCCGCGGCCCTGGCGTTCGCCGTCTCGTGCCTTGTCGAGGCGAGCCAGCTCTACCACGCTCCGTGGATTGACGCGCTGCGGGGCACCACGGTGGGGGGGCTGGCCCTCGGCTACGAGTTCCTGTGGAGCGACCTGGTCTGCTACGCGGCGGGCGTGATGCTGGGCATCGCCCTCGATCTCGCCCTCCCGCGCGAGAGCGAGGGCAAAGGAGGCTAGCGATGGACAACGTGCTCGAGTTCATCCAGAAGCGGCGGAGCATTCGGCAGTACCAGAAGGGCGCGGAGGTGAGCGATGCGCAGGTCGAGACCCTGCTCCGCGCCGCCATGTCCGCGCCCTCGGCCGGCAACCAGCAGGCCTGGGCGTTCATCGTCGTCCGCGACCGCGCGCGGCTCGAGGCCGTCATGACGGTGCACCCCTATGCGAGCATGCTCGGGACGGCGACGCTCGCCATCGTCGTGTGCGGCGACCTGTCGAGCCAGCAGTACCCGGGCTACTGGGTGCAGGACTGCGCGGCGGCGACGCAGAACCTGCTGCTGGCCGCGGCGAACCTGGGCCTCGGCGCCTGCTGGTGCGGCGTGCACCCGCGCCCCGAGCGCGAGGAGGGCTGCCGCAAGCTCTTCTCCCTGCCCGAGCACGTCGTCCCCTTCGCCGTCATCGCGGTCGGCGTCCCTGCCGAGCAGAAGGCCCCGGCCGACTACTACGACGCCGCGAGAATCCACCACGAAACCTGGTAGTCCAGGGCATCACGCGTCACGGGTCACGCGTCGTGCGAGACCCCGCAACTGAAGGAGGAGACTGTTGGAACATCGGCAACTCGGGCAGAGCGACCTGAACATCCCCACCGTCATCTTCGGCGCCTGGGCCGTCGGCGGGTGGTTCTGGGGCGGGCAGGACGACGCGGATTCGATCCGCGCCATCCACGCCGCGCTCGACTCGGGGATCGACTGCATTGACACGGCGCCCATCTACGGCATGGGCCACAGCGAGGAAATCGTCGGCAAGGCCATCCAGGGCCGCCGCGACAAGGTGATCCTCGCCACCAAGTGCGGCCTGCGCTGGGACACGCCAGGCGAGGGCTCGAACCCGTGGACCTACAAGGGCCTCGACGGCACGGAATGCACCGTGGTGCGCAACCTGCACAAGGCCGCCGTCATCGCGGAGGTCGAGCAGAGCCTGACACGCCTGGGCACCGACGTGATTGACCTCTACCAGTGCCACTGGCCCGACGCGTCGGCCCCCCTCGCAGAGACGATGGAGGCCCTCGTGACGCTCAAGCAGCAGGGCAAGATCCGCGCCATCGGCGTGAGCAACTTCACGGTCGAAATGATGGCCGAATGCCTAAAGCATGGCCCGCTCGCCAGCGACCAGCCGAAGTACAGCCTGCTCGACCGCAAGATCGAGGCCGACGTGTTGCCCTTCTGCCGCGAGCGGGGCGTGGGCGTCATCGTCTACAGCCCCCTGGACCAGGGCCTGCTGACGGGCAAGGTGACCATGGACCGCACGTTCCCCGAGGGCGACTATCGCAGCGACCGCCCCTGGTTCCAGCCGGCGAATCGCCGCCGCGTGCTCGACGCCCTCGAAAAGGTGAAGCCCATCGCCGAGGCCCACCAGGCCACGCTCGGCCAGGTGACCATCGCGTGGACGGTCGCCCAGCCGGGCGTCACCGCCGCCATCGTGGGCGCCCGCAACCCCCAGCAGGCCCGCGAGAACGCCAGGGCCGCCGACATCCGCCTCTCCGCCACCGAGCTTCAGGCCATCCGCACGACCTTCGAGGCCCTCGGCAAGCCGGCTGTGTGAGCAAGTGGCCCTTGCACAGCCGGGCGTGAGAGAGTAGAGTAGTAGGAGAAGCGGTGTGCGCCCGCATCGCTGCCGCCGACGGGCCTCGGCCCGAGCCGCTGGCGGGTTTTCTCCTGCCTTGGACCCTGTGCCGTGAACGCCGACAGACCAGACGACTCCGCCCCCGCCCGCCAGGGCGATGCTCTGCGGGGCCTCCGCAGAAAGCTCGCCCGGCTCGCCGCCGCGTCCGCGCCGAACACGCCGCCATCCGACGCAATCGTCTATCGCCGCGACCTGCCGCGCGAGGCGCCGCGCCGCGCCGAGAGCGGCCCCGGCATCTGCATCCCGCTCGACCGCCTCGTCGAGGGCATCGAGGCCTCGAGCCCGAGGGGACCGGCTTTCTATCTGATCGAATCGCCGGCCGGGCCGCAGCTCGCCCCAGCCCTGCCGCGCGCCTTGGCCTCGCTGCCCCTCGGGGACGCGCCGCCCCTGGGGCCCGAGGACGCCTGCTTCCTGGACGTGGAGACGACCGGCCTCGGCACGGCGACGATCTTCCTCATCGGCACGCTCGTGTGGCGCGACGGCCACCTCGTGTGCCGACAGCTCCTCGCCCGCACCTACGCCGAGGAGGCGAGCATCCTGGCCTGCTTCGCCGAGCAGGCACGCGACGCGCGGCTGCTCGTGACCTTCAACGGCAAGACCTTCGACGTCCCCTCCCTCCGCGCCCGGGCGGCGAGGGCGCGGGTGGTGCTGCCCGAGCCGCCGCTGCACTTCGACCTGTTGCACGCGGCCCGCCGGCGGTACGGCGGCACGCTGCCCGACTGCCGTCTCCAGACCCTCGAGCGCTGCATCTGCCGCCGCCACCGCGGCGCCGACATCGCGGGGGCCGACATCGGCCGGGCCTACCACGACTACGTGCGCACGGGCGACGCCCGCGAGATCGCCCTCATCGTCCAGCACAACCGGCACGACCTGGTGACCGTGGCCGAGCTGCTCACCCGCCTCCTGGCCCCCCCTGCCGAGCAGTGACTCAAGGGGTGCGGGGCTCCTCGCCCGCGGGGCTCGGCAGCGCCGGGGCGGCAGGGCGCGCCTTGTCGGTGACATCGTGGAGCTTGTACATGTGGAGCCTGTCCACGAAGGCGTAAATGGTGTCGGGCAGCGGCTCCAGGCCGGCGCCGAAGTAGTGGCGGAAGATGACTCGGAAGGTATTGACCGGTGTGATGGCCGGGTACAGCGCGCCCGGGGGCAGGCGAGGCGCGTAGCAGGCGTTGAGGATGCCGAACTTCTGACGGAACTGGGCGGCGGTGGCCGTGCGCCAGTCGAAGTCGTCCCGGTCCGAACGAAAGTCGAGCGGGTAGGGCCCCTCGTCGGCCTGGAGCACGATGATGGGGGGAACGCGCGCGCTGGCAATGGCGTGGTCAATGAACCCGCGCAGGCGCCGGTTTGCATACTCCACCTGCTCGGCGTACCGCTGCTTGCCGGGCAGCTCCGCCTCGGCGGCCTCGGAGACGTAGCTGCCGTCGCTGCGGAAGACGTAGGGCGGGTGGGTGGTCAGGAAGTGGGCGAAGACGAACAGGGGCTGGTCGCCGGGGCACATCGCCTCGAGGTGGTCGAACTCGTACACCTCGCGTCGCCACTTCGTGTGGCGATGGTCGTAGAGCTTGAGGTTGAAAAGGACGGGCTGGAGCACGGTCTGGTGGTACAGGATGCCCCAGAAGTCGGGGAGTGCAAAGAGGTTGATGTTGAGGTTGGCGTGCGGGTTGTGGGCCGTGAGGCTGTAGCCGGAGCCGAAGTGGACATAGCGGTAGCCCCGCTGCTGGAGGAAGCGCCAGACGGCGAAGTCCTCGCAGAGCGTGTAGAGGGGCAGCATGTCGGTCGCGTCCTCGCCGAGGCGTTGAGCCAGCTCGACGAGGTGCTGCATGTTCAGCGAAGAGGCCAGGGACAGCGGGGTGATCGGGTAGTTGGCGCTGGCCGCTGTCGCGACGTGGAAGCCCTTGTCGCCCAGGTAGCGGAGGAACTCGGAGTTGTCGTAGCCGTACTGCCCAAGCAATACGTCCTCGCGGGCGTAGCGGTCGAGGATGATGTAGTAGATGTCGGGGCGCTCGGCGGGAACACCGTGCGCGGGGTCCGAGGCGACCTCGGCGTCGGCCGTCCGCCCGGCCGAGCGCCGCGTGAGGCCAAACAGTGCCAGCGAGCCGAGGCACAGGGCGACCAGGCAGGCGCTCACGGCGTTCAGGAAACTCGTCAGGCGTGGCAGCGGCCGGCGCCGCCAGCGGATCACCGCCGCCGCGGCCAGCACCGGCAGCGTCCACACGACCAGCAGGTACCGCGGCCGCATGTACAGCCCTGCCCCGCGCAGAACCGCCGCGAAGTGGCCGTAGAGGAAGAACCAGAGCAGGAAGAGCGAGAGGGCGACCGACGCATTCGTCCGCTCCCGGAAGACCAGCAGCGCCGGCACCCACAGCACGGCCGCACCACACACCACGGTGACGAACGGCAGCGCCACCTGGGCGAGGTCGGCCTCTCCCGCGTTGCGCGAGTAGGCGAACAGGACGGGGTACACGGCGAAGAAGAGGACGTGGAGCGCGGGCAGTCGCTTCACGGAGTCACCTCGCTTCGCCGCATGAGGTAGAGCCACCGCTCCGACTCGCGCAGCGGCTCGGCGCGGACGATCTGGAACCGCTCGCGGAACGCCGCCTCGAAGTGCTCCCGGTCGTAGTCGGGGAAGACGTCCTCGCGCGTGGCCAGGAGGCGCTGGACCTGGGAGTCGCTCTTGGGCACGAATTCGATGATGAGCGCGCGGGCGACCGTGGCCAGCCAGGCGGCGATGCGGTCGAGCGGGACGTTGTTGCTGATGGCGAGGTGGTGGAGCAGCGCAAGGGCCATGGCCGCGTCGGCCGGGCCGCGGTCGGCGAGGCTCGCGCGCTCGGCGTTGCTCCAGCCGATGCCGGGGCTGGGGTTCCGCAGGTCGAGCAGCAGGGGCAACAGGGACGCCGCGCCGCGCTCGCGGGCGTCGCGATAGGCCGTCTCGACGCAAGCGGGGTCCACGTCGAAGGCAAGCGTGAAGACCCCCTTGTCGGCCGCGAGGCGGCTGAACCGCCCGGTGTTCGCGCCCAGGTCCCACACCGTCCGAGGCCCCAGCGCGTCGAGGTAGCGGGCGACCAGCTCGGCCTTGTGCTCGGCGGCCCGGTCCGAGTAGTTGGTCTCGCGGTAGTACTCGCCCCACTCGGTGCCCTGGGGCCGCCAGCGCAGGCGCCGGATAGCGCCCTGGAGGCTGTCCACCAGGCCGAGGAGGCCAAGGCGGCTCACGCGCCGGCCGCGCACGCGCGCGGCGCGGTCGGCATACCGCGCCTGGCACCTGGCATGGAGGTGGATGTGCATGAGCAACGAGGGCCGCAGCCGCGTGCGCCGCGGCAGCATCGCCGCCGCCAGGTCGAGCGGCACCCCGTCAATGTTCGTGCGCAGGAGCTGGCCGAGCCGCACGTCCACGTAGTGCATCAGGGCGAGCGGCGCGAGGAAGTGCTGGCAGAACTGGCGGTAGGCCACCCACGGCGCCCCCTGCTCGCAGGGGTCGAACGACAGGGTGTCAATGAAGACCGGCCGGCCGCCGAGGAACTGCACGTTGTACGCGCTGGCGTCCTTCAGGATCAGCCCGTGGTCGAGCGCCAGGTTCTGCACCCGCAGGGTGAGGAGCGCCGCGTCCTTGAGCTGGCTGAAGCACCATTCATAGGGGTAGGAGACGAAGGGAAGCGGCTCGGGGCGGATGACCTTGTAGGCCCCCTCGGTCCGGGCGTGTTCGAGGCCCACTTCCTCGTGGGGGATCAGCAGCCCCTTGCCGGCGAGGGCGGCGTACAAGCCCGACCCCATCAGGGCCTCGTAGCTCGCCCGCCCGCTGGGGTTGATCTGGCGGTAGCACACCCCGCCCGCGAAGTACACGCTCCCGTCGGGGTCACGGAACGAGCCCGCTGCCGCCTGATCGTCCGCCATCCGGTTACTCTCGGTCGGGCTCCGAGCGACGCTTGCGGAAGAGGCCCACGATGCGGCGCCAGAAGAGCTTGATGGCGAACGCGGAGCCGACCAGGCCCGCAATCACGAATTGCAGGATCAGGCTCCCCGTCCCGGGGTCCAGATAGGCGTAGGCATCGCGCGGCGCGCTCAGGAACGCCAGTACCAGCGCCGCGATACCAGCGAGTCTCAGCATCCGTCGTCTTGCCATCGGCGGCCCCCGTGAGCCCACGACACCCTGAGGAACGACCCGTGAGCAACCGCCTCAGCAGACACGCCTCCCCGCCCTGGTTGCATCACCACTGGGATTCTTATAGCACAGGCGCCGCATCGAGTCAAGCCGCGGCGCGCCGCCGCCCAGGCCCGCTCGGTCCGTCGCTCCAGTTGCTCCTGCGCCCGCGCGGGGGTATAATCAGGTTCATGGAGGCGGATCCGCGGCGAGTCCCATCCGTGAGCGGCATGGCGACCCAAGTTCTGGCATCTTGGCTGCTGGCACTCGTGCTTGCGCGGGGCGCGGCGGGCGAGGACTGGCCGACGTACATGCACGACAGCCAGCGCAGCGGGGTCACGGGCGAGCAACTCCCCCTCCCTCTCGCCGAGGCCTGGACCTTCGAACCGCGGCACGCGCCGCGACCCGCGTGGCCCGCGCCCGCCGACACGGACTACTGGCACGGCATCCAGGGCCTCGCCGCCCGGGTGACCTACGACCGCGCCTTCCACGTCGCTGCGGCCGGCGACGCCGTCTACTTCGGCTCCTCGGCCGACGACTCGGTCACCTGCCTCCATGCCGCGACGGGCGAGGTGCGGTGGTCCTTCGCCACCGGCGGCCCCGTCCGCCTCGCGCCCGCCGTGTGCGACGGCAAGGTCTACGTCGGCTCCGACGATGGCTGGGTCTACTGCGTGCACGCGGGCAACGGCGGCGTGGTGTGGCGGATGCGGGCCGCGCCCGATGCCCGCCAGCTTATCGGCAACGGCCGGGTGATCTCCGCCGCCCCCGTCCGCACCGGCGTGCTCCTGGCGGACGGCACGGCCTACTTCGCCGCCGGGCTGTTCCCGACCGAGGGCGTGCTACTCTGGGCCGTGGACGCCCTGGACCGCTCGCCGAAGTGGCCGGCCGCGCCGCTGAGCCGGTCGCCGCAGGGCTACCTCCTCGCCTCTTCTTCCCGCCTCTACGTGCCGACCGGCAGGGCGGCGCCCGCCGCCTTCCGCCGCACCAATGGGCAGCAGGCGGGCGTCCGCACCGACAGCGGCGGAGCCTACGCCACCTTCACAGGCGGCCTGCTCCTCAACGGGCCCGGCGCGGACGGCAAGATCGCGGCCTACGATGGCGAGACGATGGGCCTTGTGGCCACGTTCCCCGGCTACTGCGCGATCGGCACCGACAAGGCGCTCTACTTCCTCACCGGCGGCGAACTGCAGGCCCTCGACCGCGTCCGCTACTTCGGCCTCCTGACTCAGCGCCGAGACCTCTCCACCCGCCAGAGGGAGATCGAGCGGCGCCTCGGCGAGCTCGGCAAGCCCGACACCAGCGTGGAGGGCAAGAAGCTCAAGGCCGAGCGAGAGGCCAATCGAGCCGCCCTCGCCGCCGCGTCGAAGGAGACGCTGGGCTGCTATCTCTGGAAGCGCCCCTGCCGGCACCGCGCCACCCTCATCTGCGCCGGCGACACGCTCTTCGCGGGAGGCCACGGCGAAGTCGCCGCCTTCCGGGCGGCGGACGGCGAGCCGCTCTGGACCGGCAAGGTGGCGGGCACGGCCTATGGCCTCGCCGCCGCCCACGGCCGCCTCCTTGTCAGCACCGACAAGGGGGCCATCCACTGCTTCGCGTCGTCGGCGGCTTCGCCCTCGTCGTCCTCGAACACCCCTCCCGTCACCCCTTATGCGACCGACAGCCTCTCACCGCTTTACGCGCAGGCCGCAAAGGAAATCGTCGAAGCGTCGGGCGTCACGAAGGGCCTCTGCGTCGTCCTCGGCTGTGGCGACGGGCGCCTGGCCTGCGAGCTGGCCGGGCTCACCGACCTCACGATCCTCGGCATCGAGGAGAACGCAAGCAAGCTCGCCTCCGCACGGAGCGCGCTCGACAAGGCGGGGGTGGCGGGCGTCCGAGTCACCGTCCGCCGCGGCCCGCTCTCAACGCTGCCCCGCGGCTTCGCCAACCTGGTAGTCTTCGACCGCGTCACGAACCCGGATGTCACGGCGCCCGCGGATGCGGCCGGCCTCGTGAGGCCGTGGGGCGGCGCGCTCTGCCTCGACGGCCCCGCGAGGCTCACCCGCCGCGGCCCGCTCGAAGGCGCCGGCGAGTGGACGCATCTCTACGCCGACCCCGCCAACACCGCGTGCAGCGGCGACCGCCTGGTCGGCGGCGCGATGCGCATCCAGTGGTTTGGCCCGCCAGGCCCCAACCCCATGGCCGACCGCCATCACCGGCCCATGCCGCCCCTGTGCAGGGACGGCCGCCTCTTCGTCCCCGCCTACAACAAGGTCATCGCCGTGGACGCCTGCAATGGCACGACCCTTTGGGAGGCCGATCTGCCCGAGTCCAGCCGCCTCGGCGCCCTCCGCGACAGCGGCCACCTCGCCCTCGCCCCCGACGTGCTGTACGCGGCCGGAGCCGACGACTGCGTCGCCCTCGACGTGGCCTCCGGCACCCTCGTGCGCCGCTTCAAGCCCCCTTCGCCCGAGGGCGACGCGCCCCCCTCCTGGGGCTACGTGGCCACCACGGGCGACCTGCTCCTCGGCTCTGCCCGCAAGCGCGACGCCTCGATCCGCGTCATGGGCCGCGCCCGCGTCCAATTCCAGTACGGCGACTTCAAGGAAATCTCCACAAGCGACTCCCTCTTCTGCCTCGACCGCAAGACCGGCGAGACGCGGTGGACCTACCGGGCCGGCGTCGTCCTCGACCCCACCATCGCCATCGCCGGCGGACGCGTCCACTTCGTCGAGAGCGCCAACCCCGCCGCGGCGCAGGACGCCGATGGCCGCCTGAAGCTCGACGCCCTGCTGGGCAGCGGCGCCGCCCTCGTCGCCCTCGACGCCACGTCGGGCCAAACCCTCTGGAAGAAAACGGTGGACTTCAGTTCTCTCCAGCACATCATCTTCCTCAGCGTCGCGCAGGACACCCTCGTCGTCACGGGGTCCAGGAACAAGGACCGCACCGTCTGGTATGAGCTAGTCGCCTTCGACGCGAAGACGGGCGAGCCGCGCTGGCGCCGCGAGCAGAACAACCAGCGCAATGTGGGCGGCTTCCACGGCGAGCAGACGCTTCACCCCGTGATCGCCGGCGGAGTCGTCTACGCCGAGCCCCAGGCCTACGACCTGGCGACCGGCGAGCCGATTGCGGGCTGGGACTTCACCCGCGGCGGCCACGGCTGCGGCACCCTGTCCGCCTCCGCGGGCCAGCTCTTCTACCGCGCGGGCAATCCCGTGATGTTCGACCTGCGCAGCCGCAAGGCCAGCAAGCTCTCCACCGTCAGCCGCCCTGGGTGCTGGATCAACATCATCCCTGCCGGCGGCCTCGTCCTCATCCCCGAGGCCAGCTCCGGCTGCACCTGCCCATTCCCGATCCAGACCTCGTTTGCCTTCGCTCCCACTTGGGGCAAGTGAGACGTGTTGAGTGAATGATGCGCAAACCACGACTGGAGAACCGCCGAAGCCAGAAAGTCTCGCCAGCCGCCCACGCCGCCGGGCCGTGGCCGAACCGATGGCGAAGATCCTCCTCACCCGTGATGAGTGAAACGTGATGCGTGAGAAGAAACGTTCCTTCCTCGGCCTCGGCGTCTCCCTCGCGGTCCTGCTTGCCCTTGCAGCGGCGAGAGCGGAAGACTGGCCGACGCATCTCCACGACAACCAGCGGAGCGGCATCGCCTCAGAAGCGCTCTCCCTGCCGCTGCAGGAGGCGTGGGCCCACACCCCGCGCCAAGCCCCCCGCCCGGCCTGGCCCGCGCCGGCCAAGGTGGACTACTGGCACAAGCTCACCGACCTGGCCGCGCGGGTCACCTATGATCGCGCCTTCCACGTCGTTGCGGCCGGGGACGCCATCTACTTCGGCTCGTCGGCCGAAGATAAGGTCGTGTGCCTCGACGCCGCGACGGGCAGGGTGCGTTGGACCTTCTTCACCGGCGGCCCGGTGCGCCTTGCGCCGACAGTCGCTGACGCCAACGTCTACGTCGGCTCGGACGACGGCTGGGTCTACTGCCTTGCGGCGAGCAGCGGCGCCGAGGTGTGGAGGCATCGGGCCGCGCCCGACGCCCGCCAGCTCATCGGCAACGGCCGGCTCATCTCCGCCTCACCCGTCCGCACGGGCATCCTTGTGGCCGACGGGACCGCATACGCCGGCGCGGGGCTCTTCCCCTGGGAAGGCGTCTCGCTCGTGGCAGTGGACGCGCGCGACGGCTCGCCGCGATGGAAGCCGCGGCCCGTCAACCTCTCGCCCCAGGGCTATCTCCTGGCCTCGGCCACGCATCTCTACGTGCCGACGGGCAGGACGGCGCCTGCCGTGTTCCGCCTCGCCGACGGCGAGCCGGCAGGCAGCATCAAGGGCACCGGCGGCACCAACGCGGCGCTCGCCGGCAACCTGTTCCTCAACGGCCCGGGGAAGATCGGCCAAATCGAAGCGTTCGACGCCGCGACGGGGAGCCAGCTCGTGTCCTTCAACGCCCGCCGCGCCCTCGCCACCGACAAGGCCCTCTACTTCCTCACGGGCCGCGAGCTCCAGGCACTCGACCGCGTCCGCTACTTCGGCCTCCTCGACCAGAGCCGCAAGCTCGCCGCCCGGCAGAAGGCCATCGGGGACGCGCTCAAGAAGCTCGGCAGGAAGGCCGATAGCGACAAAGGCAGGAAGCTGAAAGCCGAGCACGAGACCAACAAGGCCGCCCTCGCCGAACTCGCGAAGGGCATGCAAGCGTGCCTCATCTGGAAGCGGCCCTGCACGCACTCCGCGTCGCTCATCCTGGCGGGCGACACGCTCTTCGTGGGGGGCGAGGGCGACGTGGCCGCGTTCCGCGCGGCCGACGGCGAGGCGCTCTGGTCGGGCAAGGTCGAGGGCACCGCCTACGGCCTCGCCGCCGCCCACGGCCGCCTCCTCGTCAGCACCGACAAAGGCGCCATCCACTGCTTCGCCGCGACGGGCACGGCGCGCAGCGGCCAGGAGTCGCCGAGCGATGGGCCGCCACCAGCGCCGCCATACGAACAGGCCGCCAGGGATATCGTGGAGAAGTCGGGCGTGAGAAAGGGCTTCGGCGTCGTCCTCGGTTGTGGCGACGGCCGCCTCGTCTACGAGCTTGCGAAGCTGACGGAGCTCTCGATCATCGGCATCGAGGACGACGCAGGGAAGCGCGCCGCCGCCCGGAGAGCGCTCGACGCAGCGGGGCTTCTCGGCGTCCGGGCCACCGTGCAGAGCGGCCCGCTGTCGTCGCTCCCGAGCGGCTTTGCCGACCTGGTCGTCTTCGACCACGTGACGAACCCGAGGAGCGCAGCGCCCGACGGAGCATCACGCCTCGCGAAGCCGTACGGCGGCGCGCTCCGCCTCGACGGCCCCGCGAAGCTCACCCGCCGCGGCCCGCTCGAGGGCGCGGGAGAGTGGACGCATCTCTACGCCGACCCCGCCAACACGGCGTGCAGCGGCGACCGCCTGGTCGGCGGCGAGATGCGCGTGCAATGGTTCGGCCCGCCCGGCCCCAACGCGATGGCCGACCGTCACCACCGCGCCGTCCCGCCCCTCGCCAAGGACGGCCGCCTCTTCGTCCCCGCCTACAACAAGATCATTGCCGTGGACGCCCATAATGGCACGGCCCTCTGGGAAGCCGACCTGCCCGAGTCCAGCCGCCTGGGGGCGCCCAAGGACAGCGGCTACCTGGCCCTCGCCGATGATCTGCTCTATGCCGTCGGCCCCGACGAATGCGTGGCGCTCGACGTCGCCACGGGCTCCATCGTGCGGCGCTTCGCCGCGCCGCGGCGCGAGGCAGGCGGCCAACATTCCTGGGGCTACGTGGCCACGGTCGGTGACGCTCTCTTCGGCTCGGGCCGCAAGAAGGGCGCCTCCCTTCGCGCCATGGGCCGCACCGTCATCGAAATCCAGTACGGCGACTTCAAGGATGTCAGCACCAGCGACACCCTCTTCTGCCTGGACCGCAAGACTGGCGAGAAGCGATGGACCTACGACGCCGGCGTCATCCTCGACCCCACCATCGCCATCGCAGATGGACGCGTGTACTTCGTCGAGAGCGCCAACCCCGACGCTACGAAGGACGCCGACGGGCGGATGAAGCTCGACTTCCTCCTCGGCTCCGGCGCCTCACTCGTCGCCCTCGACGCCAGGTCGGGCCAGACCCTCTGGAAGAAGCCCGTGGACCTCCGCTCGTTCCAGCACGTCATCTTCCTCAGCATCGCGCAGGGCACTGTCGTTGCCACCGGCTCGAAGAACAAGAACAACACGGTCTGGTATGAGTTGTTCGCCTTCGACGCGAAGACGGGCGAGCCCCGCTGGCATCGGGAGCAGGACAACCGCCACAAGCCCGGCGGCGACCACGGCGAGCAGACGCGACACCCCGTCATCGTCGGCGGCATCGTCTACGCCGAGCCGTGCGCCTATGACCTGAGAACGGGCGAGCCCGTGCCCGACTGGAAGTTCAACCGCGGCGGCCACGGCTGCGGCACCATGTCGGCCTCGGCGGGCCAGCTCTTCTACCGCGCGGGCAACCCCGCCATGTTCGACCTGCGCACCCGCCAGGCCAGCAAGCTCTCCACCGTCAGCCGCCCCGGCTGCTGGATCAACATCATCCCCGCCGGCGGCCTCGTCCTCGTCCCCGAGGCCAGCTCCGGCTGCACCTGCCCGTTCCCGGTCCAAACCTCGTTCGCCTTCGCGCCCAGTGGGCAAAGGTGAGGGGACATGAAGCCTCCCTGCTTGGTGAGTTGTCACGTTCTCTGAAAGAGGGACGACGTAGTGAACGACGCGATCAAGCTGTTCGACGTGGTCGCCCTCGTGGCCGACGTGCCGTCGCGCGGGCTGCGCCGCGGCCAGGTGGGCACCGTCGTCGAGCTGTTAGAGCCTGGGATGTTCGAGGTCGAGTTCTCCGATGACCACGGCCGCACCTACGCCACAGCCCCGCTACGTGCCAGCCAGTTGATCGTCCTGCACTACGAGCCTGCCGCAGCAAGCTCCACGTGACGCCGCAGGAGCCGCTGTCGCCGGCGTGCGCGCGAATGCTCGCGGGGATGGGCATCGAACGGCTCTAGCTGCACCAGGCAAAGGCCCTTGACCGCTGCGGCTACTCTGGCTATACTATTCCCAGAATGAGGCACGCCGTCGTAGTCGCGCGAACTGCTGAGGAGCAGTTCAGGAAGCTGGACGCTCGGTGCCGCTCTGCCCTCAAGCGGGCCATGCGGGAGCACCTGGAAGCCGATCCCGTGCGCGAAAGCAAGAGCCGGATCAAACGGCTCAGAGGGCTGCGCCAGCCCCAGTACCGCCTGCGCGTCGCCGAGATGCGCGTGTTCTACGACGTGGATGAAGTCCACAGGCGCGTCGAAGTCCTGGGCTTCGTTGAGAAGCCCCGGACTACCCAGTGGCTTGAGGAGCATGGGGTGCCAGAATGAAGACCCACACGATGGCGGAAGCCAAGAACGACATCTGCCGCATCATCCGTGAAGCCGAGAAGGACGGCGTGCTCATCACCCGCCACGGTCGCCCCGCCGCCCTGGTCATCGGCTTCCACGATGAGGACGACTGGTTCGACTACCGGCTCGAACACGACGAGAAGTTCCTTCGCCGAATCGCCAGGGCCAGGAAGGACATCCGCGAAGGCCGTTTCGTCCCCCTTGACGACCTTCCCGACTGAATGCCCCCTCTCGTCGCGGACCTCTGCAAGCCCTGTCGATCGGGCATGACCCTGGCGATCTCCGGCTTGCGAATTCCGGATGCGGATTGATGCAAAGAGACCCCCGTGGACTTCGATTCCTTCCTCGAGCATCTGCGTGCCTCGGCCGACTATCGCGGCCAGATCGTCCACGTGCACCGCGTCGCGGGGCGGGCAGCGCGGTATGCGGCGCCGCGGGAGCCGCTGTCGCCGGCCTGCGCGCGAATGCTCGCGGGGATGGGCATCGAACAGCTCTATCTCCACCAGGCCCAGGCACTCGACCTCGCGCGCGCGGGCCGCGACTTCCTGGTAACGACCTCGACGGCCAGCGGCAAGACGCTCTGCTATCTGCTCCCCATCATTGAGCAACTGGAGCGCGACCCCACCGCCCGCATCCTCGCCCTCTATCCCACGAAGGCGCTGTCGCAAGACCAGCTCCGCGTGTTCCAGCGCGCCCTTCAAGCCGCAAACCTCCCGCGGGTTGCGAACCCGCGGGAGGTTACGGTCGGGGTGATTGACGGCGATACGCCGGCAAGTCACCGCCGCCAGCTTCGCGACAAGGCGGCCGTGATCATCACCAACCCCGATATGCTCCACGCCGGCATCCTGCCGCAGCATCCCCGCTGGGCGAGTGTGTTCGCCCGCCTCACCCATATCGTCGTGGATGAGCTGCACACGTACACGGGCCTCTTCGGGGCCAACGTGGCGAATCTCTTCCGCCGGCTCGACCGCGTGTGCGCCCACTATGGCTCGAAGCCGCAATTTCTGGCCTGCTCGGCCACGCTGGCCAATCCCCTCGAAGTGGCCGCCAAGCTGATGGGACGTATGGGACCCATCAGACCGATGGGACCGGTAGGTGCCACGGGTCCCATAGGTCCCATAAGTCCCATTCGTCCCATCGCCCTCATCTCCACCGACGGCTCCCCCTCCGGCCCCCGCACCTACGTCCTTTGGAATCCCCCTCGCATCCGCTCGACGCAGTGGCGCTCGCGGCGCTCGGCCAACGTCGAGGCGCAGGAGCTGATGACCGCGCTCGTCCTAGCGGGCACGCCCACCATCGCCTTCTCGAAGGCCAAGGTCACGGCGGAGCTGATCTACCGCTACGTCCGCGAATCGCTCGAACGCCTCGCCTCGCCGCTCGCCGACAAGGTGACGCCCTACCGCGCCGGCTACCTGCCCACCGAACGTCGCGAGATCGAGCACAAGCTGTTCAGCGGCGAATTGCTCGGCGTCAGCTCCACCCGCGCCCTCGAACTTGGCATTGACGTCGGCTCCCTCGAGGCCAGCCTCATCGTCGGCTACCCCGGCACCCTCGCCTCCTTCTTCCAGCAGGCCGGCCGCGCGGGCCGACGCGACAAGGCGGCCCTCGTGATCCTCGTGGGACTCGACACGGCCATCAACCAATACGTCATGCGGCACCCCGACTACCTGTTCGGCCGGCCCATCGAGGAGGGCGTGCTGGAGCCCGACAACCCGCACATCGTCGTCAGCCACCTGCGCTGCGCGACCCACGAGCTGCCGCTGCCCGACGACGAGGTGCCGCGTTTCGGTCCCGCCGCGCCCATCGCCCTCGAAGTCCTCGAAGGCCAGCAGAAGGTCTACCACGACACCGAGCATCGCTCCTGGCACCACAGCGCGCCCGAGACGCCGCAGCACGAGGTCTCGCTCCGCGCGATGGACGACCGGAACGTGGTCGTGGTGGATGCCGCGACCGAGCAGATCATCGGCGAAATGCCCAAGCTCGACGCCCCCATCTACGTCCACCCCGAGGCCATCTACCTCCATCAGGGCGACACGTGGTTCGTCGAGCAGCTCGACCTCGAGCACTCCTTCGCCCGCGTACGCAAGGTGGACGTGGATTACTACACCCAGCCCCTCGGCGGCACGGACGTCCACCACATTGACGCCCGCCTGCGCGAGCGGCCCTTCGGCATCGGCACCCTCTGCTTCGGCGAGGTCACCACGCATTTCCACACCTGGGCCTACGAGCGGATCCACTTCTACACCCTCGACGCCCTCTCGCGCCATCCGCTCGACTTGCCGACCTTCGTCTTCGAGACCCACGCCTTCTGGCTCGTCCCGCCCGAGGAGCTGTGCCGCCGTGCGCTCGCGCTGGACATTGATCCCCACGCCGGTTGCCGCGGCATCGGCTACGCCACGCGACAGGTCCTCCCTCTCTTCGTCCGTTGCGAGACCCTCGACTTCTCGCACACCGTCGGCGCCGTCAACGCCCCGTGGAACACCACATTCGTCTACGAACGCTACCCCCTCGGCCTCGGCTTCACCGAGCGCGCCTACGAATTGGCCAGCCGCCTGATGCCCGCCGTCCTCGACCACATTCGCAAGTGCGACTGCGACGACGGCTGCCCCTGCTGCGTCGGCAAACCCCTCCGCCAGGACGTCACCTGGAACGTCGAGCGCGGCGAAGGCTCGATCCCCTCGAAGCGCGCCACCCTCTTCATGCTCGAACGCCTCCTCGACGACGGCTCGCGCCTCGACGAGCCCGACACGGTGAGCCTCGGCCAGACGGCCCCTGAGGCCCGCCTCGCCCTGGAGCGCAGCCTGCGTCGCCGCCTCGAGCACGCCAGGGAGCCGCTCCTGCCCCATCCCGTCCATCCCATCGAGCACGACATCCACACGGCCTTTCCGCAGCCCGAGCAGCGCTCGAAACTCACCAACGCCGACGTCGCCCGTCGCGTCTTCCGCAAGCTTCGCCACGACAAGGCCATCGCCCGCGGCGAGCGCAAGCCCGGCCCCGCCACCCCCGAGCCCAATGTTCCCCCCGCCTTCCGTCCCGCGCCGCCGCAAGCTCCTGCCGGTCCCATAGTTCCCCTTGGTCCCATGGGTCCCACTCCCGCCCCCATCAAAGCCGGCGACCCCCTCGCCGCACTCGCCCGCAAGCGCAAGCGTGCGCCCAAGGAATGGCGGTAGGGCGTGCATACCTGCACGCGGAACCTTCTACCGCGGCGAACAGAATGGGATGCGTATCACCCTTTCAGTCCTGCCCCCCGTTGACACTGCGACCCTCGGCGGCCGGCTGAAGACACATCTCCGCGCTTGACTCCCCCGCTGGCTACTGGCATACTTCCACGCAGCGGCGGCGCCACGCTGCGCCTGCTCTGCCACGAAACGGAGAACACATGGCCATCACGAAGGAAGACATCAAGGCCGGGCTGGCCGAGCTCGGCCTCAGGGAGGGCGACGCCGTCCTCTTCCACAGCGACCTCCGCATGCTGAGGCCCGCCCGCGAACTCGTCAAGCTCCCCAACTGCGGCGCCGACATGGTCATAGACGCCTTCCTCGAGACCGTCGGGCCGAACGGCCTCGCGGCCGTCCCGGCCCTCACCGCTACGTTCGCGCCATCCAAGCCCGACGGGCCCGTCGCGTACGCCTTCGACCCCGACACCACGCCTTCGCGCGTGGGCAGCGTCACCAACGTCTTCCTCGCGCGGCCCGAGCGCAAACGCTCGCGGCACCCCACCCACTCGATCGCCGCGATCGGCGCCCGCGCCGAAGAATACGTGGCCGGCCACGAGAAGGGCTCCACCTTCGACCGCGTGAGCCCCTACGGCAAGAACTTCGAGTGGGACGCCTGGATCTGCTTCTTCGGCACCACCAACCGAACCAACACCACCCTCCACGTCGTCGAGGACTGGATGGCCCTCCCCTACATGGCCGTGTCCCGCGCGCTGGTCAAAGGCCCCGATGGGAAGCCCATCGAGGTCGAGGTCACGAAAAGCCCCAAGGGCTACCGCAACTTCTACAGGAATAACTCCCGCGCCGCCAAGGTCCTCGATGAGTCCGGCTTCATAAGGTGGACGAAGAGCGGGGATGCCAACGTCGGCCTCATGAAGTGCCGTGAGTGCATGCGCCTGTTCTGGGACAGGATGCTCGAAGACCCGTGTCTGCTTCTCGGCTACAAGGGCGAGAACCCCTTCTGCGACGAGTGGGCCGACAAGACCATCGAGCACGTCAGGTCGGGCGGGGCCGGAACGCGGCCGTGAGGATCCTGGCCATCGGCAAACCCACTGGACAGCACGGGCAGCGCCGTGTACCATAGCGCGCCATGGACCTCGACTCCTTTCTTCGCCGTCTCGCCCGCGACCGCTCGCTACGCGAGCAGGTCCATCACGTCGAAGAGCTGCCCGAGCGGCCGGCGACCTATGCCGACCTCGACCTCGAGCCGCGCGTGAAAGCCGCCCTCGACGCCCGCGGCATCCAGCGCCTCTACACCCATCAGGCCGAGGCCATTCGCTACGTGCGCGGCGGCCGCAACGTGGTCGTCGTCACGAGCACGGCCAGCGGCAAGACCCTCTGCTACAACGTGCCGATCCTCGAAAGGCTCCTCGCGGACACGACGGCCACGGCCATCGCGATCTACCCGACAAAGGCCCTCGCCCAGGATCAGTTCCGTGGCCTCTCGGAACTTGCCGCCGGCGTGGAGGGTCTCCAGTTCGCCTGCGGCCCCTACGACGGCGACACGCCCGCGCCCCAGCGCCGAAAGCTCCGCGACCGCGGCGCCGTCATCCTCACGAACCCCGACATGCTTCACCAGGGCATCCTGCCCAACCACGCCCGCTGGGCACGCTTCTTCACCAATCTCCGCTTCGTCGTCCTCGACGAAGTCCACGCCTACCGCGGCGTCTTCGGCTCGCACGTCGCCAATGTTGTCCGCCGCATGCGCCGAATTTGCAGGCACTTCGGGAGCAATCCGCTCTTCATCTGCTCCTCCGCCACCATCGCCAATCCCAGGGAACACGCCGAGCGGATCATCGGCGGCCCGGCCGAGCTGGTGACCAACGACGGCTCGCCCCGCGGCCCGAAGAAGTTCCTCCTCTGGAACCCGCCCCTCCTCAGCCGCGACCTGCCGGCCACCGAGGCCCCCGCCGTGGGCGGCGAACGCCGCAGCGCCCTCTGGACCGCCGTCGAGCTGATGACCAATCTGGTCCGCAACGAAATCCAGACCATCGTTTTCACGCAAACCCGCCTCAGCACGGAACTTATACTCAAGCACGCTCGCACCCTCCTCGAGCCCATCTCGCCCCGCCTCGCCCAGCGCGTGCAGAGCTATCGCGGCGGCTACCTGCCCGAGGAGCGCCGCGACATCGAGCGCCGCCTGGCCTCGGGCGAAATCCTCGGCATCGCCTCCACCAACGCCCTCGAACTGGGCATTGACATCGGCTCGCTCGACGCCTGCATCCTCGTAGGCTACCCCGGCACCATCGCCAGCCTCTGGCAGCGGGCGGGCCGAGCCGGCCGCGGCGCCGACGACGCGCTCGTCATCCTCATCGCCCAGAACTCCCCCATTGACCAATACCTTATGTACAACGCGGGCTTCATCTTCGGGCGATCCCCCGAGCGCGCCATCGTTGACCCCGACAACCCCCACATCGCCGTCGGCCACCTCAAGTGCGCCCTCCACGAATTGCCCCTGCCCGATGCCGAGGCCCCCAGCTTCGGCGAATACGCCGAGCCGATCCTCGAGCTCCTCGCCGATGGCGGAGTCGCTAAGCGTATAGATGACAAGTGGTTCTGGGCCACCTCCGACTACCCAGCCGCCCAAGTCAACCTCCGCACCCTCTGCGGACCCGTCTACACCATCCAGGACACCACGCAGGGCGACCAGGTGATCGGCACGATGGACGAGATTTCCGCCCTCGCCCAGCTCCACGACCACGCCGTATACCTCCATTCCGGCGACACTTACATCGTGAACAAGCTCGACCTCGAGAAGAAGATCGCCTTCGTCGAGCGCCGCGACCTCGACTACTACACCCAGTCCATCCAGTCCTCGCAGATTCGCATTGACGAAAAGGACCGCGAGGAGCCCTGGGCCGGCGGCACCATCGGCTTCGGCGACGTGACGGTGACCACCCATATCCCGATGTTCAAGAAGGTTAAGTTCAATACCCGCGATAGTTTAGGATTCGAGAAGCTCGAGCTTCCGCCCCAGGAGCTCGAGACCGTTGCCCTCTGGCTCGTGCCGTCCGACCACGCCCGCGAAGTCGTCGCGCAGCAGAAGCGCGTCTTCGCCGAGGGCCTCATCGGCATCGCCAACGCCCTGGTCGAGGTCGCCCCCATGTTCGTCATGTGCGACGTGCAAGACATTGGCACCACAGTAGATGCGACGAATCTCGGCCGCGACGCCATCTTCCTCTACGACCGCTACCCCGGCGGCATGGGCTACGCCGAACGCTGCGCCGAGGCCATCGGCGACCTGCTCAAGTCCGTCCACACCGTCGTCAGCCAGTGTGCATGTCGCGACGGCTGCCCGAGTTGCGTCGGCGCCGCCGTCCCCTCGGTCGCCCTGGGCGACCTCGATTCGTCGGTCCGCGGCCGCATCCCCGACAAGGAGGCGGCCCTCCTCATCCTCCACGACCTTCTCGCCCTCGACCCCTACGTCCCGCGCCCCAAACCCCTGACCCCCAACACCTGACACCTGACACCCGGGATCTCTTGTCCTGCCGGCCGCGCGCTCCCGGCCCGCTGATTCGCCCGCCGGGACAGCAATACACACAAGTAACCTCCAGCGTGGAACTTACGGCTTCCATGCCCTCATGCGCAAATTCGGTCATTTTTCGACACGCCCCTTCATTTTTCGACACGCTTTCCTCTGCCTTTTTCGCCGCTTTTCTCGCACCACAGAGGGCACTGAGGACACTGAGGCAGCGCACGGAGAGGAGGGATGCAGGGTGACCGGGCAGCCAGTCGGCAGCCGGCCGGCGGGGCCCCGCGCGCCCGCCCGCCCGCAGTCCCACTCGTCCCACCCATGCCCTCTTCCGCCTCTTCACCCCGACAACCGACAACCGAACACCGAACACCTCTCTTCGCCCCCCCGACACCGAACACCGAACACCCGGCTTTCTCCTCGCGCCTCTTGACTCCCCTGCCTCGGGCGCGTAGTATGCCGTCATGAAGAGGTCGCAAGAGCCATCCGTCATGCGCCCCGGGGGTGAAGCCATGAGCGCGGCCACACTGATCACTGCCGAGCAGTTGCTCGAGATGCCCGACGCCGTCTACCGCTCGGCCTCCGACATCGAGACCCTCCCCGTCGGCGCCGAACTCGACGGTGGCGAACTCCTCCCCGGCTTCCGCTGCCCCATTGCCGACCTCTTCGTCAGCCCCTGAGGCCCGGGATTGAGTATGGTGGCCCTGGAACTGTCCGGAACTGTCGCTGGGATTGCCGCGCCAATGATCTGGGAGTCCTGTAATGACAGCAACCGACCGTGATGACGACAAGATCTTTGAAGACGAAGTGCGCTCCATCGCTCGTCATCTCTGGCCAGCGGCCGAGTACGGGGGTGCGACGATGGTTGGGGAGCGGGAAATGGATGGTTTGTTCGAGACCGAAGATTGCATTCATCTGGTTGAGGCGACGACATCAGGTCGGGAGGACAAAGCTAAGAAGGACATCGGCAAGATGGTGAACCACGCCTCGAGACTGAAGAGGTCCGGGCGCGCTAAGGCTGTTCTCTGCTGGTTCGTGACGAAGTCGGAACCCAGTGCTGTCCAACGTAGGGTGGCCAACCAGTACCCTGGGCTCGTGAACGCCGTCTCCTATCGCCAGTTCAAGGCCAAGCTCATAGACGTTGTCTCGTACCTCAGGGACCGCTCCAATTATCGGTTTGGAAGCGTAAGAGACCCTGGAACAGGGGCCGCTGAACCGAGGGCGAAATATGTTCCCCTTGCCTGCCTGGATGCTGCATCAGGTGAAACCTGGGACTTCTCAAGAATGGTAGATCAGTTGGACCAGGGTGGTAGGATCGTGCTGCTGGGTGATTACGGCGCCGGGAAGAGCATGACCCTCCGCGAGATCTACTTCGGATTGCGCCGCCGGCATCTTAAGGGTGACACCTACAGATTCCCAATCTACATTAATCTAAGGGATCACTACGGCCAGGATGACCCGACTGAAGTCCTCGAGAGACACGCGAAGATCATCGGGTTTTCGCAACCGACTCACCTCGTCCGCGCCTGGCGAGCCGGGTATGGAATCGTTATCCTCGATGGATTTGATGAGGTGGCGTCCCTTGCTATTCAGGGCCCGTGGAAGAGGCTGAGGGAAAACCGGTTCCGATCGATGGAAGTCGTGAGGCGATTTGTTCGAGATACTCCGAGTAGCGTAGGGGTCGCGCTGGCAGGGCGCGCCTATTTCTTTGATAACGAGCGAGAGAGGAGATCAGCTCTTGGAACCCACGGGTTCTTTGTGGACCTGACTCTGAATGATTTCACGGAGGACCAGATACGTGAGTACGTTAAGAGTAGTGGCTATGCTGGCACCATTCCGTGCTGGATGCCAGCCCGTCCGCTGTTGGTCGGCTATCTTGTGTCACGAGGCGCTCTCCCGCGCCAACCCGCTGAGTCGGGGCGCGAGAACGCGCCCCTAGACCCAGCCATAGGGTGGCATGATCTGATCGGCCGAATCTGCGACCGAGAAGCAGAGATTGAGGCAGGCATTGACGGACAAACCATACGCAGGGTCCTTGAACGAACCGCTTCGAAGGCGAGGGGCACACTGAACGGCCTCGGTCCCGTCGCTTCGGAGCAGGTCCAAGAGGCTTTCGAGGAGATATGCGGGTACAAGCCCGACGAACAGGCAATGGTTATCCTTCAACGTCTGCCCGGCTTGGGTGTCGGACCCGACGGGGGCGACAACAGGAGCTTCATCGACGAGGACTTCGCTGACACGTGCCGAGCCGGCGACCTCGTGTACTTCTGCGAACAGCCCTTTGGATCTGAGACAGGACTCCTTGAAGAAGCCGAGTGCGCTTTGGGCGCTTTGGGGGTAGAGGTAGCAGCCCTTGCATTGAGCAGGATTCCCGGCGCAGAGGGGAAGTTGGGTGCAGCGATCCAGAGAACGAACCAGCTTGGTGCCGCCGACATGCTGCGCGCGGACCTGGTGCGTATTGTGGCCGCGATGGGCATCTCGCTGCCGTGTGCTTTGCAGATTCAGGGTATCCTGATCCCTGACCTGGAGATCTCTGGTTCTGCGGGGGACATCAGCCGCGCTCGTTTCACCGACTGCTACTTCATGCGGCTTGATGTTGACCCCCAGGTTGAGGGAAGCAGGGTACCAAAGTTCTCCGCCTGTTTCATAGCGGAAATGGATGGTCGCGTCTCCCGTGACGACCTCCCAGCCGGGGCTTTCGACAGTGAGTGTGTGTTTGATGCGTTCAGGGAGTCAGTGGAAACGACGAGCTCAATCCTCGATCTCGGTCTTCCGCTCGGCTTGAGAGTGCTACTCACGGTGTTGAAGAAGCTCTATGTTCAGCGCGGCAAGGGCAGAAAGGAGAATGCCCTTTTCAGAGGTCTGGACCAGAGAAGCCGGCAGCTAGTTCCCGATGCCTTGAGGCTCCTTCAGTCTCACGGTCTGGCGACCCAGTACAGAAGAGGCGGCCTACACATCTGGCTCCCTGACCGCAGCCAGATGGCAAGAACCGGTCGGCTTCTGGTGTCCCCAAGCACGTGCGGCGACCCTGTGATCAAGGAAGCGTCCGCCCTGTAATCATCTAGTGGTAGGGCGATAGGCTGCCGGTGTCAGGTCGTCATTCTACCTTTGTCTCGGTCGGGCGGTTTGTGGGGGAAGACGATTCCGCGTGAAGGTGTGCATGACCTGCCGCTGCGAACGAGGGAGCGGCGAGCCGGGAGCGAGAAGCCGCAAGCCACAAGCTACAAGCCGCAAGCTCCTGACCCCGAACACCGATCACCGAACACCTTCTTGCGTTTCCCATCCGCGTCATCCGCGTAATCCGCGGTCGCCTTTCCTCCTGTCCCCGCTTCCCGGCTTCGCCGTCCGTGCTGATCCGTGCGATCCGGGGTCGGGTCGCGGCGGTTTCGACGACGACGACGAGGACGA
>Ga0307380_10001103_pt1 | contig 40590 bp, 47 predicted proteins | sample UN3MG_FD_202239 | JGI IMG/M metagenome (GOLD analysis project Ga0307380, IMG submission 202239) | Soil microbial communities from Risofladan, Vaasa, Finland - UN-3 | ecosystem: Environmental > Terrestrial > Soil > Coastal area > Acid sulfate soil | place: Finland: Risofladan, Vaasa | collected...
TAGATGCGGATGGGTTAAATGAGGTAGACTTAGGAACTGGAAACGCTTATACTCCTGAAGATGCATTACGATTGTATTTTCAAACTGGTAGTGTTGTGGGTAGGAGTTATACTCAAGATGGTGAGTTTAATAACGCTAGAATCCCTATTCAACAACTTACAGCTAATAGCGGTGCAAGTAAAATGCAAATGTTAATTGCTAATTATAATCATTATTTAGATATGATTAGATCAGTAACAGGATTAAACGAAGCTAGAGATGGCTCAACGCCTGATCCTAATTCTTTGGTTGGTGTTCAAAAATTAGCAGCTTTAAATTCTAACACAGCTACAAGACATATTTTACAGGGTAGTTTATATATTACTAGAACAATAGCAGAGTGTTTGTCAATAAGAACGGCTGATATATTAGAGTATGCTGATTTTAGAGATGAGTTTGCTATGCAAATAGGGAAATATAATTTAAAATTATTAGAAGACATTAAAAATCTTTATCTATATGACTTTGGTATTTTTATAGAAATGGCCCCAGATGAAGAGCAGAAGGCTATGCTTGAGCAGAATATTCAAATGGCATTATCTCAAAAAGATATTAACTTAGAGGATGCTATTGATATTAGAGAGATTAACAATCTTAAAATGGCTAATCAATTTCTTAAATTAAAACGTAAGAAAAAACAAGAAGCTGAACAACAACAAAGGCAGCAAGAGCAACAAATGCAAGCGCAGATGCAAATGCAAGCACAGCAAGCAAAATCACAAGGTGAAATGCAAAAGATTCAAATGGAGTCTCAAGCTAAAATTCAATACAGACAAGCGGACGTGGCTTTTGAAATTGAAAAACTTAAAAATGAAGCTGAACTTAAAAAACAATTGATGCAAATAGAATTTAATTTCCAGATGCAGCTTAAAGGTTTAGAGCAATCAAATTTAAGTCAAAGAGAGCAGGATCGAGAAAAAGCAAAAGACCAAAGAGTAAGCCAGCAATCGACAGAACAATCAAAATTAATAGAACAGAGAAAAAACAACTTACCTCCTATTAGCTTTGAGTCAAACGAAGATAGTCTAGATGGCTTTGATTTAGCAGAGTTTGATCCGAGATAGGCTAAAAAAATGATGTAAATATTGTTTAACTTTATTAAAAATTTAATTAAATGGAAATAAAAGTAAAAGACCTAGGATTGGTCGAAGAAAAATCCCGTGCTGAAGTTGAAGAACAACTTTTAAAAAAGCATGAAGAAAAGTTTGAAGACACTCCAAGGCAAGAATTTTTTGCTGAAAAAGTTAATACAAGCGAACCTGTTCAGGAAGAAAATACTGAACCTGTAGAAAATAAAACTCCGTCATTAGAGTTAAATGATGACAACGTTCTTTCTTATATTAAAAATAGATATAACAAAGACATTAATTCGGTTGATGAATTGTTTGCGGAAAAAGAGGCAAACGAAGAGTTACCAGAAGATGTGTCTGCGTATTTAAAGTACAAAAAAGAAACCGGTAGGAACATACAGGATTTTTACAATTTGCAAAAAGACTATGATTCTATGGATGATGATTCTGTACTTGCTAGCTATTACTCTACAACTGAAGAAGGTTTAGATGCAATAGATATTCAAGATATTATTGAGGATAAGTTTGACTTCGATGAAGATGTTGACGATCCAAAAGATATTAAGAAAATTAAGTTAGCGAAAAAACGAGAACTTGCGAAAGCTAAAAAGTTTTTGAATGAACAAAAAGATAAATATAAAATTCCTCTTGAGTCAAGTGGGGGTGGATTGTCTGCTGATCAACAAGAAAATTTAAATGCTTATAAAAGTTATATTGATAAATCTAAAACTACGCAAGAGCAAACTAAAGAAAGGTATAATTATTTCTTAGATAAAACCAATGAGGTTTTTAACAATGATTTCAAAGGTTTTGATTTCAATATTGGTGAAAATAATTTTACTTATAAGCCAGGTACGGCTGATGAGCTTAAAAACGTTCAAAAAGACGTTGCTAATTTTATCAACAAGTATATGGATGACAAAGGATTAATATCGGATGCAAAAGGGTATCACAAAGCCTTATCTGTTGCTATGAATCCTGATAAATTTGCTCAGTATTTTTACGAACAAGGTGTTTCAAATGCCGTAGATAATGTTTCTAGAAAATCTAAAAATATTAATATGGATATAAGACAGGCTCCGCAATCCGTTTCTAAAAACGGAATGAAAATAAGGCCAGTTGGAAATACAGATAGTGGAAGAGGACTCAGAATTAGAAGTATTAAAAAAAGTTAAACTAAAAAAATTAAAAAACAATGGCAGTAAATTTAACCCCAGGTTTTGACTTACAACCAAGTGCACAACAAGTGCCTGTAAGTACAAACTACATTACTAACTTTAATTTCTTGAATCAGTATCTACCAGATACTTATGAAAAAGAATTTGAAAGGTATGGTAATAGAACAATTGCATCTTTCCTTAGAATGGTAGGTGCTGAAATGCCTTCAAACTCTGACCTTATAAAATGGGCAGAACAAGGTAGATTACATGTGAAATACACAGGATGTACTTCAGGAGCAGCAGCAGCAGCTGTAGAGGGCACTTGGACTATTCCCAACGCTAACTTTAATCCAGCGCTAGGAACACAAAACACATCAGCTTTAAGAGTTGGACAAACAGTTATGATTAGCGATAACACTCCAGGATCTTCTTTATCTAACAAAGGTATTGTAAAAACAGCATCTACGGCGGGTGGAGCTCAAACAGTAGTTATAGCTTACTATGAAGCAGCTGGACAAGCTGTTGCGATAGGTATATCGTGTGATATATTTATATATGGATCAGAATTCAATAAAGGAACAAACGGAATGGTTGGTTCTAACGAATCTGATGACTTAATTTTCCAAAACAAACCAATTATAATCAAAGACAAATATTCTGTTTCTGGTTCTGACATGGCTCAGATTGGATGGATTGAAGTAACAGGTGAAGACGGCGTAAGCGGATACCTTTGGTATTTAAAGTCTGAGCATGACACAAGATTAAGATTTGAAGACTATTTAGAAGCAGCAATGCTAGAAGCAGTACCAGCAGCAGTTGGATCTGGAGCAGCAGCCCTTTTACAAGGAGTAGCTCCTGGAGCAACTTTAGCAAACCTTAACGGTTCTGATGGTGTATTCTTTGTAGTAGGAAACAGAGGAAACGTTTGGGGCGGTGGTAACCCACAAGTTCTTAGTCAGTTTGATAGCATTATCCAAAGATTAGATAAGCAAGGATCAATTGAAGAAAATGTAATTTTCGTAAACAGAGAATTCTCTTTTGATATTGACGATATGCTTGCTGCTCAAAACTCTTACGGAGCGGGTGGTACATCTTATGGTCTTTTTGACAATGATAAAGACATGGCTTTAAATCTTGGATTTACAGGATTTAGAAGAGGTTATGACTTTTACAAGTCTGACTGGAAATACCTTAACGATCCTACAATGAGAGGTGACGTTGTTGGTGGAGCAATCAATGGTCTATTAGTACCAGCTGGTTCAACTACTGTATACGATCAAATCTTAGGTAAGAATGCTAAGAGACCTTTCTTACATGTTAGATATAGAGCTTCAGAAACTGAAGACAGAAGATACAAAACTTGGATTACTGGTTCTGCCGGTGGAGCAAGAACTTCTGACTTGGATGCAATGGAAGTAAACTTCCTATCTGAAAGAGCTGTATGTACTTTAGGTGCAAACAACTTCTTCTTATTCCAAGACTAAATTGTTACATAAATTTTACCCTCGTTTTAAAGACGAGGGTAATATTTATTATTATTAAATTAAATTAAATTATATTATTATGAAAAAAAACACTACCCTAGTAACTAAAGCATATAAATTAATGAGAGAAGAAAGACCTCTCGCTTATATGTTATCCTCAAGACATTCAATTAGATCTCCTTTATTATACTTTGACGAAGAGCAAGGTGTTAATAGACCTTTAAGATATGCAAGAAACCAGAAAACTCCATTTGAAGACGAGCAGGATGGGAATGCTATATTAGAGCCTATTGTATTTGAAGACGGAATGTTGGTGGTTCAAAGAGAAAATCAAGTGCTTCAAAAGTTTTTACATTATCACCCAGGAAATGGAATGGTATTTGTTGAAATTGATAAAGCTAAAGATGCTAGTAAAGAATTAGAGTCTGTTGAAAAAGTATTAGACGCACAAATATTAGCTAAAAATTTATCTACAGAAAAATTAATATCTATTAGTAGAATTTTAATGGGAACTTACGCTAACAACATGACTATTCCTGAATTAAAAAGAGATATTTTAGTATATGCTAAAAACAATCCAGATGAGTTAATTGAAATTATTAATGACCCTTTGTTAGAAATACAAAATGATATTAGAGAGTTTTTAGATAAAGGTTTTATAGCGTTTAGAAACAGTCAAAGAGATGTTTATTATAGCTTACCTAACAATAAAAAGAAAATGCTATCCGTACCTTTTGGCGAAGATCCATATAGCGCAATTACTTCTTTTATGCAAAGCAATGAAGGTTTAGAAGGATACAAGTTCTTGCAGAATCGCTTAAAAAAAGATTAATTGCTTATAAGGAAAATTTTTCTTAGATTTACAACGTTAACCACTCAAATGTTTAACGTCATCAGTTTTTTACGAAACTGTAAATCTAAGGCTACTTGCTTTCTTCGGATGGTAAACAGAAATCCACCTCTAAAAAAGGTGGTTTTTTTTTGTTATCTTTGTGCTTTATTAACCCATTAACATTATTACTTATGGAAAAGTTTATCAAATTATTTAAGTCTGGTGCCGGACAAAACAAAGGCAACATTTTAGTTCCTATAAATGGAATTAGAGAAATTAAGCAAGAAAGTGACACCGTAGTCAATATTTTTTACGATGTAATTTCTAGTGCACAAGCAGGGTATGCTATTGCAAACGATGGTTCAGCTACAGTTACTGCTGCAACTAATGTTGCGCAAACGATTAAAATTACTCACGGAGCAATTGTTGCTAATTCATCTTCATTCAAAGATTTCTTGAATGATTCTATTGAAATAGCTTTCCAATTATCTTGGCAACAACCAGTTTATGCGCCTTCAGGTAGTGGTTATCCACCGTCTCTTGCTGACGCAATGGTTCCTGTAACTATTACTGCAATAGAAATGGGAGTTAAAGCTGCTGTGCTACAAACATAAGATTTATTTTCTTATTAATTAAACAAGGGGTTACAAAAAAAGTAACCTCTTTTTTTTTGACTATATTTGTAAAAAGAATTTAACATGATTAACTCGGTTAGAAATACTGTTTTAGCTATAGCTAATAAAAATAATTACGGATATATTTCTCCTCAAGATTTTAATCTTTATGCGCAACAAGCTCAAATGGATTTGTTTGAAGATTATTTTTATCAATACAATGCGTGGACTAATAAAGAAAACCAAAGACTTTCAGGAACAGGATATGCCGATATAGTAAAAGGATTGGTTGAGGTAATTGATAATTTTTCAGTTACAAGAAGTTTAGCGCAACAAGGAGCTAACTTATTTAATTTACCTAGTGATTATTATCTAGTTAATAAGATTAATTATTATCCAACACAAATAACATCTGGAACAACTACAGCCGCGGCATTAAACACATTAACAGATGCGAACGCCACATTTGTAACCAGTGGTATTAAGGTTGGACAACAAGTAGCTAACACTACAGCTACATCAAGCTACTCAGGTTTTAGTGGTTTTGTTATAAGTGTAGATAGTGAAACACAATTAACATTATCATACTCACCTTTTGGCGTTGCTGCAACTATAGGTAACACGTATGGAATATTTAATACCACAGGTATTGTTGAGGTTGAAAGAGTAAATCAAAACAAAATATTTTATCTAAATAATTCACCGCTTACAGCGCCTTCTACTGGCTTTCCAGCTTATGTATTGGGTGGAGCAAGTTCATCAGTTATTGGTGACGCTAATACAGGTAAATTAGGAAATACCATTACGGTTTATCCTTCTACCATAACAAATAACGGAAGTGTAACTGCTGAATATATTAGATACCCATTATCACCAAAATGGACATATCAAACTTTAAATTCTGGAGAACCTTTGTTTGATATTAATCAAGCAGATTATCAAGACTTTGAATTGCCTTTATCAGATGAACCAGGCATTGTATCTAAAATTTGTCAGTATGTAGGTATTGAAATTAGAGAAGGAGATGTTTATAATTTTGGAAATCAAGAAGAAGTAAAAAATAACCAAATACAAACGTAAGATATGGCTTATATAAATGATTATGCATATTACGCAAATTCAGGTGCAATACCTGAAGACAAGAACTGGGGATCATACCAATACGTTTCATTAAATGATGTTGTCAATAATTTCATGTTGATGTATCAAGGAAATCACGAGTTAATTAATAACCTTAATAGATACCAAGTTTTATTTCATGCTAAAAGAGGGATTCAAGAATTGAATTACGATGCAATGAAAGAAGTTAAAGTTTTACAATTAGATTTAGATGACAATTTAAGATTTATATTACCATCTGATTATGTAAACTGGGTAAGAATATCACAATTTTTAAATGGTGTATTATATCCATTAACTGAGAATATACAAACAGGTTGGGCTACAACTTATCTTCAAGACAATAATTCTAAAATTTTATACGATCAAGATGGAAATGTTTTAAAACCACAGTTTTCTCAAGTAGATACTTCGTTTACTAGTGGCGCTAAAACTATTTATTTAAACGAAAGCAGTGCCTACAATACCCAATCAGGGTGGAATGTAGATGGACGTTGGTATTTTGATTTTGCGGTGGGCGCAAGATTTGGATTAAACACCGAAACAGCAAATGCAAATCCTACGTTTAGTATAGACAAACAAAGAGGAGTTATAAATTTTAGCTCTATAGGTGGAGGCGCATCAGTTGTCGTGGAATATATATCAGACGGAATGGAGCAAGGGGAAGACGGAAGTATAAGTGTTAATAAATTATTTGAAGAATATTTATATGCGTATGTCAGGTATTCTCTTTTAAATGGTAGATTAGGTGTACAAGAATATGTTGTAAACAGAGCAAGAAAAGACAAATCATCATTGTTAAGAAATGCGAAAATTAGATTAAGTAATATTCACCCTGGTCGTCTTTTAATGAATATGAGAGGACAGGATAAATGGTTAAAGTAAGATGCCAATAGTAAATACAAATTTTATTGCAGGTAGAATGAATAAAAGCGTGGATGAACGATTAGTTCCTCCAGGTGAATATATAAATGCAATTAATGTTAGATTAGGGTCAACAGAAACTACTGAGGTAGGAGCTGTAGAAAACTCTAAAGGAAACACGCAGCTTACTACATTATCTTTTGGCGGCCAAAATTTGTCTGACAATGCTATTTGTATTGGAGCTTATGAAGATGGGGTTAAAGAAACTATTTATTGGTTTATCCATGATTCTAATAATCCAGTTATAGGTGGTAGGTTAGATTTAATAGTTTCATTTAATATTCAATCTCAAGCTATAACATATCATGTTACTAGTAGACAGGTTTTAAATTTTGATCCTAAATTTTTAATTACAGGTGTAAATAAGATAGAAGATTTATTATTTTGGACAGATGACAAAAATCCTCCTAGAAAAATAAATGTAACACAAAATTATCCTGATCCCGTTGGAATGAATGAGGGGATAAAGGAGACAGATATAAGTGTTATTTTAAAACCACCAGGCTTTGGTGCTATAGATACATTATCAGCACCAGCGGTAACATTACTTGATGTTCCAGGTCAAGAAAATTATATAAATACTAGATTTATAACTTTCGCCTATAGATATAGGTATATTAACAATGAATATAGTGCTACATCATTATTTTCTGTTGCAGCATTTCAACCTGGGCCTTTTGAATTTGATATAAACAACTTCAATAATGCTTCAATGACTAACACTTACAATTCAGCTGAAGTTCAATTTGAAACAGGCTCTAGTAAAGTGATTGAAGTAGATTTATTATTTAAACCTAGTAATAGTAATTCTATTTATGTAATAGAAAGATTTGTAAAAAAAGATTATGGATGGGGAGACAACACAAAACAAACTTATACGTTTACAAATAGTAAAATATATACAGTTATTGGGTCAGATGAGTTGTTAAGACTATATGATAACGTTCCTAAAATAGCTAAAGCTCAAACAATACAGGGCAATAGGCTTATTTACGGAAACTATACTGATGGGTATGACATAATAAATAGTTCTGGTCAAGATATAGCTATTAATTTCACAACATCTTTAATAACTAAGGATTTATTATTTGAAGATTTAGCAGAGCCTGCTTTGTCTACAGGAGAAGTTTACACAATAAATCCAAATACTACTACAACTATTCAAAACTCTAAAATTAGTTTTGATTTAACAGAGCAAGCTGGAAAATTATTGTCTGGAACCTCTATATCGTTTACGCTTTCTATTGAACATTCTCAATTAAATGGAGATACAGCAGGAGTGTGTTATGATTCAGCGTTTAACAATATTCCGTTTGAATTAAGAATAATATTTCCTATAAACCAAACTTATACTTCTGTATATGAAATGGTAAACTCAGCTGCTTTTGCGGAGCGTGTTGGAACTGTATTAAATACAAATTTTCAACCATTAGCTACTTCAGCTGACGGAACTTCATTAACAGATTTATTTAACACTGTGACTATAGTTCCTATTAACTGTGTGTTTACAAAAGCTAATAGTAGTATTGATTCTCAAACTCAACAAGGGTTTAGAATAGGATCATCTCCAGGATCAAATATTTTTTCTTTACAAATTTTAGCAATGAAATATGTAGACAATCCACAGACAACGGATGTTTATGAATATTTCCGATTTTCTGGAGGTCAAGGCACCTTTACCTCTAGTCAAGATACATCTTCACTACACAGTAATAGAGATTATGAAACGGGTATTGTCTACATGGATGAATACGGAAGAGCTTCTACTGTATTGGTATCTGAATTTAATACAACTTTTGTTCCTCCATCGGCATCTGTAGATCAAAACAAGATTAAAGTTAATATAGAGAATTATCCTCCAGCATGGGCTACAAGATATAAATTTGTTTTAAAACCTAGTGAAGGTGGATATGAGACTATATATTCTAATTTTTATTATCAAAGCTCTAGCACTAGAGTTATATATTTTAAACTAGAGGGAGATAATCAAAATAAAGTACAAAAAGGAGATATATTAATAATCAAAAGAGATGCTAACGGGCCTATAAATAGAGAGGTTACATGTCAAGTTTTAGATGTTTCAGCGGAATCTTCAAATTTTTTAGAAGACGAAGGGGAGGCACCATTTGAGTCAAACCAATTAGCTGGATTATATATGCAAATTAGAGCTCAAAACTTTAGCATTAATTTAGACGAATATGCCGTGATTGATGAAGGTGAAATTAAAGAGCAAGGGAGCGACAGAACATATTGTAATCCTTTTTTACAATATCCTGCCTTTACTACAGACCCAGATACAGCTGCAACCACTAATTATACAATTCCAGCACAATCTAGTATACAAATGAAATGGAGGATAGGAAGGTTTGACAGTGGGTGTGATGGTATTGAATATAAATGGAATCAAGATTATGTAGCTTCTAAAAATTATGATGATTTACACGCTTGGTTTGTTGGTGACTTCATAAATCCAGCTGTAGGACAAGTGATTGACGATGGTGGTGGAAACTTTCAAAATCCTGTATTTATCAGCACTATAGCTGCAAGTGGAGCGGCAGTTCAATGTCCAGATCCATGGACTCCAAGCTTTCAGTTTTGGCAAGCAACTCCGGGAGATACAGCATCTCCATTATATCTAGCCTGTAGAAGTGGAGTTATTGCGTGTTCAGCAGGAACGTGGTTTATAGAAGCCGAGATTGTTGTAGCAAGAGCTAATAACTTAGTTGTATGGGAAACAGAGCCAGCTGATGCTGATCCTAATTTATTCTATGATTCTTCTGAATCTTATGATATTATAGGCGGTTTTCATAGAGGCGGCAATGGTGACGGGGATCAGGCTCAAACTGCATCTCAAGACGCTATAGTGACGTTGCCATTTTTTAATTGTTATACTTTTGGAAATGGCGTTGAAAGTTATAAAATATTAGACGCATTAGATGGTCAAGCTGTAAATTTAGGTGAGCGAGTGCTAGCTGTGTCTAAAGAAGATTATAAAGAAGCTGACAGATTTGCTGAACTTACATACAGTGGAATATACAGCAGTAATTCAAACTTAAATAATTTAAATGAATTTAATTTAGGTTTAGTTAATTATAAAGACTTAGAAACAAGCTTTGGCCCTATAATGAAATTACATTCAAGAGAAACTGATATTCTTGTCTTACAAGAAGACAAGATTAGCTATGTATTGACAGGTAAAAACCTTATAAGCGATTCAACGGGTGGAGGAATTATTGCTTCCGTACCTCAGGTGTTAGGAACTCAAATAGCTAGAATAGAAGAATATGGTATAAGCTATAACCCAGAAAGTTTTAGTTCGTATGGGTATGACATGTATTTTACAGACGCTAAAAGATCAGCCGTTATTAAACTAAAAGGCACGTCCCCTAACAATGATGCTTTAGAAGTTATATCTAACAAAGGTATGAGATCTTATTTTAGAGATCAATTTGCCGGTCAATTAAATACACAAAAATTAGGGTCTTATGATCCATACATGGATGAATATGTGTTAAGCACAAATACAACAAGCGTTCCATTGCCGCCGGTAATTATGCCTTGTGGCACACAAAAGTCTTTAGTAAATTCAATAAGTCAACACGACTATACTATTGAGTTAGGAAGTGTGATAGGAAATGTAGTAATTAATTATACTATTAATAGCGGAACAATGAGTGTTGCAGTTTCTTGGGATGGAATTCAAGTGGCTTCAGTTACAAATGCAACCACTAGTGGTACATTAAATTTTGATAAAACTAAAAATTCTCCTACTACAGCCATTATAAGTATTACACCAAACCCAACTGTAAGCTATGATTTAACTGTAGATTGTCCTACACAGAAAGCGCTTACTATAATACAAATAGGATTAAATTCAAATGAAGATGATGGTAAGTTTATTCATAATGAATTTAGATGGAACGACGCTTTGGTTACGAGTCCACTAGCATCAAACATGATGACTTTTGGAGTTGACTCACAAGTGGCTTCTCAATATATTGTTCAAACAGGCATTAGGTCTACAGGGGTATTCCCGTATACAGGAACTGATGTTACTTTAAGATCTAATAAAATTAATTTTGATGATTACAATTGGATAGTAAATAATGATAATTTTGCTTGGTTGTCATCAAACATATTATATACTAATACTAGTACTAATATTGCCGCTTTAATAGCAGCTGCTACTATAATCCCGCATAATGATGTAAACAATCCTTCAAGTGGTTTATACCAAACTACAATATCTTCTATTACGTTGCCGGATGCAAATCAATATTTGTATTTAATATACGATTATAGAACAACTAATTCAGCTTCGATTTGTTATGATGCAACAAGTGAATTGTCAGCTTGTTGTGGTTGTGGATCTTTTTGTACGCCTTATGCCTCTAGTACGGTTCAATCTTCTATTAGTATAGCTTGTGTACAACCAGCTAATCAAACATATAACCATGATGGTTTAAATAATTTGCCAACTGTTGGAGACACAGTATATTCGTCTTCGACATGTGATGATAGTGAAACCAGTACAAAGCTTACAGCAGGTTTCTATGAAATAGGGGCTGCTAATGAATGGATTAGAGTAAACGGAAGTGGTGTTGTAATAAGTTCAGGTAGTTGTGCAATAAAAGCATTTAGCTCAAGTATTAATGATCCTCAAATTGCTTCTATTTGTACGCAAGCAATAACAAAAACATATTATCACTCAGGTGCAGCTACGGCTCCAGTACAAGGAGATTTCTGTTTTTCAGATCAAGGACAGACTATATTGTCTGATGGTTATTATAGAATATCATCTACTGAGTTTTTAAATATAAATCAAGGAACAGGACAAGTATATGCTGTAGTTACATGTCCTACAGTTACTTACTATCCTTTTGACACAAAGCAACAACCAAATCCACCAACAGCATGTTATTATACAGGTGCATTAGACGATGTTTATTATACAACTACTCCAACAGGGGTTAGTGACGGAGCTGGAACTGTAATATACAGTGATAATGCAGGAACAATTGCAACATCTATTTTATTATTATATAGTGTAGGGTCTGGAGGAACGCCTAATGTATGGTTTGCAACAGATGGTTCGGGAGAAATAGATGGAAATGGATTACAAAATTGTTAAATAAATTATGGCAACAAGATCAACATATTATTTTGATGGATTAAGCTTTGCAACTGCAATAGCTTTATTTACTGATCAGGCTTTAACTATTAAAGCTGCTGATGGGTACTATTCATTAGGAACTATTTCTAGAAGACAAGTAAACGGCTTGCTACAGGCAGGCGTTAATTGTGCTAATTGTAGTGACCCACTTGTTTTATGTTATGATGCTACTTCTGTAGATGATTTATGTTGTACTGGATGTACTCCTGGAGCTAATTTAACTGCGTTTAATTCATCAATAATTGGTAATTTTCTTGGCGTATGTGACATTGATCCAACAGAGGTTTATTATCATAATGGCTTAGGAACTTATCCCGCTGCGAATGATTTTGTTTTTACAGACTCAATAGGAACGACACCTTTATCTAATGGATGGTATCACTATATTTCGCCATCAAATAAATACAGAATCACTAATGATACCGGTTATGTTGCCGATGCAATATCTTGTGAATCTAATTTAACTGCATTTTCATCATCTGTGTTTTATACAACTTCTGTAGGAGCATGTAGTGGAGTTGAAAACCAAACGTATTATCATAATGGTTCAGGTAATGATCCTGTCACTTCAGATGTTTGTTATTTGTCTGATGGGGGATCTTTTTTAGTAGATGGATATTATAAAATATCATCAACTCAATATATACGAATAACAGGTGGAGCAGGGGTAGTTAATAATGTAGGAACATTCTCATTAGGAACATCTTTTAGTGCTAGCACAACTCAAACAAGTGGGGCTTTTGCTTGTGCAACTTTAATAGGTCAAACGTATTACCATAACGGCGGATCATCATTACCGGTTGCCGCAAACACATGTTATACCAATCAATGTAAAACAATAATATTAAGTAATGGCTTTTATAAAATATCATCAAATCAATATCTAGAAATAACGGGTGGAGCAGGAATTGTATCAGCAGTAACAACATGTCCAACTGTATTAAACGACTATGATTCTTCACAAACAGCGACAACATCACCAAATGCATGTTTTGCTTCTTTAGGAACAACATATTATCATGATGGTGCAGCAGGTGCAAATCCGGCGGTAAACGATACTTGTTATTTAGATAGCGCAGGGGTGGATACTCTTCCTATAGGGTGGTATAGGGCTAATAATATAGGAGGTGATATAAAATACAATGTAAATGATGACGGTGTAGTGCAATCCGTTATATTGTGTGTTTAAAAATATATAAAAAAAATGTTGTAAATTTACAACTCAATACATATAAAAACTAATATAAATGGCTACACAAGGAACATATTTTTTAAACGGTACCGTATGGGCATCTGGCGTTGCTGGATCTGCAACTATAATATATACTGATGCAGGCTTAACAACTCCCGCAGCTAACGGATGGTATAAAAGTGGAATTGTTTACAGACAAGCAACTGGAAGTACTGGGGCATTAGGTGCTTCAGCATCTTGTACTAGTTGTGGAACAGCATTTACATTAGGATATGGATCTACAGCTTTTGTAGCTTGTTGTTCTGGAACAACTGCTACTTTTTATTTAGACACTACTAGCTTTACAACTGCAACTAGTGTATGGACTACTCCATTAATGGCTACTAAAGCAGCTAATCAATTTTATTCTTTTAGTTCTCAGAGTAGAAATAAAGTTTCGGATTCTAACTTTGCAGCTGCAACCGCATGTGTTACATGTTACCCAGCAATTGGATTATCATTCTCATCTGCCGATGCTGCAACAGCTTGTTGTGCGGGTACAGCAGGGACTTATTACATGAACCAGACAACTTTTGCTGCTTCAACAATATTATATACGGACGGATCTGGATCGACAACAGCGAGCAATGGATTTTATTCTTATGACGCAGGGTCAGGAGGTACAGTAGTTAATAGACCAGTTACAGGCGGATCTGGAGTTTTAGGAACTCAAGCGAATTGTGCAGCATGTGCAACTAGTATTTCTTTATGTTTCGGAAGTTCAACTGATGATGTATGTTGTACTGGATGTGCGACTTTAGGTACAGTAGTAGGATCAGGGATTAGTAACTTTAATGGTGTATGTTCAGCAACACCAGTAAGTACAACTTACTACTTTAACAACACTGGAACTTATCCAGTTGCAGGAGACTCGGTATTTACGAATTCTGGCGGAACAGTTGCATTAGGAGCGGGATATTACAAAATTAATACAGCCGCAACTAGCGAAAGCTGGATGAAAATTACGGGAACCAATGGATATATTGCGGAGGTACAAGATTGTTAACGGAATTAAAATAAAATAATGCCAACGCAAGCAACGTACTGGATAGACACCTCGTCGTTTGCTACTACTAGTAACATATACACAGACTCCGGTCTTACTATAGTAGCGAGCAATGGATGGTATAAAAGCGGTGCTTCTTTTAGACAGCTCTCAGGAGGAAATTTAGGTTCTACTGTTTATACGTGTGAATGTACTACTTTTTCATCATCAACACTTCAGTCAACTTCGTCAGCAGCATGTACTGTTACTCAAAGTCAAACGTATTACCATACGGGAAGTGGGTCAACACCAATAGCTACTAATGTATGTTATTCTGATCCAGGACAAACTGTTTTAGGAAATGGGTATTATAAAATATCATCAACTCAATATATACAAATAACAGGTGGATCTGGAGTTGTAGCTGCTGTAGGAACATTCTCGCTAGGAACATCTTTTAGTGCTAGCACAACTCAAACAAATGCAACTAATGCATGTGCGGCGTCAATTAATCAAACATTCTATCATAATGGAGGAGCTAGTTTACCGGTTGCTGCAAACACATGTTATACTGATCAGTGTAAAACAGTATTTTTAGGAAATGGATATTATAAAATTGGAACTGTTGGTGATAATAAATATATGCAAATAACAGGTGGAGCAGGAGTGGTATCAGCAGTAACAACATGTCCAAGTTTGCTTGAAGACTATGATTCTTCACAAACAGCGACAACATCACCAAATGCATGTTTCGATTCATTAGGAACAACATATTATCATGATGGTACAGCAGGTGCAAATCCAACGCTTAATGATACTTGTTACACAACAAGCGCAGGAACTACAACTCTTCCAAGTGGATGGTATAGAGCTAGCAATGTGGGTGGTGATATAAAATACAATGTAGATTCAAGTGGGGTTGTTCAATCAACACAATTATGTTAAATAAATAATAATGGCACTAGCTTTATGTTATGACGAAACTTCTGCTTACGATGTTTGTTGCCCTGGATGTACAGATTTAGGAGATTTACAGACATTATCGTACAGCGACGGCAGTAAAGGCTGGCCTTCATTCTATACGTTCTATCCAGATTACATGATAGGAATGAATAGTTATTTTTATTCATTTAAAGGAGGAAATTTATTCCGTCACAATACAAATTCTTTAAGAAACAATTATTATGGTATTCAAGGATCATCAAGCATTACAAGTGTATTTAATCCTAGACCAACATTAGATATAAAATTATTTAAAACATTGTCATTAGAGAGTGACGACAGCTGGACTGTAACAGGTCTTAGCACAGATTTAAATAGTGGTTCAATGGCTAGCGCTTATTTTGAAAAGAAAGAAGGAGAATGGTTTACTTTTATTAGAAGCAATGCCTCTACAGTAAACTGGAACTTCAGATCCGCTAATGGATTAGGTTCAGCGTCTAATGTAACTGGGGCTGCAAATGCAACAGTTATAATATTTACAGAACCCGTAGGAAGTATACTAAGTATAGGTGATGCCATCTATGCTAAGACAGATCCTGAATTAGTAGGGTCAATTACGTCAATGACGGCTAATACAATAACCGTAGATGCATCAGCTACAAATGCATATATCCCTGTACAGGGAGACTTTATAATGTCGTATAAAAACAGTGTTGCTGAATCTCATGGAGTATTAGGTTATTACATGGAATTTACTTTAACAAACAGCAATACAAGCCCTGTCGAACTCTTTTCAGTGGGCAGTGATATAATGAAAAGTTATCCTTAGAATTTAGTATCTTTGTTTATATTTATGCAATTACAAGAAACTAATATTGCTAATGAAGTTTTAGGAGTCATACCTATGATAAGGGGTATGATGTGGGAAAAAATAAAAGAGTTTCAAAATAAATTAAATGAAATTGAAGGAGCTTTAAATCACACGGCTGGTAACCCGCAAAGTGATGAGATGAAAAAAGCTTGTCCTTTAAAACAAAACATAGAAGGAGGTTTATATACTAGAGAAATTTTTGTAACTAAAGGAAGTATAATTGTTAGTATGATTCATAAACAAGATCATCCTTCATTTTTATTAAAAGGAAAGGTATCTTATGTTACTGACGAAGGTGAAATTAAAACAATTAGTGCACCTAAAACAGTATTTACTAAAACAGGAACTCAAAGAGTTTTTTATGTACATGAAGATACTCAATGGTGTTGTGTAAATAAAACAGAAGCAAAAACTTTTGAAGAAGCTGAAGCTGATGTTTATACAAACGACTATAATGAGTTACCAAAAGAATTAATACATAAAAACAAATTATTATGGCAGCAGTAGCAAGTATAGTTTTGGGTAGTGTAGCAGCAGCAACAGGATTAGCTAGTTTCGGCATGGGACTAAGTAATGCTAGTAAAGCTAGAGAGGCTCAAGCAAAAGCAGAAAAAGAATCAAAGTTGTTAATGGCAGAAGCTGAAAAAAAAGCAGAAAAAAACTTTTACGAAGGCTTAAATGTTCCATTAGATGCATTTAACGCACAATTTGAGCAACAATTACAACAACAACAACAAGGATTACAAGCTTTACAGGAAGGTGACGCTAGAGCTGTAGCTTCTGGAGTTGGTAGAGTTGGCGCTTTAGCTGGCCAACAAGGTGAACAAACAAGGATTGCAATGGGCGAGGCATTATATGCAAATAATAAAATGAAAGCTGATGCAAAACAAGCTGTCAATCAACAATTGATAGGAATGAATGTGGGACAAGCAGCAGATCAAAACATAATGAGAAGAGATGCGATGAGGCAAGAAAATCAAGCTATGGGGCAGGCTATGGGTGGATTAACTTCAGCTCTTTCAGCAGGTAATGATATGGTAAATCTTCATCAGGGAGATGAAAACACTAGAGCATTTGGAAAATTAACTGAAGCTCAAAAAGCTAAATTTGTTGGCGCTAATAGCATACGAATGACTGATGCTGAAATTTTAGAGCAAATTAAAAACATGACTCCAGAACAAAGAAAACAATTAAAACAAGGTGATGGATCGGCATCTGACGAATTTGATTATAGCCAGGTTCAAGTTGGAAACAGCACTTTAGGTTCTGCGGCATCAAGTATATTTTCTCAAGCTAATGCTTTAGATCCTACTATACCTAAACAATTAGTGTTAGATCCCAACTTAATGGGAGTAGGAGGTAACTCTTCTGGTTTTAATTCTGTATATAAATATTAATATTATGGCAGAAAAACAAAGAGGTAATGAGTATTCGGTATATGCTGGAATAGATGATTCACCTCCAATTAATTGGGGAACAATTGCAGGCACTATAAGTGACCAGTTACTAACTGTAAAAAAAGACAGAGAAGCACAAAAACAAGCTATAGAAGAAGCTACTGTAGAACAAATGGCTCAATTAAATAAATTGCCAGATGTAAACGATAGATCTTTATCTAAAATACTTATTGAAGGAAGTGACCGTTCAAAGCAAGAATTACTAATGAGAATGAAATTAGTAAAGTCTGGGGCTATAAAGCCTAAAGACTATACTTTGTTTATGAACGAACAAAAAAACGGATACTCTGAGTTTTCTAACGTAATAAAAAACTGGGACAAGTGGTATGAGAAGAAAATGGAGTCTATTAAAAATGGCACCGCCTCTGCTTTCGACAAAGCCAACGCTCTATCCATAGAGGCTTTTGGTAATTTACAAAACAAAACTATAATGACTAATCCTGCTAACGGACAGTTACAGGTTGTTACTATGTTAAAAGACAAAGACGGTAAGTATACTAAGATGCCAAATGCCAAGACTAACCCTGAAAACTTTGCAGCTCCTGTAACATTAAACTCTAGAATGGCTTTTGATGAAGAAAAAAAGGTTACATCTGAATTAGTTAATAAAGAAGTTGCGTTTATAGGAGAAGAAATAAAAGCAAGGAGTTTAGGAAATGGTATTGTGGAAACGGTAGAAGATTTTACTCAGTCAGCTGCATACCCTGATTGGAAAAAAGCTAGTATAGCAAAGCTTACAAGCAACGATTATGATATTGTACAAATATTAGCAGAAGATCCTAGATATGTTATAGCGTCTTCCCAGGCTGAGTTTGAAGAAAAAAACCCAGGAGTAGATTTAAAGTTTTTTATAGAAATGGATCAATCAGGTAATAATCCTGTTCCTAAATTAAGAGAAGGACAAAAGAAAGTAGCCGAAGGTATGGTAGACACTCTTATTGAATCGCAATTAGGTAGAAAAGAAACAAGAACCCAAGGGTTTAATAATAATGAGAACAACAAGAATAGAACAACTACTTTCAAAAAAGGAGGCGTAATAATTGACAATTTAGATAAAGTGTATTCAGGAAATCAAGCTGAAGTTGATGTAGCTCTAGATTCATTGTACGCATCATCTGGATTTAGATATGATAGTTTTGAGGATATGGGAGATTATTTTGATGTAGTTTACTATGATGGCGAAAATAACAGAAAGACTCAAAGATTGTCTAAAGGCGAAAGTAAAGAAGACTTCTTGAAAGCAGGTTATTCATTTTTTCAAACGGATACAAATGGGGCACAATTTAATGATGCTAGAAATAATGCAAATGTATCTGGATCTGGGCAATCTGACTATGCAATGAACGAGGCGGGTGAGAGAAAGAAATTTAAACAAAATGCCAATGGAGAGTTTATAGGTAGTGATGGTAAACCTACAACAAGACGATCGCAATTTGTAGAAGCTGAAAGATCAAAAGTAGTTAATGAAGATGGAAATACTTTCTGGGATGGTACTTATAAAGAGAAAGGAAAAGAGTATAAAATTAATAAAAAAAGAAAAACTGGATCACAACAAAGACAAGAAGCTAGAGAAGCTATTACTTCTAATTCAACTATAGGACAGGGTAGTAATTCTGTAGAGGTTAGTAGCTTTTATTCAGAGATAGTTAAAAAAATAGGCGATAATTGGGGTATGGGAAGTGGAGGCGGTTCTGAGGGACAAATGGGACAGCTAGAAGGAGGGATTAGAACTGCGATTAATAAAGCTGCTGAAGCTAAAGGAGACACTGCTGCTGCCCAGAATGTAACTGTTAGTACGTCTGGAAAAATTATTACAATAACTGCTCCTGGTAAAGAAATTATAATTAAATCTACTAATGATGGATCGTTAATGTCAAAAATTAATAAAGCTGTAGATGAAGTTTTAGGAATAATATTACCAGCACAAGCAAGTGGATATAGCAATAGTGGTGGTGATAATGGAATGGGTTAAAAAATAAACAATGAACGACGAAATATTACAAAACATTTGGAATCAGCTTACTTCTGATGGAATGACTGATAGTGACTTTGGAATATGGAAGTCCAATTTTGCTGGAAGTGAAGAAATACAAACAAAAGTTCATGCGTATTTATACAAAAACGGTCACACAAATAGTAATATAGAGGCTTGGAGTACTAATGTGGGTTTAAAAAAAAAAGACAATTCCGAACTTACTTCTCCCGAAGGAGTATTGGGATTGAATACAGATGGGGTTCAAATACCTGGTTCTACGGATGGTTCCGAGGTAATTGACGAACAAATAATTGAGGAAACTCCAGCAGGCGTAGAAGACGAAGGTTTTGATGAAACTATTTTAGAAAATCAAAACAAATTATTAAAAAACCAAAATAATTTAGATATATTAAATTCTATAGGGTTTTTTGATTCTAAGAAACCTCAAATGGAAACTTTTGAAGAAGCTAAACTACTTACCTCTAAAGAAGGAGGCCCAGAAAGAAGATACCAAATAAAAGATTTAGAAACGGGGCAATTTTCTTCTAAAAAAGAATCAGAAATTCCTGAGAATATTTTAAATGCTATTAAGTTATATGAAAAAGCAAATCCAGATGTTGTAAAAAAAGAAGAAGTATTATTGACTAAGGAGGATTATAACAACTCAGACACTATAAGTTCTGAAATTTTAGCTGAAAACAATGTAAGCCAAGAGGATTATTTAAAATGGGAGAAAAAAAACACAAGACAAGAAGGGTCTGTATATAAATTTTTTAAAACTCTTTTACCAAGCGACGAAGGTAATCAATATGAATTAGAAAAAAGACAATACGAAAAAATACAATCCTATAACGCCTCTAGATTAAACGCTGTTACAAACAAGTTATCAGTAAATGCAGCTGCACAACAATTAAGTGTTAATCCTGAAGAGATAAGAAGGTTAAAGCAAGAAGCGAAAGTTATTCAAAATGAATTTATGAATGTCTATTCTTCTTTAGAGACAGCTATAGATTCCTTTCCTACATATAAAGATAAAAGTGTTGATGATGATTTAAAAAAAAGAAAAGATCTATATAATGCTGTTAATGCTGGTGGGGTTTCTGAGATTTCAGCTGGGACTATAGAGTTAGTGAAAACAATAGGGACAGCAATAACTTCTTTTTCAACAGATGTTATGGCAGGGCTCCCTGGTTTTTTTGATCAAAGACTGTCAAATATAGGATTTAAAAAGAAAGGTTTTTTAGCAGGACTAAGCAGTGCTATAAAAGATAGTGGAGATCATTTAGAGATGGATTTAGGGGAAACAAAAAGACCGGCTTTTCAATCAGGTAAACCCGTTATGTTTGAAGGAAAAGAATTTATAGTTGATGAAAACGGTACTGTCTATGATAAAAATTCAAACATTAGAATGGATGGAATAATATCAGATGATAAAATAAAAACCATTATTAAAAGGTCTAAAGATGTTCCTAAATCTGAGATTAATTGGACTGGAGGATCTTTAACGACGAATGGCGTTAGTACTTTGGTTAATTTATATGCTTTAATTAGGGCGGGGGGAAAATTTAACAATGCTACTGGTTTAAGTAAGTTTGTTAAGCCTGCTACTGCAGGTAAAATAGGAATGGGAGTTGCTTCATTTACAAGTGGAGTGGTTAATAATGTAGAGGATATACGAAGTCAATTAATGGCTACAGGAATGAGTGAAAATGAAGCTATGGATATAGCCGTAAATGCAGGTCAGGCTATATCAACTTTAGATGCTGTTTTTTCAGGGTTAGCAGGAAGTAATACGCAGTTACTTACAGGTTTTCAAGCTATAAAAGATGAAGTAAAAAACTTAGCCATTAAAGGTGGGAAGAAATTTACTAAAAAACAATTAATAGATAAAGGATATGCGTTAGCTAAAGAAAATGCTAAAGAATTATTTGTGGAAGAATTGCCTGTTTATTTTTCAGAAAAAGCTATTAATAATTTAGTGAATCAAAAAATAGGTAATGAGGTGTTAGATCAAAAAGTAACTTGGGCAGGAGTTATTGAAACGGGTGTTATGACAATAGGAGCAACATCATTTTTAGGAAGCACTAACTTGCTTAGGGGAAACAAAAGAAAAGATTTAGTTAGAACTCTTGCAAAAGATGTACAAGATTTAAAAAAAACATTAGATGTTTTAGTTAAAGAAGGTTCTTTAACTAAGCAAGAGGCTGCAAATGCTTATAACGAAATATATAATATGCAATCTGCTGAGTTAAAAACTAAAGGCACTATTAAAATATCTGAGAATGTGGAGGAAGCTGCTGATTTACTTACGCAAAGACAAAATTTAATGTTTCAAAAAGAAGGTTTAGAAGGGCCTTTGAAAGAAGATATTGATAGTAGAATAGAAGATGTTGATGCGCAAATAAAAAAACTACAACAACGAGATTTAGCCCAGGCTCAAGCTATTGTTGATGGTGAAAAAGACGGCGAAAGAACTGTGGAGGTAACAAAAGAAGAAGCTGCGGATGCTTTAAAGGAAGAAAACCAAGTAAGATTAAAAGCTGGGCTCCCTGCAATTTTAGAGTCTAAAACTAATATAATTAAAAAACAAGACGAACTAATAAAAGATAAACAAGATGCCATTCAAGAGTCAAGCACAGAGAGCGTGGATGTACGCCAACAAGCCAGAGATGGCAAAAAAGTGGTCGAAAGAGACGCCACCGGGGCCGTTACCAACCAAACTACCCAAGAAAACAAAAGTCAAACAGAAAACAAAGAGACGGAAATAGTTGCTAGAGAAAGAATAGAGCAGCCGATTCGAGTTCCTAAAACTAGTATGGATGTAAACTTAAATCCAGACGGAAGCGTTAAAAGTATTGTTAAAAAAGGAACTAAAAAGTCCGCCACTAAAGTGGGAATAAAAAAAGCTGGGAAATTTATATTGACTGATGTTATAGATGTAAATGATGGTAAAAAAGCTGAAATACCTGAGGGAGTTAATTCACCTGAAGAAGTTACTGATATTATAGCAAATAAGTCAGACAACGTAAAAGAGGTGGCTTCAGCAATAGAATCAGAGAAAAAAAGATTTGAGGAAGAAAAAAACGATAGAAATCAGATGACTGATGAAGGAGGGATAAATGAAATAATAGGCATGAAGTTTACTGCTGAAAGCTGGGAACAAAAGACAGGGAATAAGCCTTCAGAAGACGGAGTTAGTTCTAGATGGATAAGTAATAAAGGAAAAAGTATAGAAGACGGATGGGTAGATGAAACCACGGGGTTAACTTTAAAAAAGGTAACCGATTTTATAAAACAATATCCTACAACGGAAGCAATAAAAAACTATCAAAAGGGAGACTCTGAAATATCTAACTCTATTGAAAAATTAAAAGAAAGGTTTAAAAAACTAACAGGACTAGAGGCTACTGATGCTAATATAGGCACAGTTATGTCTATTGACCCTAACAGAGAGCCTATTAATGTTACAAAAGAAAAGGCCAGGACTCAAGCTTCAAAAGATTCTACAGACCCTAATGTTCCAGACTTTGGTAAAAAGAAAGGTCCTTCAGCTAAAAAAATATTAGGGATAGAAGATAAGAAAAAAATAGAGGTTGATGAAGTTAAAGGCTTAAAAGATGTTCTTAGGAGGGAGATAAAAAGGGCTAAGGATTTACTTTTAGACCAGTCAAAAAGAAGAGAAGCGTTAGCAACTACTATAAAAATGTTAGCAGACATAGGAAACATAACCACTAAAAAAGCTGCAGCATTAGCAAAAGCAATATCAGGCGTTAATGTAAACAATGCATCTGCTGTTTTACGAGTAACTAATTATGTAGAAAAAGTATTTCAGAATGCTGCTAATGTTAAAAAACTTTCTACCGCAAACAATATTAAAAAAAGAATTAATAAAATACTAAACTCTAAAAAGATTGAAGCAAACGTAGAGGCTTCTGTTGAGCAATTTTTAAGAATAAGCCCTGAGCTTGTTAATGATTTAGATTTATATTTAGAGAAATTGTCTGATGTATTTTATAAATTAAAGCCTACGAAAGCACAAATATCAGGTATTCAATCAGACCTGGATGGAATAGAGTTAATAAACGAGCCTGATGCTAAAATTAAAAAGTTTAACAAAAGAGCAAGTGTTAATCCTCAAGCTGTTAATATAAATGATTTAGATTCTTATTCAAACACTGCTTTAGAAGAGCAAAAAGAAAAATTATTTGATGCTGAAAAACAAATATTTGAAGATTTAACGGGTTTAGATTCTAAAGAATTTAACCTTGAAGAAATGCGAGAAATGTTAACTTCTTTAAAGCCAGATGAAACTCCAGATTTTGAAAATTTAAAAATAAAACCGGGGGCAGTAAAAGAGGCGGTAATAAAGGCATTTGATAAGTTTGGAGCTTTAGTTCAAGGAGAGATTGATAATGACACAGATCCTTTAACTGGAGAAGAATCAAAAATGAGTAAGGAAGATAAAGTATTATTACAAAGTTTTCTGGATATGGATTTAAACTCTTTAAATCCTGAACAACAAATGAGAGCTTTAGATGCGTTAGTTAATTATGCGACTAACAAAACTAATGGAGGAATGAAACGGATGATAAAAAATTATGAAGGAATTACTAAAGCTGATGCTCTTTCTAAAGTTAAAGGTTTTGTTGCTAAGAAATTAAAGTTTGCTGTAGGCGGGAAACTAGGCGCTGAGTTTTGGGCTAGTCAATTATCTACAATAAACAGTGTATTTGAATCAATTTTTGTTGGTCAAGGTAAGGCTTTACGGGCCGAACAAGCGTCTGGGTTTACAGAGTTAAAAAACGGAGCTGCTAATGCTACTAAATTAGCTAATGATATTATTGATACTTACTCTAAAAAATTTATAGCAAGTGAAGGAAGGTTTTCAGATGGAATAAAAAATGTTTTTAAAAGTAAAGCTAAGCCTAAGCCAAATGGAGAATTGTTTGAGTCTTTATATAATGACATTGAAAGAGGATTATTTTCTTTTATGCGAAGAACCAAAATAGGGACTGAAATCGAGCAAAAAAATGAATTTAATAGAAGGAAAAAATTAATAGAAGATAGTATAAAAATTTTAGAAAAAGGTGATAGTTCTCAGCAACGTTTAGCGGAAGCTTATCAAAAAGCTTTTGATAAAGTTGCTAAAGACAGTGAAACTATAAATGATTTAGAGTCTAAAGTTGATCCTATCAATGTAGAAGCAGTGGATTTTATCACACAAGAATGGGCAAAAAACAGAGAAGCCTTAGATGATGTTTCTTTAAATATATATAATAAAATATTAGGCACAGATCTTAATTATACTACCGACGTTTATACAAAAGTAGGTGAGACTGAAAGTGAAGTAGATTTAGGGGAGTCAGTTTTTCAAGGGCAACAAAAAACTATTTACGATAAAAAAACCGGGGTATTAATGGAAGCTACAAGACCAAATAGTCTTCCTAAAAATTCTATAATAGATTTAGGATTTGATATAGCTCAGACCAGAAGTTTAGAAAAAGCATTAACTGATATATATACAGCTCCAGCAATACAGCAAATAAAAGGATTTGTAAACTCTGAAGGGTTTAAAAAATTAATACCTAATGAAAATGATAGGAATTTACTTAAAGACAGAATAAAAAATTTCGTAAATCTTAAAAGAAAAATTAACCCAGAGTTTGATCAGGTAGCAGGAGTCAATGTGCAAAAAGTAAAAAACCTAGTTGACTACGTTGCAAGTTTAGGGGTTTCAAGAGCTTTAGGGTCTATTGTTCAGTTTCCTAAACAGCTAGTTCCTTTAATAGCGACTGCTTGGAATGCGGGGGGAAAATTTACTGCTATGGGTGTAAATTTATTGAGAAGATCTGAGGTTCAAGAATTTTTAAATAATAGTGGTTATGCAATTGCAAATAGAGGGGTGGCAAATATAACAACTCTTGATGGAACAAATAAAAAGCTAGAAAGAGCTGCGGATGGTAATATGTCTAAAATTGCAAGAGCTATAGGTTCTTTAAATCAAACTTGGCTACAAAGCTTGTTAGTTAAGCCAGATAAAATAGCCGCAAGAGGGTCTTGGATTGCATTTTACATGAAAGATATAAAAAAACAGGGTTTAGATCCTGGAAACATAGAATGGGATGTAAAAAAACTTAATAAGCAAGCCGCTGATTATGCGCAACAACAAGTAGATAGACAGCAAAATACATCAGATGCTGATTTGCAGGGCAGATTTTTTACTTCAAAAGCTTTAGGTCAATCTGTAGCAAGAAAAGCTCTTTTTGCTTTTTCTAACTTTTTAATAAATCAAAAAACTAGAATGTATAATGACATTGGAGTGTTGTCTAGTAAGCTTGGAAACCGAGGAGACAAAACATCAGCTATTAAATCACTTGCTGGGTTAATGACAGAAACTTTAACTTTTAATGCAATGGGATATGCTTTAGGTCAAGCTGTATCTGAAATGTTTTTTGGAGATGACGAAGATGAAGAAGATAAAGAAAAAACAAGACAGAATAGAATTAAAGGCAGAACGGGTAATGTAGTAAAGGATTTACTATCTCCTATTCCTTTAACAGATCCTTTGGTTATAAAAGGGGTTAATAAGTTAATATCTATTACGAGCGGATCTGATAAACCTTTTCAGTTTTTTACAAATGACAGAAGAACTTTTAATGAGTCAATGGGAGTTTTAGGGATTCCTGTAGAAAACGCAGAAGTTTTGTTTGAAATGGTAGAGATAGGTCTTAGTGGCACATACAACGTTGAGTTTATGGGTTCTTTAACTAAAAAGAAGTTAACTCCTGAAGATCAAGATAGGTTATATTTTTTATTTACTTCATATTTAATGTACTCTACGGGTATGGTACCGGCAGATGTTGGGCCTATTATAAAAAAGAAATTAAAACTTCTTAAAAAAGGAAGCGCGGATAAAATAAAGCAAGAAAAAAAGAACGTATACACTTTGCCTAAAAAGAAATCAACTACAAGAAAAAAACAAAGAAATACTTCTGCTGGCCCTTCTCCGGCTTTTAGTAATAAAAAAAATAACAAAATGCCTCAATCACCTTTTTAATTAATGAAACGTTTTGATGAACATGCTTTAATGCTTCAAAGTTATTATGTTATAACCAATCAGGTGGGTTACAAGCAATTGTTGAATCAAGATACGAAAGTGACATTAATATTTGATCCTACTAAAGAGGGTGAAGACAGGAGCCATGTGTTTAATGATTTGATTAGTTACTTTGAAGGCACTGAAGAATATGAGAAATGTGCAGAGCTTTTGTATTCAAGAAACTTAATAAATAATTTGTCGCTTCAAAAAAAGTGAGTTAATCTAGCCACTTGTCCAAGCTCTTTGTGGTGTATAAACGCCTCACAGGCCTTAGGAGCGCCTGTATAGCCTTTTCGTGAGTGCCAGCTGTCAGCAGCCGAAGGAGACCTCATGTACTCTACAGTGACTCCTATGAAGTCCTTAGCGTCTCTCCACTTATGTTTCAATTTATGGTGTATATGGTGTAGATACCAGTATCTAGTCTTGGTGCTAGCCCACATATGGGGTTTTTCTTGAGCCATAAGAAGAGGTAAGTTATCCATTTTAGCACCATCTCCATGCTCTAATCCTATTAAAGAAGTTCCGTATTTATAATATTTTCTGTGAGCTACAGTCACATCAAAAGTAATATCATTCGCATTTCTAAACCATGCCTGTAACGTGTGTGCTAAATGAAACCCTGATTGATAGTCGTGATTACTCATACTGTGTACCACATCAACAGGAGCAATTAAACGCAAGGTCTCTATACACTCTACGTATAAAGCTAAAGCTAATTCATAATGCTCCCACCACTTACCATCAGTGTCTTGATGAGTTCCTTTAGTAGTGGTATTATAAACATTATCAATATGCAACACATCATTACCTATACAAAATAAAATCTTTTCAATTTGAAACCCTTGAGCTTTATTTATTAATCCTTTAATTCCTTCCATTACTCTTTGAATAGCTATAGAGCTATTATAATCTTCACCGGTTTCGGTAGAGTTGGCATATTTACCAATATGAATATCAGCTGGATTAACAACTAAAAGATGCGGATCTGTTTGTGGTGTTCTTTCTATAGTATGATAAGCTGGAGCATATTCATTAACAAAAGTATTTACTTTGTCGAAAATGTCTTTCTCTTTAATCCCTACATTTTCTTTAGTAACAATAGAAAATCTATAATCTCCACCAGCACTTTGCCAGTGTTTTACACTAATAACATCGTCTTGGTTAATACCTCTTTCATTAAGATGAGTGGATAATGCAGAGTTGTCGTTTATGTTATCTATTTGGTTAGCACGAAGCTCACGGATCATATCAACCTCTTCGATTGATAATCTTAAACGTGGGCCTTCAGCCTTTCTAGACTTCATCTGATAAAGAGTGAATTAAATCTACCATAATTTTACATATGTTTTGAGCTTTGATTTTAGCCTGATCATGGTCTCTTTCCATCAAGTCTTCATACAACTCAGTTACAAGGTCGTGAGAATTATTTGTCACATAATTTATGTGATTAATCGCATTTATATCGTCTGCTGAAATTTTATGAGCCATCAGTTATCCATAGATTGTAAAAACAACTTGCCTAATTGGGGATTAATTTTGCCAATTGCTTTGTAAATATTTTTTGATTTGAGTTTAGTTTCTTTTTTTTCTTTGATAGAAGAATCTATTCCTAATTGAGTGTAAAGGGTACAATCGATAAAAAGTAAAGTGTCAACTTTTTTTCGTCCTGGCCAAGTTTTGTAGCTAGCAATCTTGTTTATATCCTGGTATTTGTATTCCATTTACATAAAGATAGTAAAATTAATTAATACTTTTATTATAAATATGATAAGACATGGATTTATTCTCTTTTTTTAATGAATTTAAATCATAAATAATTTTTTGTATTCTAGAAATTTCTTTTAAAACACTTAACAATTCCCCTGTGTCTAACCTGATTCTATCTTGAAGCTTAGATGGTTTAATATAAGCGCAATTGTATATTATAAATTGATTTAATTGAGTTTTGTAATTATCATAATATTTGATTTCTTTATCAATATTTTCAATTACATCTTCTTTCATTTATCTTTTATATATTTTTTTTTTAACATTAAATCTAGATAATAATCCATGCTAATAAATTTTAAATCTGAAAGAGTTATATAATTTCCAGATTCTTTAACAATTTGAACAGCAAACGTAATAGCTTCATTGTTGTAATGAACTAATCCTCCTAAAAAATATGGATACCTAGACTTAGGTTTGTAGTCAAATACATTTTCTTCAAGAAATATAACTATATGCGCAGCCAAAGCCCTGTCGATATTTTCCAATGCTTCCAAAAAATCATCTTCAACATCATAACCTTTATCCTTTATATATTTCTGTTCTAAACCCATAGCTTTCTAATTCTTTTAATCTATATTGTTGTAATCTTGATAATCGACCTTTGTGTGTTTTAATTTCTGAAAACAAAACCTCACAGTTTTTAGGCAATGCCACAAGATCAGGAATGCCATTCTTATTAGTCTTAATTAATTTCAAAACATAATAACCCTCAGCTTCTAGTTCTTTAATTCTTTTATATTGTATTTGCTGCTCTGTCATTAATATTTTTTCTATAAAGATACATCATCCCATAAATTATTTTCTGTCAAATAAACAGGATTCATCATTGGAATCCACATAAGCTTTGGTCTACCATAAACCCACTGAGTATAAGAATGTTCTCCTAATATTTCTTTAGTTTCTGTCATTTTTTTTATATTATCTTGATTAAATCAGCAACTATTTTCCAGTCTTCAGTTGTGCTGTTATCTTTGTTTTTATATAACATACGAAAAGAATTTATAGCATCATTAATTCTCTGTTTTTTTGTTTTATTCTTATTCTTAAAATTTACAGGTAATCTATCTGTTAAATCCCATTCTATTACATTTCTTCCTGTTATTCTGCATAATCTTTCGCCTTTTTCATAAATTACCCCTAAATCTCGCAATTCTGTAAATCTTCCGCTTTGATTTGTTTTAAGATTTTTGTCATTAAAAACTTCTGAAGCTGTGCAGGGAGCATAATTAAAAATTGACTCATATACTTGTAATCTTCTTTTACTCAACAACCCTTCTTGTTTAATTTTATTAAAGCATTCTATTGATGTTTTTCTTGTATTCATGTTATTTAATTTAGAATTAATAAATCTCTTCTAAAATGATTAAGAGTATAATCTTTCTTGTTAATTACTGTTTTATAGATTTGATGTTCTATCCCATTTTCAGCAAATATCCAATAAATTTTATTATACTTTCTATCTTTAGTAGTCATCCTATCTCTTGATTGCCAGTAGCTTATCGCACTAAAATCTATATTATAATACACAAGAGCTTCAGCTTCTTTAAGGCTTATTCCTTCTCTTCCTGCAACAATCTGTAAAGCAATAGACTTGTCAGTGTTTTTAAATTCTTCTAAATCATCAGTAACATTATCTCCAAATATATTTTTAATTGCATCAAGCTCTTTTTTAAATTTATAAAAAATAGCAATTTTTTTACCTTCAAAATAAGCTTTTACAAAATAAGCTTTACTTAAATCAGTTACCTCAGAATTCCCGCTTTCAAATTTTACAGTTCCTGAATATAATTGATGTATTTTAGACATAAGCTTAACGGCTGTATCAGCTAACACTACTTCGTTTTCTCCCTCTAATATTCTATCTTTTTTTAACCTAACAATCATTCGGTGGGTTTGAGGAGCAATTTCAACAGTCAAAATCTCTTCCATTACCTCTGTTTTAAACCCCGCTTCTTTTTGTGTAAAAGAAATTGTGTAATCTTCCATCATGTCAAGTACGTCAATAGATGCATCAGAATAATCATTAATACTTATTGGCCCAATCTTTTTTTGAGTAACATTTACATATTCTTTTGCAAAATGATAAAAATTCTTGTATTGACTAAAAGGACTTCCCGGTATAGCATAAACTTGGTGATACATTTGAGAGTAAGATTCAGGTGTTGGAGTTCCAGATAATAAAATTACATAAGGATTGTTATTTGCTGTAATTAAAGACTTGACTAATTTAGATCTCAAGCTAGGTTTAGGATATGCCCCCATTCCATGAGCTTCATCACATATTATAACATCGTAAGGGCAACAATCTATTTTATGAAGCGACTCGTAGTTAATAATATTAATGCTAAAATCAGGATTGAGTAAGTTGTAGTCATCTTGTATACTTGATATTGCTTTCTTTTTAGTAATAAATAAGACGTTAGAAACAGCAAGAGTCTTACTAATACTCAAACTCGTAAGCGTCTTGCCAGTCCTAACTTCCATGGCAAGATAAACAAATTTATGCTCTTTTAAAACATTTACACCTAATCTAACAATCTCTTTTTGATAATCTCTTAATTCCATAATTAAAATTCTATTTCTAAGTTAACCTCTAACTCGTGTTTGTTTCTAAATCTAATCCACCTACCTGTGTCTTTTCCCTCTTCAGGATCACAGTCATATTTAAATTGATTGTATGCTACAAGCCACTTATAAAACCTGGCTCTTGATACGGTCATTTTAGCTTTTGGCGCAAAATCAGGGTTGTCTTCTGTAAAGTCAACATATAAATCTTGTTTATAAATCCTTCTGTTTACTTCTAATTTGTCATTAAGAGGCATACCTTTTACAAGCCCACACCACTCTATAAATTCATGACATGACTCAGCAGACAATCTTCTAATTTTTAAATTAACAAATTCACTTTTAATTAATCCATGAGCAAGATAAATTTGCAAAGATTCAATCATGTAATTATCAAAACTACACCATTCTTCATCATCCCATTCGCCAAACATTAACTTTCCGAAATCTCTTAAAGGATTAAAATCCTTGGTATAATGTTGCGCTAATTCTAATTCCCATTTTCTTCTTTCAAAAGAACTACCCTTGCCTCTAATCGCATAGTTTGTTGTAATACATACTTTTGGAGATTTACTAAAAGGAATCTTAATAGCATCTTTATTTTTCTTTTCTAAAGTTAAACCCTCTGTTACTACAGAAAACAACTTTTCAAAATTAAAATGTTTACTAACATCATCAAAACAAAGTATTTGTGTGTCAGCTGACACCAATTGATAAGCAAAACTTTTGTCAAAATTAAAAGACTTTCCATCAATTACAACTAATTTTTTCATTTGCCCTAATGCAGTCATAAACAATCCTTTACCAGTACCACCTTCAGGATTATCACTTATAACCTCATCATTTAATATTGTTGCCGGGCAGTAAGATAAATTTTTCCATGCATGAAGCAAGTATCCTATAGTAGACCTCATAGAGTTAATTCTACTTTTGTCTTTACCACAAATATTCTCTATAAAAGATTTATAGTCACAATCAGTAGACTCACAAGAAATATAAGCTCTGTCAATCACATGGTCTTTCCAAACGTATCCTCCTAAATCTAAATAATCAATTGAAGTTATGTTGTCATGTGTAATTTTTACAGCTGAATTATTAAAGTACAAGTAAGCAGTAGATTTTGTGTCTTCAATAAAATAAACATCAATAGAAGATAATAAGGTTAAAAACTCCTCTCTAAAATACCTTGTGTTTTCAGCAAAATAATTATAAGCATCGAGCTCGTCTAAGTTTATTAGATGATTTAATATAAAATCTTTAATTTCTTTTTCAGATGTATGGTCAATTAAATTGTTAGTAACTTTAACAAAAACATAATTTTTACTACCCTCAGGATTAAACTTATAAAACCCATGTTCTTCTAAGAAATGTTTAAACAGTATGTGTTCTATTTTTATAACACCTTTATCCGATTGTGTCCAAAACCTTGAGTTAGACTGTTCTTCTTCGATTCTGCTAATAACATTATCAATTACTCCGACCTCAATTTTCGAACCTTCTAATTCAGATCGTATTTCCTTTTTTGATGCTCCTCTTTTTAGTTTTGCTTTAATCTTATCTATTTGCTCCTGGTCTTCATAATATTTAGTGCCAAAGTTTTGCACTTGCTGATAAGCAGAGGTTATAGTTCTTTTAATTTCATTATCATTAAAATCTTTACTTGAATAACCATTCAATACATACTGGGCTAAAGTTTTAGAAATACCAAAGTCATTGAATGCGGAAGCTAAAACAAAAACATTATGATTTCTTTGCCCCTCTATCATAGGGTATTTTTTTTGCCACCATTTAGTTAGTATATCTACAATTTTATTTTCGTCTGTAATGGGTATAGTGGGTATGTCTACATGCTTTTCAACCTCTGTGTATTGCTCTTCGTAAATTTTATCCCATATACTTGATGTTTCGTTAACATGAATTAAAGGATCGTAAGATTCATAACAGACTCTTGAAATATTTTTTGATGTCTTATCAAAATAGTCAGATCCAAAATAAGTCTCCAGGCTATTAAAATAATTCTTATGATTATCTGGTTCTTTAGGAATTTTAACCAAAGCTTTTAATCCTTGTCCACTAGGAGAAATAAAAACACTAAAAACAAATTTATCTTTACATAGTTTCTCTTTTTCCATTAACATATCTTTACTTGAAGGGTAACCATCAAAGTCCAAACAAATTAATCCGCTGTGTTCTTGCAGTGCGCCATCGTTTCTTTTATTGAACGTACCACTAAAGCAAACTGCCGGAAGTTTTTGTTTAAATATGTTTCTGTTTTCTTTGTTTTTTTCGCTTCTTATTTTTTTTACTAAATCTTTAGAAGCTCCTTCTCTTATCCTTTGAATAATTACCTCTACATTTCTGTAAAAAGGCTGAGAAGTCTCTTTAATATCTTTAAATATAGTGATCTGCATTTGTTTGTTTAATTAAATTTAAGTGGTAATTGGCGCCAAAAGAGGAATCGAACCTCAATTACTTGTCAGTAAATCTTTACCACTTTTAGTGTGGCATTCCTGATTTGGTGCTTGGTTAGTTAATAGTCTTCCTTCACAGGTGGCTTGTATTGATTAATAGCCACAGAATGCGTTTTACCATACTGATCTGCTTCTTTCTTTTTACTTACTTTTAGCTTTACATAGCTTTTGCCATTGTACTCAAATCTATGTTCGATAGCTAAGTCTGAAAGGCATACAGATATTTCTATCAAATTACCATTAAATTTCTCAACTCCACTTCCTACATAAATAGGTGTTGTTCCTTTTTCACTCATATTATTTTAATTTAATTATATGCTCCAATCTATTAATAGTGTCAATGATAATTTCTTCTTTTTCTTTGACAGATCCGCAGGTATTTGGAACATCTACCCACGCAGTTTTTTGTCTTGTTGTTTTTTCTATTTTACACTCATTAAAGAATTTCTTTATGAATATAGTTATTAATGTCATGACTTTTATCATTACTAAAAAATTTATTATATATTTCTGTTGCTTCTTCTACTTTATTTTTACCTCCCTCAATAAAGTGAGGGGAACAATCGTAGATTCCTAACTGAAATGTTTGTTTATCTATTACATAAAACCTTAATGGCTTATTAAAAAACCTTTGATATAAATAGGCTTGTGAGTCGTAATTATACGTTTTACAACTGTATATAAATTTACTTATGTCATTGGTGGTTTTAATATCTATAACATAATCTTGAGTTATAATATCCGCTTTGCCTTTCCACTCATTACCCATAATATTATCTATAGCCGGGATTTCATACTGATTGCCTTCAGCATAAATATCGTCAAATATTTCAAGATTATCTTGCATTGTATTGACCAGGCTATCTAAGTGTTCTTTTTCTTTTTGAAGCAACAGAATGTCTCCTTCTGGACACGCTTCTTTGTATGCTTTAGTAGACCTAGATGCTACATCAATAATTTGATAGTCTTTTAATTTCTCTGGCTCTAACATTGCTGTATGAAAGTAAGAACCCTCCAACATGGCTTTTGATTTAGGTTGAGGAATTCTAAATAACTTAGGAAATTTTAAAAGATTATAAATGTTAGAGTTAGACAAAAATTGTTGTCCATATTCCCCATAGTAATCTTTATCATTCTTAAGTTTTTCTATTATTTGCGTCCCATGTGGCACAACTTTTAAAATACTTCTAGACATGAGTAGATAATTCTTTTTTTACTTCTGATGTAATTTTATACTTAGTAGATAAGGTTTTAACAATCTTCTCTAATCCGTCTCCTCGCTTTTTAGATATGTAATTAAGAACTTTATCCCAATTCTCGTCTCCAACCTTTAAAGTGTATACAACTTCTTTATTAGGCTCTTCAGGTGCGTTAGGTCGAGGAGTGGCTATATTTACTAAATCTTCACCTTTAAATATAGCTATACCTAATCCATGCATTGCGATAGCTTTAGCAGTAGACCTTTGTATAGCAGTGTTAACATCCATAGATGTAATTTTAGCTATAGGAATAGAATTATTTCTGTAATCCATTACAGGCAAGTAATCAATATGCTCTATTTGATTTACTGTGATTCCCACTTTTACTGAAGCGGTTTTTCCGTCAGTAAAATACGGAAGCTCTGTCTGTGCTGACTCATACACTTTTCTTTGTGCATCAGGATAGTTTTCTTTAATTAATGCCCAAGCATTTGCCCACGACAAATAATTAAAATTTCCTTTCTTTTCTGCCATTCCTTTTACGTTGATGGCTGACAACTTTTTAAAGTAATTTTCCATTTGATTTTATTTGATTTAATTTGATTTTATTTAAAGTATATTTCTGAAGTATATTTTCTCTTCTTGTTTTTAAATTCTGAATATGCTTATCATTTTTTCTGGTGTTAACTTCAGTTTTAATTCTTTCCTCAATTATTTTTAATTTGTGTAAACAATTATTAATTTTAACCTCATAACACCCTATAAGCCAACCTCCCTCATAAAAAAAATCGTACTCTTCCATAGTACATTCTTGAAAATAGTCGCCACCTTTCCCCATGTTAAGAATTTCAATACGATCAGAAAATTTTTGAATTTTAATTCCATTAGCAATAACAGAATGCATTTTTTTAGTCTGAGTCTTTATTGCTTTTTTGTCATTTAATGCCTCTTCAAATATGTAATATAATTCTTCAATTATCATTTAAAGAAGTCTTTAAACGTTTTTGAATATCTAAAATCATTTTCTTAAAATCAGGATCGCTTTCTATAAGTTTTTTAGATTGTTTATATCCATAATCTATAGTAGAGTGAGTCACAATATACCCATGATATTCTAAAAATGATTGTAAATAACTTATTTTAATTGGTCTCTCAATACATAAGAAATACAATAATTGTCTTGCGTCAACTATATGGCTTTTTTTGGTTTGAGTAAACATTTCTTCTAAAGAAATATTAAACTGACTTGCTATTGAGTTAGCATAATATTCAAAAATTTTTTCTTTCATTAAATTTAATTAAGTTTTATACCACTAAATCCCCCTAGTTTTCACTAGAGGGTTAGCGCAATTTAAACAAACACTGTTTTATATAAATAAAAAAGAAGTTCCATAAAATTCTTCATAATAATTATAAAACTCTTCTAATTCAGGATTAATTTTTTGCATAGTAGAGTAAATTTAGTTTATTTTATTATCAATTCCAAATGGATTTATCTTATAAAAACCTACTTTTTGATTTTTTTTTGCTGATTCAATATTTTCTTCATATTCTTCATCGCCATCAGCATATCCACACGCCTCAGCATCTACATTACTATAAACTTCGCCTATGTAATTGCCATAAACTCTAAACCAATTTAACTTGTCTGTAATCTTGGCTTTTTCATCTAAGATTTTGTTCATTTTCTTAGTCATTTTAACAATCTCGTCTTGTTTTTCAAGAAGAGTGCCTTGTAAGTCTATTAAATTCATATCTATTATTTTTTTAAAGTTATAAGCATCCATATTTTTTTTAAAAAAGAAGCCTCATTAAATTTTTTCTCTTTAGCTTCTTGCCTTTCTCTAAGAATTTGTATTCTGTGTGTTTTTTTATTCATAACTATTTTCTATTAAAAATTGAACGTCATCTATTTTGCTTAAAATATCTTCTCTTCTTTTAGAGTCAGGAATTCTATCTGTTATTTCCTCATAAACATTGTCAAGCATTACTATTATATATCTATAACTCATTACTACCCTCCTCTCTCCTGAAAATCTCTTCTTCGTAAGAGAATTCAGGGAATCCTAAGTCTCTATAATATTCTTTTGCATCTTGATCGGATTCAAACTTCTCACATTCATCACATTTTTGAATTTCATCGTTCCCTTCTTCGTCGTTACTATGAACATATCCTTGTCCATAACAAACATCACACTCTTCTAAATCTTCATCAACAAATTCACAATTTTCTTTACAATCACTGCACCTACCATAATCGGTACTGCCTAAATAGGGTGTTGCTCCACAACAATCTGATACAAAACTCATGATTCTAAATATTTATCATTAACCGATAGTGTAGGACATGACTTTATGTCTTTCATAAAATGCACGTCTAACCCTCCACCTTCATTACCTTCGTCATCTGACTTTGGCACTATCCAATATTCATTATCAAGTTCAATACCGATAGGTCTTCTTTCCCAGTAATTCTCTAAAGTTTCTTCTCTTGATAAATATCGAACCCCAGTTATAGTTTTACCTACTAATTTTTTAGCTTGGTTAGTCCAATACGCCTCTAACCCACCTTCTTTTTTTACTTGTTTTTCCCAAGAAGTTAATTTTTTTTTCATAATTTATTATTTAATTTAAATTAATTTATTTATAAATGCCCTCCAGTTGGCATTTTACCTAACACTGTTTCTCTTACTGCATCAATTCTCCACTCAGAATCTTCATCGTTATATGTCCAATGATTATCATCGTCCATTCCACGCCCAAAAACAAATTCTTGTTCATTTAATTTATGGTCAATTTCATCAATCCACGTGTCTTCGTTCTCTATAATCCATTCCTGAATTTCCTCAAAAAAAGCATCTTTGGGTACCGGAACATCTATTTCAATTTGTGCAATCTTGTGATAAACACTTCTCTGTGTAATTTTTACCTTCATTGTTGGCTCAGATGGTACATTAATTACTCTGTTTCCAAATGAGTCTTTCATCATTTTGTCAAATTCTGTTTTTTTCATAATTTATTATTTAATTTAAGTTAATCTATTGTTCCTGACGTTCTTTTTCTTTTATTCTCTCTTTTTTTGCTTTGGCATGACTATAAGTCTGTAACTCAAAATAACCCCTTAATTCTTCCATAATTTCATCGCCATAGTTTTTAAATGTGTCGTGCAGAATTTTATCATAGTCTTCAAATGTTAAAAAAGTGTTTGCATTGTTTATGTCAGGATAGGTAATATCTAAATTTTCAGCTATGGACTCAATGTCTTCTGTTGACCAGATCATTTCACTACCCCTATAATCTGAATATTGGTAAGTGGTTTTAGTTTCTTTTTTCATAATTTATTTAAATTAATTAATATTATCTTTTTCCATTTGTTCTTCTATCATCATATATAATTCTCTTATAGTCATATCATCTATCTCATCCTCGCTAAATCCTTTACTCCTTAAATAATCGAATATTGGTGGTAATCCAATTCCATAGTTTTTATGGATAAGGTTGAAGAAATAATCTCCAAATGTTTCATGTTCAGGCTCTTTAGTGGTAATCCAATTCCATAGTTTTTGTATTCTTTTCATAATTTATTATTTAATTTAATTTAAATTCTTGTGATCTTAGGGATTTTTTAGGGACTCCCTAATTTTTTCTTAGTACTTCTTTCCAAGTATCGTTTTCCCAATAAAATTTTTCTTTACTCATAATTATATATATTTTTCAAATTTATATCCTAAAGAGGTTGATAACCTAACCTCTCCCTCTAACTCATACCCAGACTCTCCTTTTCTGGAACATTCTACCCCATCTATCCACTCGTTTTCTCCCTCAGGATATTTATTGTCTGTTCTTACCGGTAAGTCTTGAGGTAGTTTTTTTAACTCCTCGATTAATTCTTTTACGTTCATAATTTATTGTATTTTAATTTTTGTTTTGCAAATAATATCACTGCCTCGTGAAAATCTAAGTCTTCGCCCTCCCATTTAAAATCGTGAGGATAGATATATTGGAACTTTTCAGCTATTAAATACGCCAGATCAAAAGTCTGGAACACGCTTCCACCTAAAATATCCTCATCTATTATAAGAGCAGTTATCAATGCTAAATCTTTTTCTTTTTCGTTCATAATTGTTCTAATTTCTCAAGTTTTCTTTCTAATAAAATTCTCATATATTCCAAGTCGTAAATTGGATTGCCATTTTCGTCAGGCACATAAGCAATGCAAATAGTTATTGTGTCTTTTCTTTTTTGGTTTAACTTTCTATTCTTTTTTAATAGTTTGGCTCTATCTTTTTCTAATTGAGCAATTTTTATTTCTAATTGATTCATATTTAAAATTTATTATTGATTAAAATTGTTTTGATTTTATAAATATTTTCTTCTTCCTGATCCATTAAAAAGTTTTTTAAATCTCGGTCTGGAAAAAGTTTTCTATTGTTGTGGTAATAGGTCAATTTCTCTTGACTATTTAAAAGAGTATTAATAAGTTTTTCTCTTGTTTCTTGACTTAAAAATATTTCTTTCTCTTTTTCTGGTTTAACGTTTTTTAATTCATCTCTCATCTTCTCGAAGTAATTTTTATTTGATTTCATATTTAATAATTTAATTTTACTGTTTAGAAACAATGTCTTTGTCTGCGTAAGAAACATCGGTTGCATACTCGTAAATTTTCTCAAACATATCTTCATTTAAATAGTCCCAATAAAATTGAGTAATGTCAATGTCGTTTAAACGCACTCTTTTAATATCTAAGCGATCCTCAAAAGGGTCTTCATGCGTTGGTGCTTTATAATAGTATTCATAATCTACCTCGATAGTGAAATTAAAATATTCTTTAATTACATAAGTTCCTTTTACTTTCATGATTAAAGGTTTTTAATTAATAAATAAATTTGATATAATACAGTTAATAGTAATAATAATATAAAGCAAGTTATTAAAGCCATTCCCACAGATTGTCCCACTGTTTGAACTGTGGAAGCAAGTAAGATCATTATATTAATTATATGAAAGGATAAAAATACCCAGACAAAAGAAATTATTATAATTGTTATTTTTTTCATAATTAATAATTTAATTGAAATAGTGTTTTATATTTATTATATCATCATACAAATCAAAACCTAAGCTTTCAATATGCTCATGATTTTTATTAAATTTGTCGTAAACTACTCCCTCAACATCATATTTTATCTGTATATAATTACCGTTATTTAATTCTATAATCTTATATTCATTATTTAATAAATACTTTCTTTGCTCTCTCTGTTTCTTTGCGTGGTGCAAAATGTTTTTTTCTAATCTGTGCATGATGTTTGTTTTAATGTTTTTATTTTTGCTTGTTCTCCGTTTAATTCTATAAAATCCTCCATTTGTTCTAACGTTGCCCAATTGTCGCAAAGAATAGTATAATATTTATATTCTGAGCATCTTGCAATAGGTTTAAAACCCTTTTCTATTAAATAATTCAAACCTTGCTGGGCAATGTCCCCAATTTCATAATCATAAGACAAAATAATTGATTTTGTTTTGTCGTTGTTGTATCTTTTAGGTTCTGTTATTTTTACTCTTGTCCCTCTCTCGTTAGTAGGACTTAAGACTGAAATATTGAATTTT
>Ga0307380_10001104_pt1 | contig 40580 bp, 57 predicted proteins | sample UN3MG_FD_202239 | JGI IMG/M metagenome (GOLD analysis project Ga0307380, IMG submission 202239) | Soil microbial communities from Risofladan, Vaasa, Finland - UN-3 | ecosystem: Environmental > Terrestrial > Soil > Coastal area > Acid sulfate soil | place: Finland: Risofladan, Vaasa | collected...
TACTCCGCCAAGGCTAAGAAAAGTGCCGAGGAGGTAGCAAGACGATGCCGTATCCTGGAATCAAGAGGAGAAATACCCACCACTCACAACGTCATCTGGACATGGCCGTCTTGACAGTACCTAGAAGGAATTAAATAAAAAGGAGGTGCAAGATGTCTGAGAGGAAAGTTGATGGCTGGATAGACGACCTGGTTGGCGCTCTCTTTGACCCCATCATAGTAATGCCCGGCGGCTGGGGGGATGACCTACCCGAGTGGCTGAGAGCCAGGGTCACTCTTGAGCGCCTTGGCGAAAACATCGTGGCGCTGCGAGAGGGGAGAGAGCTGACCGCCACCGATGCGGAGGCTGCCTGCTACCTGTTCACGGCCTCGTTGACTGCGCCAATGGGAAGCGACTGGACTCAAATATACCTTTATGTTGCCGGCGGGGAAATGAAAGGCGAAAAGAAGATCGAAATGCCTGAGGACATAAGGGTAGAGTCCTTGACCGAGAGCCAGTGGCGTGACTTGAAGCAGCTGAAGGATTGGATTTACGGGCAACGGCTGAAGCACCGTAGGGAGAAGGCGCGGGGAGAGCGGCGCCAGGCAAAAGAGGAAGCCGAGGCAAAAGAGCTGGCGACCGTGCCGGTTCAGCCATCCTTCTTCTAGGTGACTTTTGTAAACCAAAGTGAACAATAGTAACCATTATTGAACAGAAAGGAGGAAACATGATTGAACTAGCTAATCAAGCAGTCGAGAACATGGCTAAAATCAATATACTCGACAAGGAAAGAAACGATATACGTGAATCTACCGAGAAAGAGGTATCTCGGCTAGAGTGGGAGGTTTACCGCCCCAAGATCCGGGCGGTAGAAGAAGAACGGGACCTTAAAGTGGGAGAGGCCAAGAAACAGGGCGAGGCTGCGGAAGAGGTAAAGCAGACTGAGATTATAGCCCTTAACAAGGTTGTGCTTGAGGTCAAGCGTATTCTGGCCTTTCTCGCTCTCGATGCCCACAAGAACCTCGATATCTCGGATGAAGACATCTTATTTCCCAACTACCATAGTAATAACTACAAGGAGAGTCTGGGTTTCTATATAGATGATACCTACCTGAAGGTCAAACTCTACATCGTTGGGAACGAAAAGCCCACAAACAAATATAGCCTTGTGGCTCTGGGCAAGTGCCTCTTCTACGAGGACCTACTCAAGCTGGAGCGCAACTACGGTGCGTCCTTCCATACACATGACAGATATGAGGTAGAGAAGACCGTGAGGGATTTTCCCACCGTTGACCAAGCAAAGGCCTGGCTGGAAAAGAACAGAAATAAGGTGCTTTCTGGAGAATGTCGAGTTCAATACCAGGAAGTCAAAATAGCTTACGATGAGGCAATCCGAAGCTATAAGGTCGATGACTTTCAGGATTTCCTACTAGCCCGCTGCGAGTGCGGCTACTTCTATACCATATGGGAAGACTATATCAAGCGTAACACCCCAGTTTCCTGTCCCAAGTGTAGCCGACAGATGGTTTTGGCACCGGGCAAATAACCGGTTTACTTTAAGATTTATTGTAAACTAAGAAAGGAGGAGATGTGAAGGAACGAATAATCAGGATGGAGCTAACCGATTTGGAGAAGCTTCTCCGGGAGCAAGGCACGATAAAGAAGAATGAGCATCTGAATGACGCTCATATTGAGCCCGGTGAATTGGTGATAAGGGTATTAGCTGAGGATAAACCGAAGGGGTAACTACGCTCAGAAAGGAGGTAACGATTGCGCAAATGCATTTCCTGCCACAAAGGAATCCCAGGGGGGCACAAACTAATTGCCCTTTATGACGATAAGACCCAGTATATTTTCTATTTCTGCTCTTGGTGGCACGTCATTAAATGGCACTTGAAGAAAAAGATGGGACTAAAACAGTACTAGACTACTGGGGGTCGGGGGTTCGAATCCTCCGCCCCCTTTTTTTGTCTTCAGCTTCAACTGTCCGAATCAAAGCTCAAAAACGTTAGCCACTAGCACGATTGCTAAGAAAGCCGATGCAGCCGATAGCCCGAAGGCCACCGTCTTAGGGAAACGACGAGCCAGCTTAAGCATCAGGAATGAGACTCCTATCGCTGGCAAGACTTTACAAACAGGCAGCCACCAGGTATGAGCGATGGGTGCCACTATAGAGTTCACCTCTTGATATCCGTGGTTGGTAGCCCACATCGTCAGGAAGCTATCAGCTACCTGTAGGACAACAAAGGCCAGTGCCAGTGCTACAATAATCCTCTTCATCATTCCTATTGCTGTTAATTCGTTCGCTAAGGAACCTAACAGGCGGGATGCCACTTGCCCGATTACGCCAAGGGCAGCACACGGGAGGGGTGGTTTACATCCAGGATTGAGTCTGGAGCCCTTGTTTCCCCTGGCAGAGCCCGCCATATTATTGACCGAGATGCCTCATAAATTAACCACAGTTTTAGGACTATGGAGCAGTGGTTTCTTGGTACACCGTTCCGGTGGCATCAACCCAGTACCAGTAGGCAGTGGTTGGCTGGGCGACATAGTTCACACGAACGTCGTCATCTGCTTCTGCGAGAGGGCTAGCGTCTATGTCATGACCATAGAGTATGTATCCTTTTAGGTCAGGATCGGTGGCACCAAAGTCATAGATATCCCCATCCGGGTCTGTAACCTTGCCGGTAGCCGCGTCTGCGAATTCATGAGGGAATTTGGTCATTTCGTTAGTACGGTCGGTTTCGGCCGCCACAAAACCAGTCTGGAATGTGCTTATCTCATTGTCAACCATCATGGCACTTACCGCTGTCTGGATGTTGGCCAGTTCAGTTTCTTCTGCTTCCGATTCACCGGCACCAATGAACCTCTGAATGTTGGGGATAACCACGGCTGCCAGCACACCGAGGATAGCAACCACGATCAGCAGCTCTATCAGCGTGAAGCCTCTCTCTCCTCTTTTAGGTAGTCTCATCTTTTCACCTCCTTTCAAATAGTATTCTCTATGATAAGCTTGATCGTCGCCGTCGACAATCACTCAAACGGATGATTCTAAGCAATAAACGGCCACACGAATGGGTGATTGTGGAATCATCCAAATGTTTTATGGACTAGCTCTATGGCGGGTTCACGATGCAGTGGGGGCTTGGCAAACCGTCCCACTTATGCTACTATAGTAACATCTTCAAAAGGGGGCTGTTACTAATGGAAATAACGATTAAGTCTGACGACCTGCTGACCGTACCCGAAGCCGCCAAACAGCTAGAGCGACCGAAGATGACACTCTACCGCTGGATTAAAGCCAATAAAATCATCTACGTTGAGCTGGGCGGTGTTCTATTCATCCCAAAGAGTGTAGTAGAGAGGTTAAAAAAGGGAGAGACTATGCCTGAACAATTAGCAAAGGCGGTTGAGGAATCATAGATTAGCAGTAGGTGAATAGTGTTGAAAGGGGGTAATAGAGTGAAGGTATTAGAAGCGATTTGGTTTACTAATAACCAGGGCGGAACAAGCGGCATTATTATCGTAGAGGAAGATGTCGCTGGTAACAGGAAAGCATATATTGGTGTGGGAAACGGGATTGATGAGAAGGTGGATATTGAAGCTATTTTAGCTTGGGGTAGCGAGTTCTCGCTTGGTACGACTGAGAGGATACACCACTACTTAACGAAAAGTGAGGTAGAAATTCAACAGTAGCTGGATACTGTCGAAAGGATGGGCTATGAAGAAGAAAGGTGCCGGAATGGTGATGACGATAATGCTTGTCGCCGTCTGTGGCTGGGTAGCAATCGTGACTTTCGTCATTAAGCCTGATATTGGGGACGGGGTAGCTCTATCCGTGTGCGGTGGCGCTGCCATCGGACTGGCAATCGTCTGCCTGATGAGTAAATGGTGGTTCAAGGGCGGAGGAGGCAAACCCAATGACTGAATGGCTTGATGAACCAGATAAAGATGAATTTGAGCACGCTGGCTTGAAGTGCCTCATCTTAAGACACCAGGAAATGGGGCACCTCTGTGGCTACGTCGCTGTCCCAAAGGGGCACCTCTGTTATGGCAAGCACTATGACTATATGCCTTATGATGACCTCTTCCCTGTTGAAGTTCATGGGGGGCTAACTTTTTCGGGGGAAGGCGATGGAGATACAAAACAAAAGGGATACTGGTGGCTTGGGTTCGATTGTGCCCATGCCTGGGACCTCGTCCCCTATATGCCTTTCGAGTTAAATGGCACCTACAGGAACTTCCAATACGTCAGGCGGACAATTGAAGATCTAGCGAACCAGGTAGTCACGTTAGAGTTTATCGATTGGCAGTTCACCTGGGTATGGCCTTTATTACTGCCTGTTAGAGCTGCACGAGGAATATGGAGCAAGAGGAGGAAAGATGCCGAGAATTGAGGAAATGTATGCCTTCATTGTAGAGGATAGTGGTCCCGATGATGAGGGAGTCATAGGTATTCAAACAGAACCTGGTACGGATGGGAAAAGACTCTGGTTGCCTTTGGTCGGAGCTGACATGAGCCGGGTCGATTCCCTTAGGCCCATCGCCCAAGGGATAGGCCGCCAAATAGGCAAGAAGGTAACTTTAGTTCACTTTGGTAACCGCGAGAACCTAGAAGTTATACAGTAGTTGGATACTGAAAGGGGGAGAATACGGACACAAAAATCCCACCGGCACCAACCGTTTATTGTCCAAAAGACGGGGAGCAGGTCTCTATCTGGTACTGCCTTGGAAGTCTTACCCAGGGTAGAGAAGCCTGCCCATACTTGGTTAAAGCAACGGTTCATGGGGGGAAAAGTGCAGAAGTCGAATGTATATGGAGGGAGAGCGATGATAGGCAAACCAGTATCGGGTGATGAACTTAAAGGGGTATTAAACAGGCAGGCAGAAAGAGATAAATTTGTGAAACAAGTAGAGGAGGAATTAAAAGCTCTAAAGCCAGGTGAATGCCGAGTCTATGAATCCAGACCGGAGGCGCCCTTATGGGCAAGTGTGGGTCTAGCTCTCCTCGTAGACAAAATTAAAGGCTTAAAGAGTATAAAGGAGAAAAACTACACTTACGTTTATAGGGCAAAATAAACACTGTTATTTATAAGTAGTTAGATACCATTCAAAGGAAAGGGGAGAACATGGCAGATATAGAGTTCAGAGTCAAGCCTCATGGAATATTGCCAGACAACCAGATGGTAGAGTTGTGGCGAGGCGGGATCTTTGTGGCTGGAATATACCCCCACGAAGATGGCCTCCGCATAGTTAGCAAGTATATGGATGGGGTAGAGCACGAGCTAGGATATCCACCAAGCGTAGTTATGCATTTAAGCAAGGAGGGGAGCAAAAAAATTAACAGAGTAGCGGGGTAGAGCAGAGGTCAGCTCGTCAGCTCCATAAGCTGAAGGTCGTGGGTTCATTGAGAGGCAGAACTAAGCCAGCTTAGTTAGCACCTATCCAAGAATTAGCTCAGCCAGGCAAGTATTCATGACTTGAGCTCGCGAACAATGGCATCACTCATTCGGCAGACCTTTACCATCTCCCGAACATCGTGTACCCGTACTATATCAGCACCCTTGGCAATACTGATAGCGATAGCCGCGGCAGTGCCTTCTATACGTTCGTTAACCGGAAGGTCCAGTACTAAGCCGATGAAGGATTTCCGGGAAGGCCCCACGAGGACAGGTCTTCCCAATCTTTTCAGTTCGTTCAATCGCCGGATAATCTCTAGCTCCTGCTGCCAGCTCTTACCAAATCCAATGCCAGGGTCTACAATGATATTCTCCCGAGGCACCCCAAGCCTCAAGGCTAGTCCCATACTATGGCGGAGGGATAAGATCACCTCAGCTATAACATCGCTGTAGGAGGCTACATCACGCCGAATCTCAGTGTCATACCTTGCCTTGTCTCGCTGATTACTCATCAAGATTATAGGGACATTTCGCTCAGCAACCAGCTCAGCTAGCCCGGGGTCTCGCTTCAATCCCCACTGGTCATTTATCATGGCGGCACCGGCATCAAGTGCCCGGTGGGCTACTTCGGACTTATAACTATCGATGCTGATTGGGATGCTGACCAAGGAAGCCAACATCTCTATAGCTGGAACGACTCGTTTGATTTCCTCATCAATTGAAATTGGGGGAGCACCGGGGCGAGTAGATTCACCGCCGACATCCAGAATATCAGCACCTTCACTCACAAAGCGTTGGGCCTGTGCCGCTACGGCTTCGATGCCCGCAATTCCATCACCAGAGAAGGAATTTGGGGATAGGTTAATGATACCCATAACATAGGTTCGCTCTCCCCAACGGAATCCCAGACTTCCGCATTTCGTAATACTCAACTCATTCACCTTATGTCCTGGCAAAAAGAGACACCTACTCCAGAGCCTAGCTCAATTTGACTTCTAGTATATTACTAGCGGTATATGACTAAGGGGTCGGGACCACAAATCCCGGCCCCTTTTTGTAGCTTGAAGTGGCTACTTCTTCACTTCCTTTTTCGCTTTCACCCCATAGCGCCCGACACCACCCCTCATCCTCGGGTCCAGCAGGTCTCTCACCGCATCGCCAAACATATTTACACCATATACCACGATACTCAGGGCAAGGCCGGGCCATATAACCATCCACGGCGCCATAAACATATAGCTGCGCCCACTGCCGCTAAGCATACCCCCCCAGCTGGGAGCGGGAGGAGGTATGCCGTAGCCGAGAAAGCTTAGGCTGGCCTCAGTCAGAATTATCCCGGGCACTCGTGTACTAAACAGGATAATTGTGGGAGCCATAATATTGGGCAGGATATGTCGGATAAGTATTCTGGTGGTGGGACAGCCAATGGCCCTCGCCGCCTCCACATACACATTCTCTTTAATGGATAGGGTAGCACCTCTTATCAGTCTTGAACCACCGACACCCCAACTTAGCCCCAAAACAATGATTACCTGCCACATACCCGGCCCGATGATAGATATTAAGAACATGAGGAGGATTAGACTAGGAAAGCACATCACGGCGTCAACGAACCTTTGCACTACCATGTCAAGTTTACCACCGATGTACCCGCTCACCAGACCTATAATCACAGAGATAATCGTAGCAATAGCAGCACCAGCCAAACCTACAATCACCGAGATACGAGCCCCGAAGACGACACGACTGAGCAGGTCTCGCCCCAGGTTATCTGTGCCTAACCAGAACTGGGCTGACGGTGCCGCCAGGGTATCTGCGAGGTGAGTCTCATTCATTCCATAAGGGGCAAGGAAATCAGCAAAAATGCCAGTCAGCAGCAGGAGCAGGGTTATAATCCCACCGACAGTACCCAGCGGCTTCTCCTTTACCAGCCGTATCCCAAAATCGACCAGCATGGAGTGTCTCTTTCTCTCTACTCTCCCTGATAAGCTATCGGCCATACCATTATCCCTTTTTTGATTTTTCTCTTTATTTATAGCGAACCCTGGGGTCCAAATAGGCGTAAGTTAGGTCAACCGCCAGGTTGACTAACATTACGACGGTTCCAAAAAAGAGCAGTACTCCGCTAATCATCGTGTAGTCTCTCACAATGCAAGACTCTACTATGAGGCGGCCCATCCCGGGCAGACAAAATATCTGCTCTATAATAACCGTACCCCCAATCAGGGTAGGTACCTGAAATCCTATTATGGTGACTACCGGGATTAGCGCATTCTTCAGAGCATGCCTCATGATGACTACTCTTTCCCTGAGCCCCTTTGCCCAGGCCGTCCTGATATAATCCTGCCTCAGCACCTCTAGCACCATGGTTCGGGTCATTCTCATGGTCATTCCTGATAGAGCCATACCCATAACGACAGCCGGGATTATGAACATTTTCAGATTGCCTATTGGGTCCTCAAAAAATGGAATAAGTATTATGGGCGGCATGTAGCCCCACCATATTGAGGGGAAGACTATTACCATTGTCCCTAACCAGAAGCCGGGGACAGCGATACACATTATGGCAAAGCTACGAGCTATATAGTCACCCCAGGTGTCCTGCCGCAACGCTGAATATATACCTATAGGTAAGGCTATTAGTTGACCTATTATTAAAGCCATGAGGCCAAGTTCAAGAGTTACTGGCCACCTAACGGCCATTTCCCCAGTCACAGACATTCTCGTCCACAAGGAAATCCCCAAGTTGCCTTGAAAAATACCACTGAAGCTGCCATCATCTTGGGGAATAACTCCTACCCAGCGTCCATACTGGATAAAGATTGGCACATCCAACCCCAGTTCATGCTCAACGGCGTGCCTCATTGCTGGCGAAGCCATTTGCGCCTCAGCTGTCATCACGTCTACTATGCTGCCTGGAATAAGGCGTATCATAAAGAAGACTACCAGACTGAGCAGAAACAAGGTGGGTATTACTAGCAATAACCTTCTGATTATATAAGCACGCATACTACTTCCCTGCGCTGTCCGCCCTTTTCATGTTTAATAAACAGCCCAACGCTCGAGCCTCCTTGCACTGACTTGTGTGACCCTATAGTCTTTTCGCTAGCACCACCATCTGCCAGTTATTAAGGGATTAGCAGTTCCTCCACCTTCTCTCTAAGAGGTATACCTGTCTTTGGATCCCAACCCATCAGGGCATAGTAGTAGCTCTTTGCCTCCTCCATTTTCTCATGGTCTAAGGGTTTATCAGCTAGAGTCCCGCTCTTGGGTTGGAAGAAACGCTCTGGTAGCTTATCGTCTTCTGCAGTAAGCCCCTCGCGGATATTGATTAGTCTAAAAGTGGTCAGGATTCTTTCAGCCACCCTGAACTGTTCCATTGGGTTCGTGTCCCATCCCGTAACTGCCGCTGTGACATCTGCCACTTGAGCATAACTGTAGGGCAGTCCGCTACATAGCACCAGGGAGTCTTTAAGAATTCTACCAAGCTGGGTAATCTTAAGTAAAGCTACTTTAAGGGGTCCATAATCATCAAGAGAAATAGGTTCAATTATACCCATAATAGATTCTAGCTCCCCTCCTGCCACATTGATCCCAGTATCATGCAGGTTACAGCAGTGGTCAGCACCGTGAGGATTAACCATATAGCCAACCCCCAGAGCATGTTTCAGCCGTGGTTCGTGCATTGGGATTTCCAAACCCTTTACTTCCATGGAATACTTCTCGGCTCCATTGCCGATTTTTTGGGCTGCCCGGGCTGTCCCCTCAGCCAGGATGTCACCAATACCCCGGCGTCTCGCAATCAATTCGATGGTCTTAAGCATGGCTTCAGCATTACCAAATCTCAACTCAATACCATCAGTATCCTTAGTGGTAAGCAGCCCGTTCTCAAAGCACTCCATAGCAAAAGAAATAGTCATACCGGTTGAAATTGTGTCTAACGAGTTGGCATTACACAGCTCACTGCCTTTAGAGATGGCTCTGATGTCACTTATACCACAGTTAGTCCCCAGTGCACCCAGAGTTTCATACTCAGGTCCACCATAAGCACGGTCTACACCATACGGTCCTTTACATTCCATTACTTTCTTGCAGCGTATCGGGCAGGCAAAACAACCCTCCATCCCGACTTTAATGGTCTCACAATCTATCAGCTTGGCATCGGGGAATATGCCATCACGGAAATTGTTGACTGACAAGTTCCCTGAAACTACTTGGTCTTCTATGCGAGCACCATGGCCGGCTGTGCCGCCCTCTGCCACTTCGGCCCATAGCTGCTTATTTTTAAGTAGCCAACCTCTTAGCTCTCTTACACTATCAGATGAAGCTACCTTTGGTCTTTCGTGACCTCTGACGGCAATCGCTTTGAGGTTCTTCGAGCCCATTACTGCACCAGCACCACCCCTACCAGCAGCATCATAGAGACCGTTCATAATACAGGCAAAGCGTACCAGGTTTTCGCCTGCTGGCCCTATCATGGCAGCTTGTATCCGATTGTCATCCGACTCTTCTCTGATAGTATTCAGTGTCTCTTTAGTTAGTTTCCCCCAGAGATGGCTAGCGTCTTTGATTCTTGCCTCTCCATCCTGTATCCAGAGATAAACTGGGTTCTCCGCCTTACCGTCAACAATTATGCCGTCAAAACCGGCGTGCTTAAGCTCAGCCCCCCAGTTTCCACCGGGCTCTGATTTAATAATACCGCCAGTCAGCGGAGATTTTGCCCCGATACAGTTCCGAGTGTTGCCAGGGAGCGAAACTCCTGTCAGAGGCCCCAGAGCAAAAATTAGTTTGTTTTCAGGACCAAGCGGGTCAATCCTTGGCTTTAATTCTTTGTAAAGGTAGTAAGCAATAAAGCCAGCACCGCCAATATATTTTCTGCAGAGTTTCTTATCTAGTTCCTCCACGGATGTAGTATTGTTAGATAGGTTCACCCTCAAGATCTTACCAGTATATCCACCAGGTGATTGTTCAGCCATTCCTCTCTCCTCTAGCTATTTCTAGCGCTTTACATTATTCTTATGGGATAGCGTTTACCACGTCCATAAGGGCTTTGATGTAGCCCATAGCGTAGGCTCGACCTCTGTGGCCCCAGGTGGTATCGCCCACGACACGGGGCGTGTGGTCTACTATCATAGGCCCGTCGAACCCCACCTCTTTGTAGGCCTTCATTGCCTTAAACATGTCAGTCTGGCCTTCGTCTATGAAACATTCTGCGAAGTTGTCAGCAGTTCCCCTTACGTCCCTGAAGTGGACGTAGAAAATCTTCTTCCGGCTACCAAAGTAGCGTATAGCCTCAACGACATTTGTACCCATTTCGGAGAAACAACCCTGGCAGAACAGTAGCCCGTTGTAGCCGCTGGGAACTGTTTCAATCACCCGCTTGAAGGCATCCACGCTCCTCATTATTCTGGCCACGCCTCCCAAGGAGGAAACTGGTGGGTCATCGGGGTGGAGCGCCATCTTCACCCCTGCTTCCTCAGCCACAGGAATGACTGCCTTTAGGAAGTAGGTGAAGTTCTCCCACATTTCCTCCTCGCTGATAGGGTGGTAGGCGCTCAGGGGCAAAAGGCTGGTATCTATGTGGGTGGTAGAGGCTGTGGCCATGAGGGGAGCGTTTTTAGCCAGCTCCATATTAAAGCTAGCCACATGGGCTCCACCCCTTCCTCGCGTGTCCCGGGAGGTGCGCCAGACAAAGAGGGGCGTGAAGTTGTAACCCAGAAGGGGGATGCCGGTGGCTCCCATGTTGCGAAGGGTTTTGCACCAGTTCTCTATTTGCTCATCGCGTCCGGGAAGGCCTAGCATCACCTTGTAGTAGAAGTGCCAAGGTAGGCCCCCGATTGCCTCCAGCTTGAGCCCCGCGGCCTCTACGCGGGTCCTCAGGTTCAAGAAGCTCTTGAATTCCCAGTAACCGTCGCCAGGCGCTTCAAGGAAATGTACAATGACCCCGCTCACCCCCATCTGCTTGACAAACTCAAGCTTCTCCTCCGTCACTTCGTGATTCACAACAAATGCAGTTCTCAATTTGGTCCTCCTTTCAGGCTCTATTTTATAGCCTGCTTTCCTTCTTGTTATCAGTAATCCAAAAATTTAAGTGACCTTTCTTTAGTCCTAGGCTTATCCCATATACGCACCACCATCAACATAATTAGCCTGGCCGGTAATATTTTGGGCCTCATCGGAGAGTAGAAACGCAACCATGTGGCCCATATCCTCCGGCGTCAGGAGCCTTTTCAGAGGACGTTTTTGCCCAACCATACTGTCAAAATACTCTTTATCTGTCTTTCCCACGAACCATTCGGGGTGGAGTTTTCTTTTTTGTGCCGTGTATTTTGCATGGAAACCTGGGGTCCACACTGAGCCCGGGTTAAGGATGTTGACATTGATATTATAAGGCGCTAGCGTCACAGCTAGGCTCTTGGAGAAGTATTGAACTGCAGCCTTAGAACAGCCATAAACCATCCCTTCCTCACCATATCCACTGGCGGCAGCTACTGAGGCTGTGTTTACTATCTTACCGTATTTGCGTTCCATAAAATAGGGTGCAATCGCCTTACACATAAAAAAACATGTCATCAGGTTGAGCTTAAACATCTGTTCCCACTCGGCTGCTGTTAGGTCAACGAAGGCGTAGCTGTCTTTGGATAGGCGTATGCTACCGAGACCACCAACAATATTTGCCAAGCCATCTATCTTATCTAAGGAGTCAAGGGTGGTCTTGACTACCTTTTCACACTCCTCTTCATCAGTAAGGTCTGCCTTTACGGCGACAGCTTTGCGACCTGCCTTTTTAACATCTTCAGCAATTCTCTTAGCTTCAGCTTCGTTAATGTCAACAACGGCTATATCTGCTCCCTCTGAGGCCAGAACCTTGACAACCCCCTCACCGATGCCCGGCCCAGCACCAGCAACGATAACTACTTTGCCTTCTAGTTTCACTTTAATCCTCCTTCGTGACTTCAGTCACATAACTTATTACCCCAACAATTTATCATCTCGCCTCGCCAAACCTCAGAAAGGGGATCAGTGAGAGATACTGATCCCCTTTCTCCCAAAGTAGGGTATGTGGTAAAGGCAGTGCTGGCCACCTAGTACCCCATCTCTTTCTTCATGCCCTGGTCAATCCAGATGAGGGATGTCATGGGCGTGTAGTTATAGTACCCAGCATCAACCTCAAGATAGGAATTCTTTACCCACGGCCACTGCATGCGTAATGTATATGGAGAGCCTAGAGGTATATAGTAGATCTGTTCCAACTTATATATGCCTAATTCCTTTAGCATTGCGTTTCGCTCAACCGCATCTGGTGTAGACGCTGCCTTGGCAAGGGTCTCGCAAAACCACTTGTCGTGATAGAGCAACATCCCCGGAAGTGAGCTCGTTGCACTCAACATCACCGCTGGCTGGACGTTTCCAGTTTGGCATACCATAAGATCCTCCCAATTGGCACCCGAGGACATACCTGCTGCGACAGCTGAATCACGCGGTTGCAGTATAAGGTTAACACCAATCTTAGTCCACATGTCTGCCACTAGAGATGCTATTTCGCTATACTCGAGTCGGCCACTGTCGTAGTCCATTTTAAGCGTAAGGCCATCGGGGTAACCCGCATCAATAACCATCTGCTTTGCCTTATCCGGGTCGTAAGTAAATAGCTCTCTGGCTTCCGGCGGAAGGTCTTCTATTGGGGTATAAAGGTCAGTGGGGAGTGCTGGATTGTATGGCAAGCACTGTACGCTACCCTCAATCAAGGTGGTCTTAACGACAGCTTCCAGGTCGGTGCCAATCATCAAAGCTCGTCGAAGATTTATGTCGACCAGAGGCCCAGACACGCCATTAACCGAAAGAAGGAAAGCGAGTGACAGTGGATATGTGTCTATTTCCAACTCAGGACTAGTGCTGGCTAAAGTGTCCCTGTACTTGAGGTTAATTGAATTAGCCAAGTCAACCTTCCCCGTCCGGATAGCAGCTATTTGGGTAGATACATCCATTATGATAGGGAATATAAGCTCATCTATGAACGGTGTGTCATACTTCTTTCCATTGATGATTTTCTCCTTGTTCCACCAATTAGGGTTCGGTTTGTAGCTAGCATGAGAACCCGAAACAAAGTTGGTCAAGATAAATGCCCCGGTGCCAACCTGATTCCTCCAGTCATCGGCACCGGCTTCTACCACTTCAGGGGGATAAATCGCGCAGCCTTTGCCCCACCCTAGAGGGTATCCCCAAACACAAGAGAATTCGTCGAAAGTAACCTGTACTGTGTATCTATTCAGAGCTTTAGCACCTCCTTCCGGCATGAAAAGAGAGAGGGCTGCAGCACCATTTGGACATGCCCGCCATCGGTTTAGGCAAAATTCGACATCATAGGCGGTAAGTTCCCTGGCCTCAAAACCTATGTGGGGATTAGCCGCAAACATACATCCTGGGCGTATGTGGAAGAGTACGCCCAGGGGGTCGGAAGTAATCTCCCAACTTTCGGCCAACTGACCTTTCCAGAACCTTTCAGGGACAACCTCGGAAAGCTCACATGCCCATTCACCGCTGCCTCTCGGTCCATACTTCTCTATGTCTCCTACTATTAGTGTCTCCATATAGCAAGGGCTATGAGATGACACAGCATAGACGTTAGAGGCCATGTCCCAAGTTGCTGGGTTTCGTGATACACGGAAGTTTATCATAGTGAGCGTTCCACCATATTGCGGCTCACCTGCCACTGGTTCCTCCTCCTCCTCTTCCTCCTCCTCTTCCTCCTCCTCTTCCTCCTCCTCCTCCTCTTCCTGTTCTCCTACTGGCTCCTCTTCCTCCTCCTCTTGCTCTCCTGGTACTACCTCACCGCACGAAGCCAGCACTAAAGCGGCCACTATTAGCCAGCTAAGCATCAACCATAAAATCTTCCTTTTCATAATTCCTCCTTGATTTAAGGATTTTTATTTCTCCACCACATCCTCACCTTAATTTACTTCCTATAGGCACCTCCTTTAAGGGCAGAGCGCTGAACCAGATTACGGTCACGGCACCACACGAGACGGGAGGAGGAAGAGGAAGAGGAAGCTACCTCACCTTGATTTCCCGAGCACCCTGCCGCATATTAGAACTTTTCACTAGCTAATCCTCTGAGACATAGAAAAGGTCATCAAGTTTATATCCGGGAAAGGCTTTTGTTGCACCAATAATAAACTTTTCGTGGATGCCACGCTCACTTTTTCTCACACTGTAAATTAGGTCTTTCGATACTCCCATAGCCTGGGCTAACTTAGGTAAGCTCCGGTATTTCCTATTACATAACTCAAAAACCCTTGTTTTCAGTTTCATTGCTCTCCCACCTGTTTTCATCTTTTATTCTCTGGCGGGCCCTGCCGCTAAGCCCGATTACCCTCAGGGCTCCGGATACGGGAGGAGTGCGTGCTTAATTAAGCTGGTAGTAATCAGAAGAGAAACTCCAGCACCCTGATTTCTCCCGACAAGGCCCGTTTTTCTAGCCACCACTAAACTCCTGCTACTCCTTTATCAATCAAGAACTGACTAAATCGTTCCTGTATCTCTGGCCTTTCTGTGCCTACTTCTTCTATGAAGCGTTTAAGCTCAGCTTGTCTCGTGATAATCATTCCTTGAACGTTACGAGGGCCAAAAAGGAGGCCCTTGTCCTTGCGCGGGTAGATACCAGGGTGATAACCCTCGTCTGTTAGGAAGGTATGTGCTCTCCCTATTTGGCTCCTGTCCTGGTCCTGAAAGACAAGTTGCCAGCGGAGGGCTCCACTTCGCCTTTTGGTGGAATAAATATAGCCATGAGCATCGAAGTACCCCCTGATGTAATCGTTATTCATCATCCACTCTCACCCCTTGAGCTACTTTGGTCCCCCTTCTTTTCAGGAGCCTCGGCTACCTTTGTCTCAGGAGGCTCAGCCGCCTTTTTCTTAGCTACCTTTGCTTCTGGTTTTGCTTCTAAAAACCCCATTATTCCTTCTCCACACCATTTGAAGAAGGCCTTAATTTTGTCCAGCACTATCATTAACTCACCTCACTTAAGGCAGGGTGCTGACCCCGATTACAGTCAAGGCACCTCACGGGACGGGAGGAGGAAGAGGAAGAGGAAGCTACCTCACCTTGATTTCCCGAGCACCCCACCTTAAGAAAATTGAAAGGACTCGAAAGACACCCACTATCGGGGTCTCCGAGTCCTGTTGTTGACTCCTCTTGAGTATTTGTATTACAATAGAAACTAGATAAATTCATTATCTTAACACCCTTGAAAAGACCTGTCCCCACAGGTCTTTTTCTCTATTAGCTACTTTTTACTTTCCACAATCTCCTTGGCTTTCCTGAGCCACTCCAGATCGAAGTATCGGACACCATTGTTATCAGTAAAGCTTGGTGGTGGTAAGGCTCCACGTTCAACCCAACTCACCACCCGGCCCTTTTTCATACCGAGTTCCTTAGCTACTTGAGCTGTCGTCATCTGACTGGTCACCCTCGGTCTTGGCATCTTATCTCCTGTCTAGTAATTAATAACACATTATTCAGCCTTTGTCAAGGGGTATCGGTTTAAATCGGACAAAAGCGACATAAAACGATTAAAATCGGAAGGTAGCCATCAAATACGATTAGTGCCTTTGCCTTTCTGCATTGGTAACATTAGTTACAAACTATAGGAGGTTATTACCAATGCCACAGCAGCCAAAGAAAATCGAGCGAATATTCTATACCTTCCAAGAGGCACAGGAATTCCTCAACATTAGCCACGACACAATATATAAGCTTATGAAACAGGGGCTTCCCTCCCACAAGATTGGTAGGAAACGAGTTTTCTTAATAAAAGACCTTATTCGATGGATAGAGGAACACTGAAAAGAGGACACGGTGGTGAGATTGATAAACAACCTTGTCGGCATGCCGACTGAAGGGGAAGGTATCAACAAACTATTCAAAAGCCCATGAAGGGGGCTAAAAATTACTCTGCAGGCCAGCCCGAAACAATAAGATATTCAGAATAGGGAAGAGTTAGGTGCTAGGCTCCAAGGCAAGGCGGAGCAACCAGCACTATTTGACTTCTAATATATTACTACTGGTATATGACTAAGGGGTCGGGGGTTCAAATCCCAGCCCTTTTTTGTGTCGCTCTCTTGTATACAAACATTAACCTTTTGTCAACCCCCGTGTCAATCCACACATACAGCAGGGGTTTCAACAGTTAAGACAAACTGGTGACTTTAGCAATTTTTTGCTATAAACTAAGCGTAGCGGGGTAGAGCAGAGGTCAGCTCGTCAGCTCCATAAGCTTTCTCCCCTTTATTTAACTCGCTCAAATAATACATCCTGATCGTCAACATGGACAACCTTATAGCAGTGTGAATTAATCTCAAATCCTCTCGTCTTGATTAATTCACCTACTTTTTGTACAGCAAATTCGCGTTCCGCATACCGGCGATTCACTCGAAAGGTTTTCTGTTTGGTTTTCATTGCCCTTGCATTTCTTCCTTTGCCACTTTATTCTAGCACCCCTTGAAAAACACTCACCTAGACTAATCCCTGCTTCCCTTAACCGTTTTCTAACAGTAACCTGGTCACAACTCAGAGTGTGTGCCATCTCTTTAATTAGCAAGCCATCATTGTGGTAGAGATTAAGAACCCTCTCCACGGTTACATCGTCACGGCAGTGGTATTTCCCCCGCCAGTCGAGCCTCATGCTCCTTGAAAAGCACTCACCTGCGGTAATCCCGGCTTCTCTTAATCGCTTAGTAACCGTGCTAGAACAACAGCCTAAGATTGGGGCTATTTCTTTTAGCAATAAATCACGGTGATAAAGCTCAAGCACCTTGTCTACAGTTATGTCTTTCCGATAATGAGGTGGTCTCCTCATCCTGGTTAACCCAGTCTTCTTGGCAATCTGGTGAACCCGCTGCTTTGAGCAGCCAACAATACTTCCTATCTTCTCATAGGTCGCATCAGGATAGTCCATGAGAAGGCTTAATACTTGTCCTCTTACTGCCATCACTCAATCCTGTTTCCCCAAAAGGCTTTCAGCTATGGTCTTGACTATAGTGAGGAGCGAGAGCACTGCCCGCTGTATGTGAACCGGCTCTTCAGATAACACCTTAGCCACATAGGGGTCTAATCGCCTGTAAAGACCAGGCTCCTCGCCAGTTTCACTGGAAGGCTCGGGTAGGTAGCCAGCAATGGTCATGAGCAGGCTCTCATCAAGGTCCAAAGGTTTGGCGACTTTACGCAGGATATGGCCTGAGGGGAAGCGCTCCCCCCTCTCTACACGAGCAATGTGTGATGCCGATACCCCCGATTTAGCTGCCAGCTCACGGAGTGTCAGCTCTAGCGAGAGCCTTCGCTGCTTAAGTGTTTTACCGATTTCGTTCCGGTTACTTGCCGTTGTCATTATTTTTCCCCCCTCGACGCTCGATTAAACCCTCAATCATAGTAATAAGGTCTTCATCAAGTTCGTTAGGATATTTTCGGCGAGCATATTCACGAAATTCAGGCAAATTACTAGAACTTTTCACTGGCTGGCCCTCAACATAGAAAAGGTCACCAAGGCTATATTCGGGGAAGGCCTTTATTGCCCCGATAATGAACTTTCCGTTGATACTACGCTTGCCTTGTCTCACCTTGTAAATGTAGCCTGCTGATATTCCCATAGCCCGGGCTAACTTAGTTAAGTTCCCGTATTCCCCCTTATATAACTCAAAAAGCCTCGTGTTCAGTTTCAACTAGCTAACCCTTCGGGTTTCACCTTTCTCACTACTTCTTTCCTTAGTGCACTCATCGCAAAGGCCGAGGAATAATACTGACCGACCGAAATCAGAAATTCTATACATCACTTCGCCACACGAGCCACATATAACTACCTTTTCTCTCAGTTTCAGCCAATCAAGGTATGTTTCACAGAAGTCGCAGTAGCCCCCAGGACAAGGAATCCCCTTGAATGGGCACGTCAACCCCTTGTTATTCCCGGATATCCTGAATAGTCCTTCCTGCTTGAGCATTGTACTTTGGAATATACACTTGTTGACACCATTTGTCAACAGCCATTGACCTTATATGACCCCTCTTTCCCATTACTAATTACTACGCCTTTTAGCCCTATTGGGTGATTTACCCGTAGCTAGGGTGGGTAGATAATTTAATTATGACAGCTCATATAAGAAGCCTCCTACCCAGCCTAGCCTTGGCTATTTTATTAGGCACCAATGGCTACGGCTATGGTATTGGCTATGAATATGTCGGTACACAAGTTGAGGCTGAATATAATGAAGGTGGCTACCAAGAGACTACGGGCGAGAATAGCTCAACTAGCCAGGAAGTTGTGTTTAAGAACCCGACCTTCAAAGAGCTCAGGGATTTTATTCTCAAAGACCCCACCAACCGCAACGAGTTTGTCCTTAACCAATATGAGTGTCGCCACTTCGCCACTGAGGTGAATAATAATGCTGAGGCCAACGACCTGAGGTGCGCCTTTGTCCTGCTGTGCTACGATAGAGGGCAACACGCCGTCGTTGCCTTTGACACTACCGACCGGGGTCTAGTTTATATTGAACCCCAAACCGATGCCGCTATCCACCCCGAAGTCGGTGGTAGCTATCAGGGAAAGGAAATAAAAGAGATTCTCATCGCCTGGTGACTATAAAGCTCGCAATAGCCCAAAAGGCTCACTAAACGGACCCTTTTGGGTCAATAGATTTATCCTTTTGCCACTTGAAAGGTCGGTATTTAAAAATTACACTCTGAGGGGGATAAATGGAGAAAGACATCCGGATTCTGCTGGTAGATGACCACGCGGTTGTGCGTGAGGGGATGAAGCACATGCTGGCACACGAGGAAGATATGGAGGTCGTAGGCGAAAGTGCCAATGGCCAAGAAGCCCTATCCCAGGTAGAAACGCTTTGCCCGAACATAGTGCTTACGGACATTAAGATGCCCGTGATGGATGGGATTGAGCTTATTCGATATCTAAAGGAGCAATATGCCTCGTGCAATATCATTGCGCTCACCATCTACGATGAATACCTGGCCGCGGCTATGGAGGCTGGGGCCAGAGGCTACCTGTTAAAGGATATTAAGGCCGAGGAGCTTACCCAGGCCATCAGGCAGGTTCACCTCGGCGGAGTGGTCATTAGTCAGAGCTTCCCCCCTGAAATCCGAACTGAATATGAACAGAGATATGGCAAAAAGGAGAAGGCGGACATGGTTGAAGAGCTGCAGCTGGTTGTACCTCCACCTGTCGACGCTAACCAATTGCTGGGATTCGCTAGCCGGGTGGAGAAGATATTCAACTCCTCGCTGCTACAAATCGTTGGTTCCTGGCAGAATGGCACCGCCCTCACGATCTGCTTAAAAAAGGCTACCCCGATAGCGGATATCCTGAATAAGCTGGCAGAGATGCCGGAGATAGAAGAAGTAGTAGAAAAACCACCAAGCAAGACCCCTCTCAGCCTTCTCAAGAAGGTTACAGGCATACCAAGGCTAGAGCGAAGGATGAGGAGAACTATCTTTGTAAAACTAAAGCCCCTCTGACAGGTCAACCCGCATAACAACGAGTCCGCGGAGACCCCGTCCACTTCGTGTCCTGTCAGAGAGGCTTATCTAATTTAGCACAGTAAATAATCAATGGTCAATCACCCTTTCGGGTGATTTTGGGCTAGTATTCTCTACGTCTAAAGACAAATACGTAAATGAGCAATCCGGCTACTATCACCGCCACACCTATAATCCCACCATAGAGAGGCCAGTTAAACCCTGGTTCGGGTTCGGTCGGTACTTCCTCTTCCTCTTCTTCTCCCTCTGGTGGTGCGACTACGGTAAAGCTACCACTCAACCCATCCACAGCTACACTGTAGGTGCCCGGTTCGTCTCTGGTCAGGCTAAAACTAACATCCTGGCTCTCACCAGCGGCAACAGTTACCGTTTCCTCGGCTTCTTTCACCCCATCTATCTTTAGGACTACGGTATAGCTTCCCGACTCACCACCGGTATTAGCTACCAACACAGTGATGGCTACCGTCTCACCGGGCTCAACCTCTAGCCGGGGGCTAACAGAAAGATAGGATACCGAGAAGGCAGCTGGTGCTGGCGGAATTACTACCTCCGGCTCTTCCTCCTCTTCCCCTACTGGAGGTACTACTGTCGGTACTTCTTCTTCCTCTGGCGGAGCTGGCACCCTGCCAATGACGGCAAAGGTGGTGAAGTGGGGAACAGAGGCGGTGATAGTGTTGTTTTCAGTATCAACCACACACTCCAACTCGACCCATTTGCCGGTTGCTTCGTCATAGTAGGCCAGCACCAAATCCTCTTCAGCTACCCCCTCAGGCAAGGCATCGGGGTCATAGCTAAAGGTCAGGGTTATCGGCGGGTCAAAGGTAGCCCCATCAGGTCCAAAGTCATAGGCCAGCCCAACCACATGGGCATCCTCGGGGGGTGCTGGCGGCTCATCCATTACGACCACGGTTATCTCATCAATTGGCTCCAGCTCTTCAGTCAGGCCGACCGTGCCACTGGGAATGGTAAGCGTACATAATCCATCCTCGGAAGTGGCAGTGACAGACCTTGTGAAACGGCCGACAGTGGTAACTATTCCCCTGACATCAGTAGTCCCCGGTGGCGGGGCCGGTGGTGCTGGTGCACCGCCAGTTGGCGGGGTTGGTGTTGGTTCAGTTGGTGCTGCCACCGATCCGTTTATTACAGTAAATGGGATAGGGTTGTTAGCGTCACCCTTCAGTGTTATTATATCCAGGGCTAGTTCACTCTCACCAGCAAGCCTCGTCAGGGTAATATCGGCTACCTTAATGGTGCCGGTTAACCCTGTCGGGGAAGCAACCCAGGCTACCAGGTGAGTATGATTATCCTGAATGTTGCTCTCAAGGCCATCAAAGTCGCTACCTGAGACACTAGTAACCTCCACTACTGCCGAGTCATAGGTAATGTCAATATCAATACAGGACACTGGTTCGGTGGCACTAATTGACAGCACCACTGAGCCGCTAGCTCCGGTGGATAACGCGGCATCAGTGATAGATACAGTTGCCCCCGGACTAGCCAAGATGGGGGTGGTGGGGAATAGAATCCCCACCACCAGAATAGTTGCTATTAGTAGTGTCTTAACTCTGCTCATGTTAGCCTCCTATTGCTCCCATGGTGGCACCCACCCAAGTGGCGGTAGTGGATAGCCTGGGATATTGATGAGATGTCGCGCCAAGTAGGTGCAGTCAAAAGCATCTACATTATCCTTAACATCAACATCCATAGTAGGTGTGTCGATGCTATGGTCTAGGAAACCAGCAATGGCACGCTCGATTTCGACCACGTCAGCTATATCTACATAAGTATCACGGTTGGCATCACCAACTCCGCCAACGATAGCAAAGCTGGTAGCCACAGAAGCGAGCGGTATCCAATCGCCCTTATTGTCCTTCAAGGTGACGACCTCAAGGTGCAATGGCGAGAAATCCATGGTGCTGCCAACTGCTTTGAGCTTCACCACGGCTACTACCGCACCCTCAGTAGCATCTACGCCATCTGCGGCCGCCTGATGGGCCACAAAACGTACTACCTGATGGTCATTGCCCATAACTCCGAAGTTGAGGTTAACCGTCAGGGTATCAAAGGCGCTGTCCTTACCGTTCACACCGTTCTCAACAACACCAAGCACCTCGACCACCCTTGGGTCAAACATAAGGTCTATAGTAGCCGCTCCCAAGAAGGCAGTATTAGTATCGATGGTCAGCTTTACAGTACCATCGCCTTTGTTGCTCAGATTGAGAATGCTGTCAATAGCCACTGTAGCCTCATCAGCAAGGTAACCACCGATAACGACAGGGGTGCCGCTAAGGGCACTGATGGGAATATCACCGCTGACAGTGTTATTAATGGTATGTACTGTATTGTTAGCGGCAAGGCGCCACACATCAGCCTCATCCCAGTAGTAGAGGCCGAGGGTAGTCTCGTCTACCGGGGGATCGGTGCCGTCAACAATGCCAAGTGGCTCTTCGACATCGGGATAAGGAACAGTTATGGTTGCCATGCCCGAGGTGTAGCCAGTGACTTTGACATCAAGGAAAACAACACCGGTCGTACCAGTGCCTACGGAAAGCGGAGTGTCACCTGGGTCTTCAGTGTAGCGGGCACCAGTAATAGTGCCTGAGGCAGCCCCGCCACCGGAGATGTCGACATTGGCGATGGTTCCCCCCGCTGAATCTTGGAGGGCAACCTCATCCGGGTCGTCCCCTTCGACATAGGCAGTATCCACTTGCCCTGGGTCTATATGAGCGACAGGATAATCATTGATGTCACTAGGGCTAGTCCCCAGCCAAGTTTCCTCGAGGTCGGAGAAGCCGTCGTTATCGCTGTCTCTCTCTACGAAGATCTCGTCGAAGTAGGTCTGCCAAGTGTCTGGCAGCCAGGGGCTGTAGTGTACATCACCAAGGATACCGTTGGCTCCATCCCGACCCGGTCCATTGGCTGAGCCCCACCAGTTGTAGGTGGCATCAACAGTGAAGGCGCACAGGTTGTCAAAGCCCACGGTATTTCCATAAATATTGTTGTACTTCACGATGTTATTGGGGCCAGCGTTGCCGTAGAAGCGCACGCCCGCAGCTGAGTCCTTGAAGGTGTTGCCCTGGACCACATTACCATCGTGGTTGATGCTGATGGCTTCCAAGTTGGCATTGCTTACTGTATTGTTCGTGAATGTGCCGCCTGCAGTGATACTCCCCTGTGAGGGCGTTATGCCGACTACGACATTGCTAATATCATTTCCGCTTACAAGAGGGGACTGGGTATTCGCACCTTGGATGAGAATGCCCTGCTTGCAATTTGAGATGGTGTTGTCGGTAATCACAAATTTAGGATTGCCGTTGCACGCCATTCCAACCCCCTGAACTTGGGTACCCGTTTGCGGGGCTCCACAATCTACAATGTTGTTTGAGATTGTGATGGTGTCCTTCCCGGCCTGGACGTATATACCAGTTACACCGCCACTATTTATGGTGAAGCCGGCTATGGTAACGGAACTTACTCCAGTAGTGCCGGCACCAATCGTGACCTTGCCCACGATAGTGGACTCAGCGCCCCTGGCTCCAGGCTCCACCCCTGCGGGGACTCCAGCATTGGCACCGAGTAGGGTCAGTCCGTCCTTGTCGTTGGGGAAAGAGACGTTCTCGGTATATGTCCCCGCCGCCACACTGATGGTGTCGCCAGGGTCAGCAGCATCAATGGCATCCTGGATGGTGGGGAAGTATATGTTCTGCACCGTGTTGCAAACACCATAGTTTGACAACTCAGTGTTGACTAATGTATTGCCCTCAGCGATTACCGAACCTACAACAGTAAAGAAGTAGAGAAGGTGGCCTGCATTTGTAGCTTCGTTGTTCTTCACCTGAACACGGTCTGTCTGAGAAAACTCAAATATTATGGCACCGTCCACCATATCTTCAAAGTAGTTGACCGTTACTGTGAGATCCTCTCCCTGGTTGACGTACACACCACAATAGAGTTCATGGAATTCGTTGCCTTCAACTGCCACGTTATTCGAAATAGCAGTCGAGAAGCCGACATCAATCCCACGAGGGCAAGCACCACCAACACTGATGATGCGGTTGTTCTTGATGGTCACATAGTCAGAGTCATGTGTGTGTATGATCGCCTGATCCACACCTTGCACTATTTCGAACCCGTCTATGGTGACCCTATCGGCTTTGACAGTTATTCCGCCATAACCGCTACCTGCATTAAAACCAGTTTCAGTTTGAATAACTGCCCCGTGTTTCTCAACAGACTTCAAGGTTAGGTTCGGGACGTCTAGTATAAGGTTTCCTACATACGTCCCCGCCGCCACATGGACTGTGTCGCCAGGAGAGGCAACATTAATGGCAGCCTGGATAGAATCGTTGGTGTACCAGTTCCAGGGATGGCCTACGCCGATATAGTTAGCACCCCACCAAGGGGAATAATCTACGTTGCCGCTAACCATTGTTGCGATGGTAGCTCCATCTTCAGTCCCCCACCAGTTACCGGTGGCATCAAGTTGGGTGCTAGACAAATTCACTACTCCGCCGTCGATGTTTAGCCGGTTAGCCTTCAAAGTGCCTAAGGCAGGCTCACGGATAACAATGGCGTTAAAGTAAAATCCCGAATCTGGAGTCAGATCATTCTTATCGACACTGATACTGCCGCCGGTAATAGTCATATCTGATGTAGTAGAACTCGCAAAGCGGACGCCGTAGGTATGCTCCGCTGCGCTCATGGCGATAACATCTATATCCGTATTTTCAACCACAAGCTTACCGCCACCGCCCTGGTGATTGATTCCGGTCAGAACATTGGTGATGGTGCAGTCCGTCACGGTAAGACCGTTTACGTAACCCTGAATTGACCCATAAAGCCCGTTCTTGAAGGTGCATCCATCAATTAATGCATTAGAATTCCCATTGGCGGCGCCGCGCTCCAACACAATGCCTAGCCATGCGCCATCTCCGTTTCCAGTATATAAGTATCGGTCACCTCCATCGAAGGTACAATTCTTGATGGTCGCACCGTTTACACCATACAACCTAAGAAGGGTGCTTGTATCTATTTCGAAGTTGATGTTTTCTATACTTATGTTGTCATTCATATCAAGATCAAGGCTGTAAAGGACGGAACCCTTAATTGTTGTAAGGGGATTCCCAGAAGTATCAGTGGCCCCCAAAAGGTTTACTTTTTTCCCTAGGATTTTCGGTGATATGGTGCCATTTTGGACGTTTTCCGTATACGTCCCCGCCGCCACAATAATGATGTCGCCAGAGCTGGCAGCATCAATGGCTGCTTGGATGGTAGTATAGTCAGCAGGCACATTGATGGTGGTTTGCGCCGCCACTGGCACCGCCGTCACCAGGCTGAAGCTCAGCACCAGCACCAGGGTAAGTAGTACACTAAAAACTTTCCGTTTCATCTAAAAACCTCCTTTATTTTTGTGAAATTCACCCTTGTCTTCTTCAATAGGCATCCCTCCTTTAGCAAAAGATATATACTAAAGTACTATTTATCAACGCCAATTAACAATTTTAACACCCCTTTTACAAAAATGTCAACTAACTTAACCTCACTTTCCCCACCAATTTAGGACTATAGGGGCAGTACTATTTACTAGCCAGGATAGCCCATTTGGGGGATTGTTTTAGCTCCCTTGGGCAATCATAATCTATATGGAGGGTGGATATGGCAGATCATAACCGAAAGAACGGCATGCTGACAACCAGCGAAGTCGCCCATGTGCTCAACACGCATGTCAATACCGTGAGGCGATGGAGTGACCGGCGACTGCTCAAGGCCTATCGCATCGGCCCCAGGGGTGACCGCCGGTTCAAGCGCGAGGATATCGACAGCTTCCTGCTACAAAATTACCACACCACTTGACAAAATGGCATTTATAAGGTATATAAGGGTGTTGATGGATAAAATAAAGGTGCTGGTAATTGATAAGCAGACCTATTACCGGGCCGGGGTGTGTCAGGCTCTATCCGGGCAAGATGACCTTGAGCTGTCAGACTGTGGCCCGGATGATAACCCAATAGGGCTAATCGAAACCAGCGCCCACGATATCGTCCTGCTAGATGTTGACCCCCCTTCGTTCAGCGGGCTTAGCCTGGGGCGAGAGATTGCCCGCTACTGCCCGGCCACCAAGGTGATAATGCTAACCCCGGCCAGACCAAACGACGAGGAACTGTTTGAGGTCGTCAAGGTCGGTGCGGTAGCTTACCTGAGTAAGAACACCACCCCCGAAGACCTGGCTGAGACAATAAAAAAGGTCTTCGGTAATGAATATCCGATAAGTGAGAGTCTCCTAGCCAGACCAAAGGCGGCTGAGACGGTGTTAAAGCAGTTTCAGAGTATACTAGTCAACGGCAACGGCAAAGCTATGGAGTCCGTAATTAGCCCGCTTACCTTCAGAGAGATACAGGTGCTGAACTATATTGCTGACGGCAACTCAAATAAGCAAATTGCCAAAACTCTACAAATCAGCGATCAGACAATCAAGAATCATGTTAGCTCCATCCTGCGCAAGTTAAACGCCAATGATAGAGCCCAGGCTACGGCCATAGCCATACGCAAAGGCTTGATTCATGAAGAAGCTCCTAAGTAAGCTAGTTTGCCCCCGGAGTAATAAGAAAAGCACCCCTTGGTCAATAGTTACTAACAATTATTTACAAAAAGAGAGCCCCCCGAAATTCGGGGGGCTCTCGGAGTATCTGAGGTGTTACCCATCAAGCTCTTTTGAGCAATCCTAAAATAGCCACGACAATAAAGAAAATGCCCACCAGGGTCCAGACTACGGCCATCCCAAACTCAGCCATCAAGATAGGTTGATTAGGCTCACCGAGATAAATGTGGCCCTCTCGAAGGATAATAAAAAAGACATACGCCCATGTCCCAGCACAATGAACTAAAAAAGCAGAAACCACTAGCAGTCCGTATTTTTTCATGGCTCTCCTTTCTATAGGTTACTACTTAAAAGGGAAGGGCACCCTTTTGGGGTGCCCTTCGGTGGATTGGATTGGTATAGCCTTAGGCTACTCGCCTGGTTCTGATTATCAGGACAAGCAAGCCAATAACCAACACCGCACCAACAGCGATTATGGCATAAATCCAGGACGGCGTTATCGGTGTCGCTGCCGGTACAATTACATCAGGTGAAGTTATAATTATATCAGGTTGTGTAATTGTAATTGGTGGTAGTACTGGAGCCTCTTGGACCGTTACCGGTGGTATCGGTTCTACTGGCTCTGCCTTGGTGATGAAGACGGCTGAAACCCAGTCGCTCTCCAGTAAATCACCAGCCTCAACAGTGCCGCTTACCGCTTTCACCCTCCAGTAGTAGGCAGTAGAGTAGGGGAGTTCTCCTACATAGGCGTAAGCCGTAACAATCAGGCGGCCCACATCACCATCCAGCCTGACTAGCGGAAGCACGAAATTCGCATTGTCAGCTAGCTCGAAGTAATAGCCATCGGCATTAGCGTCTTCGCCTGGTGTCCAAGCGAATGTAGGCATGAGGGAGACAGTGTCAGCACCGCTCTTTGGAGCATCGATGGTTGGTGCGTCTAGTACATCTTCCTCTGCTTCGCCGGCAACCAGGGCAAATGGAGTCCCTGCTAGCATAGCAGGATCAACAGTGACATATACATAGCCACCGTAGGTGCTGAAGCTAACAGGTGTTACTGGTGCCCACATGTCGGTAGCTGCACTCCAGAGATAGACCTTGGTATTGGCGTCTCCAGCGTAGAACTTGATTGTGGCTTTGTCTGTTGCTGGAGTAGTATAGCCTCCCACTTTAGCTACATAGACATCGTAGAAAGCTATGGTGCCGGAAATGGCTGCCTGTGGATTAGCGATGTATTTGGCGACAGAGATGACATTAGCGTCGGGAGTCACTGATACATTAACGCCAACCGTGGTTGAGGCATTCAAAGCTGCGCCAGTGCCAACCTTAGTGGCTGAGAAAACAGCGTCAGCGGTGCCAGCCAGGAAGGGGTCGTAAACTACTTTGCTCGTGGCTGTGCCTTTGACCATTTTGGCAATATCAGTGGCAACGGCCGTCCCCCACCAGTTGAGGGTGGCATCGACATCATTAACATCATTATTAGCAGCGCTCTCTATGCCGTAGTCCCCGGTGCTGGTGTTATTGCCGGTGATGGTGTTGAACTTGATGGCATTAGAAGGATCCCAAGCGCCGGTGACTGCTATTAGGATGCCATCCTCTTCGTTATCGGTTATGTCGTTGCCTAGGATTTCAAGGCCCGCGACATTAGTAGCGCTACTCGCAATCACTATACCATTCCCCTCGTTTCCAGAGATGGTATTGCCTTCAATCACGTTGTCAACCAGGTAACCACCACCACCACCACTCCAATTAAAGAGGTAAATACCGCTCCCCGCGTTATCGGTGATGGTGTTTCCCGTGATGGTATTGCCTTCGGTGGCAAGGCTAGCAGACCCACCGGCAATAGTAATGGCGGTAGCAGTGTCGGTGCAACCTGTTATCGTGTTGCCGGATATCGTACAGTCCGTAGCACCACCCAGCATTACGATAGCGGTAACACAGTCCTCAATGACATTGTCCGCTATGATTGCTCCAGTTACTACTACTCCATTATTTTCACCCTCCAGGACTATGGCTGAGCCTCCGTCAACAAAGATGTTGTTTTGTACTATTACACCATCAGTACCCTGCTTTATCCAAATGCCATCATCGGGGGAACCATCTAGGGTAAAGCCCTCAAAGGTTACATCATCAGCCTGAATGTGGATAGCAGGTGTGCCAGCACCACTAGCGTCAATAATGGTAGTAGCGGCACCGTCCGTGGAGACAAAGGTCAGCCCTTCGTGAGCGATAGTTAATGTAGCTGTAGTAAGTGCATAGGTTCCCGGGCCAACCTGTATGGTGTAATCAACACCGGCTGCATTTATAGCATCTTGAAGAATATTCTTCTGGGCCATCAGTACACCGGTGGGATTATAGACACTAGCCACGCCGGGAAGCCCCGCAATCGTCGGCACCTTTATGGTGTAGGCGGCTGATGTGACCGCAGCTTCTATCACCTTGGCGGCAGCATCTTTGGTGGCTACCGTCAGGTTATAGCTCCCAGCGATACCCGGGTTGGTGACACATCCAGGAGTATTAATCTTACCTATGGTAAGCTGAACTATGGCACCGGCACCAATAGCCTTCGCTCCATCCAGTTTGATGGTTAACGTTTGTGCGGCCGGGTATGTGCCGGTTTTTGAGACGACGGGGTTTTCGGTGCCGATATATGTCTTAGTCTCACCAATACCGGGTGTGTTTTGGATTTGTACGTCACCTGTTGTTATAGCACTGATATTGGTACCCGCCGGGAAGCCGACAACAATCTGACCACCCACTGGTATCTCACTACCGACCGTAAATAGTACTTTGTAGACGTTCAGCTTGCTTATCACACCCGCCGATTGGGTTACAGGATCGGCATCGCCAGCTGTTAAGGTAACGACCGGGGTGGTAACGGCGCTTACCGGAACCACCGCCATCAGGAAACTGGCAAGCAGGGCTAAAACTAACCCCACCCCCAGTATCTTGGAAAATCTCCTTTTCATGAATTTTTCTCCTTATTTAATATTTCTTATGTCTCCATAAACAAAGGTATAAAACTAAATGTCCCTTCCTTCTATGAAGACAGGGTTTCTATTTAGTCCGTTTTTGAGTTTTAAAAACTCTCTCCCTTTCGGGTCCTGCTATAACATCACCTCCTCTCTATAGATAGTAGACGTATTATACCACACTTGTCAATAGCTGATTACCTTACATCAATACCTGTTTACATTATTACATATATTATAACGAATTATTCCCCATTTAGTTAGCTTATAAACTGATAATCTTTAACCTTCACCTCTTCTCACCGCCGGGGGCTGACCCCGATATCGGTCAAGGCGCCTAACGGGACGAGTGAAAAACAGGCTTTCTAAAGACCTAGCCCTGATTTCCCGAGCCCCCGACTGTTATCTATATTAACCTTTTTTACTGCCGATGTCAACAGTTATTAACAATTATTTTTCAGGCGGCATTTTATTATGGCCATGAGTATATCCAGATATCCCCGCCAGCACTGGGGTTCGTAGTAGCACTTGCGAGGGTATTTAGTCGCCTGAGAGTAGTGCTTACATTTCTCCCCGGGGCAGAACTTCACCGCTTACCTCCTGCTATCAGCCTGTTTTTTCATAATACTGGCTTGCCCGAGAATTTTATTATCACACCGGGCGGCACACCAGGCTCACTTTGAACACCATCATAGTATTGACTTACCAGTCGTACCCCCTTTTCGTGCCGGTGGATGACAGCCATCAGCTTATCATCACGCAATATTAAAACCACCGGCTCATCGTTCCCTTCGACCACCTTAAACGTAATCATCCTTCACCCCCTTTGGTTTATGAGCTTATGTGGAAAGGTCCATATTTATATTTATAGGGAGGCTTTATGCCGGCCAGGATTTGTTCACACTCTGGCGCCGATAACTCCGGGGCCTCAATCCAGATAGCTATTTCCTTATCGGGGAAGGACTCTTGCTCACAATCACGGATGCTCTGGACCAGGTGCTGCAGTTCCTCCTTAGTTAGCTGCTCACTCTCGAGGCTAAGTTTAACCTTCATCTTCTATCCTCCTTCTAAGCCAGGTATACAGGTCAGCGGTCTCCCCCCAATCCGGCCATTCCTCCAACGCAACGGGTAGGGATTCCGCGGCCAAGAGGCTGTTTTCAGCGGCCATGGCTTTATAGCCCTCCGCCATCTCTCCGGTCTCCTTCTCTATCTTATAGTGCTTGATACACCGTTCATTCAATATCAGAATGCTCTCACATTCCCAGCCGTACAGACTTCGAGGATGAGAAGACCGGGTTGCCCACTGCCCCTGCTCCGTGAGGTAGACACCATCAACGACGCCGGCAGCCAGCTTCTCAAAGTCAATAGCTTCCATTAGATTTAAACCAGCCAGCGGGGGGTACCAGGGCAGTTGGCTGAGGTCCGCCTGGCTATTGATGGTGATAAAACTGCCCGTATCAATGTCGAGGATTACCCTTAGTTGTTTTCCGGTGTCTCTGAAATCCTTGGCCCGGCACCAGTCCTGCCAGCCAAATTTCGAATCTACCGGTGACGCCCACAGGCCACCCTCAGGCTTACCCCAAATACCCTCGGTGCCGACATTCTTAATGGTTATCGGCCGCAGCTCAAAGCCGGCCTCTTTAGTGTAGTGAACTACCCTCATCACTCCTCCCTGATTAGCCCTCTCTTATTCAAGCTGGCTTGGCTCTACCTCTACCCGTAAATTAGATAGCTCATATTTAGGATAATACTTAAACATGTTTGGGATTGCCTCAGTTAAGTTACCCTGTAAAGTATCAGCCCCTGTCTCTAGGTCATCTGGCCCAATGTCGTCTTTATATGAAACACCGAGCGTCAAGGCAATTAGCACTGAGTAAGTAGCCTTATTAGTCATCATTCACCCCATTTTATTCCGTTGTATCTGTCCGCAGAACTTGCCGCAGATAACGCACCTGGGCATGATAATTAGACTACCAGACAGGTCACTGTCCTGGCAATACCGGCGACAGGATGGATTTTAGCGGTGACCTGGTCGCCGATATCGTTAAGGGTTTCTCCTTCTATGGTGGCGATAACATCATAGGGTCCGGTTACCGTATCAACCGATTTCACCCCCTCTATTTGCTTAAGAGCCGTAACCACCTCCTGACTTCTACCCACCTCTGTTTCCATTAGAATAAAAGCCTTGGCCATAAATTCACCCCTTATTCTTATTTAGATATAATCTCCACCTCCCGGCGGGTTTCAAAGTGGAGCAGCTTAATGGTTTTCCCGGTCTCCCGAGCGATAGCCTCCGCCAGCGGCCTGAGGGATTTGACCCGGGCCATGTCGGCGCCGACTAAGGGCATCCATCCCTCGGCCGTTTTAGCGCCGATAATACCTTCATCGCCAGAACCGGTATCCTCGGCTACGAAGGCATATAGGCTATCAATTCTAGGCATCACTACCTCCTTTAGGGCCGGGGGCTGACCCCGATTACGGTCAGGACACCACACGGGACGGCAGGTGATGAGAGCGAAAACAGAACCCTCGCCCTGATTTACCGAGCCCCCGGCCAAATAGATATTAACCTTTGGTCAACTTACGGTCAAGGCACCCCAGGGTGTCGCTCTATGCAACTGGTTTTCTCATCTATTGGCTCGCTCATAAAATATGGTTTTCTCGTTATACTTGGCTCGCTCATGAGAATTGGGGTTCTCTCCTCTATTGGCTCGCTCACTTAGTGTGGTTTTCTCATCCACGCTGGCTCGCTCTCCTATATTGGTTTTCTCATATTTGGTGGCTCGCTCTCTCGGACTGGGTTACTCTTTTATGATGGCTCGCTCTTGTTCACTGGGTTACTCTTGACTTTGGGCTCGCTCTCTCACATTGGTTTACTCAGGTTATTTGGCTCGCTCAGGATACTTGGGTTACTCGTTTCTTTTGGCTCGCTCCACTTGTATGGGTTACTCATAAACTATGGCTCGCTCTCTTATGCTGGGTTGCTCTATCCTCCCCCGGCTTATCTATCATCTCCCACGGGCCTATTAATGATTTATGCTCTAATATATCTATAGCATAAGGATTAGTTAACGGCAAGCCTTCAGATTCTCTCCAAACAAGCCACAGGCAGGAAAGAAATAGCTTTATCATCTTACGCAGCGCTTGGTTATGGACATGTCCTTCACTTATCATGTCGCCAGGCTCATAACTCTTACCTTCTTTTTTGGGTAGACTGGTGGCCGGTACTATCTTAACACCCCGGTTTTCATACTTCTGGTAGTACTTGTCCTTCTCCTTGAGGTAATAATCGTAGAAGCTACCCTTAGCTCGGAGCAAAGACGAACCTAGCCGCCAGCACATACTCCTTAGCTGACTATTGTATTCCAGCTTTCCGCCACCCCTGCGCCGTTTAGGGGCCACTCCATCCTCAACAGAGAAGCCAGCGAACTTCCATAGACTGGATATGTGATCTGCTTTCTCAATGTCCATAAGTCCTACCACTTTAGCGATATTCTCCTTGCCAACACCTTTTACACAACTGAACCAGGGATAGGCTGGGTGGCTTTCAATAAGGTAAGCAACTCTTTCATCAAGGATATCTTCCAGGTCTTTAAGAAGCCGGTGTAGTTCATCAGTCTCTGGGTCTTGCTTATTTTGTAGGGCAAGGTGAGATTGTCTCACCTCCGCGGCTACCCTCAACTTTTCTATGGCCAGGGCAGCACCTACCATTGTGGTTAGTGAGGTTAGTTTGTTTGTCATTTTACGCTCCTCTTTTGTGGTTTTCTCAGGTTCATTGGCTCGCTCTTTTTGTATGGGTTTCTCCGATTTCATGGCTCGCTCTATAACACTGGGCTTCTCTGGTATTATGGCTCGCTCATAGTGGGTGGTTTTCTCCATTTGCGTGGCTCGCTCTTTTATTGTGGGTTACTTATGAAGTCTGGCTCGCTCACCTCTACTGGGTTTCTCATTACTCATGGCTCGCTCTATTCCGCTGGGTTTCTCTCTCCTTTTGGCTCGCTCTTACACTTTGGTTTTCTCCTTGTTTTGGCTCGCTCGCTTTAGCTGGTTTTCTCCTATATTATGGCTCGCTCAGTTCTTGTGGGTTTCTCATTTGTATTGGCTCGCTCCATTTATATGGGTTTCTCTTCGTTTCTGGCTCGCTCACTCTCATTGGGTTACTCTACAGTTATGGCTCGCTCGTAATATTTGGTTTTCTCTATTTCTTTGGCTCGCTCTCAGCTATTGGGTTTCTCACCATTCATGGCTCGCTCTCCTTATTATTTACTTATTTTGTTCCTGTGCAGCCAGGGTATAGCTAGAATGTTTGTTGATCCTGGCGGGGGCATTGCTAACCATTCATCGAAGTGGAGGGGCAGTGCTATCCACTTAATCAAAGCATCCGTAACCGCTCCCTCAAGTGCCTGGTGAAAGGATTCCTTCTTGCTTCTCCAGGGACCACGCTCGTCTGTAGCCACACGAACGAACCTATCAACGAGGTCTGCTTCTACCTTCACCCTCCAAGTGTATAAAGTGTTTTTTGGCGACGCCTCAATGGTGACTATCCTTGTTTCTGCCATTCCTCTCTTCCTCCTTATAGGGCCGGGGGCTGACCCCGATTACGGTCATGGCACCGCACGGGACGGGGAAGTGAACGGGGAGTGAGCCCGGCCATGATTTCCCGAGCCCCCGGCCACAACGAATATTAACCTTTGGTCAACCCCGATGTCAATAACCCCGACCGGGTGAGCCTTTCGGCTCACCAACCTGACCCCTTTTATCCCGTAAAGCTATCCCTTTGGCTCTGTTAAGCTTGATAGCAACGGGTTAAAATCCTGGTAAGAGGTTGGTAAGAGGTCAGCCCCTATTATGCTGTTAACCTAACCTTGAGAGCTGATAGCGATGCTAACGAACCGGTCGGTCAAGGCCACCTTTATCCTGGTGCAGCCCAACGGGGCCCGCACCCGGACCGACGCCGAGATCAAGCAGATACTGGAGAAGTTCCTCGGCATCTGGGCGGGCACGGTAGACGGTGAGCTCGACCGCCTCGATGTCACGGTAGACGGGTCCGGGCCGGCCCCTTCATCAGCGATAAAGCCTCCCTAAATTTATTCCCGGTAGCCCCAGCCATCGCCGCCCCGGTGGTTCCGGCGGTCATAGAGGCGGTCCAGCGGAGAAAACTGCTCGTGGCTGGCCAGTGCCTTGCCCATATCGACGAACCTCGAGTACTTCAAGGACATATTGAGGGTGGAGTGCCCCAGCAGCAGCCGCAGGGTATTAATGTCGCCCCCGGCCTCCAGGAAGCGGGTGGCGAAGTAGTGGCGCAAGCGGTGGGGGCCGCCGCGGCCGCCGACGCCGGCCCGTCTCCGCAGGCGGACGATCATTATCTTGACCCCGTGGCGGGTCATTGCCTGGCCGTCATCGCTCTTCCACAGCGCGTCGCCGCCCTTGGGCCGGACCTCGAGGTAGCGCCGGAGGGCCTTGCGCGCCTCCCCGTTTAAGGGCACCACCCTCAGCTTGGCCCCCTTGCCCATCACCCTGAGCTGCTGGAGCTTGGGGTCCAGGTCGGAAAGCGTGATCTGGGTCAGCTCGTTCAGCCTCAGGCCGGTGGCCACGAACAGGGAGATGATGGCCCGGTTGCGGGTGCCCAGGTAGCGGTAGCGGAAGCGCTCGTCGCTCGAGCAGACCTCGAGCATGGCGTAGACCTCATCGTCGGTATAGGGCTCGACGTCGCGGTAGCGGGGCGAGCCCAGCTTCAGGCGGCGCAGCGGGTTATCGGCCAGGTACTCCTCATCCTCGGCCCAGCTGAAGAGGGCCTTGATCACCTGCCCGTAGTGGTGGATGGTGGCCGGGGTGGCCTTCTTCCAGGCCGAGCGCCGGGCGGAGGGCCAGCGGTGCTCCTCGGTGGCCACGTAATCGAGGAAGGAGCTAACGTGCTCGCGGGTGATCCCCTCCAGTTCGGGCCAGTCATTAGCCCTGGCGTACCAGGCGAAGTTATTAAGGATGCTGGTGTAGTATTCCCTGGTCCGCTCGGCCAGGTGGCGGCGCCCCGAGAAGCGGTTGATCAGGTCGAGTAGTGATACCGTTTGAGTCATTGTTTGGTTGGTCATTTTTCATTTTGCCCGTCCCCAATGAGACCCCTTGTCTCAAAACCGATATTTTGTATCTACTTTTATCCAGTTAAGCTCACTTGGTGTAAAGCAAGTGCTCTAACCAACTGAGCTAACCGCCCTGGGGACGGACTTCTCCTCCTTTTTAGATATAAACCTGTGTTAACCTTTAGACAATCTGTATTGACCTTTTGACAATTTTAGCCGACTTTTTTCGAAACTATGATACCGTTGAGTCATTGCTTTTTTTCAATTGACTCAGCATTTTCCGGCTCGCTGGGCTTCTTTTTGCTGACTGCCTCGGCAATCTGATCCCCAGGGCTGGGTGGCTTTCCCTTAGTCTTCCGCTTTGGCCTAAAAAATGCCTTAATCTTATCAGCCCACATTATTTATCACCTCCTAAAAACAATTACTCAGGTTATCGTTATTGACAAACCGTTGATAACATCTTACAATCTAGGGTCAGGCAGAGCTCCAAATTCAAAGAAGGAGGATTGCCCGTCCTCAATTCAAACAGCCCTGCCTGAGCCTCTCTCAATTTCCCTGACCTCCTGGGCAAAGCTGACCAGCCGCTCCAACCACCTGGGCTCCAGTTCCGAGGCACGCTCAATCAATCTGCTCATTATCTGGGCCTCAACGTCTTTACTAAGGCAGGCTGAAAATTTGAGAAATATATCGTGAAACCGGTCAGCCACATATTCTTCTATCCTCTCTTTTAGGCTATCCTCGCTTATAATTCCCATCGCCATAAGGTGCTCAATGTCGCTGCCTAATGCTACTGATAGCTTGCAGGCATCGATAGCGAGACAAACGCCTTCTGGGTCACATGCCTTAGCCGCATTTATTGCCTTACCTAAGGTATCTTCAAAGGTGCTTAACTTCTTTTCCATTACCGGATGTATCCTTCGCAGCTGATTGCTGATTTCCAACCAATCACTTTTGCCCATTCTGGCTCACCTCGGTTAGGTAGGTGGCAAAAGCACTAACTACCTTTATCTGTGACTCACTAAAAGGGCTGACAATATCTAGCAGTTCAGCTAGGGGTTGACTAATGTGTTCTTGCCTGGTTCGATAGCCGGCCAGGATAAGCAGCTCATCCTCCAGGGCTATCTTTCGGTTGCCATCCCCACTGAAGGCATGAGCCAACTTGGTCACTGTTTCTGCCGAAGCATGACCGCCCTTTATAATAGTGTGAACAGTGGAGTGGCTTAGGCCAGCTCTCTCACCAACCTGCCTCAGTGACAGATGCTCATTTTTACACCTCTCCTTGAGCCAGCTACCCAAATCTGTCTCGTCAGTCATGAAAACCCCCTTAAATATATTTTTAGGTATTATTTTGTTGACATTATAGCAACCCCTATTAACAAAGTCAACACCCTGATTAACCCCCTATCTGTTTTGGCATATTGACAAAGGGTCTATATTTATTTACACTATGTTGCCGTGTGTAAATATAATTAGGCTGACATTAGCCGCAACCAACCACTGGGGACCTAGAGAGAGGAGCTATTAATAGGGGGTGAATTATGCAGCAGCATCCACTGTTCACTATATATAAGCGTCGTTACTTATCTGAGGTAACTGGCTACTCCATGGGATATCTCTGCCGGATAGCTACCGGGGGACAGCCCTTGAGCCGTTTATTTATCGAACGGGTCTGCTACAAGCTTAACCGGTCAGAAGAAGAGCTATTTTTGCCTAACGCTGCTGAAACTAGCTCACACAAATAAGTTAAGCTCCAGGGTAGTATCAGCCTTCAGGAGGTAATATGTTCACAGTGAAAAAAGTAACCACGCTTGAGCGATATTGTCCCAACGGGCATGAACCATTTCCTGACCTTTCCCCTGAAACCAACCATTCGCTAAAATTTTGCCACATTTGTGGTGCCTCAATCGAGGAGAGGCAGCAACTCTATGATGCTGCTTATTGCTTTAATTGTAATAAGCCGGTAGACCCTGCTTGGGATTACTGTCCCTACTGCGGTCAAGGGAGATAAGGGTGACTCCAACGCCCTGCCTGCACCCACATCCCGCAGAAGCCGGGGAAGCCGACATATAAGTTCCTGAAGTCGCTGAAACCCTGTGATGATTTCTGGAGGGCAAGATGATGGAAAGGCTACATTTTACCACCCGGGTACTCGGCCCCGCTGCCGCCTTCAGATTAGAGAACCACCAGGTTACACAGACCCTACGCTCTGAGAGCGACAGTATCTCCAATGCGGTCCTTCTCGGGCGAGTTAGTGCCGGCGACAAATTAGAAATCACCTTAGACAGCATTATAGCAGGACACGCAGAGTTCATCTCCATGGACGCGGTTACCTGGGAAGCCCTCGGGATGCGCGATGCCCGGCGTGGGGGATTCGGTAACCGTTTCGAGTTAGCCTACGCCCTCCAGAGGGCCGGATTTCGCTTTATGCCACTAAACCAATATGAACTCTTCCGCATTCAATTCACCTGGCTGGAGGAGGCTTATGCCTGACGCCAGTAGAGTAATACTGGAAAGTGTTCTTATCGAGAACGATAGGAGAAAGCCAGAGCTATGGGGAAAGAGGTAAAAATTATCATTGAAGAAGACCATCTCTACATCGATGGCAAACCAATGAAAGACATTTATCAAGTGGCGGATAATACCTATATTATCACCACATTTCCAGGGAGATACAAGCTCGTGAAGCGAGAGGAGGACACAAACCAGCGTTCCGAGGCAGAACGCTAGACAGTATTCGTATACTGTGAGGAGTGAATCTTGAAAAGTGTAGGTATTGACTTGACCGGTTCTGAAAAGAGGGCTTCTGGCGTAGCCACACTATGGGGTGATGGTTTAGCACAGACTGAAAGGCTCAAAGACGATGAGGATATATTGGCAATGGTAGATTCTACCGGACCTGATATAGTTTCCATTGACTCTCCACTCTCGCTCCCAGAAGACTCGACTAAGATTTACCGTGACTGTGAGTTGACATTGAAGCGTAGGGGAATCGGAGTCTACTGGTGTCTTCTTCCCTCAATGAAGGCTCTCACCATGCGGGGGATTGCATTGGCATCAAAATTGAGGGAACGGGGCTTCAATGTTATCGAGAGCTATCCCGGCGCAGCCCAGGACATACTAGGAATTCCCAGGAAAAGCAAGGGAATCAAAGTGTTGGCCAATGCTCTCTCTGAATACGGAATAAAGGGCAACCTAGCAATTTCACATGACGAACTCGACGCTATCACAGCAGCCATAGTAGGGCAGCTATATCTTAAAGGGGAATATGAGGCATTGGGCTGTTTAATAATTCCGAAGCTAACTGCACAGTAGCTAAATACTGGAAAGGAGGGAATTGTTGAGATGGGAAAAGTAGAAGCTAAAACTGAAAGAGAGCAATTAGAGTTAAAGGTTCACCATGCATTAAGGGAGTTATCTGATTACTTTATGAAGAGAGATGACCCTCTACAGTATGAAGTGAACCGGCTTTGGAGAGACCTTGACCACCTGAAGACTATTCCCGACTTTCCAAAGCCCTAACAGAAGTGAGGTATTGTTGAAGGAGGTAACCAAAATGTGTGCAGAAAAGAAGAAGGGGGCGGTATATATAAGGTCCTTACCTATATATCCGGGGGAAGAGGTCCTAGGAGTTTATTATGAGGAGAAGTGGGAAGAGTTTGACGAACTGTTGGCTAAATGCAAGGGTGATGTCGAGGTTTTATTGGTACCATGCCCCGAGATGTTGGGGGATGACTACCTTGAGCTGCTGGTAAACCTGTCAAAGATTGCTAGTGCAGGGTTATCAGTAATGATTGCCGATCCTGCCAAGACTATTAAAGTCAAGGAGATATTAAACTTAGAGTAGGCACAACAAAAGGGATGAATTGTTGAAAAAGTATTCCACGAAGAAAGATAGGAGGTAAAACATGGTAGATATCGCTTATGAAGAAATGAAACAGCTAGTAGCCACCCAGGTGTGTGCCCAGTGTGGAGGTGAGCTGACCATCCACTCAAACGCAGACACAGGCAAGCTTGAGGTGTGGTGCCCCTACCACCCGGACCACCACGGCTACGTGGAGAGGGAGACCTACACCCAGGCGATGCGCCGCGGTGAGGAGATCCACCCGGCAATAAGAGCCCACATTGAGAAGAGGATGATCCTACCCGGGGGGCAGCCGGTAGGAGTAGCCCTCTCCATGATTCAAACGCGCTTCCCCAGGGCGGATATGGACGAGCCATCGGCGGCTCTATTCCTGTGGGACTGCGTGCGCCTTGACCTTGACCCCTTACTGGGGGAGATATTCCCGGTCTCCTTCAAAACAACGGCCAAGGATGGCACCAGGAAGATAGTAGTGCAACCCCTCATTAGTGAGGATGGCTGGCTATCGCTGGCTGCCCGGAGCTGCTCCGAAGCCTGGGCGGGACCCCCTCGCACCATGCGCCTTGAAGAATATCTACAGACGCAGGATGCCTACAAGGGAAAGCCATACACCGAGGTCAAGGAGATCGCCAGGGAGATAAAGGTTGACCTCTGCAAAGACCCCGAAGCCTATGTCTGGGTCGCCGTAGGGCACCGCAAGGATCAGGACGACGTGGCCACCTACGGTTGGTACAAGACCTCTGAGAGCAAGAAGAAGACCCAGGAGGGCAAGGAATATGAGGTCTTCACGCCAGCCCGCGACCTACCAGGCAACCAGGCCAGGGTCCGCGCCATAAAGCGCTGGGTTCGTGAGACATTCCCCGAGGCTAAGGCCAAGATGAAGGAAATGACCGCCGCCTGGATGGACCGTGCTGGCGATGTGCGTGACATCCAGAAGGTTATCGAGGCTGAATACCATATTGTTACCGAAGAGCCTCCTCCCCAGCTGAAAGGGGATAAGAAAGTTGGCGAAAAAGCAGGGGAGGCCGCTCCTCGTAAGGCTAGGGCGCAGGCAACAAAAGCTGAGACTGCACCAACCGAGGAAAAGCCACCGGAAGGGGTAATTGAGGGTGAGGGATTCACTATTAACCTTGATTGGCTTAAGGAAAGCCAGGAAAC
>Ga0307380_10001105_pt1 | contig 40519 bp, 34 predicted proteins | sample UN3MG_FD_202239 | JGI IMG/M metagenome (GOLD analysis project Ga0307380, IMG submission 202239) | Soil microbial communities from Risofladan, Vaasa, Finland - UN-3 | ecosystem: Environmental > Terrestrial > Soil > Coastal area > Acid sulfate soil | place: Finland: Risofladan, Vaasa | collected...
TGGGAAACAGGACCCCTTCTTCTCCGGGAACGCGACGCTGTTGTGTCGTGAGTTCTACCTCCATGCCCTGAACCGACTGACGGAAGACGGGATCTTCATTCAATGGGTGCCCCTGGGCATGTTGCACAGCGACTTTCGAATCAACCTGCGGACCTTCTGTGACGTGTTCCCGCACGTGGAGGTGTTCTACTACCGGCCCTTCTCGGTGTACGTGCTGGGGGCCCGTCGGGCGCTGTTCGACCGCCCCCGATTGTCCCGTGAGGAGTACTCGAGTCGCCCCATCCACTCAGACCTGGCTCCGTTCTTCCTTGTACATCCATCGGCGCTACTGGCCTCCCATTGGGTGGGGAAGCCGCAGATCGAGACGGTTCTGGGTGAAGGCCCCATCAGCACGTGGGACCATCTGCGCTTGGATTTCTCCGCCTTCAAAGCCACGTCGGGTCAGTGGACCCGCACCGAGTTGAGGAACCTGAACCTGCTGCTGGAAGCCGAAGCGGTGCCCCGTGGGGACGCAGAGATGCTCCGTCTGCGCAAGCCCGCTTACCGCCGGTCGGAGTCACTCCTGCGCCGGGCACAGGCCTGTAGCCTGGCTGAGGAATTCGCCGAAGCCCGAGCCCTGGTCCGCCAGGCCGTCAGTGTCAACCCCGAGTCGGAGGTGGCCAGGCGGATGCTCAAGAAAATGACTCGCAGAAGAGCCGGGGCTCAGGCGGGGGATATGTAGCCGAAATCGCCGATTGACGGTCCCGAGCCGGTTGGCTGGTCCACCGAGAAGCCTGGAGTGCCCGGGCCTGCCGCATCGGTCGGGTCGGGTTTCTGACGGATCGTTGCGTACCCTTGCTCCCGGCGCTTGGCACATTGCGGCGCCGGCCCATGGTGCTCTAGAATGCGCTTCTCCTATGGTCCGTCGTCATGGGTTCGAGAGAAGCGTGATGAAGCCCCACACCTTGCAGCCCGGCATGCACGTTCGCGTCGTGCAGGTGATCCACCGCCGCGAGGGCGATTGGCACACTGCGGTCACCGGCGAAGTGCTCTCCTGCGGGCAGGAGAAGACCGGAAGCTGGTTCACCCACAGCCCCAAAGGCAAGCTGATGCTCACGCGCCTTCGTCTGCGCAAGGATGACGGGGAGCTGACCACGCTCACGCTGGACGAACGTACACGGATCGAAATCCTCGAAGACGGCGGCGGATCGTAGGGCCACGCTGAATGCCCGGCGTCGGATTTCGCCGCTTGCACCGGTGTCGCAAGCGCGCGTCGGGTTACACGATCATCTGATTGGTTACGGGAGCTTGCGGAAGAACCGTTCCCAGCGGGGGCGATAGTACCGGTCGGGGTCCAGCGACAGGACCACGGCACCGGAGCGGCCGACGATATCGCCGCGCGGGACGCAGCCGAAGGAGCGCGAGTCGCGACTGTTGTCCCGGTTGTCCCCCATCACGAAGTAGGAATCCGGCGGAACCGTCACCGGGCCGAACGAACGCGTCGCCGGCAATGCCGGCGTGGTCATCATCGGGTGCGTCCGACCGTCCAGCGTCTCGGCCGCGAAGCGGTGCGTCGGGCGTTGGCCGGGCTCGATCTGGTCGATGGCATCCGTGTCCAGCGGTCCATAGCCGGCCGGTCGGCCGTTGATCAGCAGACCGTTGCGGCGCAGCTCGATCCGGTCACCCGGCAGACCGATCACGCGCTTGACCAGCCGGTCGCCGTTGGCCGGCGAGAAACAGACCACCACGTCGCCGCGCTGCGGCTGCGACCATTGCAGCAGCCACTGTTCGGTGAACGGCAGCCGTAACCCGTAGGCCAGCTTGTTGACCAGAATCCGGTCGCCTTCCACGATGGTCGGCTTCATGGAGCCGGTGGGCACGTCGTTCCAGTCCGCCACGGCCGACCGGAACGTGCAGAGCACCAGCACCACCACGAGCAACGGCCGGACGCCCTCTCTCCAGAACGCGATCAACCGGCTCTTCCGATCGGCACGCATGTCATGCCCTCCCAGGTCTGGGTAGGTTCGGACCCGTCTCGAGACGCCGAGTGGCCGGCGTCTCGCGTATGGACCGTCCCACTGCTCTCTAAGACGCTACGCTGGGTGGCGACGTCGTGTTCGGTCGGAACTTGTCGGGGGGCGGGCGTGGCGTGGGGCTATCGGTCCTGCCGCTTCTGCGACGGTGGCGGGGGAGCTGAGGGCGTGGACGTCGGCTTCCGGCGGTTTTGCTTGACACGCTGGAAGCGGCGGACTACAGCACCACCTGGGCTGCGTCGGACGGTGAAGGCGGAGAGCACAGTCGCATGGCCAGCACGAAGCAGCACCAGTCCATCCGCAAGAAGCTGCTCGAGATCCTGGGCCCCGGCCTGCCGGGGATCGAGATCGACGTGAGCGACTCACCACGCTGGAAGCGGATGTGTCTGACTTTCCGGCATCCGTCGTTCGCCGGCCTGCTGCCGGAGCAGCGGTTCCGCCAGTTGCTGGCCGCCATCGGGGAGGAGTTCTACGAGAAAAGCCTCCGCGGTGCCGTCTGGATCGAGCTGGCTCCGGGCGAGACGGTGGACGATATCCTGGCCGCCCCGCGCTCCGAGGACCTTGCGAAGCAGGAGCCCACGATTGCCCGCGGGCTCCTGGACAACGGGTTCTTCGAGGACCTGAAAGACGCGATGGGCGAGAGCCCGATCGAGACGTGCCGCGGCGACTTCGCCGTTAGCAGGAAGGTTTTGACCGCCAGGGAAATCATCGGCGACGAGCAGCGTGACGCGTGCCTGGTGTTCATCCGCCAGGGAGCGTTCTGCGATTGCGAGGTCTTGCTGGCCGCCCGAGCGGCCCTGGCCCAACGCTACGGCGCGGACTGAACCACAGGGGGGCACCGCGCCACCAGCCCCGGAGAATCAGCCTGATGACGCCGACCGAGCTTTGGGAGCGCTACCGACGATACCTGTGCGTGTGCGAGTCGATCGGCCTTTCGGTGGACATCTCCCGCATGCCCTTCGCCGACGATTTCCTTGGGCGGATGGCGCCGGCGATGAGTCGAGCTTTCGATGCGATGGAGGCCCTGGAAGCCGGCGCCATCGCCAACCCCGACGAGAACCGCCGGGTGGGGCACTATTGGCTGCGGGCGCCGGATCTGGCGCCCGAACCGGCCGTCCGCGAAGAAATCGAGCAGACGCTCCAGCGTGTCAAGAGCTTCGCCGCCGACGTCCATGCCGGGCGGATCCCCGGACAGAGTAAAACAGGCCGGGGCGGGTTCGCCAATCTGCTGCTGATCGGTATCGGGGGGTCGGCCCTGGGGCCGCAGTTCGTGGCCGATGCCCTGGGCAATGCCGACGATCCTCTCCGCCCGTACTTCCTGGACAACACCGATCCGGACGGTTTCGATCGCGTGTTCGATCAGCTCGGCGGCGACTTGGACCGGACGCTGGTGATCGTGGTCTCCAAATCGGGCAGCACGGTGGAGACCCGTAACGCCATGCTGGAGGCAATCCAACGCTACGAGCAAGCCGGCCTGAACTTCGCGGACTACGCTGTGGCCGTGACGCAGTCGGGTAGCGCGCTGGATCGTCGGAGCACTGAGGAGCGTTGGCTGACGCGGTTCCCGATGTGGGACTGGGTCGGCGGTCGCACGTCTGTGACTTCTGCCGTCGGCCTGCTGCCGGCGGCTCTGCAGGGCTTCGACGTGGGCGCCATCCTGGCCGGTGCGCGGGACGCCGACGTGGTCACGCGCAGCCGTGAGGTGATGCGCAACCCGGCCGCCCTCCTGGCCCTGATGTGGTATCACGCTACCGAGGGCCGTGGTGCCAAGGACATGGTTGTTATTCCGTACAAGGACCGCCTGGCCCTGTTTCCGAAATACCTGCAACAGCTTGTCATGGAGTCGCTGGGCAAGGAGCGCGACCTCGACGGCCGCACCGTGCAGCAGGGTTTGACGGTTTACGGCAACAAGGGCTCGACCGATCAGCACGCCTACGTGCAGCAGCTTCGTGAGGGCGTGGACAACTTCTTCGTCACCTTCATCGGCGTGCGGCGCGACCGGTCCGCTGAACCGTCGACCGAGGAAGCGGAGGCGACCAGCGGTGACTACCTGCACGGCTTCCTGCTGGGTACCAGGGAGGCGCTCCATGAAATGGGTCGCCAATCGATCACCATCACGCTGGATGAGTCGAATGCCCGGTCCGTGGGTGTCCTGATTGCCCTGTACGAACGTGCCGTCGGCCTCTACGCCTCGCTGATCAACGTCAACGCCTACCATCAGCCCGGCGTCGAGGCCGGCAAGAAGGCCGCGACCGCGGTGATCGAACTGCAGCGGCGCATCCTGGCCGAACTGGCCGGTTCCGCTGCCGCCGGTCCCCGTACGGCCCAGCAGATCGCCGAGGCCATCGGCGCGCCCGACCAACTCGAGACGGTCCATCACGTCCTTGAACACTTGGCCGCCAATCCGGGCCGGGGTGTCGTGGCCACGACGGCACCCGATGCGACCGACATCCGCTATTCGGCAATGTAGTGCCGTCCAGGTGGCACGTCTTGCCCGCTCTGTCAGGACGAGGTGCGAAGTCTTTCGTTGAGGTCATGGGCCGGGGTGAACAGCCACCGCCTGCCCGCCTTCTCCTTGACCAGCAGGCCCCGCTTCGCCAGGTCCAGCAAGTCCGCTCGGGCCGTCTGGTACACCACGTTGGAGCTGCAGCGGTGCGATTCGATTGTATACCGATGATGCGGGTGCCGAAGGGCATGGCTGATCAGGGCCCGCTGCCTGTGATTCAAGACTGCGATCCCGCGCAGTTCTCGCTCCAGCGCTTGCAGTTGCTCCGTCTTGCGCTTGACGTATTCGTAGAGCTGATCGATTGCCCGGCGGATGACGTGCAGGTGATAGAGCAGGAAGTAGGTCAGGTCGTTGTCGTCCGTCTCGGTGTAGAGGAAGGCCCGCCCGTACCTGGCCGGCGCTTTGCGGATGATCTCCGATATGGAGATGAACTCGCACAGCCAGTACCCGTGGCGGAGCATTGACCAATAGAACAGCGCCCTGGCAGTCCTGCCGTTGCCGTCGACGAAGGGATGGTCGTAGGCCAGCCAGAAGTGCAGGATGATGGAGCGAATCATCGGGTGAACGAACGTGCCCGGGGTCTTGCCGTTCGCAAAATCGCACATGGCCCTCACGCGACGCTCGAGCTGCTCCGCCGGGGGCGGCTCGTGGAACACGGTCCCGTAATCGTCTCCCACATCGATCCGCTCGTCGGCCCGCCGGAACCGCCCCGCCGCCGAGGGATCATCGAGCGTGCCTTGCGTCACCTGGCGGTGGATGTCGAACACCAGATCCGCAGACAGCGGCTCCGCCTTGAGCTTCCCGATTCGCTGCATGGTCAGGAAATTGTTGAGGATCATGCGTTCGCTGCGGTCGGCCGGCTTCCGGCCCGCCCGGATCATCTCCTTCGCCACCAGCCGTGTCGTAGCGGCACCCTCAAGTTGACTGGAGGTAATCGCCTCTTCGATCAGCGAGCCGACCAGGTACTGGTCCTTCGTTTCCGGGTTGGTGATCGGGTCGGGCATCTGGAGGCGCCCACCCGCGCCGAGGTCGATCTGTTGCAGACCTTCGGGAATCGGGTCGGCCAGCGCGTAGCTGAATCGTTTCCCCCCGATGTCGCCAAGTGTAATTGGCTTTTGTTGATTCAGGCGGTAACTCCTGATCGCAAACCACCACTCCCGATGGGACAGGTCGCCCGGCGGCTTCAGATGCCGTAACTTATCCCAATGGCTGTACTTATCGCCAGCAATGCCTTCAGTGTACGCCCCGAAGACGGCCGAGAACCGACCGGCTTCATCGATCTCCCGTCTAAGATCCGAAAGCTGGGGTGGTTTCTGAGGTATCTGCATTGGTGTCGGCCTGGAACACGAAACCGCGATCTACCAATCTTATACTAAAACACTCAGAATTAGTATGTAGGCAGGTTCGGCTCTCGTCAACTACTAAATCTGAGCATTTTAGTTTCAAATTAGTAAATGGCTATCGGACGGCCGGGCCACCGACAGAAGCGGAACCCGACGACGACGCCGCACGCGACCTCGGGGCGCTGACCAGCGCACGACAGCGGGCGGGCCGATTGGCCCGCCCGCTACGGCTGCTTGTATAAGTATCGCCTCTTGGCGGAGCGCTCCGCGCCGGCTACTCGGCCGCCAGGCCCTCGAGCTGGACGACCTTTCGGGCGGCCGGCAGCGAGAAGAACGCCTGGTTGAGGTTCTGCGTGAAGGTCATGTCCGTGCCCTCCGCAGCGGAGAACACGCCGATGACCTGCAGCATCGACCGAGCCGGATCGTAGACCATCAGCTCCAGGCCGGCTTCCTGCACGCGGATCTGGCCGGTCAGCAGCGGGGAAGTCGTGCTGTCGAAGTTGCCCAGCAGCAGATACTCGACGTCGCCCTGGTAGATCGACAGGGACATGCCCGCCAGGGCGGTCGCGCCGGTCAACGTGTCGAACTGATCGATCTGGTCGCCCTGCGGAGTGATCTCGCGGACGGCCACTCCGTCGGAGAGGCCGCTGTACACGCCCAGGACCATGGTGCCGAAGACGTCCGCCGGCGGCACGTAGAGGTTCACGTAATCCGCCAACTGCTCCGGATCGGTGAACAGGTTCGCACCGGTCTTGATTCCACCGTTGACGAAGTCGGGGATGAACCCGCGCCCGAAGTTGACCACCAGCAGGTCGCCTCCGCCGAAGCGACCCAGGTCGTCGTCGAACCCCTCGGGCAGCACGACGATGTCGGTCTCGAAGCTCTCGCCCGGACCACGGTAGCTGTTGTCGTTGATCTGTGTGGCCGGGTCGATGATCCCGATGCGGCCGTCGCGTAGCTCGGCCACCACGACGTTGCCGTCGTCGTCCACGACGATCGGCCGGCCGCCGCCGGAGAGATCGTTCACGTCGCTGAACATGTCGCCGGCGGTCACCGCGCCCGGTCCCTCGAACGGCCCGAACACGTCGGCGCCGTTGGCGATGTACATGGTGTCGTTGGCGTCCAGGGCGATGCCGGTGGCGCCGAAGGTCTCGGTCAGATAGTTGGAGCCTTCGATCAACTGGAAGATCTGGACGAAATCTCCGCCGGGCGTCCCATCGCCACTGGGCAGTGTGCCGTTGCGCCGGTTGGTGCCGTTGTCCTGCTGGAACTCGCCGTCGATGTTCAGGCCGTCGCCGGACAGGGTCAGCTCGTAGTAGGTCCCGGCCGTAAGGTCGTCCGGCAGATTCACCAGGATGCGGCTGCCGGCGATCAGGCCAGCGGCGTCGTACAGGTGGACGCGGCGGATGTCGTGGTCATCAAGCGGGATGGCCGTGCCGGTTTCCATCTCGGCCAGCGTGACGTTGTCCGGCGTCACCGAGCAGAAGCGGACGGGCAGGTCGATGTCGAACATCAGCACGGCGGGCGAGCCCTCGAGCAGGTGTCGCCCGTTGCCCAGCGAGCTGCGGAAAACCTTGCCGGTACCCTCGGCGCCGAAGTCGATGCCCTCGTCGAAGTCGGAGTCGCACGGCGGGTCGCCGGCCGCGGCCGCCCCGTTGGCCAGTCCGGTGAAACGCTGCACCTCCTGTAGCGAGGGGAGCGAGATGTACGTCGTGTCCAGGTCCGAGGTGATCTCCACCTGCGAGAACGGCTCGAACACGAAGGCGAACGTGTCCAGCGGCAGGGGGAGGAGCATCTGCATGCGGTCTTCGGTCTTGTTGTAGATGACGGCCGAGGTGACCCACGACCCGTCCACGAACTCGGCCGGGATGATCTGTTTGGTGCTGCGGAGGTTCAGATCGATGCGCCCCAGGAACATGAACTCTTCGCGCCCCTGGATGTCCTGCAGTTGTGTGGCGGCCGTTCCGTCGATCGACGGCAGGAAGGCCGGGTTCTCGAGAACCGACGTGTCCACCACGCCGTTGGGCAAAATGCGGTGGATCTCAAAGCCGCGGCTGTCTTCGGGGCGGAAGGCCCCGTAGATCTCACGTGGCTTGCCCGTCCTGGCCGGCGGGACCCATAGGGAGACGTAGGCGCTGGTGATGTCGCCCGCGGACCGGTCGACCAGGTTGATGGCCCCCTTCTTACCCGTGCCCGCGGCGAAGTCGGGAACGGACAGGCCCGAATCGTCGGCCCAGATCAGGTCGCCGGGCGCGGCGCCGGCACGTTCGACGCTGGCGTAGCCGTCGGGGGCGGCCACCAGGTCACGCGGCACGCTGTTGATCGGGAGGCGGGCGACCTCCTGCCCCAATCCGGTGTCGGGATTGACCTCGAAGAGTTTCCCTTCGGAGGTCGCGTCCTTCACGATCAGGTTGCCGTCGGCGTTGAACGCGACGGTCCGGGAGGCCAGCGCCGGGAGATTGTCGCCCAGCCGCTGCCCCTCGGTGACCTCGCCGGGAGCATCGAACGGGCCGTAGAGGCCGTCGCCCCCGACGATGTACAGCCGATCGTCGCCGTCGAGCACCATGCCGCCGGCGCTGGGTGTGCCGGTCAGGAAGGTGTCGTATCCCACCGCGCGGAAGAGCTGGACGAAGTCGCCGCCGGGCGTCTCGTTTCCGCTGGGCAGGGTGCCGTTCTTGGCGTTTGCGGTGCCGGCGTTCTTCTGGAACTCTCCATCCAGGCTCAGCCCTTTGGCGCTGATCACGAGTTCGTAGTCGTTCCCGGGCGTCAGGCCGCTCGGCAGCGTGATGAACACGCGACTGCGGTCCACCACGCCGTTCTCCACGATGTGCTGGTGGGCCAGGTTGGCCTCGGGCAGATCAAGCTCCGTACCGGTCGTCAGGTCCGTCAGCGTAAAGCGTTCCGCGACGACGGCGCAGAAGCGAACCGGTTGGTCGAACTCGTAAATCAGGTCCCAGCCGTCGGCCAATACCATGTGACGCCCTTCGCCGATCGTGCTGGCGATGACCTGCGTGGTGCCGGGTTCGGCGAACTCCACGCCGGTGTCCTGGCCGCCGGGCGAACTGCAGGTGAAGAAACCGCCGGTGTCGCCGTCGGTGGGTGGCGCCCCACCTAGCAGCGTGATGTCCACGGTGTTGATGTTCACGGAGCCGGGGAAGTTGGCCGCGACCTGAATGCAGAACACGAAGTCGTTGTCCGCTACGGCCTGCAGGATGTCGCCGGTCAAGCCGGCTTCGGTGGTGCCGGCGAGGGCGATGACGCCGTCGGCGCCCTCGGTCGCGGTGAAGTCGAGGACCGCAAACTCGTTGGCGCAGGGGTCCTCAGCGCCGGCGGGGGCGACGTGGATGGTGATTTCCGCTTGACGCCCGGTGCCCATCCCATCGCCGGTGAAGGTGACGTTGTCGTTCTCTGCGGTGACCGATGCGGTGCCGGAGATCGTGTTCGGCGGAGCCTGGCCGCCCAGATCAGCCTGATCGATGCCCTGGCCGGCGGACTGGCCCGGTCCGGTTTCGGTCAGCTCCACGTTGCCGGCTGTCCCGGTTTCCACGGGGAACTCGACCGCCCCGGATGGCCCGCCGCCCCCGCCCCCGCCGCCTGTGGCGCAGCCGTACATCAAGCCCGTCGCCAGCAGCAGCAGTGCAGAAGTCGAGATACGCGCCGATGTTGCCATACTCTTCATACTGGTGTCCTTTCCTCGTCTTAAGCTGTGAATGCTTCGTACGCCGCCGCCGGCCTTCCCAACAGCTCGGAGGCCGTGGCCGCTCCTCGGCAATCCTCCCCGGCGTGGTTCACGCCCACACGGTTGGAGGCGCCCCTTTCCCAGGTGTCGTCGTCCGGCCGCGGACGGCAGAGACTATAACGAGCAGTGCTCGCCGGATCGACCCTGCGGGGACGGATTCCCTGATGTTTTTGGTTGGACACCTGGAAGCGGCTGACCCGGTCGCGCAGACCGACGCGACCCGCCCGGGCGGCGCTGGCGGCTACCCCCGCGCCTCTCGTCTGACTTGCTCGAGCAGATCGCCGCCTTCCGGCGTCTCTTCGGCCAGCTCGGTGAGGGTCTGCCAACTGGCGGCGGCCCGGTCGATCAGCCCCATGTTCTGCAAAGCCAACGCCAGATTGGCGTGGAAGTCGATGTTGCGAGAGTCGTGTCGGATGCCCTCCTCGAACTGCTCGACCGCCAGGTCGAACTGAGCGCGGTCCGCGAAGATGAGCCCCAACTGGTAGTGGAGTCGAACGGATTCGGGATCGATTTCGACCGCCCGGCGGAGAACTGCCACTGCTTCCTCGGACGAACCCAGGGTGTACAAGGTCAGGCCCAGTTGGATCAGCGCCTTGGCGTAGGATGGGTTGATGGTCGTGGCGTCGCGGAAGCACTGGGTGGCCTCGGTCAGCTCACCGCGCTGCTTGAGCAGTACTCCCAGGCGGTAATGCAGGTCTGCATAGTTGGGGCGCTCGGCCAATGCCGCCCGATGACGTTGAATCTGGCGGTCGATAAGGTCGGCTGCGGGTCGGGCGAGTTCGCCTTTCGGGGCCTCTGCGGTGGCCGGTTCCGCACCGGGGTGGATCGCCGCCGGCGACAGGTAGCGCTCGACCTGATGGTTGGCCGCCATCTTGAGCTGTAGCCGAGCCGTTTCACTGAACAACAGCGTGCTGTTGGGCTCGACGCTGGCGGCCATCTCGAAACTGGCCAGGGCCTCGTCGGTCTGCCCGAGTTGCTGCTGGGCGACCCCCAGCCCCACGTAAGCGCTCAGGATTCGGTCGTTGATCTCCACGGCCCGGCTGAACCACAGGGCCGCCTCCAGATAGCTCCCCGAGCGCAGGTGGGCCGTTCCGACCTTGATGGCGGCCTCGAGATAGTCCGGGTGAAGCTCCAGGGCGGTCATGTACTCGTCGAGGGCCTCGCGGTCACGCCCGACCTTGGCATAGAGATCGCCGAGTCGGAGGTGGTTGTCGGCCGAGGCGGGCTGCGTGGCGATGATCTCGTTGAGTTGCTGGATGGCGTCGTGGCAGAGACCGGCCTGTTCGTAGGCACCCACCAGGTCGTCGCGGACCTCCCAGTTGTCCGGCTCGATGGTGAGGGCGAACTGGTAGCGTCGGATGGCCTCGGCGGTTCGCCCCGCCTGCAGGTACAGGTTCGCCAGGGTCAGCGTGGGCACCACCTCGCCGGGTTCGTACCAGCAGATCTGTTCGTAGTGTCGAACCGCCTGGGCCAGATCGTTCTGTTTGAGATAGATGGCACCCAGACGCTCGTGGGCGTTGCGCAGGTTGGGGGCGGCCTCCAGACAGGCGGTGTAGTTGTCGGCCGCCTCGTTCGTTCGCCCCCACTTCTCGTAGCAGAAGCCCAAGGCGAACAGGACGGTGGCGTCGCCGGGGTGTTCCTCCTGGGCCAGCTGGAGATGCCCGACCGCCTCCTCCGTCCTGCCCAATTCGTCGGACACGCAGGCCAGTCCGACGCGGGCCGCCAGGTCCCCGGGCTGGATCGACAAAGCGGCCTCGAACGTGCGGCGGGCCGCGGCGTAATCCCGGTTGGCCAGGTAGCGGGTGCCCAGCAGGATGGCCGTGGAGGGGTCGTCCCGGGTCTGCTCGAACGCGCTGCGCAGCTCGGCTGTGGAGTAATGACCGTCGTCGTGCAGGAGATCGCGGAAGGCGGCCGACAACTCCGCCAGTAACCCCCGCCCCAGAATCTCGAGAAGGTAAGACATCGCCACTCCGTAACGGATATCTAGGCCGCCAGGGTCTCGAGCGCGGTGCGCGCCGCCTGATAGTTCTTGTTGATCTTCAGAGCCCGGACGTAGGCCCGTCGGGCCTGCTCGGCCTGTCCGCTACGGCGATAGAGGTTTCCCAGAAGGTAGTAGACGTCGGCGTACTTCGCCCCCATGGCGATGGCTTGGTTGAGGCAGGCGATGGCTTCGGTGTCGCGGTGGGACTGTTGATACAGACGGCCCAGTTGCACCAATGCCTGGATGTTCTGCGGATCGATCTGTACCGCGCTGCGGGTGGAGCGGATGGCCTCATCCGGTCGGCCCATCTCGGCGAACAATCGGCCGGCGGCACAGTGCAGGCCGACGTGCTTGGGGTTGCGTTTCAGGGCCCGGTCCAGGGCATCGGAGAACATCCCGTGGACCTCACCGTCCAGCTCGCCGGTCGGCAAACCCACGAAGGCGTCGATGAACTCCGGATCGGCTTCGACGATCCGACTAAGCTGCTCAAGGCCCTCGGTGTTCTGATCGGACTGTTCCTCTGGGATTCGCGCCTGGATGGTCACCGGCGTACCCTGGTCGCTCAGCGACTTGGCCGCCTGGGCCAGCAGGAGCCCGACCCGGGCGTCGCCTGCCCGGCGGTGCTGGGCACGCTCCAGATAGCGTTTGGCCTCACGGACCTGCTGGCGGACGGCGCAGCACTGGGCCAGTGCGATCAGCGCGTCGGCATGTTCCTTGTCCATGGCGATGGCTTGCGTGAAACGCAGCTCGGCTTCGGCGTACTCCTCCATTGCGGCCAGGAGCGTGCCGAGTTGGAATTGCAACTCGGCCGAATCGGGGTGTGCCACGACGCTCTGCCGCAGGTACTCGATGGCATCATGCGGGCGCGAGTCCTGCCACAGCAGCAGGGCTCGCCGGATCTGGGCGGTTACGTCGGTCGGCTCGGTGCGGGTCTGGCGTTCCATCTCGACCGCAGCCAGGTCATAGCGTCCTTGGCCTGCGTGGCAGGCCGCCAGCAGCCATGGCAGCGGTCGGCTGTGTGGATTGAGCCTTCCTGCGGTGGTGAACGCTTCGGCGGCACGGTCATATTGGCCCGCGTTCAGCAGACAGATGCCGCGGCGGAGTTGCTGCTGGGCCTCGTAGTACCGTCTGAGGAGTTTCAGGGCGTCATTGGGTTTCTCGGGCTCGGCCACGGCGGTTGCCGAACGCGCCCCTCGGGGTCGATTGTTGGTGGCGTCCTGTAACATGGCACCTCCTGGCTGTGGGCTGCGCACAAAGTCCCCAACCCGTTGTATCGGCTCGCCTTGGCGCGGGGCTTACCTATTGCGAAGGGGCGACGCCCTTGTCGTTCCCTTGCCAAGCGCCCGGCAAGGGAACAAACCAAGCCCGCCCGGGACGTAAGATATTGTCAATACTTGGTTTAACGCAGGAATCGCCGGAACCAGCATCGTCTGCCGGGTCTGGTCTGCTGTTGGGTTGCACGCATCGCTGACTCCACGGTCGGGTCCAACCTGAGGGTTGAGTCCGCAACCGGCCGGGTGATCGTCGCCCAGCCGACGGTCAGGACTCGCCCGCGCCACGCACCAGCCTTCGGACGGCCCGGGCATTGCTGGCCAGAAAGCCGAGCAGCGCCGCCTCCTGCAAGGCTCGGCGGTGAGGCTTGGATGGGGTGCCGAAGTGCACTTCGCCGGCCGGGACGTCGCCGATCGCCCCGGTCTGGGCGGCCAACGTGGCACCCGCGCCGATGGTCACGTGGTCACCGATGCCCACCTGGCCCGCGCAGGTGACGCCGTCCTCCAGAACCACGCTGCCCGACAGGCCGGTTTGACCGGCCAGGATCGAGCCGCGGCCCACACGGCAGTTGTGGGCCACCTGAACCAGGTTGTCGATCTTGACGCCGCGCTCGATCAATGTGGTGCCGAACTTGGCCCGGTCGATGCAGGCGTTGGCTCCGATCTCCACGTCGTCCTCGATGACGACGTTACCCACGTGCGGCCACTTGCGGAGGCGCCCCCGGTCGGGAAAGAAACCGAAGCCGTCAGCACCGATCACGGCGCCCGCGTGAATCAACACTCGGGCTCCGATCTGCGTATTGGCGTAGACAGTCACGTTGGGATGGATTGTGGTGTCGGCGCCGATCTCGCAATTGTCGCCCACGCGGACGCCGGCCATGAGCTGCACGCCTGCAGTGATGCGGCAGTGTTCCCCGATGCTGACGTGCGGTCCGATCGAGGCCCGACCCGAGATTTCCGCGTTCTCGGCGACGACGGCGGAGGGGTGAATACCTGGTGTCGGTGCGATCTGAGGGTGGAAGAACTCGAGCAGGTCGGCTGCGTAGCCGTTTGGTGACTCACACCGGATCAGTGGTTTAGCGGACGGGCGGGTCTCGTCCGGAACGATCACGCAAACGGCCGGCGACGCCTCGGCCTTGGCAAGCATCGCTTCGTCCACGGCGAAAGTGGCGTCGGCCGGCCCGGCAAACTCGACACCGCTGACTCCGCCTACCTCTGCCGCGGGGTCGCCTTCCAATCGGCCTCCGAATCGTTCGACGATCTCTGCGATTCTCATCGTGCGACTCCTGGTAGAACGCAACCGAATCGTTGCGGCCGATATGCTAACAGACCGTGGGAGGTTTGGGACCTTCGGCGTGGCCGGGTCCGTCACTCGCCTTTGAAGGACGGCAAGGCTTTCAGGATGGCGGCGACCACATCCTCCGGAACGCGACCGGTGGTGTCCACAATGAGGTCGGCCGCCGCTCGATAGGCGGGCTCACGGACGGCCAGGACGCTTCGGACCTCCTCCAGCCCGCCGCGGGGTGTCAGGTCCGGGCGTGCGGAGGGGCTTTGGGCGTCTTCGCGGATTCGATCCCAAAGCACCTCGGCTGCGGCGATCAGCCAGACGATCGTGCCCTCATTCTGCAGGCCATCGACGTTGGCCCGGTCCAGGACCGCGCCGCCGCCTACCGAGAGGACCAAGCCTTCGGTTTGGGTCGCGCGGGCAATCGCCTGTTTTTCGCGCCTCCGAAATCCCCTCTCCCCTTCGCTGGCGAATACCTCGGCGATGGACTCTCCTGCCGCCGTTTCGATTGCCGCGTCGGTATCGACGAACGGGCGCCCCAGGCGTTCGGCCAGAAGGCGGCCGACCGTCGTCTTCCCCGAACCCCGATAGCCGATAAGCACGATGTTCTTCAAGACAACGTGCCCTTGTTCAATCCGGCCTCGACTGTCGCGCGCATGAACGCCGGGTCGGCCTCCTCGCCCGTCCACAGTCTGAACTGCATGGCGGCCTGATTCACGAACACGGAGAGGCCGTCGCTGATCCGACAACCGGCCCTCTTGGCGTCGCGCAGCAGCCGCGTCTGAATCGGGTTGTAGACCATGTCCAGGACGGCGCAATCCTGTCGGAGCCGGTCAGCGGGCATGGGGGTGTTATCGACCTGGGGCCACATGCCTATGCTCGTACAGTTGACCAGCAGGACTGCGTCGCGGTTGAGGGCGCGATCTTCCCATGGTTCGGCGTGACAATCGAATTCGTCGGCCAGGGCTCGACCGCGTGAGTCGTGGCGGTTGTAGATCGTCACGTCGCAGGCGCAGTCCCGCAGGCCCGCGATGATCGCCCGGGCGGCGCCGCCGGCGCCCAGCACCTCCGCACGCAGACCGCCCAGATCCTGACGGTCGCAACCCAGTGTCATGGTGATCGACTCGAGCGCGGCGGCGCAGTCGGTGTTGTACCCTCTGAGGTGCTCTCCGTCCGCCACCAACGTGTTGACCGCTCCGATCCGGGCGGCCGACGGTTCGATCCGCTGCCCGACCCACCGGGCCGCATGCTCCTTGTGCGGCAGGGTTACGCTGAACCCGCCGACGTCGAGCCAGGGCCGGTCCCGGCACCCGTCGAGGAACGATGCCAGCACCTCCCCCGACGGTTCGACCAGCAACGGCAGGTACACCGCGTCGATACCGTGCCGCTGGAAGCAGGCGTTGAACAACGACGGGCTCATCGAGTGCCCGATCGGGTATCCGAGCACCCCGAAGAGCCGTGTGGATTCGCCGATCGTCCGCCACCGAAACCGTTCGATCATGTCCGAGAGCGTCAACTGTCCAGGGGCGGTGGCCTCGCCTGCCGACGGCGCACAGTAGCTGGCGAACGCTCCGAATTTGCGGGCCAGAACGCGGGACATCAGCCCGACCTCGCCCATGCAGATAGCGGCCGTCGGCACCGTCGCCTCTCGCAACAGTTCCAGGGCCACGAGATTGTCGCGGATGTCTTCGGCACGCCAGGCGAGCTTGACCGCGGTCGCCTCCGGCTCGGCGGTCATGGCGGCCAGGATGGCGGCGGGGTCGGTCGGCCGACCTTCGAGGTCGTGGCTCGACAGGATCAGACGGAAACCCTCTTGCTCGGTCCCGGCGGGCGTGCGCTCCGCAGCGGCGCGCCGCAGCGCGTCGCGAACGTCTGCCGAACACCGCCAATCGGCGAACTCGAAATCGACGTAGCCGTGGCCCCACTTGGCCGCGGCCACCAGGCGGGCCACGCGTCGAGCCGCGGCGTCCTTGGAGCACCCGCCTTCGCCCGTCGGCCGACAGGTGACGATCCATCGGCCGGGTGGCAGCAGGTGCAGCAACGGCTTGACATCCGAGTCGTCGTCCCAACCATCGATACGCAACTCGATCGCCTCGCTCCCCCTCGCCAACGCATCCGCCACAGTTCGGGCGGCGGCTGTGGAATTGTTGGACAACACGGATGTCACAAGCATGGTCATGGCGCTCAGCGGTTGCGCATTCTACGCCGCGGCCGAGTCCCATGCATCGGCACAAGCGAACGGTCCTCCAAGCGGCGCAGACGCACCGGTTCCAGCAAGAAGCGACAGAACGTGGTTCCCCGCGTTTCTCCACCGCCTGACAAGTCGCCTGACACGTGTCGATTGCTCGGGCAGCGCAACCGCCCCCGATCGCGCCGCGTTGTGTTTTTGCAACGCTATGCAGCGGTAGTTGAGCGAACTCGGGAATCGACCTTAAAGCGAGCCCATACAATCATCGACGGCACATGACGTTACAACACTCGCCTCGGCCGGGCGACGAGACCGGTCAAAAGTGGCACCGCGCTTGCAGCAACGCCATGGGGCCCGCACGCGGGCGATATCAGCAGAACTGTACGGTCTGGTAACGATGGTCAGCTCCCCGGAACGACGCGAGCATCACCGCCTTGCGATCAACCTGCCGCTGGAATGTTCCGTGGTAGATGCGGACGGGGCCGAGTCCTACCGCACGGTTGTGACCAACGTCAGTTCCAGTGGCCTGTACTTTGAAGCGGACCGCGATGAGTTTCGCGCGGGGATGCTGCTGAATCTGGAGTTGACCGTGCCGCCGGGTGACGGTCATTTCCCCTACCCGGGCCGTGTCCGGGGTCTCGGCGAGGTCGTGCGTGTCCAGGAACTGCCGGAGGAGCCGGTGCGGCCGGGCGTGGCGGTCCGCATAAGACGGTACGGGATCGCCACGAACTTCCGGACCCCGCTGAAGCTCGTATTCCAGCCGGAGCGGTGAAACGCCTGTTATGATCTTGTGCGCCGTGGTCCGCCGACCGGTCCGGTCTGCGGCCGAAGACGCTCGGCTACCGCCCGTGTCCGGCGCGAGCTGTGGGGGCCACCTCCAGGTTGTAGCGTTTCATCTTCTTGTACAGTGTGGTGCGATTGATCTCCAGGGCCTCGGCGGTGAGCTGGCGGTTCCAATTGTTGGCTCTCAGGGCTGCTTCGATAATGCGCTTCTCGGGCTCCTCCAGCGCCGCCTTGAGCGAGGTGGGTCTGTAGACCTCACCTGTCGGCGTACAGGCCGCCTCGACCAGTTTGGGTGGAAGGTCGTGGACCGTGATGTGACGGTTCTTGGTCAGCACCACCGCCCGCTCGATCACGTTCTCCAGCTCGCGGACGTTTCCGGGCCAGTGGTATCGCTGGAGGCACTGGATGGCCTCGTCGGTCAATCCGAGCAGCTCCTTGCGCGTCTCGGCGCCGTAGCAATCAAGGAAGGACTGGGCCAGCAGAGGGATGTCGCCGATCCGCTCGGCTAATGACGGCAGGGCGATGCTGACCACGTTGACGCGGTAGTACAGATCCTGCCGGAAACGCCCCTCCTCCACCTCCTTCTCCAGTTCCACGTTTGTGGCCAGGATGACGCGGACGTCCACGGTCTCGGTCGTGTTGCTCCCGACGGGTTCGAACTGCCGCTCCTGCAACACGCGCAGCAGCTTGACCTGCAGGGCGGGCGAGGCGGCCGAGATCTCGTCCAGAAAGATCGTGCCTCCGTCGGCGGCCTTGAACTTCCCGGCCTTGTCGCTCACCGCTCCGGTGAACGCGCCGCGGACGTGACCGAACAGCTCGCTCTCCAGCAGTGACTCGGGAATGGCCCCGCAGCTCACCTCTACGAAGGGCTTGTCGCGGCGCTGGCTGCGGTGGTGGGTGACGCGGGCCACCAGCGACTTGCCGGTGCCCGAGTCGCCGGTGATGAGTACGTTGACCTTCGAGTCCGCCACGGTTTCGATCAGGTCGAAGATGCGCAGCATCTTGTAGTCGTGTCCGATGATGCTGTCCAGCCCGTAGCGCAGGTCGAGCTGCTGACGAAGGGCGTGCACCTCGCGAACCAGCGCTTGCTGATTGAGGGCCCGCTCGACCACCAGCCGGATCTCATCGTCGATGATCGGCTTGGTCAGATAGTCGTAGGCCCCCATCTTGATCGCCTCGACGGCGCTCTCGATGGTCCCGTAGCCGGTGATCATGATGACCACCACCTCGGGGAAGCGCCGGCGGAGGAGGCCCAGCAGTTCGAACCCGTCCGACTCGGGCATGTTCACGTCGGTGATGGCGATGTTGTAGGTCCGGCGTTCGAGGGCGGCCAACGCGTCGGCGACCTTGGCGACCCCGTCCACCTCGTAGCCTTCCAGGCGGAGGAATTCGCCCAGCGAGTCCAGGATGATCCGATCGTCGTCCACCAGCAGCAGGCGGGCACCGGGCTTCTGCGGGCTCTGGGCGGCGGGTCGCTCGGGCCGGGCGGTGGTTGCGGTGTTGGTCGGATTGATGTTCATCGGCTCTGCTTCCGGTGGGTGTCGGGAACACAACTGGCCAGAGGGATGTAGATGGTGAAGACGGCCCCACAGGGCTCGCCCCGTTCGGCCGTGATGCGCCCGTGCAGCCGCTCGACGTAGTCTTTGCAGATGGCCAGACCGAGTCCGGTGCCTTCTCCGGGCTTCTTGGTGGTGAAGAAGGGCTGGAAGATCCGGTCGACGCTGTCGGGCAGCCCGATGCCGGTGTCTTCGAATCGCAGGATCACTTCACGGTCCACCACTCCGGCGGTGATGGTGAGGCGACCGCCGTCCGGCATGGCGTCTACCGCGTTCTTGATCAGGTTGCAGCAGACCTGGAAGAGCATCCCGCCGCGCAGGATCGGCATCCGTTCCTGGCGCAACACCGTGGTCACCACGACGCCGGACCGGTCGGCCTTGTCCTGCATGGTGCGGACGGCCTCTTCCACCGTGCTGTTGATGTTGATCTCATCGAAGTGGGCCGACGAGCTTCGCGAGAACTCCAGCAGCTCGCTGATGATCTGGGCCATGCGCATCAACCCCTGACGCGATTCCTCCAGGTAGCCCACGACCTTGTTCTCGACACCCGCCTCGGGCCCCAGCAGCCGGATGGCCAGATTGATGTAGCGGAGGATACCGTCGAGCGGGTTGTTCAACTCGTGGGCCACGCGGGCCGCAAGCTTGCCCACCGCCGCTAACCGTTCCGAGACGGCCAGCCGACGCTCCAGGCTGGCCCGGTTGGTGATGTCCTCGGCGGCCAGCACACCGCCGAGGACTGCTCTGCCGTCCGACCCGGTAAGTGGCGCACAGACGAGGTTCAGGAGCAATTCGTTGTCCGGGCCGGCGCAGAACACGATGTTGTCGCGGCGGAAGGGGGTCCCGGTCTCCAGCACGCCGGCCAGGTCGGAGGCCCAACCGCGGCAATCACCTTCAACGGTACCGGCAGCCAACAGCTCGGGCACCGTCGCCGTGCCGGTGAAGATTCGTTGGGCCATCTCGTTGCGGTGCATCACCCGAAGCTGGTTGTCAAACACCAGGACGCCGAGTGGGAGGCTGTGGAGCACGTGTCCCGCGATTTCGGGCAGGGGCAGGGGGGACGTGCCGTCAGGGACGGCGGTCTCAGGGTGTCCAGGCATGCAATCGCCCCTATCGTCGAAGCTGTGGGTCCCGAAGCTACCGGGCGTTCCCGGTGGACCACGCCGCTCGGTGACTCGATGCAACGTCTGGAGGCGTAGGTCGAGGAGTGTCCACGTTCTTGCGCCTCAGGCCATTCAAAGTATCGGCTAGCGTTGTTCTGGCGTCAATTCGGGTGGTGATTTTCCGCAACGTGGGGCGGTTTCTTGGGCCAAAACCACCCCTCAAGGCTGAGCCGGCGTCCCGACAGCCCGACGGGAGCTTACGCCCGGATTCTCCGGGCTGGCAGGCGTTCGGCGGCTGGCCGGGGCTTTGAAAAGGCCCATCGCCATCCGCCGGTCCCGCGGCGCCCCATCCGGAGCGCCCGATCCGGTCCTGGGCGACAGTGTGAGTCTCTTTTTTCCACTGGCATGCCGCCCCAGGGGTTTCGTTTGCCGGATGGCACCGGGTTTGCTATGACTAGAGCTTCGGTGGGTACGGGGCCGGCAGTGGGTAGACGTAGCCCCGGCAACGGGAGGTGAGTGTCCGGGAGATCGGCATGGATTTGTGGCAGGTTGATCGAGACCGTTGCAAGGGCTGCGAGTTGTGCGTGGCGTTTTGTAGCCGCCATTGCCTGGAAGTGGAGCAGGGGCTGAACGCCATCGGCTATCATCCGGCGTCTCTGGGGCAACCGGACCAGTGCACGGGCTGTGGGCTTTGTGCGGACATGTGTCCGGAGTCGGCGATCACCGTGTACCGACGTCGGAAGGTCGAAGCGAAGAAGTAGCGCCTCCGGTCGCGTGCCGGATGAGCTCACCCACGGTAAGGTCGGAGGCAGCGGGCGTTAGAGCCAAGGAAGACCGAACATGGCGCAGCGACGATTGGTCAAGGGCAACGAGGCGATTGCGTTGGGCGCGCTGCACGGCGGGTGCGACGCCTTCTTTGGGTACCCGATCACGCCGCAGAATGAAGTCCCGGAGATCCTGTCGGAGATTCTGCCGGCCAACGGCCGGGTGTTTCTCCAGGCCGAGAGCGAGCTGGCCTCGATCAACATGGTCTACGGCGCGGCTGCGGCCGGTAAACGCGCCATGAGTTCCAGCAGTTCGCCCGGCATCAGCCTGATGATGGAGGGGCTGAGCTACATCGCCGGGGCCGAGCTGCCCTGCGTGGTGGTGAACGTGCAGCGCGGGGGCCCGGGCCTGGGGAACATCGCGGCGTCTCAGTCGGACTACTTTCAGGCCTGCAAGGGCGGTGGGCACGGCGATTACGAGATGATCGTGTTGGCGCCCTGGAACGTGCAGGAGATGTACGAGTTCACCCGGGACGCGTTCGGCCTGGCGGATAAGTACCGGGTGCCTGCGTTCGTGCTGTCCGACGCGGTTCTGGGCTCGATGCTGGAATCGGCCGCGATTCCCGAGGAAGTGCCCGAAGTCAAGCCGCCGCCGAAGCCCTGGGCCACCAACGGGCGGAACGGTCGAACCGAGCGCACCATCATCAACTCGCTGTATCTCGACCCGCAGGACCTGAGCGACCACAACGACAAGCTCCAGGCGGTGTACCGCCGAATCCACGAAAACGAGCAGCGCTACGACACGCGTTTCGCCGACGATGCGGAGGTCATGGTGGTGGCCTACGGGATCTGCGCCCGGCTGGCCCTGAGCGGAATCAAACTGGCCCGAGAGCAGGGCATCAAGGTCGGCTTGTTCCGTCCCATCACGGTGAATCCCTTCCCCTACGCGCCCTTGCGTGAGCTGCTGGGTCGGATGCGCGGAGCGTGGACCTTCGAGTTGAGTGCGGGGCAGATGGTGCAGGACGTGCGCCTGTCCGCCCCGGAGCGTTGCCCGGTCGAGTTCTTCGGCAAGATGGGCGGCATCCTGCCGCCGCCGGCCGAAGTGTGTGAACGCATCAAGAAGTTTGCGGAGACGGTCCATGGAAGCTGAGGCCAGTCATCCGGAGCCGGAGGTCGAGTGCGTCTTCAAACGCCCCGACGCCCTGACCGAGACTCCGTTGCATTATTGTCCGGGCTGTGGGCACGGGATCTTCCATCGCCTGGTCGCGCAGATGATCGATGAGTTCGGCCTGATGGATCGGACGGTGGGGATCGTCCCGGTGGGCTGCTCGGTGTTGGCGTACAACTACTTCGCCTGTGACACGATCGAAGCCAGTCACGGGAGGGCGCCGGCCGTGGCCACCGGGGTCAAGCGATGTCTCCCCGACCGGTTCGTGTTCACCTACCAGGGCGACGGCGACCTGGCTTCCATCGGAATGGCCGAGACGGTGCATGCCGCCGCCCGCGGCGAGTCGATCTGCGTCTTCTTCGTGAACAACGGCATCTACGGGATGACCGGCGGACAGATGGCCCCCACCACGCTGGCCGGCCAGAAGACCACCACCTCGCCGTTGGGGCGCGACGTCAGCGTCGGCAAGACCGGGCCCCCGATCGACATGTGCAAACTGCTCTCGTCGCTGCCGGGCGTGGCCTACCTGGCTCGCGTGCCGCTGACCAGCCCCAAGAACGTCAGGAAGGCCCATAAGTACATGTGCAAGGCCGTCCGGGCACAGTTGGAGAACAAGGGCTTCTCCATGGTGGAGGTGCTTTCAGCGTGTCCGGTGCAGTGGCGCATGGCACCGTTGGTGGCGCTGAAACACATCGATGAGGACGTGGTGAAGGTCTTCCCGCCGGGGGAGTTCGTGAACCGCGTGGACGAAAAGCCCGCATCGGCGGGTGCCCAGGAGAAGGTCGCGGCACCGGCCGCAAACTAGCCACTGGAGCTGCACAGACATGATCGAGGAGATCGTCTTCGCCGGATTCGGAGGACAGGGGATCCTGCTGGCTGGAAAGATGCTGGCCCAGGCGGCCATGGACGACGGGCTCAACGCGACCTGGTTCCCGTCCTACGGCCCCGAGATGCGAGGCGGGACGGCCAACTGCACGGTGGTCTACTCGGACGATGAGATCGGCTCGCCGATCGCCAGCCAGTACGACACCGCCGTGGTGATGAACCAGCCCTCCTACGAGAAGTTTCAGCCCATGGTCCGTGCGGGCGGCCGCGTGCTGGTCAACTCCTCTCTGATCCGGATGGACAACTCGCGGACGGATATCGAAGTGATCGCGGTGCCGGCCAACGAGATCGCCGAGCGAGTGGCCACCAACCGGTCGGCCAACGTGGTGATCGCGGGGGCCTATCTGGGCATCAAGCCGCACGTCAAGTTCGAGACGTTCGCGGCGGTGGTCCGCGACACCTTCGGTGCCAAGGGCGAGAAGATCGTCGCCCCCAACCTCGAGGCCCTGCGAGCCGGCTTCGAGGCGGTCAGGGCCGAAGCGGCGAAGCGCTGAAACGCAACAGCGCGGCCTGGCGAAAACGCAGGGGCCCACCAATGCCGGGACGCGACGATACGGCCGCTGGAGAACCGGGCGCCGATGGTTGATCACTCTGGAAAGGCACCGGTTCGCGGCTGGGGATGCCCCCAAGAAGCCGGGCGCAGAAACGCGGCTTGCGGCGCGGGGTCACCTGCGGCGGGAGCGGGCCGGTGTGACGAGGGCGGCGGCATGGAAGAAGTCACCGATATTCAGAATGCCCGCAACTGGCTGAACGAGGCCTGCCATTGTGCCCACATGCGTACGGTGCTGCGCAGGGCGCTGGAATACTCCGAGGCGGTCGAGCGGGCCGGGCTCAACTGCACCACCATCGCCGGTCAGGACCTCTACGACTTCCTGACCGACGAGCGTGTGCGGGCCGCCTTCGTCAAGGCTTTCCCCCAGCCCAGCCTGTAAGTCGGTCATCGGCCTCGTCTTGCGGTCCCGCTTGTCCCCCGCCTGGGGTGATCCGACGCGGCTGGGCCGACCCTTCGCAGAGCACCGAAGCTTGTCATCCCTGAACGTGGCACACCGTGCGGAACCCTGACCGGGCACGCTCCCCACGTCCGGATAATGACGGCACTCTCGTTCCAGGCCGGTGTGCCCCGACCGGCCGTCTGCCGACCCGCCGTGACGAGCGAAACCGGGCGCTCCGGGTTGGTCCGGTTCGGGCCGATCACCGTGTCCGTCCGGACCACCCGATAATGGGCGATCGGGTCCACCTGCCGAGAAGGGGGCTCTTTCCCATTCAAGAGGGTACTGCTCGGCGACGATGAAATACGCGAGTAACTTGGTTATGGCGCCGTGCCGCTGCGCGGGGGCACTCTGAGATCGGGGGTTTACATATGAGCGTCGAAGTGGCCTGCCGCGAGAAGGCCGTCGTGACACGGGCCTTGGCCGTTATCAGTGACATCGCCACGCTGCCGGAAGTGACGGTCAAGATCATCGGCATCGTCGAGGACCCCAACAGCACGGCCCGCGATCTGCACCAGGTGATCAAGACGGACCCCGCTCTGTCGGCCAAGGTGCTCAAAGTCGTCAACTCGGCGTTCTACGGCCTGCCGGGTCAGGTTGCCAGCGTCGACCGGGCCATCGTATTGCTGGGCATGTCGGCGGTGAAGAACATCGCTGTTGCGGCCTCGATCGCCCGGCTGTTCAAGAGTGGCAAGATGTCGGAGCAGTTCAGTGCCAGGGACCTCTGGCGGCACAGCGTTGCGGTCGGCGTGGCCGCCCGGCTGATTGCCAAGGCCTCCGGCCAGCCCGCTGGGCTGGACGAGGTGTTCCTGGCAGGCCTGATCCATGACATCGGGATACTGGTCCAGCGGCAGGCTTTCGCCGACCAGTTGAGTGATGTCATCGCTCGCTGTTCGGCCGGCGAAGGAGATTTCGGCAACCTGGAGGTCGCGATCATCGGCGCCGACCATCAGGCGTTCGGCGATGGACTGACCACCAAATGGAAGTTCCCGCGACACCTGCGGGCGGCCGTCGGCTTCCACCACTATCCGGAGAAGCTCAGCGCGGAACTGCGGAAGCTGGGCTCGACCGTCTGCCTGGCCGACGTCATCTGCTGCCAGCGGAAGCTCGGCTTCCACCTGACCGCCCAGCATGGGCAGGTGACCGAAGAACTGGTTCAGGCTACCGGAGTCACGCCGGAGCAGCTCGACGAGATCGACGAGAACCTCGAAGAGGCGCTCGAAGAGGCCGAGAACATGCTCGTCGGCTAGGCTCGCATGCTCCGACCGAACGTCGCGGCCATGGGAACGATGGGCCGCGCGTCACGTGACGCCCGCCTCCGGGAGGATCACCAGCAGACTCCCCAAACTTGCCGTCGGTGACTCAGGGAGTGGCTTGCGGCCTGGGTCAGTCGGTCCTGCGCTACAGCGCGTTCGTCGCCCGCGTCGATGATCGGAGAGCCAACGCCAGGCTCAAGGTCCAGTTCTTCTGGATTCCGAGCCGTGCCGACCATGCAGAACGAGACGCTCAACGAGATCCTGGGGAAGACGCCGGGTTGGCTTTGCGATCCCGATCGCCCGTACTTCGTGCCGCAGTAACGGCAAGAAGTACATCGGCAACGACCACGTCTGGCCGCCTGCGCGCAGCCGTCGCGCACGCTGCCCAACGGCGATCATCCTGCTGCCACTGGTTTCCACTGCCTCGACATGCCGCCCGCCGGCTTCGTCTTCGCCCTACTCCAGGACGTCGTCGTCGGCGATTTCGTACCACTCGTCGTTGTCAGTCGCTGGCTCGACCAGCTCGGCGATAGGAGGTGGACGTTGGCGCCCGCCGCGCCGGGGATCTGAGGGAGTCTGTGCACGGGCCTTCGCCGGACGGACCGGGACCGCCACGGGGGGTGGCCCCGGTTTTGCGGCAGCGGGTGGTGGTGCCGGTGGGGCCTCGGACGACGCGTCGTCCACGAAGTGGGCCGGAGAACCGGCCACGTATCTCAGGATGAACTCGCCAATGCGAAGTGAATCGCCGTCCTGGAGTTCGTGTATGGCCGTGCGCTGGCCGTTGACGAACAGACCGTTCGTGCTCTTCTGGTCTTCGATGCGCCAGCCGAACTCGGTTCGCGTGAGCCGACAATGGGTGCGTGAGACTTTTGTGCCGGCCAGCAGGATGCCGACGCCGGGGAACTTGCCGATCTCGATGGGCAGGTGCCCGCCCAGGAAGATGTGCTCGCCCTTGCGTTTCGGGCCGCGACGGATCACCAGCACACCGGTCAGGTCGTCCTTCTCGGGCTCGAAATCCGTGGCCACCACACGCAGCACCTGCTTGCAGACCTGGCAGGCCCCGGCTTTGCCGATCTGTGACTCGGGCAGCTTGATCCGCTGACCGCATCCGCATTGCAGGTGAATCATCGAAGCCCCACGCGCGGCGCCGGACAGAGCTGGCGAAACAGGGGCGCCGCATGTTCGGTCCGGCGATCCCGGAACCCGGTAGGCCTTGGCGCCCTATCCTGGTCCACCGCGCCCGGCAGGATTCGAACCTGCGACCTTCGGTTTAGGAAACCGGTGCTCTGTCCTACTGAGCTACGAGCGCCCTGGTCGATCCATTAGAAGATACTGCAAACCGCGCAGGCGGGCAATCGCCGTCGGTGCGAGTGGTGCGGATCACGCCTTGCAGTCGGCTTGTCCTCGGACTGCTCAAACCGTAGTATGCTTCCAGGCAGGTCGGGCCGAAGGTAAAGGGGAAGAGGCACGAATGCGGCTGCTGACGGTCGGCACCGCGCAACAGGCGGCCGGGCGGGTAGAGGCCGGATGCCGTATCGTCGGTGGACGACGCATGACGCGCCCCCGGTGCCGGACGTTCAATCGGATCGGTTCGCGCGCCGCGAGCGTCCGGACGAACAGCGAGTGGAACACTTGCCAGGAGAACAACGATGAAGGGTAAGCAGCGAGCAGCTTCGGTTTTTGGCCACGTGACCTGCACGGCCGGAATGATGACCCTGGTCCTGATGGCAGGCGGCAGCCAGGTCCTCGGCCAGGATGCACCCGTTATACCGGCCATCGGTCAGGCTCAGACGGTGAACACCACGGCCACACTGGACGGCGGGAACGACACCGGCCCGCGAGTCGCCACGGACACCGCGGGCAACGTGGTGGTGGCGTGGCTTTCGGACGAGGCCCTGGCCGGCGGCGATCTGGACATTGCCGTGTCCTCCAGCGCCGACGGCGGAGGCACGTGGAGCGTTCCGCAGCCGCTCAACAGCGATGCCCTCACGGACACCTGGGACGACACCGACCTGGAACTGGCGACCGACCGCAACGGAACCTGGGTGGCCGTCTGGCGGGCGACCGGCACCGGGAGCACGACCTCCACTGAGATCAGGGTCTCCCGTAGCACCGACAACGGCGCCACGTGGTTCGGCGCCATCCCGCTGACGCACGCCGCGCAGAACGTCAACGACAACGCGACCGACTCGGAGCCTCACGTCGTCGCCGACGGCCAGGGCCGATGGATCATCGTCTGGACCTCGACCCGCGACATCGACGGTGACTTGGTGCCTGACGGCGATGAGCAGAACCCTGAGCCGTTGCTCACGACGGACGAAGACATTTTCTTTGCTGTCAGCGACGACGACGGCGAGAATTGGGGCCCGGCCACCCAGCTCAACGCGAATCACCAGGATGACCTGGCGGCGGCCGATGCACAGCCGTCCATCGCCACCGACCTGTCCGGCAACTGGATGGTGGTCTGGGTCGTGGGCGGGCAGATCGTGTTCTCCCGAAGCGTGGATGGCGGCAACGTGTGGACCGCACCGGCCCCTGTGCCCGGGGCCAACGGGACCAACCCCCGCCTGCTGAACGACGGCGCTCGCGAAGTCACCGAGACGACGGTCTGGTTCTGCGTCTGGGAGGGCCCGGGGGTTTTCGTCTCCCGCTACCTCGAGTCCAACGACAACGATGAGTTCGAGGGAGGCCTGGAGGACGGCGAGGTGTTCGACGAGTGGCTGGAACCGATCACGGTATCGGCCTCGGGCACCAGCCCCTCTGTTGCCGTCGAGCCGGTCGGTCGGTGGGTGGTGACCTGGGTTGATGGCGACGTGCTCGCGTCCCTGACCCTGAACGTTGGCCGGCAGTGGTCCGATCCGGCCCCCTTCGATGCCGACGGTGACCCGACCGGCACCAGCCCGCAGTCCGCTTCTCCCGCGGAGAACGAGTGGCTGGTTCTGTGGAGTTCTTCGAAGGACCGTCTGGACACCGGGTCCGACGCGGACCTGTTTGCGGCCTCGTTCGGCTTCGGTGCGTTGATCGACTGCAACGGCAACGGCGTGAACGACGCCGACGACATCGCTGGAGGCACCAGCGAAGACTGCAACGGGAACGGTTTCCCGGACGAGTGTGCCGGGTTCGAGCTGGACCTCGATGGCAATGGCGTGCCCGATGATTGCGAGGAGGCCGGCGAAGGAGAGGGCGAGGGCGAGGGCGAAGGGGAAGGCGAAGGCGAAGGCGAGGGAGAGGGCGAGGGTGAAGGCGAAGGCGAGGGTGAAGGTGGCGGCGGTGGCGGCGGCGCGAGCGGCGCCCTCTGCGGTTTCGGCATGATCGGCGCCCTGCCGTTCCTGTTCCTGGCGTTGGCTTGCTTGAAGGTCGCCGGGCCGGTCGCCCGACGCCGGAGGTAGCGGACCCGGCGCAGACACGGCGCTGCACCCCAGGCCGACAACATACGACTGTCTACCGGGCGGTCCGTTCGCATCGCGGCGGACCGCCCGCTTCCTCAGCGCACAGGTGACATGCCGTCACGCGGTGGCCCTGTCCTGTGACCGTCTCTTGACCGGTTCAGGTGGTGCGGGCGGCCTGGCAGACCGCCTGGAGGTTCTGCGGAGGTACGCGCCGTGGGTCGAACGTGCAGCCGGGGCCGATCAGCAGGGGCCGACTCCCCGCCTGGGCGACGGCGTCGCGAACCTGGTCGGCGCACTGCTCGGGCGTGCCGTTGGGCAGCAGCTCGAGGTTGTCCACCCCGCCGCAAACGGCCGGCTTCACTCGATCGGTGACCTCGGCGATCGATGGGCCGGCCGAGCGATCCGCCCAGTTGATCGCCTGGACCGGATACTGAGCGAAGGCGTCGAAGTTGACCGCGCACCCGCACACGTGAAGCAGGTTGAATCGCCCGCCCGCGGCGGCCTCGAGAATCCGTAAGTCCGAGCCGCGGACGATCTGATCGTATGATCCGGGACCGTTCGCTTCCGTATCGACCCAGTCATCGCGCACGGACAGGAAGATCCCGTCGGCGCCGGCCTCGAGGCAGCGCGCGGCGAAGCGGGCCAGTGACTCGCCGACGACCTCGACCGCACGAGCGACGGCCTGCCGGTCTTCGGCCAGGAACTCGGTCAGCAACCGATCGGGCTGCTCCTCGGTACCCTTCAGCCGAGGTGGGCTGGGGTGTTGCTTGGTCGTCTTCACCAGGTGCCGAAGCGTGGCCCAGGCGTTGAAGATGGTGGTGGCCATCAGCACGCGCCCGGAGAGTTGGCCGGCCAGCGCCTCGATCAGTTCCAACTGTCTGGCGAACTCCGGCTCGTCGCCGTTGAGAACGGTGAGGGCATCGAGGTCCTTCACCGTACGGATGGGCCCGGGTCCGGGATAGCCGTTGTCGTTCATCACCTTGAGAAAGTCGAGATCGTAGGCTGCCAGCAGGTCGAGGTGGGCCTCCACCGCCGGCGGCCCAAACCACTGGTGGGCGTCGAAGTGATGCCAGAAGCTGACCGGCATCCGGTCTGGACGCCGGCCCTCGAGGACGGCCATCACACGCTCGGTTTTTTCGGACGAACTCATCGCGAAAACTGTAGGCAAACGGGGGCGGACCGGCAACTGCGTGCACCGGGTCGGGATCCGAACCCGCGCAGCAGCCCCCGTTATGCCGGGGAACCTCGCAGATGCAGTCGGCCGCCGACGCTGATGAAATGGTTGGTCCGGTGATCGAGGGCAATGAAGTAGGCCCGGCGGGGTGGTGCCGGGCCTTGGGGTAGCCGACCCATGGGGGTTGGGCCGGCAAGTGGGCTATTTAAAGAACTACAGAGTCAACAGCTTAGAAACCGGAACGCCCTCTCTTATGCTATGGGGACCTTCCTATTCTTTCGATTCCTCCCGGGCGTGTCAAGTCCTGATGGCTAGTCTACAGCAGGAAAAAGGGGCGTCAGAAGTTTCCGCGGCCGGCGACGCCGATCCGGTCGCTCAGTTCGGCGATTGTGGCCCCCATCGGCTGCTCCAGGTCGCGAACGGCTCGGACGGTGGCGGCCAGCGAGGCCCGGCCCACCGGCGTTCGAATCAGGTTCCGGACACGGTCCTGATGGAGGCCTGACGCCAAAGCGTCGATTTGCCCATGCAAGGAGGCGATCAAGGCGTCCACCACCGGGCGCCCGTCAGGCTGGACGAGCCGCAGGGCACGCCTCAGGTACTCGACGGCCGACTTCCGCGAGCCGATCACCGAGCCGGCCAAAAGGCTGTGACAGCGTCCGGACTTGCCTCCGTCGTGCGGGCAGACGGCATTGCGTTCCAGCCGGTTCGCCCACATGTCGTAGGCGGCGGCCCCAGTCAGGACGCCGCAGCATCGGCCCACGGGATCGTGTAGGACGCGATGGGCCGCCGCGACGGCAAAACGCAGCATTTCGCCCTCCTTCGGCTGCTGCCGGGCGACCTCCTCGATCGCGTAAAGCTGCAGCGGCGGGCTGACCAGCGGGACCGCTTGACCTCCGGATCGGACAGTTGTACCGGCCAGGCCGATACCGGATTCACCGGCCTCGGTGATCACGCCCCACGTCATCCGCCGGTCGCCGGGCCAGCCCTGCCAGGCCAGGACCGGCTGGTTGTGCTCTACCGCACGAAGGACGAGTGGTAGATAGCTGGCCTCAAAGTGCTGGGCGAATTCGGGCGCCCGGTCCAGGCCGCGAGCGGCGTCCGGCGGATGCATGTCTCGCAGCCGCAAGCCCAGGCCCGCGCCCGCCTCGGGCAGAAGCAGATCCCGTCCGTGGGCGGCCCACTCACCGAGGCAGTCATCGTCCCGCCCCGTGGAGGTGGTCAGGAAGGGAAGGCCCAGGACGGCCGCCAGGCTGCCGTAGGGAACCTCCCGCCCGGCCCAGCGGAAGACGGCGTGCAGGGCCCAGGCCAGGGATTCAGGGCAATCGGCTGTGTCATGAACGCGGATGCCGGACAGGAGCATGGCGGCCATTCTTACCGGTGAGCCGAGCGCCGAGCAAGGGAAGCTCCGGCGTCCGTCGCTCGATCTGACAAGTCACGGTGCGGCAGGCACTTGTGGGCCGGTGCTCCGCAGATCGTGGCGTTTACCTGCAGTTGATTCGCGCGATTCGGCTCCTGATCGGGGAGCGAGTTGCTTCAGGGCCCGGGTGTCAGTCCGGCGCGCGATTGGCGTGCGTCGTCGAGAATCCGGTTCTGATTCTGTAAAAGGAACAGTGACCGCGACTCCCGCAAACAGCGGACGCCCGTCCACCGACGCCCCTCCAGTGCTGTGATCAGCGCCCCGCTTGGACTACCCGCATTCGCCCTCGGAGTCGATGGATTCGCCGGCGCGGGCGGCCTCGCAGGGGTTGTCGTAGGTCTGGTTGTCGCAGCCGCAAACCGGGTCGGTGATCGCGGCGCAGGTGGCCGGGATGTCGTCGCACTCGCCGAGTCGGTCGGCCTCGTCGCAGGTTCCGTCATCGAAGCGGCAGTATTGCCCGGCGGGACAGTCGCCCAGGGCGACGCACTCGTCAGTCCCGGCGGCGTTGTCGTTGAGGTTGGCGGTGAGAGCTTCGGCCAGGAACTCGCAACCGATCACGGCGGGCAGCATAGCCACCAGCGCCGCGACGAGCAGTCCGCACGGAATCCAGAGTGATGCGCGCATAGTGAATCCTTTCCGGTTCCGGGAGACAGGCCGCAGAGGTGACCGCAACCTCCGCCGGTGCCGGGCTCCCGTGCAGGCGCACTATACGTCTTGGCGCGGTGGTGCGAAAGGTGCAACAGATTGAATGGACTCAGGCCCGCTCGCCGTAAAACCGCTCGACAATCACCCAGTCGGTGTCTTGCTGCTCGAGAATGAACGTCACGCTTCCGCCGTCCAGACCGCTACGGGCATAGCGGACCGTGGCCTCGTACTGGCCGTCCTCGATCGGGAGCATCTCCTCGAGCGTCAGGCTGACGCCGACTGATCCCGTCTCGGGATCGATCGGGGTCAGTGCCGGCAGGTTCAGGTCACCGCGAAAGGCCGACTCGACCGGCAGAACGTCCACGTCGAACTCGCCGGCCAGGTCGTCGGCCAGTTCGGCGTACCTGTCCTCCAGTGCTGTGCCCAGCTCGAGGAAGATCACGGACCGGTCGCCCCCCTCCGCCTCGTAGGCGGCGATCAATGGCAGGGCCGGGGCCGGCTCTGCTGCGCCGCCGCCCGAGAACGGCGACTGGACGCCGCATCCTCCGAGCATCAACAGACCCGCCCAGGCCGGCAGCGCTCCTGCGGCGATCAGCCGGTACAGCACGTTGCGCTTCATCGTGTCGCTGGTCGAAGAAATGGCTCTATCCCCCCCGTTTGGAACCTGTCGCCGCGGTGTCCTGAGGTCCGCGGTGACCACCTCCCAAGGTATGCCGAATTCTACGCCTGCCCTTGGCCACAATCTACCGATCACCTGCCGGCGGAAGGCGCCCGATCAGAGGCGCGTCCACGGTCCGGAAATCAGTGGAATCGGGTGTTTTCGACGGGAAGAATGGAGATGGACGGGCCAAGCTAAATCGACGCCGGATGGACGACGATGGAAATACCGTGGTGGGGCGGCGCTCACTCCGCCTTCGTAGCGGGGGGATCGACCGTCAGCCGATGTGCCGGGACCGTACGCGGGGGGCCTTGGGGGAACCACGCGCGATTCCTTGAACTGTGGGTCTGTGGGGCCTATAAAACTTCGACGTTCGGGCTTTCCGCAGGACCACGCTGGTAAGTATCCCAAGGCAGGTATGGAGTGCACCGTATGACGACGGTTCCGACGACGGCAGGGCTGGATTCAATCGTTGACGGCCTACCCAACATCTGCGGCCACTGGAACGCAATAGAGGAGGCGGCCCTGGCTGCTGATCCGGTCTTCCTCGACGACACCGATATCGATCCGTCGGACGTGCAGTCCGCGTTTGCACTGGCCCTGCACATGCATCAACCGACCATCCCGGCCGGTGGCGACGACCTGCAAACGGCTGCCCTGATCGGCAACCTGCAATGGATGGTTGAGCATCCCGACGTACACGACAGTCACAATGCCGGACCGTTCGCCTGGTGCTACGAGCGGATGGCCGAGCTCGTCCCCCGGTTGGTCGCCCAGGGCAAGAGCCCGAGGATCATGCTGGACTACTCCGGCAATCTGCTGTGGGGGCTGGAGCAGATGGGCCGTCAGGACATCCTCAACAAGCTGGTTGGCGTGAGCTGCGATCCGAAGTACCGCCGCCACGTCGAGTGGTTGGGCACGATGTGGGGCCACGCCGTGGTCAGCTCGACGCCGCCGGCCGACATCGCCCTGCACATCCGCGCCTGGCAGGAACACTTCGCGGCCATCTTCGGGACCGAAGCCCTGGCCCGGGTCCGTGGATTCAGCCCGCCGGAGATGCACCTGCCCAACGATCCCGATATCGTATACCTCTACGTCCAGGCACTGCTCGATGCGGGCTACACCTGGTTGTTGGTGCAGGAGCACACGGTCGAGAACCCCGACGGCTCCGGCCTTCGTCAGCCACACCTGCCACATCGCCTGGTGGTGCGCAACAGCGACGGCGACACCGTCTCCATCACCGCACTGGTCAAGACGCAAGGGTCGGACAACAAACTGGTGGCCCAGATGCAGCCGCTGGGAGAGGCCCGAACGTTGAACCGGCAGGAACTCGGCGGCGTCGCCATCCCGCCCCTGGTCACTCAGATCGGTGACGGAGAAAACGGCGGCGTGATGATGAACGAGTTCCCACAGGCCTACCTGGGGCGGATGGCCGAGCTGGACAACAGAGGCGTCGTGGCCCTGAACGGCACGGAATACCTCGAGCTGGTCGAGGCGGCCGGTGTCAAACCGCAGGACTTCATCCCGATCCAGCCGATCTTCCAGCACGCGATCTGGTCGCGCGTCGAGGGCGCCGGGCGCCAGGCCGTGGACCGCGCGGTCGAGGCGGCCAAGGCCGAGGTCCCCGACTTCCACCTCGACGGCGGCTCCTGGACGAACAACATCAGTTGGGAGCAGGGTTACGAAAACGTCGTCAACCCGATGGACCAGCTCAGCGCCAAGTTCCACCAGACGCTCGACGGAAAGGACGTTGATCCATCTTCCCCCCAGTATCGCAGCGCTCTGCTCCACCTTCTGATCAGCCAGACGAGTTGCTTCCGCTACTGGGGCCAGGGCCGCTGGACCGACTACGCCCGCGAGATCTGCCGCCGGGGAGCCGATATCCTGCAGAACAACTTCTGATCCGGATGCGGCGCCCGCGTCGCCCGGCCATGCGGTGGCCTCAGGCTGCCGGTCTGCGCACTCCCGGAACCACGGTTCCAAATCTGCCCCGTTTCTATACTTGCGAGGCCTTTGCGTCCGGGGTAAGTACTAGTGAGCACGCAAACGGGCCTGGTATGCGCGGGAGGCGCTTCATGACGGAGAAGGAGAAACCGACCGGGCTGGAGCGGGTGGCGGCCCCTTTCCACGACTCGATCCAGCGCTACACCGCACTGGTGCGCGAGATCGCCGGGGCCAGAGCCCAGGCGCTGACGCTTTTCGGCGCCATCGCCGCTCCCGGCTCGGAGGGATTCGACCCCAAGCGGCACACCGTCCGTAGCGTACTGGTCCTGGATGCGGCCGATCTGGCCATCCTGCGCCGTCTGGCCGAGTACGGGGCCAGGTTGGGCAAAGACCGGATCAGCGCACCGCTCATCATGACGCCGGAGTACATCCGGGCCTCGCTGGACACATTCCCGCTGGAGTTGCTCGAGATCCATCAGCAGCACCTGACCATCTTCGGCGACGATTTCTTCACGCATTTGGTTTTTGACGCCGGCCATATGCGGCTGCAATGCGAGCGCGAGCTCAAGGTGATCCTGATCGGCATGCGGCAGGGATTGCTGGCGGCCGTCGGTCGCGAGAAGGCCATCAGCGCGGTCGAGGCCGATGTGACCGCAGCTCTCGTCCGGACGCTGCGGGGATTCCTGTGGCTCAAGGGAGTCAAGGAAGCCAGGCCCGGGGCCGAGGTCGTCGCCGAGGTCGAGAGGCTAGTAGAGCGCAAGCTGCGGGGTGTGCAGGCGGCTCTGGACACGGGCGCCCCGCACGGCTGGCCCGAGTTCGAGGGTCTCTACCGCGACGTCGAGGCGGTCGGGGAGATCGTCAATGCGCTGTAAGGTCGGCTATCCGCTCACCGCAGCCGCCTTGTTGCTCGTGTCGGGCGCGGCCCGCGCCGAGGTGACCATTCCCGACCCCGGCACGTTCGTCGTCGATCGGGCCAACGTCATCGACGCCCAATACGAAAACGCCCTGGAGGGCTGGCTCCGGGAGCTGGAACAGAAGACCACCGCACAGGTCAAGGTGTTGACCGTTGCCACCACGGACGGCGAGGACTGGTTCGGCTTCGTGCAGCGGCATGCGGAACTGTGGAAACTGGGGCAGGCGGACCCCGAAAACGGCGCCCTGATCGCGCTCAAGCCGAAGTCGGCCGTTGAGTCGGGCGAAATCCGCGTCCACTCCGGTCGCGGCCTCGAAGGCCCGCTACCCGACTCCTGGTGTGGGTCGGCCTCGCGAAGTGTGGTCGACGAGTTCTTCAAGCAGGGGCGGTATTCCGAGGGCATCTATCATTTGACCGTCATGGTTGCGAATAAGGTGGCCGACGAGGCGAATGTCAGTCTGACGGGGATACCCGACTACCGGTACCGCTCCCGCTCCACGCGCGGGTTCATCTGTGGCAGTGGTCTGGCGCCACTGATCGTCTTCGTGATTATCCTGTCGTCGATGTCGCGCCGCCGGCGTCATCACCGATCCTGGGGCGGCGGGTTTCTGCCCGGTCTGTTCTGGGGCGGCGTGCTGGGCAACATGATGGGCGGCCGATCGCACTCCTCCTGGGGCGGTGGGGGGGGCGGGTTCGGCGGCTTCGGCGGTGGATCGTTCGGCGGCGGGGGGGGATTCGGCGGAGGAGGCGGCGGTGCCAGTTGGTAACACCTGTCCGGCCTGCGGGGCGGTGGTCCAATCGGGCGCCCAGTTCTGCGGCTCCTGCGGTGCCGCAATGGCCTACGGGCGCAGTTCCAAGACGGGAGGAAGTTCCGTGAGTGTAGGCAAGGTCCTCTTGACGCTGGTAATTGCCTTCGTCGTCGGCGTCCTGATCGTCGGCGGCTGTGTCTATAGCGGGTACAACAAGGCCGTCAGTCTCGACGAGAGCGTCAACAGCGGCTGGGCCGAGATCGACAACCAGTTGCAGAGACGGTTCGACCTGGTCTCCAATCTGGTCGAGACGGTGAAGGGCGTGGCCGCTCAGGAGGAGAAGATCTTCCTCGGCGTGGCCGAGGCCCGCAAAGCCTACTTCCAGACCGACTCGCGTGCCGAGAAGGCCCGGGCGGCCGGTATGCTCGAGTCCGCCCTCTCGCGCCTGCTCGTGCTGCGAGAGACCTATCCGGAGCTGAAGTCCAACGAGTCGTTCCTCAAGCTTCAGGATTCGCTGGAGGGCACGGAGAACCGCGTGGCCGTCGCCCGGAAACACTACAACGACGCCGTCGAAAGCCTCAACAGGTTCAGCCGCAAGCTTCTGGGCGGCTTCTACGCCAGCCTGGCCGGCGTCGAAAAGGCCGAGTACTTCCGCGTCGAGGAGGCCGCCAAGGCTACACCAAAGGTGGATTTCAGCGAGGGCGGCGACGGCTAGCCCGGTGGCCCGACCTCTCGACCACCCACCGGGCCCCTTGCCGTTTGCGCACCAACCGCTAGAATCGTCGAACGGCGCTCGATCGACCGGCCGCAGTATGCCGCTGGCCGATCGGGCGACGACAGCCGGCCGCGGCCGACAACCGAGTAGTCAGGGAATCCCAAGGGGCCGTAGTTCAGTTGGGAGAACGCCTGCATGGCATGCAGGAGGTCAGGGGTTCGAGTCCCCTCGGCTCCAGTCCTTGTGAGGCAAAGACCTATACCAGTTACAGAATGAGTCTGCCGATCCCCGAGCCGCGGGCGGAACCTGTCCCGGCGGCGTCGGGAGGCCGCGCGGCCGCCAACGCAACGGAGGCGCCGACTTGGCGATGATCCGATTGGCAGGAACAAACTGGAACCGGTATTAGAGCAACTCCAGGGCATAACGCCCCCCCCGACAGCAGCGCCAGTGGCAACCGAGTGGCAATCAGCCGGACGGTGCGCACACTCCGGCCTCGACTTCTGCCAGCCTATTTCGATGCGAGTTGTAGCCCGGCTCGTTCTGCCGAAGACGAATTGACCTGCCGCACGGACTCCTGACCGTGCCAACGATCAGGGATGTTCCAGCTCCAGGTACCGCAATACGCCGCGCACAACAGAATCGCCGGTGATGCGCTCAACGATCAAAAGCGGACCGCCGGTCGTGCAGATATCCGCGACGTCAGGCCTGGGGTGACCGTCCTTCCAGGCCCCCGCGAATACCATGTCGATGAATTCCTTTGCCCGAACTCCGAATCCGCGGAATTCCGAGCCCGCCGTAAAGACGCGCACGTCGGCGGCCAACGACAAGTCGGTTACGTCACTTCCCGGCCCGAGTTCGATGCGGCTGATGGCGCCACAGTCGCGATCGCACATGCTCCGGTTGATCTCGTTCTGCAGTTCTTCTTCGTTCATCTTGCTCAGTCGTAGCCCAGGTCGTTCCGCCGAAGCCGGCTTGACCTGCCGCGAGGATTCGCCTGTCTCAGTCTGGCACCGGTTTTCAACCGGTGGCTGGCGCCGGCTGCCACACCGTTCAAAGTCCGCGGAGCGGACGACGGAATCCAGCCCAGGGCGAAGCGAAGCGAGCCCTGGGTGGCCAGTCCCGATACGAAGCGGAGCCCCTGGAAGCGGCGGATGCCACTGGCGGCTTGCCCGCCGGTGTGTGGTCTATCGTCACGCAGTGGTCAGGGGGCAGGCTGACTCATCCCCGCCATCGCTGCCCCGCTCGTGGCGCCAGGCTGTGCGAAATCTCGGTTCCAGCTTCACCCGCCCGCCAGCCCTTGGTTTAACGAGAGCCCGTACAGGTACTCAGCACAGTACCGGTTCAGCCTCCCCTTGCGGGGTTTCCGCAGGGGCGCCTCCACGACCAGGGTGGCACGCTCCGCTTCCACACTAATCATACCGAGCCGATGGCGGTACAGCAGTGATCGGTCCACGTGAACCACCATGTGAGACCACAGGGCAATGTACGTGCGGTCGGCAAAGAACGTGTATCGTCGTGCCTGCACGATCGCTTGCCGCCACCGCGTCTGCTTCGCCTCTACTGCTACAACGTATTCCGTTGGCGGCGGCGGCACGGCTCGCAGGCGGATGGCACCGTGACCGTCGCGCTCGATCAGCCCGTGGGCACGCAAGCGTGGCAGGACACGCCGTCGTAGCGTGCTCTCGGAGACGCTCAGGCGCCCGAGCAACACCTCCCGGGAGTTCCACACACCCGGGCGAAGGGCTAACAGGACTTCGACCAAGTGGTGATGATCCAGCGCGCCCGCCAGACCCATTTGGGCGCGGGTCTTGCAGGCGCGCGAGCAGATCGCCGCACCAACTAGGTCGGCAATCCCATAACCGCCACGGAATTCGCAGGTGGAAATGTGGATGCCCATCGCCTGATGCATGAGCGTGCGGACAGGCTCGATCATCTGCGCTTCCTGACGCCTCATTCAGTGCCTCCCCCCGGGTTCGTGAATACTTCAAGCCAGGCCCGCAGGTGCGCATAGTGGCCGCCCTGCAGGTCACCCGTCTTCGTGCGGCGCACCGCATCGCAGCGCTGGAGCGCAGCGTCCACGCGGGCCCGGAACCACTCGAGCCGCTGCGGGGACGTCGAGCGGGCGTTCAATTCTGCAACCTCTGCTGTGCGGCAATGGAGAAAGTGCGGCTTCGCTGCCCGCCCCAGGTTTGAGCGCGCCTGCCGACAATGCGGACATTCACACCGCATGTCCGCCCCCTTCGAACCTGACAAGATGTCCTCGGCGAGCGGGACCGGCAGCGTCAGCATCAGACCCGGAATGTAGTACTTCTTCGACATGTCGTACCCGGTCCTCCGGTTGACGAGGAGGTTCGCCTCCGAGAAGCTCGACAGCGACGCAATGCCCACCTCGATTCCGTCCGCACCAGCGGCCAGCATGCCTAGCCCCAGGGTCCCCACACGGCAAGCATATACCGGCTTGCCCAGTCGTTGGAAGAGACGCAGAAGGTCCAAATAGGCCCGCAGCTGCAGCGGATTGTTCGTCCGCTCGTCCAGATTGTCCACGTAGAAGAGATAGCCCTCCGGTCGGACGCGAGAATAGCGGTTCAATAGCGCCAAGCGGTTGGCTTCGATCGTGTACGCCTCAATGTTCAGGCATAGACCTGCGTAGACGGGCGAGGCACCTTGCTGGGATCGGGCGTACGCCAGGGCCTCCTCAATCAGCTTGATGTCTATGTCTATCCACGGTGAGCCCAGGTCGCGGCAGAAGTGAAACGGTGCGACCAGAGTGCAGCATTGCCACTGCCTCTGCCAGTCGATGCAGGTGCGAGCGTATTTCTGCTGGGCATCGAGTGTCTGCAGGTCGGGCTCCGAGAGGACGTTTTCCCGATCCGGCACGTAGGGCAGAGCAACGACGCCCTGTGTCTGGGCGAACGAAGAGTAGGTGAGCCGGTAGCACATCGGATCAAACAGGTAGCGGAGGCCCATGTCTCGCAGAGCAGCGAGCGAACCGCGATACTTCGGCAGGTAGCTGGCCTGGAAAGTGAAGCCGTCCATCGTGCCACCCGCTTCGATGAAGCGTTGGACTTCGCTCTTCTCGGTGTGGAGCAGTCGAAACAGACATCGCTTCTTGCGTCGACCGGCTCGAGAACGCGCCACTGCAAGGCGCCCATGCGCCAGCACGAGCGGTGTGCTCTGAATTGCACGGGCCAGTTCGTCGTGGCTGGACGGTCGCTCGTAGGGTTGCTTCGCGAGCAGCGTCAGGATGAGGTTCTCGTACGCGGCGGAGAGAGCCCGGTTGTGTCGTGTCGGCGGGGTCGGCGGATTGTTCACCACCTGCGCGTACAGCTCCAGCGGCGTGCGACCGTCGAATGGGAACTTGCCTGTGGTGACGAGGTAGTAAATAAGGACGCCGAGGGAGTAGAAGTCCGCCCGAAAGTCGACCCGCTGACCGCGCAGTATCTCCGGCGCGATGTACAGCGGCGTCCCAATCGGTTGTCCTGGCATGCTGGTAAGGGTCGTGTAGTCCAGCATCTTCACCAAGCCGAAGTCGAGCACTTTGACCTCGCCCGCCTCGGTCAGGAAGATATTCGCAGGCTTCAGGTCCCGGTGGACGATCCTCTGCCGGTGGATCGTGTCTAGGCCGGAGACGACTTGGGCCAGTATGCTCTTAAGTGCCGGCTCAGCAAAAGCCCCGCCAGCTTCCTGGAACGCCTTGGCGAGGTCCCGGCCGTCAAGATACTCCATAGCCACGAAGTATCTGGTCTCATTCCCTTGCTGCCCCTGACCCGCGTCAAGGAACCGAACGACGTTCGGCCCCGTGGCCTTCTGGAGCGCCCGAACCTCGCGGCGAAACCGTTCCAGATCGAAACCCCGTTGGACGGCTTCCTCTCGGATTAGCTTCAACGCGACGCGCAGCCCGTTCTTCGTCGCTTCGTAGGTCTCCCCGTAGGTGCCTTGCCCTAAGAGCCGACCAAGTCGATAGCCCGCTACGCTTGCCATTGGCAGTCTCTCCGGCGAGTTGCTTTACCAGAGGCACTAACGGCACTAAAGGGGGGCAGGCTTACATCTTCATCCCGTCGCTGCCCCCCTCGTGGCGACCCGTGCCGA